>JACCDS010557807.1_pt1 | contig 17835 bp, 15 predicted proteins | sample 7446441 | NCBI WGS metagenome assembly JACCDS01 (sample SAMN15323445, study PRJNA562643) | freshwater metagenome | isolation source: river surface water | place: USA:Blue River Watershed | collected 2017-08-17
CCAAAGCGTTGAGGTGATCCTCCAGGTGGGATTCATAGAGATCCCGCATCGGATGCTCTATCCGGATTGCGATGCAGATTTCTTCCCACAGATTTTTGAGGCCGGCATCTCCCAGCAGGCCAACGGACTGCTTTTGGCATCTGCGAATGAGTCGCCGCACAAGTACGTCACGTACGTCTTGGGCATGCATTTCCACAAGCCGCCTGTAAAGACCATACGGGTCCAAGTTCGGTGGGATTGATTGCTGTTCAAACACGATTTCCCCAAAAGTAATGACGGTGTTGCTTCAGTGCAATTCCAGCACCATTTTTTGCAGCCCAGCTAGCATGCCTGCGACCCCCATCTGGCTGGACTCGATAGTGGCATCACCGCGTATACGCAGGTCAAACCGTCCATCAGCATGCAGAGCCACTAGCGCGAGCCCAGTTACACGTCCTGCAAGTGCATCTTCCAAAAGATGTTGCAAGAGTTCGATGGTTTCCCTGGATGCGGGGTGAGGCAGGGGTTTGAGCGGAGTAACGCCCATGGGAAACGGCACTTGATCGGGGGTTGTTGGAACATTAAGATTCTCCATTATGCGATCAAATTGATCTTAGTTGAAGAATAGCATCAAAATGATCGTATTTGATCAATAATTGCCTTCCCCTTAAACGGTTGACCACCACTTCTACGCTTACGAGGAAATGAGCACCATGACAATCCAAGCAATTGAAGAGCTAGCAAGTGCCCAGCGCGAACGCCTGGCATACATTGAATTTCGGCTGTGGTTTTTTGGCGAAGTCACTCGTAAAAACGTTCTGGACCGATTTGGTGTGGCCACGGCGGCAGGTACCAGAGATTTGATGTTGTATCGCGACTTGGCGCCCCAGAACGCGGAATATAAAGGTAAGGTGTATCGCTACTTGCAGACCTTCAAGCCCTTGTTCCAGCACCAGGCCTATCGTGTGCTGTCCGCCTTGACTTCCGGCTTCGGAGATGGCGAGCGGGATGATTCCGGTGCGGTATTGCCGCATGAAGTGCCTGCCCGACTGAACCAGCCTAAGCTCGATGTTCTGGCCACAGTGACCCGAGCCATTCATGGCGTCTATCCACTCCAACTCACTTACCACTCACTCAAGACGGGCCCAGTGCCCAGGGAAATTGTTCCGCATGCGCTGGTAGACTCCGGGCTGCGCTGGCATGTGCGAGCTTACGACCGCACCAAGGGTGAATTCCGCGATCTGGTGCTGACGCGGATGGAAAAGGTGACTCCTGTAAAAGCTCCATCGCTCAACGCCCGGGCGCTGAAGCATGAGCAGCCTGCTGCTGATGAACAATGGCAGCGCATGGTGCCGTTGAAATTAGTTCCTCACCCTTCGCACAGACACTCGGCATCAGTGGAGCGGGACTTTGGAATGACGAAAGGAGCGTTGCACGTGACAGTGCGTGCCGCTGTGGCCGGACATGTCCTGCGCCAATGGCAGGTGGATTGCTCACCCAAAGCAAGTTTGCGCGGTCCAGAGTATCGGCTGCTGTTGGCGGATTTGAATGTGTTGGAGGGAGTGGGCAGTGCAGAACTGGCACCCGGGTATTGTTGAGAATTTGAACTAGTGCTCGGTGGAAGTCTGCCCAGCGTGCGTTTAAACGCTCGGTTACGCCGATTTCGGCCCGATCGGTCCATTCTCAGCTGGCACCGGGGGCAAAGCACGGGCAAGTGGGCTTGTTAATACCCGGCTTCGTCATTCTGGCGGATTCCCGCTTGATCGCGCACGGCCATTTAGAACTCGTCGGCAACAATCGCGTACACATGGTCATCGCTGCACCGGTGCCGGAGGTACCCAAGCACCGTTGTTGGGTCATCGGACTCGGCCTGCGCTCCAAACATCGCGGTGAAGAAGCTCCGCAGTTGAGCTCGGGAAGCTGCCACACGAATAGTCCCGTGGTCCGGATATTCAATCGGCAGTGATTCACGCGTTGCCCATTCTTTCACGTGATTGATCCAATAGGGACGCGGCGGAGGGGGGAGCATGCTGAATCGCGGTTTCTGGTTCAGGAACTGAGCAAAGGCATCATCGTCCCCGGGCTCGATCCATGCATCGCTAAAGGTCATTTTCTTCTCCTCATGCCTCTGTGGGCGCAGCCAGCTTCGTGCGCAAGCGCATGATCGTTTGCCGCGTCGTGCGGAAGTCGCGTGCTATAGCGGCGACGGCATCCCCGGCGGCAATGCGTTGGGCGGCCTGCTTTTGCTGCTCGGGTGTCAGTGCTGGCGGCCGGCCAAACGTTTTGCCTGCGGACCTGGCGCGATCAATTCCAGCCTTGGTGCGCTCGATGATGAGGTCGCGCTCGAATTCAGCCATGGCCGAAATCACGCCCATGACCATTTTACCAGCGGGGCTGGTCAGATCCACGCCTCCGAGTGCCAGGCAGTGAACCCGCACGCCCGTGTCCGCCAGTCCCTCCACCGTAGCGCGCACGTCCATGGCGTTACGGCCGAGTCGGTCCAGCTTGGTGACGACCAGCACGTCGCTTTCCTCCATCCGATCCAGAAGCTTCTGAAAGCCTGGCCGCTCGGACGCAGCTACGGAGCCGGAAATGCTCTCCTCGATGAGGCGGCGCTTGTCGACCACGAAGCCGGCGGCCTCGATCTCGCGGCGCTGGTTCTCTGTGGTTTGGTCAGCCGTGCTGACACGTGCGTAGGCGAATACCCTACTCATAATCACATCGCATGTACGGAAATCATGTCCGAATTATCTCGCATGTACCGAATTTGAGCAAGCCGAGTTTCGTACACCCCGTGCAATCTCTGTACGAAATAGAACGGTTTCGGCGAGCTGCGCTCATCAGCCGAGCCTTGAAGGAATAGTGAAAGCGAATCCCAGCGCGTAGGCCTTGAACGCGCAGCTGACCGTGACTGCCATTGCGAAGGTTCGGAATGGGGCTTGATGAAGCACCATGCTAGACTTATGACGATTTAAGACGACTTTGAGGCAGTGCGCCGAGCGCTAATGTTATAAACGCTGAACCATGGGTCACCGCCGAGCAAGTCGCCCAGCATCTGGGGGTCGTGAAAGACACCGTCTACCGCTGGCGAGAGCGCAAGGGCCTGCCCGCGCACAAGATCGGGCGATTGTGGAAGTTCCGGCTCTCCGAAGTCGATGAATGGGTCCGTGCGGGTGGCGCCAACGAAGGCAAAGAAGACCATGGGGATTCCCACGGTGCTCCGGGAGGGTGAATGGACAAGTACCAGCTCAGCGAGCGTGATATCTGCACCAAGTTTATTACTCCCGCCATTCAGCATTCCGGCTGGCAGCAGCATCAGTTTCGCGAGGAAGTAAACCTTACTGAAGGCCGTGTCATAGTGCGCGGCAAGTTGGCGTCCCGTATCAAGAACCCCGAGGCCAAAGGCGGCCCCAAGCGTGCCGACTTCGTGCTCTATGCCCGCCCCAATGTTCCAGTTGCGGTGGTCGAAGCCAAGCAGGCCAAGTTTTCAATAGGCCACGGGATGCAGCAAGCCTTGGCCTATGCCGAAATGCTAGATGCGCCCTTTGCCATCAGCAGCAATGGCGACGGCTTCCTACTGCACGACCGTACGGGCCTGACGCAACCCGTCGAGCGCGAACTTTCGCTCACCGAATTCCCCTCATTGGAAGATTTGTGGCCGCTTTACCAGCAGTGGAAGGGCCTTGCCGAAGCCGCCGCAGCCAAGCTCGTGGAACAACCGTTCCACACGGATGGCAGCGGCAAGGAGCCGCGCTACTACCAGCGCGTGGCCATCAACCGCGCCATCGAAGCGATTGCCAAGGGCCAACAGCGCGTGCTGCTCGTGATGGCCACCGGCACTGGGAAGACCTACACCGCCTTTCAGATCATCTGGCGGCTGTGGAAAGCCAAGGCCAAAAAGCGCATCCTATTCGTGGCGGACCGCAATATCCTCGTCGACCAGACCATGCAGCAAGATTTTGCCCCATTCGGCGAAGTGATGCACAAGGTTACAAACCGCGAGGTCAAGAAGAACTACGAAATCTATCTGGCGCTCTATCAGGCAGTGACAGGCCGAGAGGAGTGGAAGCAGATCTACCGCCAGTTTCCGGCGGATTTCTTCGACCTGGTGGTCATTGATGAATGCCATCGCGGTAGCGCCGCCGATGATTCCGCGTGGCGCAACGTGCTCGACTATTTCAGCAGCGCCACCCACCTCGGCCTTACCGCGACACCGAAGGAGACCAAAGAGGTGAGTAACATCACCTACTTTGGCGACCCGGTCTACACCTATTCGCTCAAACAGGGCATCGAAGATGGCTTTCTCGCGCCCTACAAGGTCATCCGCATCGCTACCGATGTCGATGCCGTCGGCTACACGCCCGATAAAGGCAAGGTCGACAAGCTGGGCCAAGAGGTCGAGCAGCGCCAATACAACACGAAGGATTTCGACCGCAACCTCGTGCTCGAAAAGCGCACCAAGCTCGTCGCCAGCAAAGTGTGGGAATACCTCAAGGCCACCGACCCGATGGCCAAGACCATCGTCTTCTGCGACGACCAGGATCACGCCGAACGCATGAGGCAAGAACTGGTGAAGCTGATCCCAGCTGCCGCCAGCAACCGCCGCTACGTGATGCGCATCACCGGCGACGACAACGAAGGCAAGGCCCAGCTCTCCTACTTCATCGACAACGACGAGCCGTACCCGGTCATTGCCACCACCTCCAAGCTGCTCACCACCGGGGTAGATGCCAAGACCTGCAAGCTGATCGTGCTGGACCAGAACATCAACTCGATGACCGAGTTCAAGCAAATCATTGGCCGTGGCACCCGCTTGCGTGAGGACTACCAGAAGCTCTACTTCACCATCATGGATTTCAAGGGTGCCACGCGCCTGTTTGCCGATCCAGACTTCGACGGCGAACCGGTGGTGATCTATGAGCCCAGGCCCGATGACCCAGTGGTGCCGCCGGAAGGCACTGAAGTGTCCGGCACCGACGAGCCCGAGGAACCGCCTTGTGACAACACAGGCGGTGATGACACCCGACCGGGTGGCAACACTGGAGGCGGTCGCAATGGCGGGGAAGGCCGCGTAAAGTATGTGATCGACGACGTGAGCGTGCGCGTCGCCGTCGAGCGATCGCAGTACCTCGATGCCGACGGCAAGCTCATCACCGAGGATTACCGCGTCCTGCTCAAGGACGACATAAAGAAGGCGCTACAAGCCGAGTTCGGCAGTCTCACCGAATTCTTGCGTCGTTGGAACAGCGCAGAGCGCAAGCAAGCCGTGCTGGAAGAGCTGGCTGAACACGGCGTACCGCTGGAGATACTGCAACAGGCCGTTCCCAACGGCACCGACCTCGATGTGTTCGACCTGGTCGCCCACGTCGCTTTCGACCAGAAGCCTCTCACCCGTCGCGAGCGAGCCAACAATGTTAAGAAGCGTGATGTGTTCGGCCAGTACGGCGAGCAGGCCCGTGCTGTGCTCGAAGCCCTGCTCGACAAATTCGCCGACCACGGCGTGCAGGACATCGAAGACGCCAAGGTGTTGGAACTGCCACCTTTTGACCAGTTCGGTAGCAAGACCCAGATCCGACGCGGCATCTTCGGCAGCGTCGAGCAATATACCCAGGCCGTACATGCGCTCGAACAAGCGCTTTACGAGCAGAACGAACAGAAACAGGCCTGACCCATCGTCAGGCCGAGAGATACGAGAACAATGAGATGAATCTCAGCAGCACCGTTAAATCCATACAGGACATCATGCGCAAGGATGATGGCGTCGATGGCGACGCTCAGCGCTTGGGCCAACTCACCTGGATGCTTTTCCTCAAGGTATTCGACCAGCGCGAAGAAGAGTGGGAAGATGACAACCCCAAATACAAATCCCCGTTGCCCCAACCCATGCGCTGGCGCAACTGGGCCGCCTATATAGCCGGCCCTGATGGCAAGAAGGCACCCCAGAAAGCCGCCAGCGAGATCGTCAGCTTCGTCAATAACGAGCTGTTCCCCAAGCTCAAGGATCTGGACGCCAACGCCAGTGCTCAGCACAAGGTGATTCGCAGCGTTTTTGAAGACGCCAACAACTACATGAAGTCCGGCACCCAGTTGCTGGCCGTGATCGAGAAGCTGGAGGAAGCCATCAACTTCCACGACTTCAAGACCCGCGCCAACCTAGGAGACGTTTACGAGCAGCTGCTCAACGACCTGCGCGGCGCCGGTAACGCAGGCGAGTTCTACACACCACGCGCTATCACCCAGTTTATGGCCGACCGCGTAAATCCGAGTCTCACGCAGCGCGAAACGGTGATGGACCCCGCCTGCGGCACCGGCGGCTTCTTGACCGCCGTCATCGACCACCTCCGCAACCAGCTCTCCACCAAATCCAGCGCGGCCGACAAGGCCGCCATCGAAACGCTGATCCGCGGCATTGAGAAAAAGCAGCTGCCGCACCTGCTGTGCACCACCAACATGCTGCTGCACGGCATCGACGTGCCCAGCCAGATCGAGCACCGCAACACGCTGGGCATCGGCTGGAACGAATGGAGCGCCAACGACAAGGTGGACTGCATCATCACCAACCCACCCTTTGGCGGCTATGAAGACGACGGCGTGGGCGGAGATTATCCGGCTGACCTGCGCACGCGCGAGACGGCCGACATGTTCATGGCCCTCATCATCAAAAAGCTTCTGAAAGAAAACGGCCGTGCTGCCGTGGTGCTGCCTGACGGCTTTTTATTTGGCGAAGGCGTCAAGGCCACGCTGAAAAGGCTGCTGCTGCGGGACTGCAAGCTGCACACCATCGTGCGCTTGCCCAAGGGTGTCTTCGCCCCCTACACCACGATCAAGACCAATCTGCTGTTCTTCACCAAGGGCGGCACGGTCGACGACGGCACCGAGCACTTTCACACCGACACCATTTGGTACTACGAACACCCTTACCCGCCGGGCTACAAGAGTTACAGCAAGACCAAGCCTATTCGCTTCGAGGAGTTCAAGCCCGAGCAGGACTGGTGGGGCAGCGAGGCCAATGACTTTGCCGACCGCGTGGAAAACGAATTCGCCTGGAAGGTGGACTTCAAGACCAAGCGCGAACAAGCTGGGGCCGCCGCGCAGCCGCATTGGGACCGTGCTGAGCAGTTGGGCAATAAAGCCAGCGCGCTGGAGAACCGTATCCGCGACCTGCGCGAGTCCATAAAGGGCGTGAGCGATGCCCACCAGCGCCAGCCGGTGGAAGCCGAGATCGACACCCTTCGCACTCAGGCGGAAAGCCTTCGCCAGCAAGCTCGGGACGCCCAGGCCGCCGGCGACCGCCTTTACTGGCCCATCTACAACCTGGACCTGAAGAACGCCAACGCGCCGGAAGAGGAAAGCCACGACCCCGACGTGCTACTGGACAAATACAAGGCCCTGCTAGGTCAGGTCGAAGAAACCGAGAACCGCTTGAAGAGCGAACTTGCCGCCGCGCTGGCGCACCATTTTGTCAGCGAGGACGCCTGATGGATGCGCAGCAGTTTCTGGCCGAATTTGGGCATATCGCCAATGCGCCGGGAGGGGTTACGCGGTTGCGGGAGCTCGTGCTTCAACTAGCGATCTCCGGCCGCCTGTTGGAGCGTGCGAGCGAAGACACCCCAGTGATTAAGTCGCTTGCTTTAGCCTCCGAGCAGCGAACCACCTACGAAGCAGCGCTTGAACTGCGGGCAACCCGACTTCATCCACCGCTTACCACATCACCTTTCTCGATTCCCGAGCACTGGCGGTGGGTGCGTCTTGAGCAATTAGCGCTATACATCCAACGGGGGAAAGGGCCGAAATATGACGACCGTGGCTCTGTTTCAGTCGTGTCGCAAAAGTGCATTCAGTGGTCCGGTTTCGACGTTGGGCAAGCGCGATGGATTGCCGACGAATCGGTCGACTCGTATGGCAAGGAGCGTTTCCTTTGCCAAGGCGACTTGCTCTGGAATTCAACCGGCACAGGCACCGCGGGTCGAATCGCAATCTTCCATGGTCTGTCCGATGCGAAAGTTGTCGCGGATTCCCACGTTACCGTTATTCGTCTCGCTAATGCGCTACCAAGGTACATCTGGTGTGTGATCGCGTCACTATGGGTGCAAACTCGGTTTAAGCCTACCCATCAGGATTCACTCGTCTCGGGAACGACGCAGCAGGTTGAACTCGCGACGAGCACCGCGCGAGCTCTTGCCGTTCCCTGCCCGCCGCTTGAGGAGCAATCCCGCATCGTAACCAAAGTCGACGAGCTTATGGCCTTGTGCGATCAGTTGGATGTGCAGCAGCTGGAACGTCGCAAACTGCAAAACGCCCTGCGCCAATCGACCCTGCAGGCGCTCGTCAGCGCCCAAAGCCCGCAGGAACTGCAAGACAGCTGGCAACGCCTGCAAACCAACTTCGAGCGTTTTTTTAGTGAGCCGGGGGATGTTTCGGATCTGCGGAAGTCGATACTAGATCTTGCCGTATCTGGCTGCCTCAGCAGCATCAATAAATCCGATCAGTCAGCTACCGCTCTGAAAGAAAGAATCCTTGCAGCTAAGGAAGTTGGAGTCTCCAGAGGCGCAGTAGTGCGGAAGAAGCACGTAAAGCCGGAAGAGCTTCTAGAGACGGCATTGCCATCCCATTGGGAGTCCATCACTCTCGATGAAGCAATTTCGACCATTGATGCAGGCTGGAGTCCGGCTTGTCTACCAAGCGCCCGCGATAGCGAATCAAAGTGGGGGGTGCTTAAGACGACATCTGTCCAGATGCTTCGATTCTTACCACGCGAGCACAAAGAACTACCCGCTTCACTTGACCCTCGTCCGCAGTATCAAATCGGGGTCGGTGACATTCTTATTACCCGAGCTGGCCCCAAGAATCGTGTTGGAATCTGCTGCGTAGTAGACATCGCGCCTCCCCGTCTGATGATCTCGGACAAGCTAATTCGATTTCACATCGTTGACGACTTGATCGACCCGCATTTTGTTGCGCTCTGTCTGTCGGCCGGTGAGCCTGGCCGAATCGTTGAGCGAATGAAGTCCGGGATGGCCGAGAGCCAAATGAATATTTCGCAAGACAAGCTTCGATCAATCACCATCCCGTTGCCTCCGCTGGAGGAGCAGCAGCGGGTCTTGAAGAAGGTCGACGCTCTCATGCGAATCATTGATGTACTAGAGGAGCAATTGAAGAAATCCCTGGACGCAAGTGGGAAAGTAGCTGCCGCTGCTGTCTCCGCTCTTACCGGCATTGCCATCGAACAAGAAGAGGAGGCGCCCTTGAAAGCACCGAAAACCGAATTGATCGCCCCGCTGCGCCTGGGCACGCCACCCGATGTGAAAGCACAGGCCCCGTTGGCCACCATCCTGGCCCGACACAACGGCGAGATGTCGGCTCGCGACCTCTGGCAGCGGTATGGCGGCGAGATTGACGCCTTCTATGCGCAACTGAAAGCCGAAGTGGCCCACGGCTGGATCGCCGAGCCTGCGATGGCGGAGGTGCGTGAGAGGTCAGCAGAATTGGCGGGGGCCTGAGCGTGCAACTGCGGCACCTGGCCATTCCGCACTTTCGCAACCTTCGTGGGGTCGAGATTGACTTCGCCACGCAGCTTTTTCCTCATCCAGGTACCGGGGCCGAGGCTAACCCCAAGGCCATTCGCAGCCATGCGCTGATTGGCCAGAACGGCGTCGGCAAGTCCAACCTGATCGAGGCGCTGATCACCGTTTTCCGCGACGTCGATCTGGACCGGGATGCCGCGTTGGACTACACGCTGGAGTACGAGATCCGCGGCTACACAGTGCGCCTGCAGGCCGACACCGCCAAGCAGAAGCGGCCCTTTGTGTGGGTGAATGGCAAGCTGGAGTCGCAAGGTCATTTGCTGAAGAACCGCGAGCTGTTGCCGTCACACATCTTTGCCTACTACTCTGGCCGCAACGAACGCATTGAGGCCCTGTTCCAGGAGCACCAACGCCGTTTCAATCAGCGCCAGGAAATCACCACCGACGAGGTGCTACCCGAACAGCTGCTGGAAAATTTCACCGCCAGCGAGGCCGACATTCGTGCTCTGGAAGAAACCAAGCGCCGCCGCGAGGCGCGGCTGAAGCAGGCGGGCGATGACCGCCTGCGGCGCCTGTTCTACTGCCGTGGCGGCCACAGCCAGCTGGTGCTGCTGGCTTGCCTGCTGTCGGACGATCCGGTCTTTCAGAAGGTGCTGAAGAACCTCCACATTGAATCACTGGAATCGGCCCTGTTCGTGCTGAAGGAGCCGCACCGCCTGCGCGAGAAGCGTCGGGGCGGCAAGTTCGACGAGAACGAGCTGAACGAGGGCGACCCGCGCTTCTGGTATGCGCGCGGCAATGTGGTTAGCGAATTCCTCGACAAGCTGTGGCAAGTTGCCTGGGCGCCCATCGAGCAGGAAGCCACCAGGCAGATCGACTTCCGTGGCCGCTCGGAAAAGCAGAGGCAGCTCTACCTCTTCGTGCCCAACCACGCCAAGCTCAAGCAGCTGGGCGAGCTGGTGGGCGGCACCGACAGCTTTTTCCGCTACGCCGAAGGCGCCTACATCGGCGACCTGATCGACGAAGTGCGCATCACAGTGAAGAAGCGTGACGAGCACGGCGGCAAGGTGAGTTTTACCCAGCTCTCGGAGGGGGAGCTGCAGATGCTGACCGTGCTGGGCCTGATGCGGATTACCCGCGAAGACCACTGCCTGTTCCTGCTCGACGAGCCAGACACGCACCTGAACCCGATTTGGAAGCTGCGCTACTTCGAAGACATCGAGGGTGTTTTGGGCGATGTCTACTACGCCGGTTTCGAAAGCGGCGGGTTTGGTGACGGCACCTTTGGCGCATCCTCAGGGCAATCTCAGATTCTCATCACCACCCACGATCCGATGATGGTGGGCAGCTTGAAGCGCGAGCAAGTGCACATCCTGCGCCGCGCGGGCGAGCGCACCGTGGTGGAAATGCCCGACGAACACCCACAGGGCATGGGCGTGACCGGGCTGCTCAAGAGCGAGCTGTTCGGCTTGTCGTCCACGCTGGACATCGAAACCGAGCGGCGCCTGTTCCGTCGTAACGAGTTGTTCGTAAAGCAGCCCCGCACGGGGGAAGAAGACGTGGAGCTGTCGCGCTTATCGGCCGAGCTGGCGGACTTGGGTTTTTCGACGGCCGATTTTCGCGATCCGGACTACGCATTGTTCGTGCGCAAGATGGCGCAGCACCGCAAGTTTCGCAAGTCCACGCTCACGCCGGAAGAACAGGCCGAGCAGGACCGCATTGCCGGCGAGATCATCAACGAGATCTTGCGTGAGGAGGCGGGAAAGTGATCTTCATTGACCTGGAAAACAAGCTGCCGACCGATGCCGACTTGCCTGCAAACGTTCGTTGGACGCAGGCCGACTGGAACGCGTGGCTGGCGGAGTCAGCACGCCTGATGGGTGAGCTCGCGAAGCTCGATGCGGCAGGGCAGGTCAAGGAACGCAATGAGTTGATCGACAAGCACGGCAGCCACTGGGGCAAGCTGAAGCCCTGGCTTCTTGCATTGTCGGGCGACAAGTGCTGGTTCACCGAAGCGCGCGACATTGCATCGCACCTCGATGTTGAACACTTCCGCCCGAAGAAGGCCGCTCGAAACAACAAAGGGCCTGAGCGCGACGGTTATTGGTGGCTGGCTTTCGACTACATGAACTTCCGCATTGCGGGCACCGTTCCTAACCGCAAGAAAGGTGCTTGGTTTCCGCTTCGGTACGGCTCTCAGTGCTCGACCTACGCGCACCGTTGTGAGGGAGACGAAATTCCCCACTTTCTTGATCCTACGAATGCCCATGACGTCACGCTGTTGGCTTTTGACGAGGAAGGGAAGGCAGTGCCCGCCCCCGGTATTCCACGCTGGGATCATGTCCGGGTCAAACGTACCGTGGAGCGCCTGAAGCTCACGGAGCATCAGGCACTGGCCGAAGAGCGCCGGAAAGTCTGGCAGAACACTACAAAGCTGATTAACAAGTACTTGCAGGCGCTGTCTGACGCACGGTTCTCTGCTGCAGCGCGTGAGCGAGTGAAATCCACGGCCCGTGACATCGTCTGCCTAACCAAGCCGGATGCCGAGCTTTCAGCTGTGGCGAAATGGTGCATCCGTTTGCGCAACGATCCACATCTTTCAAGGCTGGTGGGCTGAGGATTGACGATGGCCGACCTCCGAGTGCTGCAACCTAATGAATTCCTGCGCAACGAAACCGAAGATGGCCGCAGTGTGTGGCAATTGCAGACCCTGCTGAACAGGCGCTGTGCCAAGCGCGCGCTTCAAGCATGCGGAAGTAAAGATAGCCTTTGATTCGTCGACTTTGGGCGAGGAAAGCCAAGTGACGTAAAAATAATCCAATTTGAGTATGAATCTTGCCCTCGTTTTTCTGATTTCCAAGGTCCAGGGCGAAGCCCGGGACGTGCTTGAACTCGACTTGCTGAAGCGAGCCAATGGGTGGCTTCGCCGGAAACAAGCGGGAGTTCATGATTCATTGCTGCTGGTTGGCGAGAATTTCCAGTCCGAAGAAGAATTTAAGGATTTTGTGATCCCCTATGGGCTTTCTGATGCCGATTTGGCCGTTATTCCCGAGTCATACGACGAAGTTCGAGGGGAGTTGGTGGAGGCGATAGTCGAGCCGTGGCTCTATGAAAACCACCCGGCTGCGATAGGTTTCGTGGAATGGCCAAAGTACTGCGACTCTGGCACTTACCCAATAAATGGATGGTGGTGGTCAGGCGTAGAGGCCCATCAAATCAAGGGCGAAACTGGACACGGAGCTGTTCTACGGCGCAAAGAACGTCGGTGCTGCGAAGGTCGGGCAAATCATCTACGTGCCAGCGCTCACCACGCCGGCCGAGCAGACCAAGATGAGTGGGCCGTCGCCACTGCGGAACATGCTTAACTTCCTGCTCAAGAAAGTGGTCGCAAAGAGTGAGGCCTTCAAGGAAGTCTCTGCCGCCTTCGAGAAATTCAACACGGAGGCAAGGAAGAACGATGGTTTCCTGAGCGAGATATCGGAACCACTGAACACGGCAATCTCGTCCTGGAGTATCAAAATTGACCTGTCAGTTGGCTCTGTTGCCCCTGAGGACATCTCGAAATCGTTGGTGAAGTTTGCATTCGTAGATGCAACGCTCGGAGAGGTCGGATTCGATCTTGAACGCTACGGTCATGGCTTCCAACGTTCGGTCGTCTACGAGCTGATTCGCCTAGCTCCGACCTTCAAGGACGAGAAGAGGACCGACAAAAAGGAGTTCAACCCATCGTTCAACCTAGTATTGTTCGAGGAGCCGGAAGCCTTTCTGCATCCGAGTCAGCAGGAGAACATGGCTTACCACCTGCGTCGACTTGGGGCAGAGGCGGGTCAGCAGGTGATCATCACGACCCATTCACCGACCTTTGCAGGGAAGGCTGCCGAGCACATCGGCCAGCTGGTACGCATACAGCGTACGAATGGGTCAAGTCAGGCCTTTCAGCCTAAGGGCGGTCAAATTAAGGCCATCTTCGACCAAGGAGGCGAGCTTTTGGCTGCCTTGCAGGCATTTGTTGCAGATCCGAACATTGGCGAGGGCGTGAAGAAGCGAGCTAGGGCCATGATTGCTCAGCCACCACAAGCGCACATCGCTGAACAGGAGGAGCGGTTTCGATTCCAGCTGTGGCTAGATGGCGAGCGAGCATCCCTGTTCTTTGCCGACAAGGTGTTGCTGGTGGAAGGTGCTACCGAGCGCGCCTTGTTCAACTATCTGCTCGCCAACGAATGGCATGACCTGACTCCGCATCGCGTGTGTGTCATCGATGCCTTGGGAAAATTTAATCTCCACCGATACATGGCGCTGTTGTCGGCCTATGGCATCCCGCATGGCGTGATGCTAGACGACGACAACGGTAAAGGCCCTCACGGAGCAGTCAATGATCTCGTCGAAGTATCCACGACTCCGGCAACGCTGGCCGCGCCGGTGAAGTTCAACGATTGCTTGGAAACCTTCCTTGGTATCCAGGTGCCGGACCGAGATGACAAGAAGCCTGTTGAAGTCATGAAGGCGATTACCGGCGGAGCCATTGATCCAACCCGCTTGCAAGCCCTGCGCGACCAATTTTGCGCAGCATTGGCCATCCCCTGAGCTTTAGACGTGCGAAACCGATATGAGCAGATTCAACCCCCACTTCCTCAACGCCGCTCAGGTCTTCGATGCGGCCGACAAATTTAAGCAGCGCTGCCTGCTAGACCAGCAGTCCCTCTTGCTGGACAGCCAAACCCTGTGGACGACCGAGCACTTCCAAGCGCTGATCGACACATACGTCAAGCAGCCGGACGTCGGCGAAGGTGGTTTCTATGACAAGCTAGCAAGCCAGTTGGCAACGTGCCAGGCGCTGGACGTGGCGCTGATGGTAGAGGTGTTCTGGATCGTGCAGCTTGGCCCCACCAACCTCCGAGCGCCGACGAAGGCGAAGACGCTGGAGCGCATCTGGAACATGAAGCCGGCTGCAACCTTTCCAGCAACATCGCCGTTCTTGGCGGCGCCTGTGTTGTCGGGCTTGGGCAGCGCCGGACCCGGCTACAACCAGTATTTGCCAAATGAAATCGCGTTTGCCGTGGAGGCCTTTGCTGCCTTCGTGGCGAAGCCACGCGCTGAACGGGAGGCTTTATTGAACGACCCTCAGGGGTTTGCGCTGTGGCTGGACAGCATCCCCGTAGGTAAGGGGCGGCAGCTCTATCACACCCTTTGCCACGTGCTTTTCCCTGATGCCTTCGAGCGCATTTTTAGTCAAGGCAACAAGTACCAGGTGGCTCGGGCACACAAAATTTGGAGCTCTGACCTTGGTGAAAGCCGGCCAGCTATGGACGCTGCCCTGCGAGACCTTCGCAAGCGCCTGGAAGTGCTGCATCCCGGTGCGGTGGACTATTACGAACTCCCTGTAGGCACCCTCATTAAGCAAAAAGATATCAACCAGGGCAAGGTGACTGTCGAGAACACGGGTGTCGACGACGGAACCACGGAGTTTGTCCCTCTGTCCACGCACGAACCGGACCCAGAGTACGACGTTGAAGCAGCAACCAACGCCAAGCCGGTACTGCGCACGGCAGACAACTTAATCCTGTTCGGCCCACCCGGCACCGGCAAGACCTACGAAATGCAGGAGCGCATGAAAGCTGCTTTCGATAGGGGTGAAGACTTCGCGTTCGTGGCATTTCACCCAAGCTACGCCTACGAGGACTTTATTGGGGGATTGCGCCCGATGGCCTCCGAGAATGGCTCAGGAGTGGTGGTGGTTTTCCAGAAAGGTCCGTTCCTGACTCTGTGCGAGAAGGCTCACGCCAATCCTACCCAGCAGTTCACGCTGTTCATCGACGAAATCAACCGCGCCAACGTCGCAAAGGTCTTCGGCGAGCTAATCACGCTGATCGAGCCCAGCAAGCGCGTGATCGCCGGTAGCAAGTCCAATGACGAAGGCGCTTGGGTGACATTGCCAGGCATGTCGGCGCGCTTTGGCGTGCCCGACAATTTGAACCTGGTGGCTACTATGAACACGGCCGACCGCTCCGTTGCAATGATGGACATCGCACTGCGGCGGCGCTTCCGCTTCCAGGAGTGCGTGCCGGAACCCAAGCGCATCGAGCCGGCGATGGTTGGGGCCGTTGATTTATCCGCGTTACTGCAGCGGTTCAATGACCGGCTTGAATATTTGCTGGACCGCGACCACGCCATCGGCCATGCAGTTTTCATGGGCATCACTTCGCTGGCCGAGTTGCAACAAGTGCTGGCTCAGCGCGTGATCCCCTTACTTCAGGAATATTTCTTCGAGGACATGGAGAAAGTGCGCCTGGTCTTGACCGGAAACGGCAAGGACTCCGTGTTCTTCAAGTCCCGCTCGTTATCACCGTCCGAACTATTCCCGGGCGCGAAACAGGCAGTTGGCACTGAGGCATGTCAGACTTTCGCAGTGGGAGAGCCCAGTACCTGGAGTGAGGCCCACATCATGGCCCTGTACGGCGCAGCACCGGTTGTTGCACCGACACCAGAACTCTCGATTGATCCACCGCCAGAAGGTGCGGGCAACAAGCCGAAAGTGGGGTGATCCGATGGACGGCCTACGCACCGTCACCGTGCTGGAGCATGAAGTCGTCCCAGTCATCGATGGTGCCGAAGCGCCGGGCATGATGGCGGGCTCCGACTCGTGGCTGTCAGAGTTCGAGGCGCAAGCGCTTCTGCGCCTGAACGACCTGCGCCGAGGCTTCTGCCAGCGGCTGTCGGGCGGAATCAAGCTAGCTCAGCACTGCGGAATCGTTCGCCTGCCTACCTGCGTAGTGGAAGTGCTACCTAAGGTGGGCATCTCAGATGCACGGACCCCCTATGAGGTAGAGCGCTCGCGTGGCGCACTTCTGGCTATGCTGCACAGCGCCCGGCAAGTTGCGCTCACCAAGGTCGGCCCGGTGCCGCAGCAGGCCGTGCGCGCGCCCCTGTTGGACATCTTCATCGAGGCCTTCCTGTATTGCGCGCTCGATCAGGCCCGGCGCGGCTTGTTGAGCCGTTATGTGGCTCATGTGGATGACCTCCCCGTCATCAAGGGGCGCTTCCAGGCCCATGGACACGTCCAGAGCAACTTGGCGAGACCGCACCTGCTGCACTGCGAGTATGACGAGTTCACCGCCGACAACGCCTACAACCGCGCCGTCCGCGCAACACTGGAAGCCTGCCGTACGTGGGTCGGCAGAGCCAGCATCCAGCGCCTTTGGTTCGAGACACACTCCCGGTACGCCAGCATTTCAGTAATTAAGATGACTGCGGCTGACGTGGCACGCCTGCCGCGCGACCGCACGACGCACCGGTACGGCCCCTTGCTGACTTGGTGCGAGTGGATACTAGCCATGGCCAGCCCGGCATTGAGCGCTGGGGCATCCCAGGCACCAGGACTGCTGTTCGACATGAACAAGCTTTTCGAGGCCCACGTAGCCAAGTTGGAGGAAGCCAGTGCCGGACAGGACTGCATCGTCCACAGGCAAGGGCCGCCCCAGCACCTGGCAGCTCATGGTACATCTGATGTGTTCTTGTTGAAGCCAGACATCACTGTCTGGCACATCGGCCAGGATGGCTCCCCCACGGGCATTGACCGAGTGGTTGATGCGAAATGGAAACGGTTGGCCCCTCAAGCGCCAGATTTCGGTGTGGATGAGGCAGACGTGTACCAACTGCTTGCTTACGCAATTCGCTACGAGTGCACATCACTTGAACTGGCTTACCCGATGCCGCTTGGTAGCGACAAATGCGAACGACCTCCTTTGTTCAGGCTCCAGGCTGCGGATTGGGGTGGAACTGTTTCGATAAAAGTTAAGCTTGTGCCGCTCTGGGCAGGTGCGTGACCTGATTTCAACCGTGACTGCGAGAACGTCACGGAGGCGGAGGCCGTGTAAACGTGCCAAACCCGAACCCTGTCGAGGCCATCAACCGCAGCGAATCAATTAATAGTACGCGAACATCAACTAAAATCTTCAGGTGATGCTGGGTCATGTTCATCGAGGTTCAAAAGGCACCCCACCTCAGACGGTATGGTTGACGGTATCGCAGACAAATATGTTCCACACTAATATGATTTCAAAAGAGTTTTCGTCCCTATTGACAATCGAGTGGGAGTGAGTTTATAAATCCGATCGCTGATTTATAAAGCCTTCGGTTGCAAGGAGCAGAAGTGCGCCCAGTCAGATCAATGGTCTGACTGGGCGTTTGACTTTGCGGCTTGAGCGACCGCGGATCACTGAAGTGCTGCTCAGAACCGCCATCATTTTTCGCTCAGGTAGTCATCGCGAACGACACGAGCTGGTGCCACGCACGCAACCGCGTTCTTACGAGTTTCCGAAAACATCATGAAAAC
>JACCDS011961604.1_pt1 | contig 17832 bp, 26 predicted proteins | sample 7446441 | NCBI WGS metagenome assembly JACCDS01 (sample SAMN15323445, study PRJNA562643) | freshwater metagenome | isolation source: river surface water | place: USA:Blue River Watershed | collected 2017-08-17
GGGATAACTAAAATTGTCGTTGTTAAAATGATTGGCATAACCCCTGCTTGATTAAACCGCAATGGAATATAATTATTTGTTGATGTAGAAACAGAATTCGGGGCTGACAATTGTTTAGATGAAAGTAATGGAATAATTCGATATCCCTCTTGTAAAACAATAATTCCATATAATGAAACAAAAATTAAAATAACAATCCCAACTACTGAAATAATAGAAAAATTTTCACTATTTTCCGCTATAATTTTATTCGCTAGATTTGGTAAACTTGAAATAATATTTGTATAAATTAATAATGATGCACCATTTCCTAAACCATAATCAGTAATTAGTTCACTTAACCATAAAACAATCATTGCTCCAGTGGTTAACCAAAAAACAATTTCAATAGCTAATAAATAGTTCCAATCGAATAAAACTTGTTTTAAATAAAAAGCAAGACTAAAACTTTGAATAATAGCCCAAACTAAAGTAATAAAACGTGTTAATCGATTAATTTGCCGCCGGCCTGCAAGATCTCCTTCTTTTTGTAATTGTGAAAGTTTAGGTGAAAATCCTAAAATTAGCTGAACTAGGATTGATGCATTAATATATGGGAATATATTTAAGGTAAATAAACCAATTACAAATGTATTATCACCAGAAAATGTACTTATTAAGTTTTTAGCAACAGAATGTCTTTGAAGATAAAATGCAATATCAGCATGATTAATCCCAGGAACAGGAAGAAATGTCCCGAAACGAATTACTAATAATATTCCAAGACTTATCAAAAATCTCTTTAGAATAGTATCTTTAATCTCTTTATTAATTTTCACTGTTTTATTTTTAATGAATATTTATTAAATTAATGGAAATCTAAGTTTCTTTTTTTGGCTACTTGAGATTTTGTTGTTAAATTTTCTAATGCACAAATAGATGCACGAGCATTATTTAATAAGTTATTCGATCCTAATTGCTTTGCAATTACATTTTTTACGCCAGCGACTTCTAATACAATTCGAACAGCTCCACCAGCAATAACCCCTGAACCTTCTACAGAAGGGCGCATAATGACTTTGCAGGCACCAAAAGACCCCTCAACATTATGTGGAATACTTAATGCTTTTGTAATAGGAAGTTTAATTAAATTTTTACGTCCATCACTTTTTGCTTTTTTAAAAGCATTTACTACATCATCAGCTTTTGCAACACCAACCCCAACTTGGCCATTTTCATCACCTACTACTACAATTGCACGGAAACTTAATTTTTTTCCACCTTTTGTTACTTTCGAAACTCGACTGATTTTTATTAATCGTTCAACCAATTTAGGTTCTTGAATACGTCGAGAATTTTTTCTATTTAATTTTTTTAAATCACTACTCATATAATTTATTTAACCTGTCTACTTAGTTACAAATTTTAATTTAAAACTGAAGACCACCAGCTCTAGCTCCATCAGCTAAAGCTTTAATTCTTCCGTGATATAAATAAGGACCTCGATCAAAAACAATTTTTGTAATATTTTTTTTTAAACTTAATTCGGCTAATTTTTCTCCCATGAGTCTTGAAGCATCACATGTGCGTCCATTTGCAAGATCAAGTTTAATCGAACGATCTAATGTTGAACAAGCAAGTAAAGTTTTAGAACTTGTATCGTCAATGATTTGCGCATAAATATTTTGATTTGAACGATAAACTGATAATCTTGGCCGTTCCAAAGTTCCTTTAATTCTACCTCTTAAAGCTTCACGCTTTAATTTGTTATATTTTTCAGGTTTTAATTTCTTATTCTTATTTTTCAATTTTAACAAAGTTCGTTTTGAAAGTTTCATAGTTAGAATTTTTTATTTTTTAAAAAGATAAAAACCTTTGAATTCATAAAATATGAATCAGGTATTTTTCTAAATTAACTATTTCAAACAAATGAATGAAATAGATTATTTTGCTGATTTACCAGCTTTCCGAATAATTTGTTCACCTTGATATAAGATTCCTTTTCCTTTATAAGGTTCCGGACGACGCCAAGCTCGTATATTAGATGCAAATAAACCTAATAATTCTTTATCACATGACTTTAAATTTATAGTTGTATTCTGAGCAACTTCAACTGAAATTGTTTCTGGAATATCGATAGTAACGGGATGACTATAGCCTAAATTTAAGACAATTTGTTTACCTTGAACTGCTGCTCGATATCCGACACCTTTTAATATCAACGTTAATTGAAATTGTTCTGAAACTCCAATAACCATGTTATTAATTAAGGTTCTATATAAGCCATGTAATGAACGATCATTCCGTGATTCAGACTTTAAATCTATTTTTAAACTTTTCTCATCTTGTATAATAGCAATAGTATTTGGAATTTTTGTTTGTAATGTTCCAAATTTACCTTTTACTGTAACTTCTGATTCATTATATTTAATATCAACATTATTTGGTACCATAATTGGTAATTTACCGATTCGTGACATTTGCGAGACTCCTTATATTTACCAAATATAACATAGAACTTCGCCTCCAATACCAAGTTCTTTAGCTTTTAGATTTGTCATTACTCCTTGAGATGTTGAAATAATTGCAATCCCTAAATTATCTAAAATTTTTGGTAATTGTTTAGCATTTGAATAAACTCGTAAACCTGGTTTACTAATTCGTTGAATTTTACAAATTACAGGATTTCGAGATTTTCCAATATATTTTAATGAAAGTAGTAAATACTTTCGATTATTTTCATTATAACTTTCAAAGTTATCAATATACCCTTCTTCCTTTAAAATATTTGTAATAGCTAAAGATATTTTTGTGGATGGAATTTGGACAATTTGATGTTTTACCATATTAGCATTTCGAATTCGTGTTAACATATCTGAAATTGTGTCGTTTACCAAAATTTTCTCCTTAACTTAATTCTTCAATTTTCTCATTTTTATTCTTGTGACCAACGTTTACGTTTTAAATGTTTTTTCTTATCCCAAACTTGATTAATTTCTGGAATTGAGGAATATTTTTCATAATATCCGCAATCATTTAATGGAAAACGTACAAATTTAAATAAAATCATTCCATTTAAAATTTTATCAATTGATTTTGCTCTATAATTCGGTGAACAATTTTCTAAAACTATATTGATAGTAAATCCTTGAGTTTGTTCTACTTCATCATAGTCAACTTCTGGAAAGATTAATTGTTCTTTTAAACCAAAAGTGTAATTTCCTGCTTTATCAAAACTTCTTAAAGATAAACCACGAAAATCACGAATCTGAGCAAAGGTAAAAAATATTAATTTCGTTAAAAATGTATACATTTTTTCTCCACGTAATGTAACACTTAAACCTAATTCCATATTTTCTCGGATTTTAAATCCAGCAATTGCTTTTTTTGCTCTAGTAATAACTGGCTTTTGTCCGGTAATTCGTTCAAATTCTTCAATATTTTTTTTCAGAAGATTAGTATTCTGAGCAGCTAACCCAAGTCCACGATTAATTTGAATTTTTTTTAATTTTGGAACGGTATGCGGATTTCTAAATAATTTCGGACTATTTTTTATTAAGATTGGTTTGATCCCTTCATTGTATTCTTTTTTGATATCGCCCAGTAAATTATAAATATCAGCAATTTCTTCTAATGAATGTTGATTTAGCATATTAAGATACTTCTTTTAAATTTAATCTCACATTTGAATGATGAATCGGAGCTTCCAATTGTTTAATTTCTCCGATTTCATTCTCTGTATTTGGTTTAACATGTTTAAATTTGAAATTAATTCCTTTCACAAGAACTTTTCCTGTTTTTTTATTAATTTTCATAATCTCGCCTGTCTCATTCTTATGAAAGCCAGAAATAATTACAACAATATCACCGACTTTTACATGGATTTTTTGTTTTTTCGACATCTATAAAACCTCCGGCGCTAATGAAACTATTTTAGAAAAATTTTTATCACGAATTTCACGTGCCACAGGGCCAAATACACGCGTTCCACGTGGATTATTTTCGGCATTTACAATTACAGCTGCGTTATCATCAAATCGGATATACATACCATCTGGACGCCGAATAGTTTTTTTTGTTCGTACAACTATTGCTCGAACAATATCAGAACGTTTTGTAGGCATATTAGGAATAGCTTCTTTTACTACAGCGATAATAGTATCACCAATTTTTGCATATTGTTTATTGCCACCTAATACTCGAATACACATAACTTTTTTAGCACCCGTATTATCGGCTACTGTTAAGATTGTTTGAGGATAAATCATAAAATTATCATTTAACTTATATTAACGATGATTTTGAAATAACTTTTATTAATTTCCAACGTTTTCTTTTACTTAATGGACGACATTCTTGAACTACTACTTGATCACCGATATTACAAGTTTCTAATTCATCATGAGCTAAATATTTTTTGGTCTTTGATAATGTTTTAGAATAAATTGGATGTGAATATCGATCCTCAATTTGGACCACAATAGTTTTCTGCATTTTATTACTAATTACAATACCAATTTCTTGTTTTACTGGCATTCAAAACTCCTTAAATTTCTATTGAATATTATAATTCTTACTTCTGATCAAGATCTTGTAATCTTGATGTTAAAAGTGTTTTTAATTGAGCTAAACGACATTTTGCAAATTTTATTTCATGTGATTTAAAATTTTGGCGTGTAGCTTTTTTAAACCGTAAATTAAATAATTGATTTTCAGTTTCAATAATCGCTTCTGAAATTTCTGCATTTGAAAGTGAAATAATATCAGTAAACTGAGGTACACCCATATTTTTTATTTAATATTTATCTTTGATAATAAATTTTGTTTTTAGTGGTAATTTATAAGCTGCTAAACTTAAAGCACCTTTAGCGACTTCTTCTGGTACAGAACCAATTTCGAAAATAATGGTTCCTGGTTTTACAACAGCTACCCAATAATCTACAGCACCTTTCCCTGAACCCATTCTTGATTCAGCAGCACGAGCAGTCACAGTTTTATCAGGAAAAATTCGAATCCATAATTTAGCTCCACGTTTTGTGTATCGTGTAATTGTTCGACGCGCTGCTTCGATTTGACGTGATGTAACCCAATTGGGCTCGATTGCTTGTAAACCAAAATTTCCAAAGCAAATTTCATTTCCACGGGTTTTTTGTCCGCGCATACGTCCACGATGATATTTTCTATATTTTGTTCTTTTTGGACTTAACATAACAAATTAATTTAATAAATTATAATCTTTCTCAATTTTTTAAAATTTATTTTATTTTGATAAGATTTCACTTTTAAATAACCAAACTTTAATTCCTAAAATGCCATAAATTGTATTTGCTTCTTGCGTTGCATAATCAATATCGGCACGTAAAGTTTGTAAAGGTACACGACCTTCTCGAATCCATTCACTCCGAGCAATTTCTGCGCCGTTCAAACGTCCAGAAACTTGAATTTTAATTCCATTTACATTTTGTTTTTGAGCACGTTGTAAAGCTTCACGAATTGCTCGTCTAAATGCAACACGTTTTTCTAACTGTTCAGCAACTAAATTCGCTAGAAGAGAAGCATCCAAATCAACTCGTTCTACTTCAAAAACATTAATTATAAGTTGACGGTTTTTTGGTAATATTTGCTTAATATTATTTAATAAATTTTCTAGTCCAGACCCTCTATTTCCGACTAATATTCCTGGTTTTCCAGTTTCAATATTTAATTGAATTTGATCATTTAATCCATTTCGATTAATTTGAACATTTGCAATACTATTTGCTCGTGCAATTCTATTGATATAAGTTCGAATTTTATCATCTTCTTCTAAAATATTGGCATATTGATTAAAATTAGCATACCATTTTGACTTATGGTCTTGGGTAATACCTAATCTGAATCCTAAAGGATGAGTTTTTTGCCCCATAGAATTAATCCCTTTAATTGTAAATTAATTTTATTATTTTATTTTTTAATTACTCGCTTTCATAATAACTGTAATATGGCAAGTTGGCTTTAAAATTTTATATGCTCGCCCTTGAGCACGTGGACGAATTCTTTTTAGTTTTGGTCCTTCATCTGCAAAAATTTCATCAATAATGAGTTTCTTTTTATCTAGTCCATAATTATGTTTTGCATTTGCTGCTGCCGAGTGAACTACTTGCCAAATAGGCCCACCAGCATCATATGGAAGGAATTCTAGAATCATTAATGCCTCTTGATATGATCGACCTCGAATTTGATCTAAAACTCGTCTTATCTTATGAGGAGACATACGAATATATTTAGCTACTGCTTTGACTGATTGGGTGTCTGACATAAATAATTTTTAATATGTAATATTGATTAAAAATATTAAACTTTTAAAAAACTACGAGTTTTAATATTTATAATTTTTTATCAATCTAATAAAAAAATAAGACTATCTTTTAAAAATAGTTACTGGTAATCTTGATCTTACCATAATAATTCAGGTTTTTTAGGAAGTCTTGGCATTTTATATAAAAATTTGATTGTTATATAATTATAATGCTGATGATTTGAGGACTTACTTTTAAAAAATTTATTAATTTTTGATATTTCCTGAATATAAAGTTCATCAATCCAAATCTCAAAAAAATTAATAGAAAAATTGTTTTGTAATGAAAGAAGAGGCGAATACAAAATTGCTAAAAGATTATCTCGCTCATTTGGATTTGATTTAAATGAATACAAAATATCATCGATGGCATAATAAATATACTTCTTTTGAAAACTATTTAAAGTAAGTTTAGCAACTGAAGATAATTTTTGATCATATTTTATTTGAAATGTTTTCGATGAAGTAGATTCATTAAGAGGATTAGGATATTCTATTTTCCCTTTGCTTCGTTTCATTTCTTAATTTATTTCTAACGTTTTGTCTTTTTATCCATTTTAATATGTGATCTAAAATTTCTGGTAGATACAAACTCACCAAGCTTATGGCCAACGAATTGATCTGAAATAAAAATGGGTACATGCTGTTTTCCATTGTGAACAGCGATTGTAAATCCAATCATCTTTGGTAAAATCGTTGATGATCTAGACCAAGTTGTTATAGTATCTTTTTTACCAGCCTTATTCATTTGATCGATTTTTTTTAATAAATGATAGGCAACGAATGGGCTTTTCTTTAATGATCTTGGCATCTTCTAAATAATTTTAATTTCTAAATCTTTATCTTTAATTTATTAAAGTGTTTTTTAAGAACGTCGACGAAGAATATAAGCATCGCTTAATTTTTTTCTTTTTCTTGTCTTAATTCCTAAGGCAGGTTTACCCCATGGGGTTAATGGACGAGTTCTACCAATTGGAGCTCTTCCTTCACCACCACCATGAGGGTGGTCACATGGGTTCATTACAGAACCACGAACAGTTGGACGTTTTCCTAACCAACGAGTTCTCCCAGCTTTTCCACTTTGGACTAAAAATGCCTCATTATTACTTACTTCGCCAATGGTAGCTAAACATTCTTTGCGAATTAATCGAATTTCTTTTGATGGTAGTCGCAAAGTAACATAATCTCCTTCTTTGGCTAAAATTTTTGCGGCTGTTCCAGCTGCTCTAACAATTTGACCACCACGATTTGGAATTAACTCAATATTATGAATAGATGTTCCTAAGGGAATATCTTCTAATGTTAGAGTATTACCAATATTAAGTGGTGAACCTGAACCAGAAAGAATCGTATCTCCGACACTTAAATTTTTTGGATGTAAAATATATCTTTTTTCGCCATCAATATAATGAATTAACGCAATTCGTGCATTTCGATTTGGATCATATTCAATAGAAACTACACTACCTGGAATACTATATTTATTACGTTTAAAATCAATTATTCTATAACGTTTCTTATGCCCACCACCTCGATGACGAATAGTAATAATACCTCTATTATTTCGGCCTTTATTTCTATGATTCTTTTGAATTAAACTTTTTTCTGGTTTAGTTTTTGTAATTTCACTGAATGATGAAAGTGCTCGATTTCTTGTACCTGGTGTATATGATTTGTAAAGACGAATACTCATAAACTTGATTCTTTTATTTTATTTATTAATTCTCAGTAAATAAATTGATAACATCGCCTTCTGATAAAGTTACAATTGCTTTTTTATATTGAGGTTTCCAACCAATATATTTTCCAACACGTTTTTTTTTACGTGGTAAACAACATGTATTTACTTTGATAACTGTAACTTTAAATAAATATTCAATAGCTGCTTTAATTGTAATTTTATCTGAAGAAGGATCAACAACGAAACTATACTGATTATTTTCTAAAAGTCGTGTAGCTTTATCTGTAATAATAGGATATTTAATAATTTGTGCATTACTACGAGAGAAATTTGAAGAATTAGTCACAATAAATCTCCTTTATATCATTTATTGCTAATGAAGTTAATACAATTTGTTTTGCTTTTAAAAAACTTAAAGTATTAAGATTTGAAGCTGAAATTAGTTCAACATTTTTAAGATTTTGTGTTGAGAGTTTTAATGGAACTGTTTTTTTTGAAACAATGACTAAAACTTTTTGTTCTAAATTAATTTGACAATCTCGACAAATTTGTAAAAAATTTTTCGTTTTTGGTTCTGTAATTCCAGTTTCTAAATTTTCAATAATTACTATACTATTTTTTTTATTATATAATAACGTTTGTAAAGCTAATCGTCGTTCTTTTTTATTTAATTTTAATGATATCTTTTTTGGTTTTGGTCCAAAAATAACACCACCGCCTTTCCATAAAGGTGAACGATTTGAACCTGCTCGAGCACGCCCAGTACCTTTTTGACGCCATGGCTTACGACCTCCACCTCGAACTTCACTTCGAGTTTTTGTTGAAGTAGTTCCTTGTGTTTGAGAACTAGAGTGTCGCACAATATCTTTATGTAATAAATAATTCCCTGAGTTTTCAAGAACAGTTAACTTTAACTCCTGTGTATTATTTAATTGTTTTCCACTTAGATCTAATGGAGTATATGTTATAAATTTTTGAATCGTCATACTTTCTATTTCAATATATTTATTTTGTAAATTAAGTTTAGTCTGAAGGAACAATACTTAATAAATTTCCAGGCTTTCCAGGTACAGATCCTTTAATAACTAAAATATTTTCTTGTGGATTTATTTGAATAACTTTTAGCTTTTTAATTGTTGTCATTTTATTACCTAATTGACCTGCCATTTTTTTACCAGGTAAAACACGACCTGGTGTTGTTCCCATACCAATTGAACCAGGTGCTCTATGATTTTTTGAACCATGAGTCATTGGACCTCGATTAAAGTTATGTCGCTTTTGAAGACCGGAGAAACCTTTTCCAATACTTTTACCTCTTATGTTTACAAATTGTCCTGGAACAAATGAATCAACCTTTAATACTTGTCCAATTGCAAATTCATCTTTTTCGTTTATTTTAAATTCTTTTAAATATTTTAAAGGTTGAAGTTTTGATTTTTGCAAATGCCCTAATTCAGGTTGTGTTAATGATTTACTTGAAACATTACCATAACCAATTTGAATTGAATCATAACCATCTTTTGATTTCATTTTGACTTGTGTGACTACACAAGGCCCAACTTTTAAAATTGTAACTGGAATAATATTACCAGATTCATCAAAAATTTGAGTCATACCAATTTTATTCCCTAATAAACCTATAACCATAGGATTCCTCCAAATTTATTCTATAATTCTTAACTTTGTTGTCTTTTTACTTTTATTACTAAATAAACTAATTAAAATCAGTATATTCTTAAGTTAAGAATATACTGATTTACTAATTTTTGTCTATATAAGACAAATACACATTGTTACTAATCATTCTTGTGATTACGGTTTTTTAGGTTTATTTAGATGTTAATAATTAAAATATAATTCAATTCAAAATATAAACTATAAAAAAAAAAGAAAAATGGCAAAAGTTGTAGGAATTGATTTAGGTACAACAAATTCTGTAGTAGCAGCAATTGAAGGAGGACAACCTAGTGTAATTATTAACGCTGAAGGATTACGAACTACTCCTTCTATTGTAGCTTATACAAAGAAAGAAGAATTATTAGTAGGTCAAATTGCAAAACGTCAAGCTGTAATTAATCCTGAAAATACATTTTTTTCAGTAAAGCGATTTATTGGATCAAAAGAAAATGAAATTGCACAAGAATCAAAAAAATTACCATATAAAGTAGGGAAAGATCAAAATGACAATATTAAAATTAGTTGCCCTGCATTAAAAAAAGAATTTAGTCCAGAAGAAATTTCAGCACAGGTTTTAAGAAAATTAATTAATGATGCTACAGATTATTTAGGACAAGAGGTAACTCAAGCTGTTATTACGGTACCAGCATATTTTAATGACTCACAACGTCAAGCAACAATGGATGCTGGTAAAATTGCAGGTATCGAAGTTTTACGAATCATTAATGAACCAACAGCTGCTTCTTTAGCTTATGGCTTAGATAAAAAACAAAATGAAACAATTTTAGTTTTTGATTTAGGTGGTGGTACATTTGATGTTTCAATCTTAGAAGTAGGTGATGGTATTTTTGAGGTTTTAGCAACATCTGGTGATACAAATTTAGGTGGTGATGATTTTGATAATACTTTAGTAAATTGGCTAATCAATGATTTTAAAGAAAGAGAAGGAATTGATTTAGGGAATGATATTCAAGCTTTACAACGATTAACTGAAGCTGCTGAAAAAGCCAAAATTGAATTATCAACAGTTGATAAAACAACAATTCATTTACCATTTATTACAGCTGACGCTACAGGCCCAAAACATATTGAACAAGAATTAACAAGAGAGGTTTTTGAAAAATTATGTCAAGACTTAATTAGTCGTTGTCGTGTTCCTGTAGAAAAATCATTAAACGATGCAAGACTTGATAAATCTGATATCAATGAGGTAGTATTAGTAGGTGGCTCAACACGTATTCCAGCAATTCAAAATTTAGTAGAATCTTTAACTGGGAAAAAACCGAACCAATCAGTTAATCCAGATGAAGTAGTAGCTATCGGAGCAGCAATTCAAGCTGGGATTTTAGCTGGGGAAGTTAAAGATATTTTATTACTAGATGTAACACCATTATCATTAGGAGTTGAAACATTAGGTGGAGTTATGACAAAAATTATTGCTCGAAATACCACAATTCCAGTTAAAAAATCTGAAATGTTTTCAACTGCTGTTGATAATCAAACAAATGTAGAAATCCATATTTTACAAGGTGAACGAGAATTAGTTGCAGGTAACAAGAGTCTTGGTAATTTCCGATTAGATGGAATTCCAGCAGCTGAACGTGGGGTCCCTCAAATTGAAGTAACATTTGATATTGATGTAGATGGAATCTTGTCAGTAAAAGCAAGAGAAAAAGAAACAGGAGTTGAACAATCTGTAACAATTCAAGGTGCATCAAATTTAAATGAAGCAGAAGTCGAAGATATGTTAGCAGAAGCTGAAAAATATGCTTCTCTTGATAAAGAAAAACGAGAAAATATTGACTTAAAAAATCAAGCAGAAGCTTTATGTTTCGAAGCTGAGAAAGAGCTTTCTTCTGCTAAAGAAAATATTTCTGAAACAAAACAACAAAATATTACAGAACTAATTGCTCAAATTCGACAAGATAGTCAAAATGAAAATTTTGATTCATTAAAATCAAAACTTGAAGAATTAAAGAAAGTTATGAAAGAAATATTAGAAGCTAAAATGAATAATGAATCAAATTCAGATCCAATGTCGAATTTAAACGATTTATAAGTTTTTAATTAAAAGGAACTGTTAGTGAATTTAAGATTCACTAACAGTTTTACTATCATCGACAATAATACATTCAGTAGTTAAAATCATACTTGCAATTGAAGTTGCATTTTGAAGTCCTGAACGTGTTACTTTGGCTGGATCAACAATTCCTTCCTCATACATATTTCCAAAAGTATTTTTTGCTGCATTATAACCAATTTCAAATTCTTGTTGTTGAACTTTCTCAATTATTACGGGACCATTAATACCTGCATTTTCAGCGATACGTTTCAGTGGTGCTAAAATTGCTCTTGAAATAATCATTGCTCCTATTAGCTCATCTTCTTTTAGATTATTTTTAGCCCATGTTACAAGGTTTTCCGATAAATGAGTGAATGTTGCTCCACCACCTGGAACAATTCCTTCTTCAACAGCTGCTCGTGTCGCATTAATTGCATCTTCTAATCTTAATTTTTTATCTTTCATTTCTGTTTCTGTTAAAGCACCAACTCGAATAACTGCGATACCACCTGATAATTTAGCAATTCGATCTTGCAATTTCTCTTTTTCATAACCCGTATCTGCTAAATTAATTTGTTTTCGAAGTTGTTCACATCGAATTTGAATATCTTCATTCGTTTGGCCATTTGCAACAATTGTGGTTGTATCTTTTGTTACTATAATTCGACGAGCTTGTCCTAATAGATTTAATTGAATATTATCTAAACTTAATCCTGCATCTTGAGTAATAACAGTTCCACCTGTTAAAATAGCAATATCTTCTAACATTTGCTTCCTTAATTCACCAAAACCTGGAGCTCGAACAGTTACAACATTTATAATCCCACGTAGTTTATTTAAAATTAATGTTGCTAAGGCTTCTTTTTCGACATCTTCAGCAATTATTAAAAGTGGGCGTTTTGTTTTAGTAATTTGTTCTAAAATTGGTAATAAATCTTGTTGAACCAATGTGATTCGTTTATCTGTTAGAAGAATATAAGGATTATCATATAGAGCTTCCATTTTCTCAGTATTTGTAATAAAATAAGGTGAGATAAAACCTTTTTCTAATTTCATTCCTTCAGTAATTTCTAATTCTGTAAGAATTCCTTTTCCTTCTTCTAATGAAATGACTCCTTCTTTACCAACTTTTGCTAATGCATCAGCAATTAAAGATCCGATAACATCATCATTCCCAGCTGAAATTGATGCAACTTGTTGAATAGATTGTATCTCCTCAACTGGTTGTGCAAACTCATTAATTTGTGTAACTAGATACTGAGCAGCTTTTTCCATACCTAATTTAATCGAAATTGGGTTCGCTCCGGCAGCAACATTTTTTAATCCTTCTTTGACCATAGCATAAGCTAAAACTGTTGCTGTTGTTGTTCCATCACCTGCTACATCATTTGTTTTTGAAGCAGCTTGACGAATTAAAGAAACTCCTGTATTTTCAATATGGTCTTCTAATTTAATTTCTTTTGCAATAGTAACTCCATCATTTACAATTTGAGGTGATCCATAAGATTTTTCTAATACTACATTTCGACCTTTTGGCCCTAAAGTAATAGAAACAGCTTCGACCATGATTTCCATCCCACGTTCAAGAGCTCGTCGTGCGTTATCTTGATATAAAATTTTTTTTGCCATATCTATAAATAAATTATTTTGTATATTTTTTAATAAAACTATATAAACTATTAAGTTAATTCAATAATTATTTATTTTGCAAGTTTAAAAGTAAATTCTATTAAATTTTTTTAGAACTTTACTAAAATTATGTTTTTATAGTAATATAATTATTTAGAATTATATTTTGGGCTTGTAGCTCAGTGGACTAGAGCACGTGGCTACGAACCACGGTGTCAGGGGTTCGAATCCCTTCTTGCCCAATATTTAATTTGAATTTCTAATTCAACCTCTCTGGGGCGTCGCCAAGCGGTAAGGCTGTGGACTTTGACTCCGCCATTCGCAGGTTCGAATCCTGCCGCCCCAGTTAATATTAATTTAAATAAACATTACAAATTAACTTGAACCCTTAGAAAAAGAATCATACATTTTGATTTCAGCTTCTAAAATTAAAACGTCTTTTTAAAAGTATTTTTGGATTATCTTATATCACCTTTTAAATATAACTTTAAAGCCCTAAAAATAATTTAAAGATAGGTATAAGTTTACCTTTCAAATTTTAGGAATTAAAGAGAAATTTTATAATTTTCAATAAGTACAATTGGAACAACGAAAATAAAATTCAAATAAGAAAAAAATAATTAATTTAATTTAAAATAGATTTTATTGGTCCATATTTTTAGTATCTATCTATACGTAACCAATTCCAGGAATCGACCTTAAGAAATCTGTTCGGTATTAAATCCCTTTTCTTTGAGAGAACCAATAAACTTATTATAAGCTGAAATTGCATTCTCTCAACTTACTTCCGGATTATTTTTTTGATTCTTCTTCTTTTTAGATTGACCAATAAATATATCTTGATTAAGATCTTACCTGATCAGGTTGTTTAGTATTTGGGTTAGGGCATGTTCCTAGAGCTAAACTACCTACACCTGAATTTCCTGAACCACCAAATTGTCTAGCGATTCCAAGAGTTTTTGACTGGTGACTAACTGCAGACCTACGATACGAAAACGGATTGTTAGATGACCAACCATCGACTCCTTTTACGTTCGAAGTGCCCCGGGGGAATTATTTAAACTTCTACCAGTACTCGATTTCAGAAGCCCCCGCGACTGGGTCCAGAAGACGTTGGCATTGAGCCAGAGCGATCGCTACAAAAGGATGACTCAAAATTAATAATAATAAGTTTTTAGCGTTCACTTTTTGTCATTGGGTAAGCTTAGAAAAAAGAAAAAACAAATGGTTTATAGAGCTTCGCGTGGCTGGTAACATTTTAGATTTGATATATCCTTACATTCTATCAGCTACTCTTTTAATTTATAAGAAAGTTCAAAAAGATAGAACTAAATAGGTTCTTGAAAATCATTCAAAATTCAAGAATTATCGAAGGTATCTGATTATTGGGGTTTTTTGGATCTTAATAATTAAGATCCAAATTGTAGTTCTAAAAATTTTAACCTTTAAGTTCTTCTTTAATTATAGACAGAAACTGAAATTAATTTTATTTTGAGTTCAAAAAAAAAATAAATTGTTAATCGTCATTTATTAATTATTTCAGCTTTTTTTAACAAACTAGAGACTACTTCTGTTGGTTTTGCACCAGAATTTAACCATTTTTGGATTTTTTCAACTTCAAATTTGGATTTTTTAGAAATAGGATCATAATAACCAACTTCATCTACAGGTCTACCATCTCGTCGAGCTAAATTTTCCATAACAACTAATCGATATGCTGGAGAACGCTTACGTCCAATTCGTTTTAATCTTAATTTTAACATAGAAATACCTATTATAATAATATTTTTTTTATAACGTGATAGCTTTATTCGAAGATTAAGGCATCTAAGAATAATTATCTAATAAATTATCGTCTTGAATAATACTCAATTACTAGTAATTCATCGAGTTCTAAACCAACATCATTTCGATCACAATAGTCTAAAACTGTTGTCTCTAATTTTGCATTATCAAATTTTAAATGCGCTGGAACATTAATAACTTGATTTTCTTTAACATTATTTTCAATTAAATTTTTCGACGTACTTTTTTCTTTAACGCCAATTATATCATTTAATCGACATTGAAAACTTGGAATATTAACAACTTTTTTATTAACTGTAATATGACCATGGTTAACTAATTGGCGTGCTTGAGAAATACTTTTTGCAAATCCTAACGTAAAACATAGAGTGTCTAAGCGCATTTCTAATAATTGAAGTAAAATTAAACCTGTAACTCCCTGTCGACGTCTAGCTTCTTTTACATATCTAAACAATTGGCTTTCCGTTAGACCGTAATTAAATTTTAATTTTTGCTTTTCTTCAAGACGAACACCATATTCTGTTAATTTTTTATTATCCCCACCTGTAGTTCCATCTTTACCAGGACGGTTTATTTTATTTGACTTTTTCGTCGTTAAACCTGGCAATATCCCTAATCGTCGACTAATTTTTAATTTAGGTCCGCGATAACGTGACATACAAATAAATTTTTAATTTCTAAATGATTTTTATGAATACTGAAAAATAAAATCTTAAGAAGGGCGAGTGACCGGACTTGAACCGGCGAATGGTGGTATCACAAACCACTGCCTTAACCACTTGGCTACACCCGCCAAACTATCTTGACTTATATAATATCAGTTACTATTATTATACGTCTAGTTATTCTATATAAAAAATTTAAATTTATGCTAAGCTCTACAAACTTTTTTCTAAATGGTGAAAAATACTATGTTGAAACTAAAGTAAATCTTCTTGAATTAATTACTTATTTTAACTATAACACTTCATTATTAGTTTTAGAATATAATAACTTAATTTGTAATAAAAAAGACTGGAACAAAATTTATATTAATAATAATGATAAAATTGAAATTGTTACAATTGTTGGAGGTGGATAGTGATTTATTTGTTTGAATTCTTTCAAAATAAAATTCAAACAAATATTTTAACTTTTCTCGACAATTGATTTAATTTATTTATATTACAAATTTTTTATTTAATTTGCTTTAGTAAAAACTAAACCATTTGTTTCTCCATATCTTTCCATAAATCTCATAAATCTATCCCAAGCTTTAGGACTTTTCATTATATAAATCGATTCAATAGATTCTGGCTTACCATTCAGAAATCGTGCGTTAACATCACGTGTTTCTAGTGTTCCTTCTTCATCGATCAAATACATTCCTGTAATTTCACCTTCTTTTGCAGTACTTTTGTCTAAAATATTAGGATTTTTAAATCGAAAAGTAGCTGTTCCAGTACTTCCATCTCGTGATCGAGTCAAACGAACATCTGGCAGAATTTTTTCATCAAGACCTTTTATAAATTGAATTTTAGCTTCCATTAGTCGATTTCTAATTTATAATTTTATTATGCAAATTTTAAGACTTAAAAACAACTTTTTTTTCATAAAATTTAATATAGTCCTATTAAAATTTAATAGCATAGCAAAATACTGCCCTAATTCAGAAGCTGAACGAGCAGGACGCGATCAAAATGCTCAAAGATCTTTAAACAATTTAGTAGAACAACTAGCTTTAGAAAATCGAAATCCTGAAATAAAAACAGAAAACGTTTTTAAAGATGTTTACGAGTTACGAGGTAAAAATCGTGCTCGGGTATGCTACCGGGAAGTAGATGGAAAAATTGAAATTTTAGGTAAATCAGGATAGAGGTATCCATGTTTCATTCTATTCTATTTCAGAAACAAAATTGAGGCAGATTATAAAGAATGATTTTTGGATCTTACCTAAACGAAATTTTAATTAGATTTATTTAAAAAATGGCAAATCAGTTTAATTTATCACGCTATAAAGAGTTATTAGAGCTCGAGAAAAATAATAAAATAACCTTTTTGGATATTGAATTATTAACATATAAAGCAAGTATTGAATCTCAAATATGCTATAATCACAAAGAAAATTATTTTTCTTTAATCGAAAAATATTTAAGAGGAAAGTTAGCCGGCCATGATTTTCGGTCAAAATTTCTGAAAATGGAAAATCAAGACGGAAAAACAGCCTACATAATTAAGCGAGATTTTCAAAAACTAGAAGCTTTTACACTCGCAGATGAGCTTGAAGATTTTTCGAATTTGAGAGTGGAAATATCAACGCTTTGTTTGGAATATTATGAAATATGGGACGGGACGATGGAACGAATGTCAGAGAGCGAATTTTACTCTTTAGTTTTAGTGAACTAGCATTATTTTCAACTTGCAAAATTATTTCCATAGAAAAGGTTTTTACGCGAAAGAGCAAGATCCAAGTATGAAACCAAATATATTCGACACTCGTCAATCTTTTTTAATAAAAATGCACAACCCTGTGATGCGTAAAAACTTTATAAAGAGTTTTAAACGTCTAGAAGAGTGAAACTCTTTATAATATTTTTAACATAAATTTAATATATTTTATGTTAGAAATATTATAAAAATTAATAAGATTCCTAATCCTATAATCCCTGCTAAATTTTTAAA
>JACCDS010235692.1_pt1 | contig 17830 bp, 13 predicted proteins | sample 7446441 | NCBI WGS metagenome assembly JACCDS01 (sample SAMN15323445, study PRJNA562643) | freshwater metagenome | isolation source: river surface water | place: USA:Blue River Watershed | collected 2017-08-17
ATCACCGCCAGTTGCTGCTCCGGCGGCAGCTTGGTCTGGGCCGGCTTCAGGGTGCACACCGTGCCCAGCGGGCTCATCTCGGTCATGCCCCAGGCGTGCAGCACCGTGCTGCGGTGGCTGTACAGCACGCCCTTGGGGTTGCCGGTGGTGCCGCTGGTGTAGCAAAGGCTGCTGGCGGTGTTCTCGTCGAAGCTGGGCCAGGTGTACTGGTCGCTGCTGGCGGCCAGCAGGTCTTCGTAGCACAGCAGGTTGGGGATCTTGGGGTCGGCGGGCAGGGCAGAGCGATCACACAGCGCCACCCAGTGCTTCACCGTCTTCGTGCGCCCGGCCACCGCTTGGATGAGCGGCAGGAAGGTCATGTCGAAGAACAGCACCTGGTCTTCGGCGTGGTCCAGGATGTAGACCACCTGGTCCGGGTGCAGGCGCGGGTTGACGGTGTGCATGACCGCGCCGCTGCCGCTGATGCCGTAGTACAGCTCCATGTGGCGGTAGCCGTTCCAGGCCAGCGTGCCCACGCGGTCGCTCATCTTGACGCCCAGGCCGCCCAGCGCGTTGGCCACGCGGCGCGCACGGCCCGCCAGCTCCTTGTAGGTGGTGCGGTGGATGTCGCCTTCCACGCGCCGGGACACGACTTGCTGTTCCGGGTGGTGGCGTTCCGCGTGCACGAGAAGGGACGAAATCAGCAGCGGCTGCTGCATCATCTGGCCGAGCATGGTGTGTCTCCGAGTGTCCTTGGCGGCTGGCTGCCGCCGGTGACCGCGGAGTCTACGCAAGCGGCTTGTCTTCCGGTATCAGGGCCGTAGCCCGGGACAACGCGGCTTGCAAGTCGGCCATGTCGATGGGCTTGGTGATGTAGTCGTCCATGCCGGCCTCCAGGCAGGCCTGGCGGTCTTCAGGCCGGGCGTTGGCCGTCATGGCGACGATGGGCACCCGCGCCGCCGGCCCCGCCAGCGTGCGTATGGCGCGTGTGGCGCCCAGGCCGTCCAGTTGCGGCATCTGCATGTCCATCAGCACGACGTCCCAGCCGCCTTCTCGCGCCTGCGCCAGCGCCAGCTGGCCGTCGCCCACCAGGGTGGCCTGGTGGCCCAGGCGCTGCAGCATGGCGTCGATCAGCAACTGGTTCACGGCGTGGTCCTCGGCCACCAGGATGCGCAGGCTGCGGCGCACCGCGCCTGCCGGGGCGGGCGCTTCGGGGCTCTCGGCCAGGCTGTTGGCCGGGTGGGGCGCGGTGGCCGGCGTTTCCGGCCCCTCAGGGGCCGCCGCCTCCTCGCAGGGCAGGGTGACCGTGAAGCAGCTGCCGCGCCCGGGTTCGGTCTGCACATGGATCTGGCCGCCCATGCGCTGCACCACCTCGCGCGTGATGGCCAGGCCCAGGCCGCTGCCGCCATGGCGCCGCGCCGCGGTGGCGTCGGCCTGGGTGAAACGGTCAAACAGGGTGGGCAGCGCATCGGCCGGGATGCCGATGCCGGTGTCTTCCACCTCCAGCCGCAGCTGCACGCGGCCTTCGGCCAGCGGTTGCTGTGACAGGCGCACGACCACGCCACCCTGCTCGGTGAACTTCAGCGCGTTGCCCACCAGGTTGAACAGCACCTGGCGCAGCCGCACCGCGTCGGCACGCAGCCAGCCGTCGGCGGCTGGCGCGGCATCCAGGCGCAGTGTCAGACGCCGCGCTTCGGCACGTTCCTGCATGAGGGCCAGCACCTCGGCAGCCAGTTGCTGGGGGTTGAAGCCCACGGCCTGCAGCTCGAAGTGGCCGGCCTCGATGCGCGAGAGATCCAGGATGTCGTTGATCAGCGACAGCAGCAGCTGCCCTGAGCTGCCCACGAGCTCGGCATGGCGGCGCTGCTCCGGCGACAGCGGGCCTTGCAGCAGCAGCGCGTTGAGGCCGATCACCGCGTTCAGCGGCGTGCGGATCTCGTGGCTCATGTTGGCCAGGAACTGCGACTTGGCTTCGTTGGCCGCCTCGGCCGCGGCCTTGGCCGCGGCGAGTTCGGCTTCGCGGCTGGACATGTCGCGGTAGACGCTGACGACGCCGCCGTCCGGCATGAGCCGCTCCACGGTGCTGACCGCAATGCCGCTGTGCAAGACCTGCATGTGCTCGCCACGGCTTTGGCGCCGGGCCGCCAGGCGGTCGTCAATCCAGGCTTGGCGGTCCGTGTCCCTGAGGTCGACAAAACGTTTGTCAGCAGCGTGTTCGGCGAGATCACCGAACGGGATGCCCACGCGGATGACGGCGTCCAGCCAGGGGAAGAGGTCCACGTAGCGATGGTTCCAGCGCACCACGCGGTCTTGCGCATCGCACAGCAGGAAGGCGTCGCCCATGGAGGCCAGGGCCTGGTCCAGCAGCGCCGCAGACTCCGCCGCCGCTTGCCGGGCCTGGGCCAGGCGCTTGAGCTGCCAGTGCGCGCCAGCGGCCGCGGCCAGCACCAGTGCGGCAAAGGCTGCGGCCACGGCCAGCACCTGGCGGCGCTGGCCGTTCCAGTCGGCCAGCGCGGCGGCCTCGGACATGCTGGCGGCAATCAGCAGGTGTGGGTAGAGCGTGGGCCGCGAGGCCTCGCGTGCGGCGCTGCCGTCCACGCGGCTGGCCAGGGCCTGCACCGCGCCGGTGGCAGCGTTCGCGGACAGGGCCTGGGCCAGGCGGCGGCCCGTCACGCGGTCGTCCGGCGGTTGGGTGACCAGCACCAGGCCGTCGTCTCGCTCGATGCTCAGCGACAGGCCGGCCGTGGCTGCGCTGGACGCCGCCACCGACAGCAGCGTGCCGGCCGGCACCTCGGCAATGGCGGCCAGCGGCGGCGCACCCGCCACGGTGATGGCCCGCGCCAGCAGCAGGCTGCGTTCGCCGCTGGCAGTGCCGATCACCGGCTCGCTGACCACCAGCACCGGCACGGGTTGCGCGTGCACCTGGGCCAGCAGGGACGAGGGCAGGCTGGGCCCAGTGCGTCGCGTGGCGGCCAGGCTGGTGGTGAGCGTGGTGCCGGACTCGTCGACCAGGGCGATGTCGGCGAACTCCAGCTGCCGGTCCTGCAGGGCAGACAGGATCTGGTGCGCCGCTTCTCCGTCGAAGCCGCCGGGAATCTGCGCCGGCAACAGCAGCGTGGGCAGCCCGGCCAGCACCAGGTCCACGCCCATCAGGGTGCGGTTGATGTCGGTCTCGGCAGCGGCGACCAGCTGGCGCAGTTGCTTGTCGGCCTTGTCCAGGGCCTCACGGTGCCCGGCACTCAACAGGCCTGCCGTGATGACACCCACCATCACCAGGAACAGGCCGGCTGCCACCCAGGCCAGCGCAATGGCCCGGTTCTGGGGAGCGGACGGCGGGACGGTCATCAGCGTGGGCGCACGTCAAGCGCCAGCGACGGCGCCATGAACTGGTTCCAGCTGGCCGCGCAGTTGGGGCCGCAGCGCTGCAGCCAGCGTGGCAGCACAGTCTGCGTGAGCAGGTCGCGGCGCAGCAGTTCGTCGGCCGGGCCGGGCCGCACCACGGTCATGGTGCCGGGTTTGCCGCGCTTGCAGCCGTTTTCGCCCACGTTGCAGGCAATGCCTTCTTCGGTCTCGCGCGCGGCTTCGTCCCAGATGGCGGCTTCCAGCTTGGGCAGTTCGCGCTGCAGCAGGCTGCGCAGGTCTTCCGGCAGCGAGCGCCAGGTGGCGCCGTGCGCCACAAAGACCGACATGCCCCAGTTGATGGCCATGGCGTGCAGGTGGGTGGTGATCTCGTGCAGGCCTATGGTGTTGCCCGACATGGTGCCGGTGATGGCGCAGTCCATGTTGCCGGCGCGCATGTTGGGCACCAGCTCGGCAAAGGGCACGTTGACCGGCTTGCCGCCCAGGGCCTCCACCCAGTCGGCCTGGGTGACGCTGGAGGTGCGCACCTTGCGCCCGCGCAGGCCGCCCAGGCTGCCCAGCGGGGCGTTGCAGAACAGCACCTGCGCCGGGTACACGTAGACGGCCAGCAGCTCGGCGCCATGGCGCTCGCGCAGCAAGGCCTGCAGGCGCGGGCGGAAGGCCGCCACCGAGCGCCGCATGGCGGCGATGTCGGGGTTGAGGCCGGCGAGGTCGGGCGCGGCGATTTCAGCGTCCTTGGGGCTGGACACGCTGACCAGCAGCGTCCCGAAAGGTACCGTACCCAGGCGCACCATGGACAGCAGTTCCTGGCCGCGGATGCCGGCGCGGTCGAAGGGCACGATCTCGGCGCTGTAGCGGCCGCCGCTCAGGCGCGGCAGGTCGCGCGTCCAGAAAGGCACCTCGTGGCCGGTGTACTGGTTCAGTGCGGCCAGGCCGCCCACCACGCGCAGCTTGAGCGGCGCCGGGTTCTGCGCGCGTGCGACTTGGCCGGTGGCCAGCAGCAGGCCGCAGGCCAGCAACAGGGCCAGCACCGGCTTGAACCAGGCTCCGAGGTACCGCTGTGCGTCCATCATGGGCAGTCTCCCGCGCCGTCGCAGGCGCCGCCTTGGAATCGTTTGAATTCGGCCAAGTTTAGGCAGGGGTTCGTGGTTTGCACAGATGGTGCTGCCCCCGCATCCCCGTGACTTTGACCGCCTTGGACGATTTACGGTTTGGCGGCCGGCGGTGCCTTGTCGCTCCACAACTGGCCGCCGGTGGCCCAGTCCTGCTTCTGCACGTCGGTGAAGATGATGTCCACGGCCTCCGGCGAGCCGCCCAGCGTGCGCACGGTTGCGTCGGTGAGGGCCTGGGCCAGGGCGCGCTTCTGCTCCACGGTGCGGCCGGCAAACATTTCAACGTGGATGGTGGGCATGGCTGTCCTCGCGTGCGCGGTGGTGGGGTTGGCGGGATGTTCGCATGGACGCGGCCCGCGTCGGTCTGCGATATGCTGGCCCGGCCCCCTTTTACGGAGTTGCCATGCCTGCCCTTCACACCGGCCGCAGAGCGGTCCTTGCCCTGGCACTGCTGGCGTGCACGGCTGCGCAGGCGCAGGAGAAGTTTGTCTTCCTGACCAACTGGTACGCGCAGGCTGAACACGGCGGCTTCTACCAGGCGCTGGCCAAGGGCCTGTACAAGCAGGCCGGGCTGGACGTGACCGTGCGCATGGGCGGCCCCCAGGTCAACGGCCTGCAGCTGCTGGCGGCGGGGCAGGTGGACTGCTTCATGGGCTACGACGTGCAGACCATGAAGGCGCACGAACAGGGCATCCGCGCCGTCACCGTGGCCGCGGCCTTCCAGAAGGACCCGCAGGTGATGATCGGCCATCCCGAGACGGTCAAGACCATGGCCGACCTGAAGGGCAAGACCATCCTCATCTCGGGCGACGCCAACACCAACTACTGGCCCTGGCTGCGCAGCACCTTCGGCCTGTCCGACGCGCAGGTGCGGCCCTACACCTTCAACATCCAGCCCTTCGTGGCGGACAAGAACGTGGTGCAGCAGGGCTACCTGTCCAGCGAGCCTTTTGCTATCGAGAAGGTCGCCAAGTTCAAGCCCACCGTGATCCTGCTGGCCGACCACGGCTGGACGCCCTACGCCACCACCGTCGTCTGCATGGAAGACACGCTGAAGAAAAAGCCCCGGCAGGTGGCCGCCTTCGTGAAAGCCAGCATGCAGGGTTGGAGGGACTACCTCAAGACCGACCCGGCGGCGGCCAACGCCCTCATCCGACGAGACAACCCCAACATGACCGACGACCTGCTGGCCAACGGCATCCAGCTGATGCTGTCCACCGGCATGGTGCTGGGCGGCGACGCGGCCACGCAAGGCGTGGGCACCATGACCGAGGCGCGCATGAAGAAGACCTACGACATGATGGTGGCCATGAAGCTGCTGGACCCCGCCAAGGTGGACCTGAAGAAGACCTACACGACCGCCTTCGTGAAGGACCTGAAGGTCCTGCCGTGACGCCCGGCTGCTGACCACCCCCCATGACGCCGGCCATCCAGGTCATTGCCGCCGGGAAGACCTACCCCAACGGCACGCAGGCCCTGCAGCCGGTGGACCTGGCGGTGGGCGAGGGCGAGTTCGTCACCTTGCTGGGCCCCAGCGGCTGCGGCAAGAGCACGCTGCTCAAGATGATGGCCGGCCTGCTGCCTGCCAGTGGCGGGCAGGTGCTGCTGTGGAAGCGGCCCGTGGCCGAACTGGACCGCACGGGCCACCGCCTGGGCTTTGTCTTCCAGGAAGCCACGTTGATGCCCTGGGCACGTGTGCGGGCCAACGTGCGCTTGCCGCTGGACCTGGCAGGCCTGCCCGCCGCGCAGAGCGCGCCGCGGGTGGACAGCGCGTTGCGCCTGGTGGGCCTGCAGGCCTTTGGCGCCGCTCTGCCGCGCGAACTGAGTGGCGGCATGCAGATGCGCGTGAGCATCGCGCGCAGCCTGGTGACCGAGCCGCAGTTGCTGCTGATGGACGAGCCTTTCGGTGCGCTGGACGAAATCACCCGCAACCGGCTGGACGCCGACCTGCTGCAGCTGTGGGCGCAGCAGAAGCTCACCGTGGTCTTCGTGACCCACAGCATCTCCGAGGCTGTTTACCTGTCGCAGCGCGTGGTGGTGATGGCCGCCCGGCCCGGGCGCGTGGTGCAGGAACTGCGCATAGCCGAGCCCTACCCACGCACCGCCGACTTCCGCGTGTCGCAGCGTTTTTCGGCCTATGCCCAGCAGTTGCAGGACAGCCTGCTGAAGGCCAGCGGCAGCGTGGACGAGGCGCTGTCATGAGCGCCCCAGGCTCGCGCGTTCAGCAGGTGCTGTGGCCGGCCCTGGTGGCGGTGCTGCTGCTGGCTGCCTGGCAGGGCCTGGTGGTGGCGTTTGACGTGCCGGTGTTCCTGGTGCCCAGCCCGCTGCGCGTGGCGCAGGCGCTGCTGGACGACGCCGGCCTGCTCTTCGGCGCGCTGTGGGTGACGCTCAGGATCACGCTGCTGGCCTTTGCCTGCGCCACGCTGCTGGGCGTGCTCATTGCCTTTGCGTTTGTGCAGAGCCGCGCCCTCGAAGCGGCACTGTTCCCCTATGCCGTGCTGCTGCAGGTGACGCCCATCGTGGCCATCGCGCCGCTGATCATCATCTGGGTCAAGGACCCGACCGCGTCGCTGGTGATCTGCGCCACGCTGGTGGCGCTGTTCCCCATCATCGCCAACACCACGCTGGGCCTGCGCAGCGTGAACCCCGGGCTGCTGAGCTACTTCAGGCTCAACCACGCCACGCGCTGGCAGACCCTGGTGCGGTTGCGCATCCCATCAGCACTGCCGTACTTCTTTGGCGGGCTGCGCATCAGTTCCGGGCTGGCACTCATCGGCGCCGTGGTGGCGGAGTTCGTGGCGGGCACAGGCGGCACCGGCACGGGGCTGGCGTACCAGATCCTGCAGGCCGGCTACCAGCTCAACATCCCGCGCATGTTTGCGGCGCTGCTGCTGATCACGCTGACGGGCGTGGCCCTTTTTGCGCTGATGGCCGTGCTGTCGCGGGCAGTGCTCGCCCCCTGGCATGAGAGCGAGGCACACCCCGACTGACGCGCTGACCCGCGGCGCTTAGGCGCCGCTGCCGCCGCTCACGGCCGCGTCAGCACCAGCGCCGGGCCCACCGCCTCACGTGCCACGTCGTCCGCATGGAAGGGCAGGCGCGGCCACTGCTTGGCGCTGAACAGGCGCATCTGGTCGTTGGCATGCGGTGACGCCGGGTTGGTGCTTTGCCCGTAGGTCAGCACCGCCTGCGCCACCGGGCCGCGGGCGTCGAAGGTCACGCTCTGGATGTAGCTGCTGCCGTAGTCGATGCGCAGGCCCTTGGCCGTGATGGCGGGCGCAAACTGGTTGCCCAGGTTGTTGAGCACGCCTTCGATCTCGCTGCCGCCGTGCAGCCCAATGGCTTCTTCCGTGATCAGCGGGCGCTGCACCGTGCCCAGCGGCGCGTCCAGCGCAATGCCGGCGGCCTGGGTCGCTTTCACGGCCGCGGTGAGCGCGTCCCAGACCTTGGTGCCCACGGCGGCGTCGGCCATCTTCAGGCCGTTGGGCGTGCCCACCGGGTCGGCCTTGTCGAAGGGCACGCGGTAGACACCGGGTACGGCGGCCGCCACACGCCAGAACTCGCGGAACAGGTGGGCGCCGCGGCTGGCGAGGTGGTTGGTGCGGTCCCAGCCGCGCAGCGCGGTGCAGCCCGCCTTGGCCTCGGGCGTGGGGGCACCGGGCTCGGTGGCGCAGGCGGCCAGCAGGTCCGGCAACACCATCTGCGCCATGAAGTTGCGGTTGCTGAACAGCTGCGCCTGTGCAGACTGCAGCGTCACCGGGCCGCTGGCCACCAGCTCCGGCACTTCCACCAGGCCAGCGCGGGTGCGCGGGCGGCGCACAAAGTCGTCGCCGACCATGAAGCCTATGCCTTCGAACTTCTGTGCCGGGTGGGTGTAGAAGAAGCTGTCGTTGCTGTTGTGCACCCAGTCGCTGCGCACGGCCAGCGGCATGCGCTGGATGGGCGTCAGGCCGGGCACGGGCGATGCCGGGTCCACCTTCCAGGTGCAGGCGGACTTGCTGCCGTCCAGCACCACGATGCCGGCCGCGCTGCGCAGCAGGCCCGCGGCCTGCGGGCTGGGTGCGCAGTCCTTCAGCATTGCTGCGTCCACGTTGGGCACCACGCTGACGTCGGTGTACATGGCCTGGCCTTCGCGGTCGGCGGCGATGGTGTTGACCCAGGGGATGCCCAGCGTGCGGTGCGCCGCGTGCAGGTCCTGCACGCGCTTGGCGGTGGCGAAGTTCAGCCAGGCGTCGGCCGCACGTGCGTTCAGCGTGTTGGCGTCCTTCAGCGCGTAGGCGCGCTCCGCGCCCCAGGCCAGGCCCAGCGGCGGCGCGCTGATCACCGGGCCCCAGCGCGTGGACCAGAAGGTGCGGCTTTGCGTGGCCAGCTGGCCGTCCGCGCCACGCACCTGGATGCTGACGGTGCGGGACCTCATCTTCTCGGGTTGGCCGTCCACCAGGTAGCTGGTGGGGTCGCCCGGCACCAGCTTCAGTTCGTGGAGGGTGAAGCGCTTGCCGGTGGACACGGTGTGCGACCAGGCCACGTCCTTGTTGAAGCCGATGTGCACGATGGCGCCGTGGCCGGTGGACGCACCCATCACGTCCATCTTGCCCGGCACGGTGAGGTGCATCTGCCAGAAGCGGTTAACCCCTGCCCAGGGGAAGTGCGGGTTGCCCAGCAGCAGGCCGGCGCCGGTGCGTGTGCTGTCCTTGCCGAAGGCCCAGGCGTTGGAGCCCAGGGGCGAGTCGGCCAGGCCGATGTCGCGCGCCGCCTGCTCGGCTGCGGCCAGGCTCACGGCGGGCACCGGCGGCAGCGCCGCGGCTTTGGCTGCGGGCGGTTGAGCGCCCACCATCGCGTCGGCCAGCGCGCCGATGCCGGCCTGCACCATGTTCACTTCCTGCAGGCGGAAGAACTGCGCCATCGTCATGGGCTGCACCCAGGGCTGGCCCTTGCAGGCCTCGGGCAGCTGGGCGGCGTGGTCGGCCAGGTAGCGGTTGTAGCCCGCCACGTAGCCGCGCACCATGGCGTGCGAGTCGGCGCTGGCCTCGGCCTTCCAGGCCTTGTCCAGCGCGGCGTCGTCCATGTGGGCGGCCATGAAGAGGTCGATCTGCGCGTTGGGCAGGGGCCTGCGGCCCAGCAGGGCCAGCGCGGTGGGGCCGAAGTGGCGGCTGCGTTCGCCGCGCACGGTGACCAGTTGCTGCGCCGTCTGGCAGACGTTGTCCTGCGCATGGGCGTAGGCCACGCCATAGGCCAGGGTTTCCATGTCCGGCGCGCTGATGTGCGGCACGCCGTGGGCGGTGCGCACGATGGTGGCGCTGCGGCCCGGGTTGGCGGCCGTGGGGCTGTTTGTCGTGGCGCAGCCGGCCAGCAGCAAGGCGGCTGCCGCGGCGCTGGCAAGAAGGGCGGGTGGCTTGTTCATGGTCTTGTCTCCTTCGTGTGGCGTGGGTACCTGCCCACGGTTTCTGGCGTCAACGGACTGGGAAAACCTAGCTTCCAAACTGCATGGCATGAAGGCGTGCGTAGAGGCCACCCTGGGCGAGCAGCTGCACGTGCGTGCCTTGCTCCACCACGCGGCCGCCGTCCAGGGCCACCACGCGGTCGGCCTTTTCGATGGTGGACAGGCGGTGGGCGATGACCAGGGTCGTTCGGCCTTTCATCAGGCCCTCCAGCGCGGCCTGCACGGCGCGTTCGCTTTCGCTGTCCAGCGCCGACGTGGCCTCGTCCAGGATCAGCACCGGCGCGTCCTTGGCAATGGCGCGGGCAATGGCCAGGCGCTGGCGCTGGCCGCCGCTGAGCTGGCTGCCGTTGTGGCCGATCAGCGTGTCCAGGCCCTGCGGCAGGCCGTCCACGAAGTCCAGCAGGTGCGCCGCCTTCAGCGCCGCGCGCACCTGGTCGCGGCTGAGCTCCGCACCCAGCGCGACGTTGGCGGCCACGGTGTCGTTGAACAGCACCACGTCCTGGCTGACCAACGCAAACTGCCGCCGCAGCGCCTTCACGTCCCATTGCGGCAGGGGCACGCCGTCCAGCGTGATGCGGCCGCTGCTGGGGTCGATGAAGCGCGGCAGCAGGTTCACCAGGGTGGTCTTGCCCGCGCCGGAAGGGCCCACCAGCGCCACGGTTTCGCCGGCCGCGATGTGCAGCGTCACGCCGTCCACCGCAGGCGCGCTGTCGTCGCGGTAGCGCAGGCCCACGGCTTCAAAGGCCAGGCCGCCTTGCGCGCGGCCGCTGTCGTGCGTGCCGCCTTGCTCCACCGGGCTCAGCTCGATGAGGTCCAGCCCGCGCTCCACGGCTACCAGGCCGCGGGTCAGCGCGGCCATCACGTCGGACAGGTGCTTCACGGGCGCGATGAGCTGCAGCAGCGCCATCACGAAAGCCACGAAGCTGCCCACCGTGGCGCCGCCGCTGCTGCTTTGCCACAGCGCCGCGGTGATGACGCCGCTTAGGGCGCAGGCCGCCAGCATCTGCGTGATGGGCGTCATGCTGCCGCCGGCCACCACGGCCTTCATCATCAGCCGCCGCACCTGCTCGGCGCGGCCGCGGAAGCGCTCGGCCTGCTGCTGCTGCGCGCCGTGCAGCCGCACGATGCGCCAGGCCAGCATGTTTTCTTCCACCACGTAGGCCAGGTCATCGGTGGCCTTCTGGCCTTCCACGGTGAGGCGGGTCAGCCGCTTGCCGATGGCACGCATCACCAGTCCCACGGCCGGGAACAGCAGCGCCACGGCCAGCGTCAGCTGCCAGTTGAGGTACAGCAGATAGCCCAGCAGCGCCACCAGCGTCAGCGAGTCCCGCACCAGGGTCTGCAGGGACATGACCAGGATGGTCACGCCCGTCTGCGCTTCGTAGACCAGGGTGTTGGTCATGCCGCTGGCCGTGCTCTGGGTCAGCAGCGAGGGCTCGCTGGCCATCAAGCGGCCGAACATGCCCTGGCGCAGCGCCAGCACGGCGCGGTTGGCCGTCCAGGCCAGGCCGAACTGCGAGATGAAGCCCGAGGCGCTGCGCAGCGCAAACAGGCCGATGATGGACACCGGCACCAGCCACAAGGGCAGGGTGCCCTTGCCGAAACCCTGGTCCAGCAGCTTGTTCATCAGCGCCGGTATGGCGGGCTCGGTGGCGGCGGTGAGCACCGAGCCGATGACCGCGGCCACCAGCCCGGCACGGCTGGCGCGGATGGTGGGCCACAGGCGGGCGAAGCGCTGGAACAGGGTGGGCATCGGTTGGGCGTTGGCGTGGCCGGGGATTATCGCGACGCGCCCCCGGCCCGTTGGCAGGGCCTACCCCTGGGCGGCCCGGAGTGAGGCCAAAGCCCGGCTGCCTACAATGCGCCGCGCGCTGATCGGGGCGTGCAGACATGACCACCACGCCGTGAGCACCGAACAAGAACCTTGCATCCAACTGCCGCGCCGCCGCCTGCTGGCCTGGGCTGCGGCATCCGGCGCGCTGGCCACCGTGCCAGCCCGGGCGCAGATCCGCGTCGAGATCACCGGCGTGGGCGCCACCCAACTGCCGCTGGCGCTGGGCCGCTTCCGCGACGAGGCCACGTCGGGCGTCGCGCTGTCCTCCATCATCCAGGCCGACCTGGAGCGCAGCGGTGCCTTCCGCGTGCTGGGTGGCGACAACAGCCTGGACGAGCGCAGTACGCCCGAACTGGCCGCTTGGCGCAGCCGCGGTGCCGATGCGCTGGTGGCCGGCTCGGTGACGCGCCTGGCCGACGGCCGCTTTGACGTGCGCTTCAAGCTCTGGGACGCCGTGCGCGGCGAAGCCCTGCTGGCGCAGAGCAAGCTGGTGCAGGCCGCCGACCTGCGCCTGGCCGCGCACCGCGTGGCCGACGACATCCACCTCAAGCTGACCGGCGAGCGCGGCGTGTTCGCCACGCGCATCGCCTATGTGTTGCGCAACGGCCGCCGCTATTCGCTGCACGTGACCGACCCCGACGGCGAAGGTGTGCAGGTGGCGCTGGCCAGCCCTGAGCCCATCATCTCGCCGGCCTGGTCGCCCGACGGCCGCAAGCTGGCCTACGTGTCGTTTGAAACGCAGAAGGCCGCGGTGTGGATGCAGGACCTGTCCACCGGTGAACGCCGCATGGTGGCGGGCTTCCGCGGCAGCAACAGCGCACCGGCCTGGTCGCCGGACGGCAAGCGGCTGGCGGTGACGCTGTCGCGCGATGGGCCGGCGCAGCTGTACCTCATCAACACCGACGGCAGCGGCGAGCCGCAGCGCCTGACCCGCAGCAACGCCATCGACACCGAAGCCGTGTTCAGCCCGGATGGCCGGCTGGTCTACTTCGTCAGCGACCGCGGCGGCGGCCCCCAGGTCTACCGTGTGGCGGTGGACGGTGGCACGCCGGAGCGTGTCACCTTCAGCGGCGACTACAACATCAGCCCGGCCCTGAGCCCGGACGGCCGCTACCTGGCCTACATCACGCGCCAGGGCGGCGGGTTCCGGCTGATGCTGCTGGACCTGACGGGCAGCGCACCCCTGTCCCTGACCGACACCACGGACGACGAGAGCCCCAGCTTCGCTCCCAACGGCCGGCTGCTGGTCTACACCACCAAGGCCCAGGGCCTGGACGTGTTGATGACCACCACGCTGGATGGCAAGATCAAGACGCGCCTGCTGAGCACCGGTGCCGACATGCGCGAACCCTGTTGGGGCCCCTTCGGGCGTTGAAGGCCGCACGAGCCCAGCCCGCCCAGCCCATCACCCTGGAGACAGCCTAGATGACGACGGCTTTGATGACACGACCCGCCCTTCGCACGCTGGCCCTGGCGGCGGCCTTGTCGGCCCTGGCCGCCTGCGAGTCGCCCAGCAAGATCACCCAGCCCACGCCCGCAACCGTGGAAACGCGCTCGCCCGTGACGCCTGCGGGCACCGCCCCGGCGGGCGGCACGGCGGCCACAGCGTCTGCCACGCAGGCGCAGAGCACGGTGGCGTCGGTGGACCTTTCGGCGTCCCGCGGCGCCGGTGTGGGCCCGGGCGGTGCAGGCGCAGGTGCGGCGGGCAGCTTGGCTTTGATGTCCGCACCCACGCAGCGCGTGGTGTATTTCGACTTCGACAGCTTCGTCATCAAGGACGAGTTCAAGGGCCTGCTGGACGCCCACGCCAAGGTGCTGGTGCGCGACGGCGGCCGGCGCCTGGTGGTGGAAGGCCATACCGACGACCGCGGCGGCCGCGAATACAACCTGGCCCTCGGCCAGAAGCGGGCCGAGGCGGTGCTGCGTTCACTGACCCTGCTGGGCGTGAGCGACCGGCAGGTGGAGGCCGTGAGCTTTGGCGAAGAGCGCCCGGCCGCAGCGGGTGCGGACGAGGCGTCGTGGGCCAAGAACCGCCGCGCCGAACTGAAGGACCGTTGAGATGCGAATCGCCCTGAGGCCGCTGGTGGCCGCACTGAGCCTGGCCTGCCTGGCCACGGTGGCCCACGCGGGCCTGTTTGATGACGAAGAGGCGCGCAAGGCCATCGTGGAACTGCGCGGCCGCCTGACGGCGCTGGAAGACCAGGGCAAGTCGCGCGGCACCGAGCTGGCCGCGGCCAATGCGCAGAACGCGCAACTGGTGGAGCAACTGGCCGCCCTGCGGCGCAGCCTGCTGGACCTGAACAACCAGTTGGAGGCCTTGCGGGGCGACATCTCCAAGCTGCGTGGCACCGACGAGCAACTGGCGCGTGACCTGGCCGAGGCCCAGAAGCGGCAGAAGGACACCGTGCAGGCCTTTGACGACCGGCTGCGCAAGATGGAACCGGTGAAGGTGGCGCTGGACGGGCGCGACTTCATGGTCGACCAGGAAGAGAAGCGCGCCTTCGAGGAGGCCTTCGGCACCATCCGCAACGGCGACTTCGACAAGTCCGTGGCCCTGCTGTCCAACTTCATGCGGCGCTATCCCGGCAGCCCCTACCTGGACGCAGCCCGCTTCTGGCTGGGCAATGCGCAGTACGGCCGGCGCGACTACAAGGAGGCGATCAACAGCTTCCGCAGCTTTGTGGCTGCCGCGCCCGACCACCCGCGGGCGCCCGAGGCGCTGCTGAACGTGGCCAACAGCCAGGCCGAGATGAAAGACGCCAAGGCGGCGCGCAAGACCATCGAGGACCTGATGAAGGCCTACCCGCAGTCCGAGGCGGCGCAAGCCGGCAAGGAACGGCTGGCGTCCTTGAAGTAGGCCATGCAGGAGTCCGAACTGCCGGGCCTGGTCAGCCAGGTGCTGTGGGCCAGCTTTGCGCTGGCCCTGGTGTTTGGCGCCATCGCCCAACGCACGCACTTCTGCACCATGGGTGCGGTGGCCGACATCGTCAACATGGGCGACCGCACGCGCATGCGCATGTGGGTGCTGGCCATGGGCGTGGCCGTGCTCGGCTTCAACGCCATGGTGGCGCTGGGCTGGGCGCAGGCCGCGCAGACGGTGTACGCCGGGCCACGGCTGATCTGGCTGTCCAACCTGCTGGGCGGCCTGCTGTTTGGCGTGGGCATGGTGCTGGCGTCGGGTTGCGGCAGCAAGACGCTGGTGCGCGTGGGCGAAGGCAGCCTCAAGAGCCTGGTGGTCCTGGGGGTGCTGGCCATGTCGGCGTACGCCACCATGCGCGGCATCACGGCGGTGGCGCGCGTGGCCACGGTGGACACGGTGGCCTTCACCTTGCCCATGGGCCAGGACCTGCCCAGCATCGCCGCGGCCGCCACGGGCCTGGGCAAGTCCACCATGGCCGCCTGGGTGGGCGGGCTGGTGGGCCTGTTGATGGTGGGCTGGGCGCTCGCTCGACCCGAGGGCCGCAGCGCGGACACGTTGCTGGGTGGCCTGGGCGTGGGTGCGGTGATCGTCGCCGTGTGGTGGGTGTCGGGGCGGCTGGGCCACCTGATGGAGCACCCGGTGACGCTGGAAGAGGTTTTCCTGGCCACCAACAGCCAGCGCATGGAGTCGCTGTCCTTCGTCGCGCCCGTGGCCTACGGCCTGGACTGGCTGATCCTGTTCAGCGACAAGAGCAAGCTGCTCACGCTGGGCATCGTGTCCTGCGTGGGCGTGGTGGTGGGTTCCTTTGTCGTGGCCCGCGCCAAGGGCAGCTTCCGCTGGCAGGGCTTTGCCGGCACCGAAGACACGGCCAACCACCTGGTGGGCGCGGTGCTGATGGGCGTGGGCGGTGTCACCGCCATGGGCTGCACGGTGGGCCAGGGCCTCAGCGGCATCTCCACGCTGGCGCTGGGCAGCTTCATTGCCGTGGGCGGCATCGTGGCCGGCGCGGTGCTGGCGCTGCGCTACCAGGTCTGGCGCCTGGAACGCATGGCGTGAGCCCGGCCAGCGCACCGGTAGAGGCCGACCTGGAGCGCCGCTTCGGTGGCCTCAGACGCCTGTACGGCGATGGCGGTTACGCCGCGGTGCGCGGGGCCCGAGTCGCGGTGGTGGGCCTGGGCGGTGTCGGGTCCTGGGCGGTTGAAGCCCTGGCGCGCAGTGGCGCGGCGCAGCTGGTGCTGATCGACATGGACCATGTCGCCGAGTCCAACATCAACCGCCAGGTGCAGGCCACGGGGCGCAGCACAGGCCAGCACAAGGGCGAGGCGCTGCGCGAGCGCGTGGCCGACATTCACCCGGGCTGCTTGGTGCAGGTGGTGGACGACTTCGTGACGCCCGACAACTGGCCGGCCCTGCTTCCTGGGGCGGTGGACGTGCTCATCGACGCCTGCGACCAGACCGCGGCCAAGCTGGCCCTGGTGGCCTGGGGTTTGCAGCAAGGCGTGCCCGTGGTCTGCGTGGGCGCGGCAGGGGGCAAGCGGTTGGCGCAGCGTGTTGAAGTGGAAGACCTGGCCGAGGCCACACACGACCCCCTGCTGGCCAGCCTGCGCCAGCGCCTGCGCAAGCTGGGCGTGGCGCCGCGGCAGGGGCGCATGGGCCTGCGCTGTGTCTTCTCGCGGGAGCCGGTGGCGCTGCCGGACGCTGCCTGCGACACCGTCGATGGCAGCCTCAACTGCCACGGCTACGGCAGCACCGTGACGGTCACCGCTACCTTTGGCATGGTGGCAGCGGGCGAGGCATTGGCGCAAGCGCAACAGCGGGCACTGCTCGATTCATCAAGAGTCGTGCTATAGTGAGCGGCTCTACGGATGGGTCGTTAGCTCAGTCGGTAGAGCAGCGGACTTTTAATCCGTTGGTCGCGTGTTCGAGTCACGCACGACCCACCACGCGACTTGTCGCAGGTTCAAGGTTTCAGGGCTCTTAGCTCAGTTGGTAGAGCAGCGGACTCTTAATCCGTTGGTCGCAAGTTCGAATCTTGCAGGGCCCACCAACAAAATCAACGGCTTAGCAGCGATGCTAGGCCGTTGTTCTTTGTGGTGTCCAAAACTCTGACCCCTGGTTGTCCAAAACTCGGCCCGGGATGTCAACGTTCCGGGCGTCCTAACAGGGCGCGACAGTACGGGATTGGCGCATCGCGGCACACCGGTGCGTCCCACGCCGCATAGAACAGGCCCTAGGTTGACGTGTCGAAATACCGCAGCATTCGAAGTGCCATTCGGACATGTGGCCAACCGAAGTAGTGACCATGGGCGATGGCGTTGCGCAGCCTGAGGGTTTGCCAGTAGAGCTCAGGAACCGCACTGGGCGGGCAACTTTTCAAGTTCTCACCCAGCGACGCAAACGCCCAAACGTCATCTGCGGTGTCCGACGCCGCCGGGAAGGCACGCGGATAGACAACCAATTCATCGCGCCCTGACTTGAACCGATCTTGATTCGTGATCGACTGAGCCGGTAGCTTCGCGCGGTCTTGGCGTCCATGCAGACTGGTTTGGATCTGACGCTCAAACTGCAGTCGCGGTCTTGGACGCGGCGAGGTCTTCCAACGAAGGCCGGCCTCGCTGATGAGGAACAGGTTCCGCGGCCTCCCGCGTCTTTGCGCGCGGCTTCGCGAGGTCCTTGTCCCACTGGGCGAAGAGCGCGGTGAGCTTCTTGAGCGAGGGCGCGACCACCGTGACCTTGAGGCATCGACGCGGGTCGATGCGCGGGTGCTGCTGCTCGGGCGACGAGCACAACCACTGGCCACCTGTCGCGACGTTCCAGGGCAGGGGCTGCGAGGTGGCCCCAGGATCTCGGCCAGGCGCTGCCCCTCCGCCACGCCCCGGGGCTGGGCGACGGCGGGCTTGGCTGCGTTGAACCAGATGTCGCCGAACTCCAGATCGAGCGAAGCGTCGTTGAGCAGCAATGCCGCGCCACCGATGTGGTCGTGGTCGATATGAGAGACCACGAAGGCGTCAATGACCCGCTTGCCCTTCGCGTTGGGCGTGAGCAATCGGAGGTGACGCTGCAGGGTCGAGTAAGTCTCATCCGGCCCGGTGTCGACCAGCAGACGCCAGGGGCGAGTTGGAGTGTGGCAAGTCAGCAGCAGGCAGTCCCCGAAGGACGCGGGCAGTACGTCCAGCGACATGACG
>JACCDS011353444.1_pt1 | contig 17830 bp, 16 predicted proteins | sample 7446441 | NCBI WGS metagenome assembly JACCDS01 (sample SAMN15323445, study PRJNA562643) | freshwater metagenome | isolation source: river surface water | place: USA:Blue River Watershed | collected 2017-08-17
GAAGCAGGTGCGTATCGCTGAAGCGCTGTCGCTGGCAGAGCAGTCTGGCTTCCCGCTGTGGGTGTCGGTTGATGCGAAGAAGATGGAAGGCTCGCTGAAGGCGCTGCCGGACCGCGGTGACTTCAACCAAGAAGTCAACGAGTCGCTGATCGTCGAACTGTATTCGCGTTAATTCCCCCCCGGCGCCTGCGGTTTCAGGCGCCTTTTTAAATGCCATCAGCCTTATCGGTGTAACGAGCCGAGGGTATTGAAAGGACATTCATGCAAAACAATCTTCTGAAACCCCGCATTATCGAAGTCGAGCAACTCGGCCTTGGCCATGCCAAAGTCGTGATGGAGCCGTTTGAACGCGGCTACGGTCACACGCTGGGCAATGCGCTGCGCCGCGTGCTGCTGTCGTCGATGGTCGGTTACGCACCGACTGAAGTTACCATCGCCGGCGTCGTGCACGAGTACTCGTCAATCGACGGCGTTCAGGAAGACGTGGTCGATATCCTGCTGAACCTGAAGGGCATTGTATTCAAGCTGCACAATCGTGACGAAGTCACGCTGACGCTGAAGAAGGAAGGCGAAGGCCCTGTGCTGGCTTCGGACATCGACCTGCCGCATGATGTCGAGCTGATCAATCCGGACCACGTGATCGCGCACCTGACCGCCGGCGGCAAGATTGACATGCAAGTGAAGGTCGAGAAGGGTCGCGGCTATGTGCCGGGTAATGTGCGTCGCCTGTCGGAAGATGCGAACAAGACCATCGGCCGTATCATCCTTGATGCGTCGTTCTCGCCGGTGCGCCGCGTGTCGTACACCGTTGAGTCCGCTCGTGTGGAGCAGCGTACCGACCTCGACAAGCTGGTGATGAATATCGAGACCAACGGCGTGATCTCGCCGGAAGAAGCGATTCGTCAGTCAGCTCGGGTACTGGTCGACCAACTCAACGTGTTCGCGGCTCTGGAAGGTACTGAGGCGGCTGCCGAGGCGCCGTCGCGCGCACCAACCGTTGATCCTATCCTGCTGCGTCCGGTCGACGACCTCGAACTGACCGTACGTTCCGCAAACTGCCTCAAGGCCGAGAACATCTACTACATCGGCGACCTGATCCAGCGCAGCGAGAACGAGCTGCTGAAGACCCCGAACCTCGGTCGCAAGTCGCTCAACGAAATCAAGGAAGTCCTGGCTTCGCGCGGCCTGACTCTGGGCATGAAACTCGAGAACTGGCCACCGGCTGGTCTCGAAAAGTAAGTAACTTTTAACCGAACCTTACCGGCCCGCGCCGGCCCCAACGAGGGTCAGCGATAGAAGAGCTGGATCAATACTCTGAAAAGGAAAGCACCATGCGTCATCGTCACGGACTCCGTAAACTCAATCGCACCTCGTCGCACCGCCTCGCAATGATGCGCAACATGACCGTCTCGCTGCTGAAGCACGAAGCGATCAAGACCACGCTGCCGAAGGCGAAAGAACTGCGTCGTGTCGTTGAGCCGATCATCACCCTCGGTAAAGTCGACACGCTGGCCAACAAGCGCCTCGCGTTTTCGCGCCTGCGTGATCGCGAGATCGTCGGCAAGCTGTTCTCCGAGATCGGCCCGCGCTATAAGGCACGCAACGGTGGCTATCTGCGCATCCTGAAGATGGGCTTCCGCGTTGGCGACAATGCGCCGATGGCCTACGTTGAACTGGTCGATCGTCCGGAACCGACCGAAGCGGTCGAAGCAGCGGAGTAAATCCCGCAGCGCACGCAGTGCATGTACTCCAGAGCCAGGCCAAGCGCCTGGCTTTGTCTTTTCAGGGCAGGATTCGCGAGGGCCCGATGAGGCAGCATCCATGCGCCGGAAATTAATACCGCAATATGGCAAGATCACAGTCGCTGCAAACCCGGCGCGAAGCACTCAGACAGGCCCATCCGAATGTCCATCCTTTCCGTAGAAAATCTACACAAGTCGTATGGCGAAGGCGTAAGCCGACGTGAGGTCGTCAACGGCCTGTCGTTCTCCCTGCAACGCGGCGAGTGCTACGGTCTGCTCGGCCCGAATGGTGCAGGCAAGACTACGACACTGCGCCTCTGCCTCGGCCTCACTGCGCCTGACAGCGGGCACATCACGCTGGTGGGGCACGAGGTGCCGGCCGACGCACGACGTGCGCGCATGCGCATCGGCGTGGTACCGCAGATCGATAGCCTCGACCCCGATTTCACCGTCGAAGAGAACCTGCTGGTCTATGGTCGTTATTTCGGCATGCGCGAAGCGGACGTCGCGGCGCACCTGGACTGGCTGCTGACTTTCGCGAACCTTACCGGCAAGCGCAGCGCGCGTATCGGTGAACTCTCCGGCGGAATGAAGCGCCGGCTGACGCTGGCGCGTGCGCTGGTGAACGATCCCGATCTGATCTTCATGGACGAACCTACCACCGGCCTCGATCCGCAGGCGCGGCACATGATCTGGGAGCGTCTGAAAGCCCTGCTGGGCAGTGGCAAGACGATTCTGCTCACCACCCATTTCATGGACGAGGCCGAGCGGCTGTGTGACCGCCTGGCCGTGATTGACCATGGCCGCATGCTTGCCGAAGGCGCGCCGCGCGAACTGATCGCTACGCATATCGAATCGCAGGTCATCGAAGTCTATGGTGATGGTGCGGCGGACTGGTCAACCGGCGCCGCCAGCCTCGCCCACCGCATCGAGACCAGCGGCGAAACCGTGTTCTGCTACACGAATCAGGCCGATCCGGTGTTGCACAGCCTTGCGCAGCGTGAGGGTCTGCGCTATCTGCATCGACCCGCGAATCTGGAAGACCTGTTCCTGAAACTGACCGGCCGCGAGATGAGAGACTGACATGAGTGCACTGACCTACCGCCTGCCGTCATTCAGTCTGCGCTTCCTGCCAGTCTGGCGGCGTAACCTGCTGGTCTGGCGCAAGCTCGCTGTGGCCAGCGTCATCGGTAATATCGCTGAGCCGATGATCACGCTAGTCGCCTTTGGCTACGGGCTTGGCAGTCTGCTGCAGCAGGTCGATGGCGTGCCGTATATCGAATTCCTCGCCAGCGGCTCGATCTGCATGTCGGTGATGATGGCGTCGTCATTCGAGGCGCTGTATTCGGCATTCTCAAGAATGCATGTGCAGAAGACCTGGGAAAACCTGCTCAACACGCCGCTCGAGCTCGACGACATCGTGCTGGCCGAAATGCTGTGGGCTGCCAGCAAGGCGATGATCTCTGGCCTCGCGATTTTGCTGGTGCTGTTCGTCCTCGGTATCGGGCTGCATCCGACCACGCTGCTGGTACCGCCGCTGCTATTTCTGATCGGGATGACCTTCGCATCAATTGCGCTGATCATGAATGCCGTTGCGAAGGCTTACGATTTTTTTACCTATTACTTCACGCTGGTACTGACACCGATGATCTTCCTCTCCGGTGTGTACTATCCGACCACACAGCTGCCGGCCTGGCTGCAGTCGCTGTCCGGCATCCTGCCGCTCGGTGCGGCTGTGCATCTTGTGCGACCATTACTGCTGGGTCGCCTTCCCGAAGATCCGCTACCCAATCTGCTGGTGCTGTGTGCGTTCTGCCTTGCAGCTTTTTATATCGCGACGGTGCTGACTCGCCGGCGGCTGCTGAAATGACGAGACCTGAGTGAGCGACGAACAGATCCTGCTGGCGATGACGAACGTGCCGGATGGTAGCACCGCGCAGGCGATGGCTCGCGCGCTCGTCGAGGCAAGGCTCGCTGCCTGCGTCAACATTTTGCCCGGCGTGCAGTCGGTGTACCGCTGGCAGGGCGCGATCGAAGAGACGCGCGAGATCACGCTGCTCATCAAGACCACGCAGCGCAATTATTCACAGCTGCAGCGCGCCATCGTCGCAGCCCATCCGTATGAGCTGCCCGAAGTGATTGCGTGGCCCCTGAGCGAAGGCCATCTGCCCTACCTGCACTGGGTCGCCGCCGAAACCGAACCTGACACGCATGCGTAATTTCCTCAGCTACTTTCTGTTTCTATTCCTTGCTGCCACGGCGTCGCTGTCGCCCGCTGCAGGTGCCGATGATTTCCTGCCGCCCGAACAGGCGTTTGCATTCAGCGCGCGACGCGTCGATGCATCGACCATCGAAGTCCGCTATCGCATCGCCGATGGCTACTACATGTACCGCGACAAATTGGCATTCGCAGCCGACGGCGCTACGCTGGGCAATGCGGATATCCCGCGCGGGAAAGTGAAGTTCGATCCGAATTTCGAAAAGGATGTCGAGACCTTCCGTCATGAGTTGCTGATCCGTATACCGGTGCAGTCCACCCAGCCGTTCACGCTGCGCGCGACCAGCCAGGGCTGCTCGGACAAGGGCCTCTGCTATCCGCCGATGGAATCGACCGTGCGCCTGAGCGCAGCCGCTGGCGAAGCTGCGTCGTCCGCCTTGTTGCCATCTGCGGGATCGGATGCCGCTACATCGCCGGCAGCCTCGCCGCTGACATCACCGCCAACCACCGGCGCGGCGCCTGATACAGAGATGGGACGCATCGAGGCCTCGCTTGCCAGCGGCCGGCTGGTGCTGATCCTGCCACTGTTCCTGCTGCTCGGGCTGGGCCTGTCGTTCACGCCCTGTGTGTTGCCGATGGTGCCTATCCTGTCGTTCATCATTGCCGGCGAGGGTGCACAGACCAGCCGTCGGCGAGGATTTACGCTGTCACTCAGTTATTCGCTCGGTATGGCCGTCGTCTATACCACGCTCGGCATTGCGGCCGGCCTGATCGGTGAGGGCTTGTCCGCGGCATTGCAAAGCCCGCTGATTCTCAGCGCCTTTGCGATCCTGATGTCGCTGATGGCGCTGTCGATGTTCGATGTCTACCAGTTGCAGGTACCCGCTTCGGTGCAGCTGGCGCTGACACAGCTGTCTGAGCGCCAGCGCGCAGGCAAGCTGGCCGGTGTGTTCGTGATGGGTGCGATCTCGGCCCTGATCGTCGGGCCCTGCGTCGCTGCGCCGCTAGCTGGCGCGCTGGTCTACATCAGCCAGACGCGCGATGTGTTCATCGGCGGTAGCGCGCTGTTTGCGATGGCGGCCGGCATGAGCGTGCCGCTGCTGCTCGTCGGCTTGTCCGCAGGTACGCTGTTGCCGCGCGCCGGCGCATGGATGCAGTCGGTGAAAGTGTTCTTCGGCGTGCTGATGCTCGCGCTCGCGCTGTGGATGGTGGCGTCGCTGATTCCGGCATGGCTGCTGATGCTCGGCTGGGGCGCACTGGGCGCAGGCTATGGTGTGTTCTTGCTGCGCGCTCGTGGGGGAGGCTGGCGTGTGCGTACACTGGGCGCCGCGTTTCTTGCACTGGGTGCAGTACAGCTCATCGGTGTCGCTACTGGTGGTCGCGATGCGTGGTCCCCACTTAGCCATTTGGGTGGTGAAGCGCACACGAAGGTGGCATTCACCCGCGTGAGCAGCACGGCCGAACTCGATGCAGCCATTGCGCGTGCCAACGGCCGGCGCGTGATGCTGGACTTCTATGCCGACTGGTGCGTCTCCTGCATCGAGATGGAAAAGCTTACCTTTACCGACCCGCGCGTCAAAGCCGAGCTTGACCAGATGCTATTGCTGCAGGCCGACGTCACAGCCAACAATGCGGAGGACAAGGGCTTGCTGAAGCGCTTCGGCCTGTTCGGTCCGCCCGGCATTATTTTCTTTAATCCCGATGGCAATGAAATCCGCGCGGCACGCGTGATCGGTTTCCAGTCCGCAGAAAAATTTTTGCAGTCGCTGCAGAGGACGAAGTAAGAGCCTTATCAATTTCCGGAATTTGCAAACAGCGATATTGTCTTTGTCTGGAGGAGAGCACGTCGATACATTGGTAGCTACACCCTAGCGTGCAAGGAGGAAGAAATCATGGGATTGCATCTGGGCGATACTGCGCCCGACTTCGAGCAGGATTCATCGATCGGCAAGATCCGCTTTCACGAATGGGCAGGTGAATCGTGGATCGTGCTGTTCTCGCATCCGGCTGATTTCACGCCGGTCTGCACCACGGAATTGGGGCTGACTGCAAAGCTCAAGCCGGAATTTGACAAGCGCAACGTCAAAGCGATTGCGTTGTCAGTCGATCCGGTTGACAAGCACAAGGATTGGATTCGCGACATCGAGGAAACCCAGAAGACGGTCGTCGGCTTCCCGATCATTGCCGATGCGGACAAGACGGTTTCGGCGTTGTACGACATGATTCATCCGAATCAGTCGGAGACGGCCACCGTACGTTCGTTGTTCATCATCGACCCGAAAAAGAAGTTGCGTCTGATGATCAGCTACCCAATGAGTACGGGCCGAAATTTTGACGAGGTCTTGCGTGTGATCGATGCACTGCAGCTGACCGACGGCTACACCGTCGCGACACCGGGCAACTGGAAAAGCGGTGATGACGTGATCATTCCACTGTCGGTACAGGACGAGGATCTGATCAAGCAGAAATACCCGAAAGGCTACACCGCACCGAGGCCTTACCTGCGCATCACACCGCAGCCGAATCGCTGAGTGCATACCCATGAAAAATGCCCGCAATGCGGGCATTTTCGGTGGGCTTCATCGAAGCCGGCATTGCTTACTTCAGCAAACGTGCAATGTCCCGAGCAAAATAAGTCAATACCCCATCCGCCCCGGCACGCTTGAACGCCAGCATCGATTCCATCATCGTCTTGTCATGGTCGAGCCAGCCGTTCTGCGTGGCTGCCTTGATCATCGCGTATTCCCCGCTAACCTGGTACGCAAAGGTTGGAACACGGAATTCATCTTTCACGCGGCGTACGATGTCGAGGTATGGCATGCCGGGCTTGACCATCACCATGTCGGCACCTTCGGCGACATCGAGTGCAACTTCGCGCAGCGCCTCGTCGCTATTGGCCGGGTCCATCTGGTAAGTCGCTTTGCTGCCCTTGCCGAGATTGGCCGCCGAGCCGACCGCATCACGGAACGGGCCGTAGAACGCTGACGCATATTTTGCCGAGTAGGCCATGATGCGCGTGTGAATATGGCCGTGTGATTCGAGCGCGTCGCGGATCGCGCCGATGCGTCCGTCCATCATGTCTGACGGCGCGACAATGTCAACGCCGGCCGCCGCCTGTGCCAGCGCCTGCTTCACCAGCAAGCCGGTCGTGACATCGTTGAGTACATAGCCATCATCATCGAGCATGCCGTCCTGGCCATGGCTGGTGTAAGGATCAAGTGCCACGTCGGTAAGAATGCCCAGCTCGGGACAACGCGTTTTCAGCGCTCGCACCGCACGCGGCACCAGCCCGTCCGGATTCGCCGCCTCGATACCATCCGGCGTCTTCAGCGAAGCATCGATGACAGGAAACAGCGCCATCACCGGAATGCCGAGCGCCACGCACTCGTCTGCAATCGGCAGCAGCAGGTCGACCGACACGCGCTCGACGCCCGGCATTGACTGCACCGCTTCACGGCGGTTCTGTCCATCGAGGATAAAAACGGGATAGATCAGGTCGGCTGCCGTGATCACGTTCTCACGCATCATCGCGCGAGAGAACGCGTCCTTGCGCATGCGCCGCATGCGGATCGCAGGGAAACGGGGCTGGGCATCAGTCGTCATCGTTTTTCGCAGTCTCAATGGTTGGTTGTAGAAATTATATGGAAGAGCGGGATGTTTCCGACATCGCCGGCCTCGCCGCAGCGTGACAAAAGCCTGAAACTTTTGTCCGTACCGCGGCTCAGACAAACGGGTGATGACTCACCTCCCGCTTCTCCTCCCTGAGCGGGGCTGTCCTGTCTCAATGCAGGCCAGCATTGAACCCTGGAGACATTCCCCTTGCTCCAGGGGTTTTTTTATGCAGTTTCGCCAGCTGCCTGATCGCCTGCGTCGTCAGCGTCGCTGCCATCGAGCCCAAGCAGACCGCGTATCGTGCTGTCTGCCTCGTCGAGCCCGGTGCGCTTAAGCGCCGAAAACAGTTGTACCGAGAATGGCAGAGGCTGGCCGGCTTCGTCAACATAGCTGGCCAGGATCGTCTTGGCGAGCCGCATCGCATCGGTCTGTTCGCTGCGGTTCAGCTTGTCGGCCTTGCTGAGCAGGCAGTGCACCGGTTTGCCGGTCGGTGCGAACCACTCGAGCATTTCCACATCCAGCTCCGTGAACGGGCGACGTGCGTCCATGATCAGCACCAGTGCGCTCAGCTGTTCGCGTGCCTGTACATAGCGGCCCAGTAGCAGCTGCCAGTGATCTTTCGCCGAGCCGGACACCTCGGCGTAGCCATAGCCTGGCAGGTCGACCAGGAAGGCGCGAATCTCGTCGGTGCGCGTAGCGTCCTTGCGATGCTGGCCGACGTGCGAGCCGCCGATCGAGAAAAAATTGATGTGCTGCGTGCGGCCTGGCGTTTTCGACGCGAATGCCAGCTTTTTCTGGTTGCACAGCAGGTTAATCGCGGTAGATTTGCCCGCATTCGAGCGCCCGGCAAACGCGACCTCAGGCACTTTGTATTTTGGCAAATCCTGCAGCCGGTTGACGGTTGTGAAGAAGCGGGCTTGCCAGAGTGCGGACATGGAGGGGATGAAAAGTGAGGAAGCGGGCGGGAAGGACCGGCGGATGCCGATAAAGGCCGGTACAGGCCGAGAACAGATTCGCCATTGTAGTACAATGCCTGGCTATATTTCGGCGTAAACCAAACCAATAAATCCCTGGGTGTTTGAATGAACCGTGCTCTTTCGTTGTTCGTGAAATTCGTCTCCATCGCGTTGCTGGCTTCGTCCGGCGTCGCATTCGCTACCGAAGAAAAGGCAGCGGCCGCGGCTGATCCGGCCAAGGGCTCCGAGCTTTACGCGAACGGCGATGCCGCGCGAGGTGTCATGGCCTGCGTTGCCTGCCATGGCGCTGCCGGCAACTCGACCATCACGCAGAACCCGAAACTGGCCGGCCAGCATGCTGCTTACCTGCGCAAGCAGCTGTACGATTTCCAGGGTCCCGCTCGCAACAACGCCGTGATGACGGCGATTGCGAAGGCCATGACGGATGACGACATCCGTAACGTTGTTGCCTACGTCGCCACGCAAAAGCCGACGCCGGGCGCAGCGAAGAACAAGGACACCGTCGAGTGGGGCAAGAAGATCTACCGCGGTGGCATCGCCGAGAAGAACGTGCCAGCCTGCGCTGGTTGCCACAGCCCGAACGGTGCCGGTATTCCAGCGCAGTATCCGCGTCTGGCCGGCCAGCATCAGGATTACTCGGTGGCTCAGCTGACCAATTTCCGTGGCGGCCTACGCTCGAACTCGGCGCAGATGACCACCATCGCCAAGCGCATGTCGGATGACGAAATCAAGGCGGTCTCCGACTATATCGCTGGCCTGAAGTGATGATGGGCGCCGCTCGCTGACAATACATTGCGCGGGCGTCGACAATCAGGACGGGGGTGGCCAGCGGCCGCCCCTTTTTTGTTGGCAGTTTTGAACGAATCGACTGGCAGGGACTGAGCAGATGAGCACCGGTACGCAAGGCATACAGATGGAGACCCGCAGCCGCCTCGTGGCGGACATCGTCGAACTGGTATCGTCGATGCGATTTGCGATTAGCCTGCTGACGGTGATTTCGATCGCCTCCATCATCGGCACCGTGGTGCTGCAGAACGAGCCGCTGCCCAACTACGTGAATCAGTTCGGGCCGTTCTGGTTCGAGGTGTTCGCACGGCTGTCCGTGTACTCCGTGTATTCGGCCTGGTGGTTTCTGCTGATCATGGCCTTCCTCGTCGTGTCGACATCATTGTGCATCGTGCGCAATGCGCCAAAGATGCTACGCGACATGAAGAGCTGGCGCGACAACGTGCGCGAACAGTCGTTGCGCAACTTCCATCATCATGTCGAGTGGACCGCATCGGGTGACACGGCGAGCATGGCCAGCGATGCGGCACGTCGCGTTGCCGCTGCCGGTTATCAGGTCAAACTGGTCGACAAGGACGGCGCTACGCTGCTGACCGCGAAGCAGGGCGCGGCCAATAAGCTAGGCTATATCTTTGCGCATGCGGCGATCGTGATCATCTGCGTCGGCGGCCTGCTCGATTCCAACCTGCCCATTCGCGCGCAGCAGTGGCTGTTCAATAAAGAGCCGTTCACCGGTGGCGGCATGATTGCCGAGATACCGGAAAAGCATCGGCTGGGTACCGGCAATCCCACCTTCCGCGGCAACAGCTACATTCCGGAAGGCTCGAGCAGCAATACCGCGATCATCCCGTCCGGCCAGGGCGTGATGATCCAGGAGCTGCCGTTCACGCTGCAGCTGAAGAAATTCATCGTCGACTTTTATTCGACTGGCATGCCGAAGCTGTTCGCCAGTGAAGTGGTCGTCACCGACCATGAAACCGGCAAGAGCTTCCCGGCGACCATCAAGGTCAACCAGCCGCTGATCTACAAGGGCATGGCGGTCTATCAGTCGAGCTTCGAGGATGGCGGCAGCCAGCTGAAGTTGCAGGGCTATCCGATGCAGGGCCCGAACAACCAGACCTTCGCCGTCGAAGGCGAAGTCGGTAAAACTACGCCCCTAATCGGCAGCGGCGGCAGCGAGTACACGATTGAGTGGTCGGGCTTCCGCCCTTTCAACGTCGAGAATATGGCGGGTAATGGCCAGGACGTGCGTGCGGTCGACCAGAACAAGACTCTGCAGCAGCGACTCGACAAGCAGCTGGGTTCGGCCGCCAATCCGGAAAAGAACAAGGACCTGAAGAACGTCGGTCCGAGCGTGCAGTACAAGCTGCGTGACAAGAATGGTCAGGCGCGCGAGTTCAACAACTACATGCTGCCGGTGACGATTGACGGCAATGAAGTTTTCCTCGCCGGTGTGCGCGAATCGCCGGCCGAAGGTTTCCGTTTCCTGCGTATTCCCGCTGACGCAAAGGGAACGATGGACGAATGGATGCGCTTGCGCGCCGCCATCAGTGAACCCGCGCTGCGCGAGAAAGCAGCGCGCCGCTACGCTGCCAATGTACCGCTGGGCGCCGGCGCGAACCCGCAATTGCGCGAACAGCTGCAAATGTCCGCATTGCGTGGCCTGACCGTCTTCGCCGGCAACGACGAAGTGGCCGGCTACATCGCTATCGCCCGCTTCATTGGCAAACTGCCGGAGGATCAGCAGGAGAAGACTGCAGATATATTCATGAAGATCCTCAACGGCACAATGTGGGAGCTGTGGCAGGTCGCGCGCGAAAAGGATGGATTGCCGGCACTGGACATCAACCCGGACAGCAGCCGCTTCCTGAAGCTGGCGACCGATGCGATGGCCGATGCGTTCTTCTACGGCGCCCCGGTCTTCTTGCAGTTAAAGGGCTTTGATGAGGTCAAAGCGTCGGTATTCCAGGTGACCCGCTCCCCTGGCAAGAACGTCGTCTACCTCGGCTGCTTGTTGCTGGTGCTGGGCGTGTTCGCGATGATCTACGTGCGCGAGCGCCGGCTATGGATCTGGATCCGTCCGTCCGATGGCGGCGCGCACGGGCTGATGGCGATGAGTACGCAGCGCCGCAGCCTGGACTTCGACAAAGAATTCGAACAGCTGAAAGCCGGCCTCACCGGCGCAACGAGATGAGCGCCAAGTCCGCCTTCCTCCCTTTCGGGCGCCTGCCGGCAATGCTACGGGCGCTGGACTATACTTCGCATCGCGCCTTTGCGGCGCACGGAGACACATCATGGAACTGACTCAGAATCCCGCCTATGAAAGCAACCGCGGCCTGCTAAAAGGCCGCAGCCTGTTTGACTGGCTTTTTGCCGCTGTGCTGCTGGCCGGCGCGCTGTTCTCGCTGAATCGCTATGGCGAGTTCATGGACATTTATGAAAAAGGCATCCTGCTTGCCGCTGTGCCGACCTTTGCCGGCCTCGGCTGGTACTGGCGATCGGCGCGCACGCTGACCCTGCTGATCGGCGCGCTGTCGCTGGCCGGCATTTATTTCTATGCCGGCAGTCTCGACGCGGCGCAGAACCGCTTCTTCCTGAAATACCTGTTGTCGAGCCAGTCCGCGATCCTGTGGATGAGTACGCTGTTCTTCCTGTCCACGTTGTTCCACTGGGGCGGTCTGGCCGCGCGCTCAGACTTCGGCGGCGCGGTGGGCAGCAAGCTGTGCTGGGCTGCGGTATTGATGGGTTTCACCGGAATGATGGTGCGCTGGTACGAGTCCTATCTGCTCGGTGCCGATATCGGGCATATACCGGTATCGAACTTGTATGAAGTGTTTGTACTGTTCTGTCTGATCACGGCACTCTTCCTGCTGTTCTACGAACAAAAGTACGAGACCCGCGCGGTCAGCTCGTTCGTGATGCTGATAATCTCCGCTGCGGTCGGCTTCCTGCTGTGGTACATGACCAGCCGCGATGCGCACGAGATTCAGCCGCTGGTGCCGGCACTGCAAAGCTGGTGGATGAAGATTCACGTGCCGGCGAACTTCATTGGTTACGGTACGTTTGCGCTGGCCGCAATGGTGGGCGTGGCTTACCTGCTGAAAGCGAAGGGCCGCCTGGTCGACCGGCTGCCGCCGCTGGAAGTGCTCGACGACATCATGTACAAGGCAATCGCGGTTGGTTTTGCTTTCTTCACGATTGCCACCATCCTCGGCGCGCTGTGGGCGGCCGAAGCCTGGGGCGGCTACTGGTCGTGGGATCCGAAAGAAACCTGGGCCCTGATCGTCTGGCTGAACTATGCCGCCTGGCTGCACATGCGCTTGATGAAAGGCCTGCGCGGTCAGGTCGCTGCATGGTGGGCCGTCGGCGGTCTGCTGGTGACGACCTTCGCCTTCCTCGGCGTGAACATGTTCTTGTCCGGGTTGCACTCTTACGGCGAACTTTGATCCAACAGGCTGCTGCGGTAGCCTGTTTGCTTTGTCGACGGAGAAACGTATGTTGATCAGGATTCCTCGTTCCGGTGATCCGCTGCCCTCGGAAATCACGCCTTTTGACCTTGCGGTTTCGCGCCGGCTGTTCCTGCAGCAGCTTGCTGCCGGCACGCTGGCCGCGTCCGGCGTTGCTGCTGCGCTGCCAGCGATGGCACAAGCAGCACAACGACCGCGCCTGCCCGCGGTGCGCAATACGAAGTACAGCGCGACCGACAAGCCCACCGCTTATGCGGATGCGACCAGCTATAACAACTTCTACGAGTTCGGTACCGACAAGGGCGACCCCGCGCTTCTCGCTGGTTCGTTGCGTACCCAGCCGTGGACCGTGCGCATCGACGGCGAAGTCAGAAAGCCGATGACACTCGACATCGACAGCCTGCTGAAGCTCGCGCCCATGGAAGAACGTTTGTATCGGTTGCGCTGCGTCGAAGGCTGGTCGATGGCGATACCGTGGGTTGGCTACTCGCTGGCCGAGCTGATCCGCAAGGTCGAGCCGACCGGTAACGCGAAGTTCATTGAATTCACCACGCTGGCCGACCGCGCGCAAATGCCCGGCCTGCGCAGCCGTGTGCTGGACTGGCCTTACGTCGAGGGACTACGCATCGACGAGGCGAATCATCCGCTGACGCTGCTTAGCTTCGGCATGTATGGCCAGCTGCTACCGAACCAGAACGGCGCCCCGGTGCGCCTCATCGTGCCGTGGAAATACGGATTCAAGTCCGCGAAGTCCATTGTGCGCATCCGCTTCACCGAGACGCAGCCGAAAACTGCCTGGAATCAGGTGGCGCCGGACGAGTATGGGTTTTACTCCAACGTGAACCCCGAGGTCGATCATCCGCGCTGGTCGCAGGCGACCGAGCGACGCATTGGCGAAGATGGCTTCTTCGCGAAGAAGCGCAAGACGATGATGTTCAATGGCTACCCTGAAGTCGCGTCGCTGTACGCGGGCATGGATCTGAAGAAGTTCTATTGAACTGATGTCGCCCGGGCCAGCGCAAATTCGCCTGCTCAAACGTGTGTTGTTTGTGCTGGCACTGCTGCCGCTGCTGCGCGTCGTGCTGCTGGGTTTTCAGGACAAGCTCAGTGCGAACCCGATCGAATTCATCACGCGTGCCAGTGGCGACTGGACGCTGTACTTCCTCTGCGTAACGCTTGCGATCACACCGTTGCGCCGGCTGAGCGGCCAGAACTGGCTACTGAAACTTCGGCGCATGCTCGGGCTGTTTACTTTCTTCTACGCGTGCCTGCACTTCACCACGTTCATCTGGTTCGATCATTTCTTTGACCTGGCCGAGATGGGGAAAGACGTGATCAAGCGACCTTTCATTACGGTGGGCTTCACTGCGTTTGTTCTGCTGATCCCGCTGGCGCTGACCAGTACCGATGCGATGCTGCGCCGGCTCGGACGTCGCTGGACGCCATTGCATCGGCTGATCTATCTGATCGCCGTACTCGCGATACTGCACTTCTGGTGGATGCGCGCGGGTAAAAACAATTTTAGCGAGCCGATCCTGATGGGATCCATCGTCGCGCTGTTGCTGGGAATGCGACTCGTATTTCGCTGGCAGGCTGCACGCGCCTGAACAATATCTTCGCCCACTAATGCGGTCATTGCCCGCATCTCATCTTCGCTGCATGGGCTGATTCCAAGATTGGCAAATCCTTGGGAATCGCCAGTCCTCCTCGCAAACTCCCGGAGCTTTGAATTCGCCTGAACGTCGTCAGGCGCAATCAATCTTCGGGGTTTGCTTTCATGAAGTTCTTCAGATGTCTGTTGAGAGATCGGCCGGTGCTTCGCCATGTTCTGGCATGCATGCTGACTTTTGTATCACTGTGCTCATCGGCTGTCGCTTACGACAATAGTGTTTTTCCTCCGTTTGCCATTACCAGAGACGATCGTCGTTTTACATGGCTGAGCATTCATCCTGACAGCGAGCGTTGGCTGATCACGGAATGTACGGATCGAATCGATCCCCCGCGCAAGCTTTGCTACCTCTTCATCTACCACCGCACAAATCAGTCATATCAGCGACTCGGTTTGTCCTCGTCATATAGCTATTCATACGCACAGTTTTCGCCCGATGGTCAGCACATTGTTGCGGTCAGGATGCCCGCTGCAAAAGATGATTCATATGAGGAGAAAGTAAGAACAGCTGCTCAGTCAGAAATCATCATGATGCGAGCAGACGGGCAGGAATTCCGTGTTCTTGGCATTCCCAAGGGGCCGCTGAAGGTACCCGTGATATCGCCGGACGAAACTAAAGTCGCTTATTGGTCGGCCACCATGATCAGGCCCGAGGGAAGTAAGACCTTCACCTCCAACTTCGACTTGAATGAATTCGATCTGCAATCCGGATCGCGTCGATTGTTCTCAGGATCATTCCGATTTTTTCTGGCTGGACAGTTTCAATACCAGAGCGCAGATCAGGTGGTGGCACATGCCAGCGGTCCATTCAATCCCGGCAAATCAAGTTTTTCTTACGACGAGCAATTTAATTTCAGCAGGCTGTATTGCTTCGATCGTAAAGAAGAGCGCTTACAGGATCCGTGTCTTTCCGACGTGCCCCATGCATCTCATCCGTCACTTGATCGCAATGGAAATTTATATCTTGAAGGTGCGCACCCGACCTATGGGATGTCTCTATTCAAGATATCTCCTTCCGGACAACAACAGTCTTGGAGGATGCCGCGCATAACCAATGCGGGCATCGGCTTTTTAGTCTCTGCACCGACCGGTGATTACCTCGGCTTCATTTACTCTGATGCAAGCCCAGCGAGTCAATTTTTGTATTCGGCTCTCGGTTACTTCGACTTCTTTACTGAGCGCTGGATTTCCCTACCGCTCCCACCCCCGGAATCCGCTTTGCTCATACCCATGAGGTAGCAATACGTCTACCTGAATTTCAGTACGACCTGACGAAGAAATACGAATTTTTTAATCATGATTTTTTTCTCATTGAAGCTCCAATAAGCAGCAAACAATGAAAATTTTATAAACATGAAGATATTTAAATTTATTTCGACATCGAAAAAATATGTTCTCCATACCTCGATTTTTCTTCTGCTCGCCATGTTGAATACTCGAGTGGCATCTGCCTACGACAACAGCGTTTTTCCGCCGTTCGAAGCGTCGAAGGTCGGACGCGAAATTAACTGGATAAGCATTCATCCGGACGGCGAGCGCTGGCTGATCAGTGAATGCATGGATCCGGATGATTCCAAGGGTTTCAGGTGCGATCTGTTTTTGTACAACTTTAAAACCAAGGAATATCAAAAATACGATCTCCCACCCGGCTACTTATATTTGTACGCAAAATTCTCGCCTCGCGGAAGTTTGATTGTCGCTGTGCGGCGCCCGTTACATGGGGATTACGGATATGACGCCGAAATAAAATCGTTTAAAAATTCTGAAATTTTTACGATGAAGCTCGACGGCACCGCAATCAAGGTTATGCCGAACCTCAGCGGGCACATGAAGCTTCCCAGCATGTCGGAAGACGAAACAAAAATCGTCTACTGGCAATCAGCGACGGTTCGCCCCCCGGGAAATCGTACGATTTTTGGCCATTTCGATGTACACGAATACGACATCGCGACGGCAAAAGAAAAAATGTTCGCCGGGCCTTACCGTTTTTTCGAGGCACGGGGGCTGGAATATATAAGCAAAGATCAAGTCGTCGCGACTGCTTATGGGCCATCGCAATATGCGCCCGACATAGGAAAGTATAGCGATCAATTTAACTCGAGCGAAATCTATATTTTCGAGCGGGGTGAAATCGATCTGCCAGCACCTCTGTATGTGGATGTCGAACATGCGGTCGACATCACGATGGATAAAACGGGGAGGGTGTTTGTGCTGGCAACTGACAAGAACGATGGAATTTCTATTTTCAGAATGAGCAATGAGCCTCGCCATTGGAGAATTCCTAAACTGGTACCCGGCGGGATAACTAGGTTGATAGTTTCCCCCACAGGTCAGTACATCGCATTCATTTACCCGCTCCGTACCTCTCGCTCGCAGCCTCCGAGCAACAACGTCGGCATCTTCGATCTGAATGAGGCGCGTTGGTTACCCGTCTCCCTGCCCCCGACGACATCTGCTGTCTCCATTTCCCATCAATAGTCGTTCCATGCAGTGCTAGCAGTTCCTCTAAATTTCCCCATTCATAGGAATCAACGATGGCCAATGGCAGCGCTTCAATTACGAAACTCGATGTAGGTTTTTTTTCTAGTATGGTGCCCGCGCTAGGCAATTGGTGCGGTCCGGGTTGGTCTGCAGGTAAATCTGGGGAGAGCTTTCGTAGCGAATTTATTGAGGCGGCCCCAGTCGCAAGGTTACCAGGTCCAGATGGAAGGCTACGGGATAGTCCTTTGGATAAAATATGTAAAGCGCATGATCTTGATTACATGGATGCAGCCGGCAAGCCGAATGAAGCACAACTGATTGCAGAGGCAGACGCGCGACTACTGGACGCAACGTTTAAAAATTTCAGTTCTTTTGGAACAGCCGAAAAAACATATGCGTCGTTTATGACTGTCGCATTTATCTTAAAAGAGGTTGTATACGACACCCCCAACGTCGCCATTTCAAAGGTTGCTAATTTGTTGTCCGAGGCCGCGGCGTTTATGAGAGAGAACACCACACCGAAAAGTCCTTTCGTCGAATTCCCGGGTGAATATTCTGCTCATAGCTGTTTGGTCGACTCCGAAGGAAATTATGTATTTGCCTGCACTCGGGACGGCGAAACACAAACCGTGACGCTGGAAAAAGAGCTTGATGCCATTAACTGGACTCAGCGAATCGAGGACGAATATGGCGGGGTAAGCGAAGAAACCCAGCTGCAAATCAATGTTGAAACTGCGGTCACTGAATTGATCCACTCAACCGATGGCGTCAATGACCTGAAGGGCGTGATCGTTGGTGCAGTCACCGAGGAGCGTCTCGACCAGTTCAGCGAACTTGGCTCCCTTGCGATTAATCCGCCGGCTTTGCCCGATGTGGTC
>JACCDS010973253.1_pt1 | contig 17823 bp, 10 predicted proteins | sample 7446441 | NCBI WGS metagenome assembly JACCDS01 (sample SAMN15323445, study PRJNA562643) | freshwater metagenome | isolation source: river surface water | place: USA:Blue River Watershed | collected 2017-08-17
CTGCAGGACAAGGTGCGCACCGACGGCAAGCTCAAGCCCTGGCTGGCCAAGCACGGGCTGGACGGACTCCAGGGCCTGTGGAGCCGGCTGCACATCGAACCCGGCTGGGAAAATGCGCTCGAAGCGGCGCTGCGCGAACGCCTCTCGGCGCTGGAAGTGTCGCGGCTGGAAATGGTGCGCGCCTTCGCCAACGACGCGCCGCCGGCCAAGCTGAGCTTCTACAGCCCGGTGTCGGCCGCCGCGCCTGCCGCGGGTGGCAGCGCGCTCAAGCCGCTGGCCGACTGGCTGCGCCTGAACGACGCCGGCCAGAAGGTCTTGCTGGCCGACTGGCTGCAGGGTTGCCTGACGGCGCCCAGCCTGGACGACGCCCTGGCCCGGCGCGGCGAGCTGCAGCCCGGCCAGGTCATCTACGTGCCCAGCGGCCATGCGGTCAGCGCGCACAGCGTCAGCTTCTACGCACCCGACAGCGAACAGGCCGGCCTGCTGGCCCGCGCGCAGGAAATCGAGCAACTGGAAAAGCAGGTTCGCGCCCAGCTGCTGATCAGCGAACAGGCGCGGACCGATCTGGTGCGCGCTGAAGCGGCCTACACCGAGGCCTCCCAGCTCCTGGTGGCGGCCCGCCGCGAAGGCGCCGAAACCCGCGGCAAGGCCCACGAACTGCAGGTCGAAACCCTGCGCCTGACCCAGCTGGCCGAACAGACCCGCGCCCGCAGCGAACAGATTGCGGCCGACCTGGCCGAGGTGGACGCCCAGCTCGAAGCCCTGCAGGAGCGCCGCGTGACGGCCGAAGCCCGCTTCGAGGAACTCGACATGCAACTGGCCGACAGCCAGGAGCGCCACGCCCAGCTGGACGACCAGGTGATCGAGGCCGAGCGACGGCTCAGCGACGCGCGCGAGCAGCAACGCAGCCTGGAGCGCCAGGCGCAGGAATCGACCTTTGCCTTGCGCAGCCTGCAGGCAAGGCAGGCCGAGCTGCAGCGCTCGCTGGAAACCGCTGCCGCGCAGGAGCGCTCACTGGCCGACGAAGAGCGCCGTGCCGCGGACGAACTCTCGCGTCTGAGCGATGCCGCGGCCCAGGCCGGCCTGCAGAATGTGCTGGCCGTCAAGCACGAGCGCGAGCAGGCCTTGGCCGCGCTGCGCAGCCAGTACGACGACCTGACCGCCAAGCTGCGCGCCAGCGACGAGCACCGCCTCAAGCTCGAACGCGAACTGGACCCGCTGCGCCAGCGCATCACCGACTTCCAGCTCAAGGAGCAGGCCGCGCGCCTGGGCGTGGAGCAGTACAGCCAGCTGCTGGCCGAGGCCAATGCCGACCTGGCCGCCGTGGCCCAGAGCATCACCGAGGGCAATGTGCGGCTGGCCGGCCTGCAGGGCGAAATCGACCGCCTGCACCGCGAGATCCAGGCCCTGGGCGCGGTGAACCTGGCCGCGCTGGACGAGCTGACCGCTGCCCGCGAGCGCAAGACCTTCCTCGACTCGCAGTCCAAGGACCTCAACGACGCCATCGACACGCTGGAAGACGCCATCCGCAAGATCGATGGCGAAACGCGCGAACTGCTGGGCAACACCTTCCATACCGTCAACGAGCATTTCGGCCGCATGTTCCCCGAGCTGTTCGGTGGCGGCAATGCGAAGCTGGTGATGACCGGTGAGGAAATCCTGGACGCCGGCGTGCAGGTCATGGCCCAGCCGCCGGGCAAGAAGAACCAGACCATTCACCTGCTCTCCGGTGGCGAGAAGGCGCTGACCGCCATCGCCCTGGTGTTTGCCATCTTCCAGCTCAACCCGGCGCCGTTCTGCCTGCTCGACGAGGTGGATGCGCCGCTGGACGACGCCAACACCGAACGCTATGCCAAGCTGGTGACCAGCATGAGCAAGAAGGGAACGCAGTTCCTGTTCATCAGTCACAACAAGATCGCCATGGAAATGGCCGAGCAGCTCATCGGCGTGACCATGCAGGAGCAGGGCGTCTCCCGCATCGTGGCCGTGGACATGGAGTCCGCTGCCGGCATGCTCGAATCCATCTGACCCCGTTTCAACGGACCGTTCATGAGTTCTCTGCAAATCAGTCTGGCCATCATTGGTGGCCTCGTGCTGGCCGGTGTGGTGGCCTACAACGCCTGGGTCACGCGCCGCAGTGCCCCGCGCACCGCGCGGGAGCGGGTGCTGCCCGAGTCGCCGGTGGAGCCGGTGTTCGAACCCGAGCCGCTGGCCGCGGGCGACCGCATCGAACCGGTGCTGGACGAGCCGATGGACACCGACGGCACGCCGCCCGGTGCCGACGCGCCGCGGGCCCGGCCCGACGTGCCGGTGACACTGACCACCATCGTGCAGGCGCCTGAAAAGCGCCCGGGGCTGGACGCGCTGATCGACGTCATCGCGCCGCTGGCGTTGGAGGCGCCGGTCTCGGGCGAGGCCCTGATCGCCGCGCTGCCGGCCACCCGCCGCGTGGGCAGCAAGCCCTTTGCCCTGGAAGGGCAGAACGAGACCAGCGGCGAGTGGGAGGCTCCACGACCAGGCCAGCGCTACACCGCGCTGCAGGCCGGCGTGCAGCTGGCCAACCGTTCCGGTGCGCTCAACGACATCGAGTTTTCCGAGTTCGTGGTCAAGACCCAGGCTTTTGCCGACGCGGTGGGCGCGGCGCCCGACTTTCCGGACATGCGCGGCGAGGTCGCCCGCGCCCGCGAGCTGGACCATTTCGCCGGCGGGCACGACGCGCAGCTTAGCTTCACCCTGCGCGCGCGCCGGGCCGCGTGGAGCCCGGGCTACGTGTCGCAGCACGCGGCGCGGCTGGGCTTTGTGGCCGGCGTGCTGCCCGGCCGCATGGTGCTGCCCGGCAGCGAGGCTGGGCAGGCGCCCATCCTGAGCCTGGCCTTCGATCCCCAGGCCGCCATGGCCGAAGACCCCGAGCAGAGCGCGCTGCGCGAGGTGGTGCTGTCGCTGGAAGTGACGCATGTGCCGCGCAGCGAGCAGCCCTTTGTGCGCCTGCGCCAGGCCGCCGGTGCGCTGGCCGAGGCCATGGACGGCGTGGTCACCGACGACGCCGGCCAGCTTCTGGTGGCCGAGACGATGGACCGCATCGGCGCCGACCTCGAAGGGCTGTACGACGCGCTCGACAGCCGCGACCTCTCCGCCGGATCGCCCCAGGCCCGCCGACTGTTCTCCTGATGACACCCGACCTGTTCGCCGCCGAGCCGACGCCGGCCGAGCGCGCCGCCGAACTGCGTGCCCAACTGCACCACCACGCCCACCGCTATTACGTGCTCGATGCGCCCGAGATACCGGACGCCGAGTACGACCGGCTGTTCCAGGAACTGCAGGCGCTCGAAGCCGCACACCCTGAACTGCTGACCCCCGATTCGCCGACCCAGCGCGTGGGGGGCCGGGTGCTCGATGGCCTGCAGCCGGTGCGCCACGCGGTGCCCATGCTGTCGATCCAGACCGAGACCGACACCACGGCCGGCGGCGCCGAAGCCTTCGACGCCCGAGTGCGGCGCGAGCTGGGCCTGGGCGAAACCGATCCGGCGGTCGAGTACGCGGCCGAACTCAAGTTCGACGGCCTGGCCATCAACCTGCGCTACGAGCATGGCGTGCTGGTACAGGCCGCCACCCGGGGCGATGGCGAGACCGGCGAGGACGTGACGCAGAACATCCGCACCATCGGGCAGATTCCACTTCGGCTGAACGGGGACGCGCCTCAAGTGATCGAAGTTCGCGGCGAGGTCTACATGCGCCGCGACGATTTCGAGCGGCTCAACGAACGTCAGCGTGAGAAGGGCGAAAAAACCTTCATCAACCCGCGCAACACCGCCGCCGGCGCCGTGCGTCAGCTCGACCCGGCCGTGACTGCACAGCGCCCGTTGTCCTTTTTCGCCTACGGTCTGGGCGAGGTGCAAGGCTGGACGCTGCCCGACACCCACAGCGGCCTGCTCGACGCGCTGGCCGCCTTCGGTCTGCCAATTTGTGCCGACCGCTGTGTGGCACAGGGCGCGGCCGGTCTAGTGGCCTTCCATCGGCAGATCGAGGCCCGGCGCGACGCGCTGCCCTTCGACATCGACGGCGTGGTCTACAAGGTCAACCGGCTGGCCCTGCAGCGCGAACTGGGCTTCAAGAGCCGCGAGCCGCGCTGGGCCGTGGCGCACAAATACCCGGCGCAGGAACAGCTGACCACGGTGCAGGCGATCGATGTGCAGGTGGGTCGCACCGGCAAGCTCACGCCGGTGGCCAAGCTGGCGCCGGTGTTTGTGGGCGGCGTGACGGTGACCAACGCCACCCTGCACAACGAGGACGAGACCCGCCGCAAGGACGTGCGGGTGGGTGACACGGTGATCGTGCGCCGTGCCGGCGACGTGATTCCTGAAGTGGTGGCCGTGCTGCCGGACAAGCGCGTGGCGGGCGCCGAAGTGTTCACCATGCCCGCGCACTGCCCAGTCTGCGGCAGTGCCGCGGTACGCGAGGAGGGTGAAGTCGACCACCGCTGCAGCGGCGGGCTGTTCTGCGCCGCCCAGCGCAAACAGGCCCTGCTGCACTACGCGCAGCGCCGCGCGCTGGACATCGAGGGGCTGGGCGACAAGCTGGTCGAACAGCTGGTGGACGGCCATGTGGTGCGGACCCTGCCGGACCTCTACCGCCTGGGGTTGATGGCGTTGGCCAACCTCGACCGCATGGCCGAGAAGTCGGCGCAGAACATTCTGGACGCGCTGGAGAAGTCCAAGCAGACCACGCTGCCGCGCTTCCTGTTCGGCCTGGGCATCCGCCATGTGGGCGAGGCCACGGCCAAGGACCTGGCCCGCCACTTCGGCAGCCTGGACCGCATCATGGACGCCAGCGTCGAGCACTTGCTGGAGGTCCGCGACGTGGGACCGGTGGTGGCGCAGAGCATCCGCACCTTCTTCGACCAGCCGCACAACCGCGAGGTGGTCGAACAGCTGCGCGCCTGCGGCGTGCACTGGGAGGAGGGGGCGCCAGCCGAGCGCGCGGAGCAGGTACTGGCGGGCAAGACCTTCGTGCTCACCGGCACCTTTCCCACGCTCAAGCGCGAGCAGGCCAAGGAACTGCTCGAAGCGGCCGGCGCCAAGGTGGCCGGCTCGGTGAGCAAGAAGACCGACTACGTGGTGGCTGGCGAAGAGGCCGGCAGCAAGCTCGACAAGGCGCGCGAACTGGGCGTGGCGGTCATCGATGAAGCCGGGATGCTGGCGCTGCTCGGCGCCGCGGCCTGAGCGCCAGCCCTCGCCGGCTTCTTACTTGCTGAACTTGTAGTGATCGCGGTTGAGCACTGCCGCGACAGCGGTCACTTCCTCGGGGAACATGCCCAGGTTCATGCTGGTGTTGCACATCTCGACCATGCCGCGAAGGAGGCCGGCCGTGTTGATACGGCCCAGCGGCTTGTACATCGCGCTTCCATTGCCCCCCACTTTGCTGACGTGGCACTGGGTGCACTTGTGTTCGGCGATCAGCTTCTCGCCCAGCGCCAGGTCGGCCTCTTTGAAGATCTCGGCGGCGCGTGCCTGACCGGCCATGAAGGCGGCGCCGCCCACCAGCAGCAGGGCCGCGAGCGCCAGCCGCTGCCAGCGGCGGGGACGGGCGGTGGCGCGGAGGGCACGGGACGTTGGGCGTGTGTTCATGTTTTTCCTCCTTCAAGGGATGACGGGGCGCCCGGAGGGGACACGGGGTCACTGTAACTTCCGCACAATCACCGTCCATCCGGGACAACCTTAAGACCCTCCGGGGTATGCACCACCATGGCCATCCACCCGATTCTCAAAATGGGCGACCCGCGCCTGCTGCGCGTGGCCCAGCCCGTCGCCGCCTTCGACACGCCTGAACTCCACCAGCTGGTGGCCGACATGGAAGAGACCATGGCCGCGGCCAACGGTGCCGGCCTGGCCGCCCCGCAGATCGGCGTGGACCTGCAACTGGTGATCTTCGGCACCGGCGCGCCCAACCCGCGTTATCCGGACGCGCCGGTGGTGCCGCGCACCGTCCTGCTCAACCCGGTCATCACGCCGCTGGGCGACGAGCAAGAGGAAGGCTGGGAGGGCTGTCTGTCGGTGCCCGGCCTGCGCGGGGTGGTGCCCCGCTGGCGCCGCATCCGCTACCAGGGCTTTGACCTGCAGGGCCGTGCGATCGAGCGCGAGGTGGACGGCTTCCATGCCCGGGTGGTGCAGCACGAGTGTGACCACCTGCAGGGCGTGCTCTACCCGATGCGGGTGCGCGATTTCAGCCGCTTCGGCTTCACCGAGGTGTTGTTTCCCGGCCTGGATGCGGCTGACGACGACTGAGCGAAACAAAACGACATGATCCACCCGCGGGCATCGGCTAGATTCGCCCGGGTTGCCATGCTGCAAGGGATGACATGAAAAGAACAATCGCCGCGCTCGCGGGCGCGGTCCTGATGGCCGGTTGCGCAACGAGCCGGTCTCCCGCTCCCCCCGAACCCGCCGTGCCGGCGCAATGGTGGGCGCCGGCGCTGCCCCACCAGGGCCAGCGCGCCGATCTCACGGACTGGTGGTCCCGCCTGGGCGACCCGGTGCTGACCGACTGGATCGGCCGCGCGCAGGCGCAGAGCCCCAGCGTGGCGTCGGCCCGCGCCAACATCGCCGCTGCGCGCGCCGCGGTGGCCGCCACCGAAGTGGCGAACGGGCCCCAGGTTGCCGCGGTGGCCAGCGCTTCGCGCGGCCGGCCCGATGCGGCCACGCCGCTGGGCAACGCCGTGGGCGTGGGCCTGCAGGCTTCGTGGGTGATCGACCTCTGGGGCCAGTCGGCCGCCGAGGACGCCAGCGTCCGTGCCCGGCAGCAGGCCGCCGAGGCGGGCTGGCACCAGGCCCGTGTGCTGGTGGCCGCCGAGCTGGCACAGCTGTACGTGGCGCAGCGTCTGTGCCAGGCCCAGCTGGCCGTGGCCCGTAGCGACCGCGACTCGCGGGCCGCCACCGCGCGCAGCAGCGCGGTGACCGAGCGTGCGGGCCTCACGGCGCCGGCGGTGCGGGCGCTGGCCGAAGCGAGCCACGCCGAGGCGCAGGCGCGCACGCAGGCGCAGGCCGAGCTGTGCGACCGCCAGGTCAAGGCCCTGGTGGCGCTGACCGCCTTGCCCGAACCCGAGGTTCGCACGGCGCTGCAGCCTGGCTGGGCACCATCGGCCATGCCGTCCCTGACGGTGCCTGCCGTGCCGGCCGAGGTGCTGCGCCAGCGCCCTGACGTGGTGCGCGCCGAGCGCGAGCTGGTGGCCGCGGCCGAAGCCGCCGACGCAGCCCAGGCAGCACTGCTGCCCAGCCTCAGCCTGTCGGGCAGCGTGCTGCGCAACCGTTTCAGCACCGCCAGCGGTCGCACCAGCTTCAACACCTGGGCCATTGGCCCGCTCACGTTGACGTTGCCACTGGTCGGCCGCGACGCGCTGACCGGCAACGCCGATGCGGCCCAGGCGGGCTACGAAGCCGCCGCCGTGGCCTATGCCGCCACGCTGCGCCAGGCAGTGGCCGAGGTGGAACAGGCGCTGGTCACCCTGGCCGGGCTGGAGCAGCGCCAGGCCGCCACCGACACCGCCGTCGCCGGCTACGGCCAGTCCTTCCGTGCCACCGAGGCCCGCCACCGCGTCGGTCTGGCCAGCCTGCCCGAACTGGAAGACGCACGCCGCTTGCGCCTGAACGCCGACAGCAGCGCCCTGGCGCTGCAGCAGGAGCGCTTCAACGCCTGGGTCGCTCTCTACCTGGCCCTGGGCGGTGGCTTCGACCCTGCCCAGCCCACCCCCGACACCCGTTCCGCGCCATGAACACCACCGTCACCCGTCCCGTGCTTCCTCCGCTGGCGCTGCTGGCCGCCCTCTGTCTCTCGGTCGGCCTGTCGGCCTGTTCGCCGGGCGCCGAGTCGCCGGCTCCCGAGGGCAACGCCCCTGCCGCTGCGCCCAAGCCCGCGATGACCGTCACCGTCAGTCGGCCGCAGCGCGAGGCCTTGCCGCTCGCGCTGGCAGCCAATGGCAACGTCAGTGCCTGGCAGGAGGCCAGCATCGGCGCCGAACTCAACGGGCTGCGGCTGGCCACGGTCAACGTCAACGTGGGCGACCGTGTGCGCAAGGGCCAGGTGCTGGCCACGCTGGCCGGTGAAACCACCCAGGCCGAAAGCCTGCAGGCCAAGGCCGCGCTGATGCAGGCTGAAGCCAGCCACGAGAACGCCAAGGCCGATGCCGACCGCGCCCGGGCCATCCAGGACACCGGCGCGCTGTCCCAGTCGCAGATCGCGCAGTACCTGACGGCCGAGAAGGTGGCCAAGGCCCAGTGGGAGGCCGCCCAGGCCGCTTACGGCGCCACCCAGGTCCGCCTGGCCAACACGCGGGTGCTGGCGCCCGACGATGGCGTCATCTCCGCGCGCAGCGCCGCGGTGGGCGCCGTGGCGGGGTCCGGGCAGGAACTCTTCCGCCTGGTGCGTCAGGGCCGCATGGAGTGGCGGGCCGAGGTGACGCCGACCGAGGTGGGCCGCGTGCGTGTCGGTCAGTCGGTGGCGGTGACCGCTGCCACCGGTACCGAACTGACCGGCAAGGTCCGCGCCATCGCCCCCAGTGCCGACCCGCAGACCCGCAACGTGCTGGTGTTCGTGGACCTGCCGCGGCACGACGACCTCAAGGCCGGCACGTTTGCCCGTGGCCGCTTCGACCTGGGCCGCAGCGAGGCGCTGACGGTGCCGGCCCCGTCCATCGTGGTGCGCGACGGCCACAGCTACGTGTTCGTCATCGGCGCCGACAGCAAGGCCACCCAGCGCAAGGTGCAGACCGGCCGGCGCGTGGGCGAGCGGGTTGAAGTGATCGACGGGCTGAAGGCCGAAGAACCGATCGCCGTGCAGGGCGCGGGGTTCTTGAACGAAGGCGACCTCGTGAAGGTGGCGAAATGAACGTCTCCGCCTGGTCCATCCGGAACCCGATTCCGGCGGCGATGCTGTTCGTCATGCTCACGCTGGCGGGGCTGTTCTCGTTCCAGTCGATGAAGGTGCAGAACTTCCCCGACCTGGACGTGCCCAACATCACCATCGTCGCCAGCCTGCCGGGCGCCGCGCCCAACCAGCTGGAAAACGACGTCGCGCGCAAGATCGAGAACAGCCTGGCGTCGCTGCAGGGGCTCAAGCACATCTACACCAAGGTGCAGGATGGCGTGGTCACGATCACCGCCGAGTTCCGCATCGAGAAGGACACACAGGAAGCGCTGGACGACGTGCGCTCCGCGGTGGCCAAGGTGCGTGGCGACCTGCCGACCGACCTGCGCGAGCCCATCATCAACAAGGTGGAACTGGCCGGCGGCGCCGTGCTGGCCTACACCGTCAGCTCCGAGCGTATGGACGCCGAAGCGATTTCCTGGTTCGTGGACAACGACGTGGCCAAGCTGCTGCTGTCGGTTCGCGGCGTGGGCGCGGTCAACCGCGTGGGTGGCGTCAACCGCGAGGTACAGGTGCAGCTCGATCCGCTCAAGCTGCAGGCCCTGGGCACCACCGCGGCCGATGTGTCGCGCCAGCTCGCGCGGGTGCAGATTGAGAGTGCCGGCGGCCGGACTGACATCGGCGGCAGCCAGCAGCCGCTGCGCACGCTTTCGGCCATGCAGTCGGCCGAGGAACTGGCCGCGCTGGAAATTGCGCTGTCCGACGGCCGCCGCGTGCGGCTCGACCAGATCGCCAGTGTGAAGGACTCCGTGGCCGAGCCGACCGCGGCCGCCTTTCTCGACGGCCAGCCGGTGGTCGGCTTCGAGGTGGCGCGCAGCCGCGGCGCCAGCGAGGTGGAAGTGGGGCAGGGCGTGCGCGCCAAGCTCCAGGAACTGCAGGTAGCACGGCCGGACCTGAAGATCACCGAATCGTTCGACTTTGTGACCCCGGTGGAGGAGGAATACAAGGCCTCCATGACCCTGCTGTACGAGGGTGCGATCCTCGCGGTGCTGGTGGTCTGGCTGTTCCTGCGCGACTTCCGCGCGACGGTCGTCTCGGCCGTGGCGCTGCCGCTGTCGGCCATTCCGGCCTTCATCGGCATGCACTACATGGGCTTCACCATCAACGTGGTCACGCTGCTGGCCATGTCGCTGGTGGTCGGCATCCTGGTGGACGACGCCATCGTCGAGGTGGAAAACATCGTGCGCCACATGCGCATGGGCAAATCACCGTACCAGGCCGCCATGGAAGCTGCCGACGAGATCGGCATGGCGGTGATCGCCACCACCTTCACCCTGATCGCGGTGTTCCTGCCCACCGCCTTCATGGCCGGCATCCCGGGCAAGTTCTTCAAGCAGTTCGGCTGGACGGCCGCGCTCGCGGTCTTCGCCTCGCTGGTGGTGGCGCGCGCGCTCACCCCCATGATGGCGGCCTACATCCTCAAGCCGGTGGTCACGGCCAAGGAAGCGCCGGCCTGGGCGCGCGGCAACCGCCTGCTGGGTGGCCTCTGGGCCTGGATGACCAACCAGAATGAGCCGCGCTGGCTCGACACCTATCAGGGCTGGGCGGCCTGGTGCATCCGCCACCGCTGGGTGACCATGGTGGGGGCCGCTGCGTTCTTCGTCGGCTCCATCATGCTCATCCCGCTGCTGCCGCAGGGCTTCATTCCGCCCGACGACAACTCGCAGACCCAGGTCTATCTGGAACTGCCGCCCGGCAGCACCCTGCAACAGACGGTGGCCACGGCCGAGCAGGCGCGGCGGCTGGTTGCCGGGGTGAAACACGTCAAGTCGGTCTACACCACCATCGGCTCGGGCTCGGCCGGCAGTGACCCGTTCGCGCCGCAGGGTGCGCAGGAGTCGCGCAAGGCAGCGCTGACCATCCAGCTCGATGCGCGCGGCGAGCGCCCGCGCAAACAGGTGATCGAAAACCAGATCCGCGAGGCCATGTCGGGGCTCCCGGGCGTGCGCTACAAGGTGGGCCTGGGCGGCTCGGGCGAGAAATACATCCTCACGCTCACCGGCAACGACCCCAACGCCATGGCGAGTGCAGCGCGCGACATTGAGCGCGACCTGCGCACCATCAACGGCGTGGGCAGCATCCAGTCGAGCGCAGCCCTGGTGCGCACGGAAATCATCGTTACCCCCGACCTGGCCCGCGCCGCCGATCTGGGCGTGACCAGTGCGGCCATTGCCGAAACCCTGCGCATCGCCACCGTGGGCGACTACGACGCGGCCCTGCCCAAACTCAACCTGCCGCAGCGCCAGGTGCCCATCGTCGTCAAGCTCGATGCCGCCGCGCGCGAAGACCTGGACCTGCTCTCGCGCCTGGCCGTGCCCGGCGCCAAGGGCCCGGTCATGCTCGGGCAGGTCGCCACGCTCAGCTTTGGTGGTGGCCCGGCCGTCATCGACCGTTACGACCGCTCGCGCAACATCAACTTCGAGGTCGAGCTCGCCGGCATTCCGCTGGGCGACATGAAGACCGCCGTGGACGCGCTGCCCAGCATTCGCAACCTGCCGCCGGGCGTGCAGGTGCTGGAGATCGGCGACGCGGAAGTGCAGGGCGAACTGTTCGCCAGCTTCGGACTGGCCATGCTCACCGGCGTGCTGTGCATCTACATCGTGCTGGTGCTGCTGTTCAAGGCCTTCCTGCACCCCTTCACCATCCTCGCGGCGCTGCCGCTGTCGCTGGGCGGGGCCTTCGTGGCCCTGCTGCTGACCAACAAGAGCTTCTCCATGCCCTCGCTGATCGGCCTGATCATGCTCATGGGCGTGGCCACCAAGAACTCCATCCTGCTGGTGGAGTACGCCATCGAGGCACGGCGCGAACAGGGGCTGGACCGGCTGCACGCCATCCTGGACGCCTGCCACAAGCGCGCCCGGCCCATCGTCATGACCACCATTGCCATGGGCGCCGGCATGATGCCCATTGCGGTGGGCTGGGGCGCGGCCGACCCGAGCTTCCGCTCACCGATGGCGATCGCCGTCATCGGCGGCCTCATCACCTCGACCTTCCTGAGCCTGCTGGTGATCCCGGCGGTGTTCACCATCGTGGATGACGTGGCGCTGTGGTTCGGGCGGGTGGTCTGGCGCCGCGTGCCGGCTGCCGCCTCGCCCGCGGCGGGCTGAAGGGAGACCTCAGTCCGCGACCGGTTTGGCCGCCTGCGCAGCCGCCGCGGCGCGCAGCTTGTCCTTCTTGCTCGGCCGTTTGCCCTTGATGCCGCCGGTGCCGGAACCCTCGGGTGGCACGTCCACCGGCTCGAAGCCCGGCACCACTTCCAGCGGCAGGCTCAGCCCCTGGCGCTTCTGGATCAGGCGCCAGTGGGCCTGCTGTTCGGCCGTGATGAAGCTCAGCGCCAGGCCGCCGTGGCCGGCGCGGCCGGTGCGGCCGATGCGGTGCACGTAGTCCACCGCGGAGCGGGGCAGGTCGAAGTTCACCACCACCGGCAACTGGTCGATGTGGATGCCGCGGGCGGCCAGGTCGGTGGTCACCACCACATCCCAGCGCTTTTCCTTGAAAGCCTGCAGGGTTTCCCGTCGGGCGCCCTGGCTGAGGCCGCCGTGCAGAGCGGTGGCATAGACATCGCCCTGGTGCAGCTTGGTGGCCAGGTGTTCGGCCATGTGCTGCGTGGCCACGAACACCAGCACGCGTTCCCAGCGGTTGTCGCGGATCAGTTGCCGCAGCAGCTGTGCCCGGCGGCGGGCGTCGACCGCGATGGCGCGCTGCAGCACCACGGCTTCGGGCTCGGCGGTAGCCGGCACATCCACGCGCACCGGATCTCGCAGCATCTGCAGGGCCAGCGCCTGCACGGCCGGCGGGAAAGTGGCGGAAAGGAACAGGTTCTGGCGCTGCGCCGGCAGTTGAGTCAGCACCTTCGCCAGTTCGTCGGCAAAGCCCAGATCGAGCAGGCGGTCGGCTTCGTCGAGCACCAGGCACTGCACACCGGACAGGCGCAGCGCGTTGTGGGCCACCAGGTCGAGCAGGCGGCCGGGTGTGGCGACCACCACGTCGGCACCGCCGCGCAGCGCCATGAGCTGCGGGTTGATGGACACGCCGCCCACGGCCACGGCAATGCGCCAGCGGCGCGGCAGTGCCTGCGCCAGGCTGCGCAGCACCTCGCCGACCTGGGCGGCCAGTTCGCGCGTGGGCACCAGCACCAGGGCCGGCACTGCCCGCGCGGGTGCGGTGGCCGCCAGGCGCTGCAGCAGGGGCAGGGCGTAGGCGGCGGTCTTGCCGGAGCCGGTCTGTGCCGTGGCCAGCAGGTCGGCGCCGCGCAACACGACCGGAATGGCCTGTGCCTGGACCGGGGTGGGTTCGTTGAAGCCCTGGTCGGCAGCGGCCTGCGCCAGGGTGGGGAGAAGTCCAAGGGCTGAGAAGCTCATCAGCCTTCCAGTGTTTCGAGCAGTTCTGTCTCGATCTCGATCTGTCGCTTGTTGACCTGCAGTTCGGGGCCGCTGACGAGGAAGGTGTCTTCCACCCGTTCACCCAGGGTGGAGACCTTGGCCAGCTGCACGCTCACGTTGTGGCGGGCCAGCACGCGGGCGATGCAGTAGAGCAGGCCGGCGCGGTCGCTGGCGGAGACGGACAGCAGCCAGCGCTGGGCTTTTTCGTCGGGCCGCATGTCCACCCGTGGCGTGACCGGGAAGCTCTTGACCCGACGCGAGAGTCGGCCCTTGCTGGGCGCGGGCAGGGGGCCGCGCTCGTCGATGGTGCGGGCCAGGTCGTTCTCGACCATGGCGACGAGTTCGCGGTAATGCTCCGACAGCGTGGGCGCCACCACCTGAAAGGTGTCGAGCGCCCAGCCGCTGCGGGTGGTGTGGATGCGGGCGTCCAGGATGCTGAAACCGGCGTTGTCGAAGTAGCCGCAGATGCGGACAAACAGGTCGGTCTGGTCGGGTGCGTACACCAGCACTTGCAAGCCTTCGCCTTCGGGCGAGAGGCGCGCGCGGACGATGCTGGCCTGCAGGCGGTCTGCGGCCGCACCGTCGGCCGCGGCGCGGGACGCCTCGCTCGAACCTGCGGCGGCCCGGGCATTGAGGGCCAGCTGGCGCGAGAGCACCCGGGTGTGCCAGGCGATTTCGTCGGCCTGGTGGCGCATGAAGTAGCTCACGTCGAGCGTGTCCCACAGCGCCTTGTGCGCCATGTGGGGCAGGGCGTGCAGGGCCAGCTGCGACAGGGCCTCGCGCTTGCGGGCCTCCACTTCGGCGCCGGGGTCGGGCGCGCGGCCGCCCAGGGTGCGCAAGGTGTAGCGGTACAGGTCTTCGAGCAGTTTGCCCTTCCACGCATTCCAGACCTTGGGGCTGGTGCCGCGGATGTCGGCCACGGTGAGCAGGTAGAGCGCGGTCAGGTAGCGCTCGTTGCCCACGCGACGCGCGAAGGCGCCGATCACGTCTGGATCGCTCAGGTCCTCTTTCTGGGCGATGCGGCTCATGGTGAGGTGTTCGCTGACCAGAAATTCGATGAGCTTCGCATCCTCGCGCTCGATGCCGTGCTGGCGGCAGAAGGTGCGCACGTCCTTGGCGCCCAGCTCGGAATGGTCACCGCCGCGGCCCTTGGCGATGTCGTGGAACAGCGCGGCCACGTACAGGATCCAGGGCTTGTCCCAGCCGGCGGCCAGCTGCGAGCAGAACGGGTATTCGTGCGAGTGGTCGGCGATGAAGAAGCGGCGCACGTTGCGCAGCACCATCAGGATGTGCTGGTCCACGGTGTAGACGTGGAACAGGTCGTGCTGCATCTGCCCGACGATGTGGCGGAACACCCAGAGGTAGCGGCCCAGCACCGAGGTCTGGTTCATCAGCCGCATGGCGTGGGTGATGCCTACGGGCTGCTGCAGGATCTGCAGGAAAGTGGCGCGGTTGACCGGGTCGCTGCGGAACTTGCCGTTCATCACCGGCCGCGCGTTGTAGAGCGCGCGCAGGGTGCGCGCCGACAGGCCCTTGATGCCGACCGTGGTCTGGTAGAGCAGGAAAGTTTCGAGGATGGCGTGCGGCTGCTGCACGTACAGGTGGTCGCTGGCCACCTCCAGCATGCCGGCCTTGTCGAAGAAACGCTCGTTGATCGGGCGCAGCTGCCGCGGCCCCTGCTGGTCGCTGTTGAGGCGCTCCTCGATGTTGAGCAGCAGGATCTGGTTGAGCTGCGCCACCGCTTTGGCGGCCCAGTAATAGCGGCGCATGAGCTGCTCGCTGGCACGGCGCGCGCCGCGGGTGTTCGTGGCGCGAGCGGTGCGGCCGTCTGCGCTAGCCGGTGCGGGCGGCTGGGCCTTGTAGCCGAAGGATTCGGCCACGGCGGTCTGCAGGTCGAACACCAGCCGGTCTTCGCGCCGGCCGGCCAGCAGGTGCAGGCGGGCGCGGATCAGGCTCAGCAGGGCTTCGTTGGCCTTGATCTGGCGCACCTCCAGCGGCGTGGCCAGGCCCTTGCGGCCCAGTTCATCCCAGCTGCGGCCCAGGCCGGCCGCCTTGGCCACCCACAGGATGACCTGCAGGTCGCGCAGGCCGCCGGGCGATTCCTTGCAGTTGGGTTCCAGGGCGTAGGGCGTGTTTTCGAACTTGGTGTGCCGCTGGCGCATCTCCAGCGTCTTGGCCACGTAGAAAGCGTGAGGCTCCAACACCTCGGCCAGGCGTTTCTGCAACTGGCGGAAGGCGCCACGGGCACCGGTGATGAGCCGGCACTCCAGCAGCGCGGTCTGCACGGTCACGTCCTTTTCGGCCTCGGCCACGCAGTCGGCCAGCGTGCGCACGCTGGAGCCGATTTCCAGGCCGACGTCCCAGCAACTGCCGATGAAACCTTCCAGCCGCTCCTTCAGCGCGGTGTCGGTCTCGGGCGAGGCCGCATCGGGCAGCAGCACCAGCACGTCCACGTCGGAATGCGGGAACAGCTCGCCGCGCCCGAAGCCGCCCACCGCCACCAGCGCAAAGCCGGGGCCGAAGCCGCTGCGCTCCCAGAGCGCGGTCAGCGTACGGTCGGTCAGCCGGGCCAGCTGGTGCAGGGCGCGGCGCACGCCGCGGGTGGAAGAGCCCTGGTCGCCCAGATCGGCGAGCAGGGTGGCCTTGTCGCTGCGGTAGCGCAGCCTCAGTTCCGATAGGTCGCCCATGGCGGTGGTGTGCGGCGCAGGATCAGACGGCCAGTGCGCCCGCGGGGCGCACGAAGTCGGGCGTCGGCGGGCTGCCCGCCGAGAGGGTGAGCACCTCGTAACCCGTGGGCGTGACCAGCACCGTGTGCTCCCACTGCGCCGAGAGCGAGCGGTCGCGGGTGACGATGGTCCAGCCGTCGCCCATCTCCTTGATGTCGCGCTTGCCGGCGTTGATCATCGGTTCGATGGTGAAGGTCATGCCCGGCTTGAGCTCTTCCAGCGTGCCGGGACGGCCGTAATGCAGCACCTGCGGCTCCTCATGAAAGCGCTGACCGATGCCGTGGCCGCAGAATTCGCGCACCACGGTGTAGCCCTTGCCCTCGGCGTAGGTCTGGATGGCGTGACCGATGTCGCCCAGGCGAGCACCGGGACGCACCAGCTCGATGCCTTTCCACATGGCCTCGAACGTCACCTGGCACAGTCGCCGCGCCTGCACGCTGCAGGCCGCCTCGCCGCCAATCAGGAACATGCGGCTGTTGTCGCCGTACCAGCCATCCTTCGTGATGACCGTGACGTCGACGTTGAGGATGTCGCCCTTCTTGAGCGGCTTCTCGTTCGGGATGCCGTGGCACACCACGTGGTTGATGGACGTGCACAGGTGGCCAGGGTAGGGCGGGTAGCCCGGCGGCTGGTAGCCGATGGTGGCCGAACGCGTGCCCTGCTGCTTCATGTATTCGGCCGACAGGCGGTCGATCTCCAGCGTGGTCACGCCCGGCTGGATGAACGGCGTGAGGTAGTCCAGCACTTCAGAGGCCAGGCGGCAGGCCTCGCGCATGCCCGCGATGCCGGCTTCGTCTTTGTAGGTGATGCTCATGGGCGCGGATTATCCCATTCGCCCCCTGGCGCCGGGCCGCAAGGGCGCAGTGGCCGCGAGCCTGGCGGGGCCAAGCCCGCACGGGCGGCGCGGATAAAATTCGCGGTTTCCACCCATCCCCCGGGCCCACCCTCCAGGGTGCTCGCGCCCGCCAGCTTCCAAGGCCACCTGCCGTGACCCTGCACCTGCGCTTCTTCGATGGCGGCAACGCCATCAGCGACTTCAAAGTCCAGCAACTTCTGCCCCGCCTGCAGGCGGTCTCCGACAAGATCACCGGCCTGTCCGCCCGTTTCGTGCACCTGGCGTCGTTCGACGCCGCGCCCGATGCCGCCACGGTCGAGCGCCTGGGCCAGCTGCTGACCTATGGCGAGCCGGCGAGTGAAGCCTTTGCGGCCGCGGCGCAGGCGGGTGCCCCCGCGCTGTACGTGCTGCCGCGCCTGGGCACGGTTTCGCCCTGGGCCTCCAAGGCCACCGACATCGCGCACAACTGCGGCCTGGCCCTGCACCGCGTCGAGCGTCTGGTCGAATTCCGTATCGGCCTCAAGAGCGGCCTGCTGGGCAAGGCCAACCTGTCCGATGAGCAATTGCGCGCCGTGGCCGACCTGCTGCACGACCGCATGACCGAGTCGGTGACCACCGAGCGCAGCCAGGCCGAAGCCCTGTTCACCGAACTGCACCCGGCGCCCATGGAGCACGTGGACGTGCTGGGCGGCGGCCGCGCGGCGCTGGAAAAGGCCAACGGCGAATGGGGCCTGGCCCTGGCCGACGACGAGATCGACTACCTGGTCAACGCTTTCAACGGTCTGAAGCGCAACCCGACCGACGTCGAACTGATGATGTTCGCGCAGGCCAACAGCGAACACTGCCGCCACAAGATCTTCAATGCGCAGTTCACCATCGACGGCGTGGCGCAGGACAAGAGCCTGTTCGGCATGATCCGCCACACGCACCAGACCAGTCCGCAGCACACCATCGTGGCGTACTC
>JACCDS010360608.1_pt1 | contig 17815 bp, 18 predicted proteins | sample 7446441 | NCBI WGS metagenome assembly JACCDS01 (sample SAMN15323445, study PRJNA562643) | freshwater metagenome | isolation source: river surface water | place: USA:Blue River Watershed | collected 2017-08-17
AACAAATTCCGACGGCTGCGCCGAGCACTCCATGGCCTTCTCCTTCCATACGCAATGGAGAAGAGCATACCCCAGATTGCTATTTTAAGTTAGCGCTTATGCGCGCAGGCGGGTATCCACGGCCGACGAAGGCAAAAGGCATGGACCCCCGATCAAGTCGGGGGTGACAAACTTGAGCTTTTGGGCGACCAATTCGGATATCGGGCGACACATACGGGCTTCGGGCGACAAGCTGGGTCAGTTGGCACAATCGACCTGTGTCATACCCGCGCATGCGGGTATCCATGGCCGAAGAAGGCAAAAGACATGGACCCCCGATCAAGTCGGGGGTGACAAATATTCAACTTGGGGGTGGCAAATATTCAAGCCAGAGGTCACAAATATTCGAGCTGGCAGGGCTGGCCAGAATTCGTGCAGGGGGCGACAGCTATCCAATCCGGGTAAAGGCCAAAGAGCGGGCGAACATCTCGGGAATTGACAATTTTTTCCATTTTGAGACACCCAACTTGCTGCAACGCAACAAAAACACCCGTACAATTGCGAACAAGCGTGCTTTTTTGCATGCACCCTTTGTCTCCTCCACCCTCTGAAAAGGTGGATTTGCCCCAAGTCGCAAGACTTGGGGCATTTTTTTGGCCGTTATCATCAAGCCCACACTTTTTAGGCGATGCGGCACGTCCGCCATCGCGCCGGACATGACGACCCCACACCTGAAACCCGCCGATTACCTGATCAAAATCCTGAATGCCAAGGTCTATGACGTGGCCAGCGAATCGGCCCTTGAAACCGCCAAAAACTTGTCGCGCCGCCTGGGCAACCAGGTGCTGCTCAAGCGCGAAGACCAGCAGCCCGTGCACAGCTTCAAGTTGCGCGGGGCGTACAACAAGATGGCGCACCTGAGCCCTGAGCAGCTCAAAAAGGGCGTGATCTGCGCCTCGGCTGGCAACCACGCGCAAGGCGTTGCTCTCAGCGCCAGCCGCCTGGGCACCCGCGCCGTGATCGTCATGCCCACCACCACACCGCAAGTCAAGATCGATGCGGTCAAAGGCCTGGGCGGGGAAGTGGTGTTGTTTGGCGACAGCTATTCCGACGCGTACAACCACTCGGTGGCGCTGGAGAAAAAACAGGGCCTGACCTTTGTGCACCCGTTTGACGACCCGGACGTGATCGCGGGCCAAGGCACGATCGCCATGGAAATGCTGCGCCAGCACCAAGGGCCGCTGGATGCGGTGTTTGTGGCCATTGGCGGCGGTGGCCTGATCAGTGGCGTGGCCAATTACATCAAGGCGGTGCGTCCCGGCGTCAAAGTCATTGGCGTGCAGATGAACGACTCGGACGCCATGATCCAGTCGGTGAACGCCAAACAGCGCGTGACGCTGCCCGATGTGGGCCTGTTCTCGGACGGCACAGCCGTGAAGCTGGTGGGCGAAGAAACCTTCCGCGTGGCCAGCAACCTGGTGGACGACTACATGACGGTGGACACCGACGCCGTATGCGCGGCCATCAAGGACATTTTTGTGGACACGCGCTCGATCGTGGAGCCCGCTGGCGCATTGGCGGTGGCCGCCATCAAGCAGTATGTGGCCGCGTACAAATGCAAGGGCCAGACCTTTGCGGCGATCTTGTGCGGCGCGAACATGAACTTTGACCGCCTGCGCTTTGTGGCCGAACGCGCCGACGTGGGCGAAGAAAAGGAAGCCCTGTTTGCGGTGACCATTCCCGAAGAGCGCGGCAGCTTCAAACGTTTTCTGGAGCTGATCGGCAGCTTGCCGGGTGGCCCGCGCAATGTGACCGAGTTCAACTACCGCATGAGCGACTCGGACAAAGCCCATGTGTTTTTGGGTTTGAGCACCCACGGCAAAGGCGAGAGCGCCAAGATCGCGGCCAAATTCAACAAGCAGCAATTCAAGGCGATTGACCTGACACACGACGAGCTGGCCAAAGAACACATCCGCCACATGGTGGGCGGGCATTCGGCGCTGTCCCAGGACGAGCGCCTGCTGCGCTTTGAGTTCCCCGAACGACCCGGTGCCTTGCTCAAATTCTTAAGCCTGATGCGCCCAGGCTGGAACATCAGCCTCTTCCATTACCGCAACCAGGGCGCGGACTATGGCCGCATTTTGGTGGGCATCCAGGTACCGCCCAAGGACGGCAAGGCGTTTGACAAGTTTTTGCAGGCGCTGGGGTATCCGTATGCGGAAGAGACGGACAACCCGGTGTATCGTCTGTTTCTTCGCAGCTAAATTTCATACGCTGAATATGCCCGCATCCCTGGAAGGCCAACTCGTCGTCGCGATCTCGTCGCGTGCCTTGTTCGACTTCGAAGAAGAAAACCAGGTCTTCGAGCAAGGCGACGACCGGGCTTATATGCAGCTGCAGCTGGGGCGGCTGGAAGAGCCTGCCAAGCCGGGCGTGGCGTTTTCTTTGGTGCGTAAGCTTCTGGCTTTCAACGATGCCGATGCACAGCGGGTTGAAGTCGTCATCCTGTCGCGCAACGACCCGGTCTCGGGCATGCGGGTGTTCCGCTCGGCGCAGCATTACGGCCTGCCGATCCAGCGCGGCAGTTTCACACGGGGCCAGCCGCCATGGCGCTACCTCAAACCGCTGAACGCCAACCTGTTTTTGTCGGCCCATTTGTCCGATGTGCGAGCAGCCCTGGATGCGGGTGTGCCTGCCGCACAGGTGTACCCGCATTCGGCGCTGGCCTCTGAGGCAAACCCGCACGAAGTGCGCATCGCTTTTGACGGCGATGCGGTGCTGTTCTCTGACGAGGCCGAGCGGGTGTTTCAGGCCGAGGGTCTGTCAGCGTTTCAGGCCCACGAACGAGACAAGGCCGGGCAGCCCTTGTTGGCTGGACCGTTCAAGCCCCTGTTGGCCGCCTTGCACCGCTTGCAGCAAGAAGGCACACCCGCCATGCGGATTCGTACCGCACTCGTCACAGCCCGCAGCGCCCCGGCGCACGAACGCGCCATCCGCACACTGATGGACTGGAACATCGAGGTGGACGAAGCCATGTTTCTGGGCGGCTTGCCCAAGGGTGAGTTTTTGCGCGAGTTCGAGCCGGACTTTTTCTTTGACGACCAGACCGGTCACATCGAATCGGCTGCGCGGCATGTGCCATCGGGGCATGTGGCTTCCGGGATATCGAACTCGGATTGAAGCTCGTTGCAAACATTCTCGATTTGAAGTCATTCGCGAGCGGGGGCTCGCTCCCACACAGCAGTCCTCTGAATAAGAAACCAGGTGCTGCTCCCTGTGGGAGGCTGCCCCTGCGGCCGAATGCCCGCAAGAACCCCACTCACTTTTTCTCCGCGAACGGAGTCACTTGCTTGGCGTCGATTCGATAACTGGACACGCCCATGTGCGAGTCGGTTTTGGTGGCGCTCAAGGGGCCGGTGACCCACAGGGTGTCCATGAGTCGAAAGCGTTTGGTGGGTTTGTCCAGCACCACATGCACGATCTGGTTGGCGGGCGGTGGCGGCGAATGCACGCAAGCGCCAAAGTAGGGCACCAGCAAAAACTCCTTGGTACCTTCAGGCAAATCCTCCAGCGGCACCATGTAGCCCGGCAAACGTACACTCTGCCCCAGGATCAGCGGGTTGATAGGGGCGTTGTCCCACATCTTGCGCATCTTCTTCAACGCCTCTTCGGCCTTGGGATCGTTGTCTTTCAGGCCATCGAGGTTCAGCGCCTTGAGGTCTTTGTACGGATCCCAACCCGCTGGGATCAGTTGCTCCCAGCCAATGGTGCGTGTGGGGCCGGGCACACTGGCACCGGGCGGCGGGGCCTCGCCAGACAAAGCCGGTTGGACCTGAGGCACGGTCTCGCGCACCGTGTCACGCACGCTTTGCGCCACGGCCTGGCCCGTGAGCCAAAGCGCCCAAGCACACAGCCCTGCCTTCATCATGGTGTTGCGGTTCATCCCTGGTCCTTTGTGTTCATACGCGCGGCAACAAGCCGTCGGCCAAGGATAAACGGTAAGCCCGCCAAGCTGGCCCCAAACTGGCCAGCAAACCAGCCAGAAAGACCGCGCCCGCCAAAGCCAGTTGTGTCGGCAAAGGCACGGCCATTTGCAAACGAATGCCCAGCGACTGCTGCAGCCAGGGCGTGGCCAGCGCCATGCCCGCCTGGGCCAGCAGCACGCCCAACACGACTCCGGCGCAGGTGACCCACACCCCTTCAAGCGTGAGCAGGCCCAGCACATGGCGCGGCCCGGCACCCACAGCCCGCAGCACCGCCAGTTCACGGCGGCGCTCATTCAGACCCGCGAGCACCACCGCCATCAGCGAAACCACGCTCACCAAAGCGACCAGGACCGAAACGGCCAGCAAAGCGTTTTCGCCCACACCCAGCACCGACCACAGCTCCCCCAGCGCCACACCGGGCATCACGCCCATCAAGGCCTCGACCTCGTACTGGTTGACAAAGCGCTGCACATTGAACACCGCCGCCCGGCTTTTCAAGCCCACCAAGGCGGCCGTGACTTCTTCGGGCTCCAGGTTGAATTTGCGTGCCTGGTCGGCCGGGATCTGCCCACCCGGCATGGGGGTGCCGGCCACCCAGTCCAGATGCAAGGCTTGCAGGGCTTGCAGGCTCACATGCACCGTGCGGTCGACCGGGGTGCCCGTGGGCGCCAGAATGCCAACGACTTTGAAAGGCTTGTCGGCATGCTCGTCTGCTTCCTCGACTTCGTGGTCATGGTCATGGTCGTGCATCCCATGGCCCAGCGTGATGCGTTGGCCCAGGCCGTAGCCCATTTTGTGCGCCACCTCGGCACCGATCACCGCTTCGTACAAACCATCCAGATTGCCCGCAAACACCGCCCCTTGCTGCAAAGCCAGCGGCTGCTTGTCGCCATAGGCAAAGTGCTGAAAGTAAGCGGGCGTGGTGCCCAGCACCGGAAAACCCCGGTGCGAGTCACCCAGGCTCAAGGGCACGACCCAGGACACCGAACGGTGCTGCGACAGCTGTTGCACGCTGTCCATGGACATGCTTTGCGGCACGCTACCGATGTGGAACACAGAAAACAGCATCAGCTGCACCGGGCTGCTGCGGGCGCCCACAATCAGGTCGACCCCGCTGACCGATTGCGAAAAACTGTGGCGAATGTCGTGGCGCAAACGCTCCAGCGTCCACAGCAAGGCGGTGGCAAGCGCCAGCGACACCACCACCCACGCCAGCGTGCTGCGGCGGTTCCAGGCACTGCGCCGCGCGATGCCCAACAGGCTGTTCATGCGGGTACCTCGGCTTGCTGCAATGCGGGCAAGGACCACTGCACATCAAAGCGCAGCGCCTGCTGCTCGTCGTGGCTCACGCAGACCAGGGTGCTGCCCGCGTCGCGTGCGGCCTGGAGCAACAAATCCATGAAGCCTTGGCGCAAGGCCGCATCCAGCGCCGAAGTCGGCTCGTCGGCCAAGATCAATTCGGGTTGCCCGATCAGGGCGCGGGCTGCAGCCACGCGCTGCTGCTGGCCCACCGACAAGGCATCGGCGCGGCGCGTCCACAAGCCTTCGGACAAACCCATGCGCCCAAGCCAGCTTTGGGCCACCGCTTCGGCTCCGCCAGCCGATTGGCAGCGCGAGCGCCGCAGGGGCGAAAAGCGGCAAGGCAAGGTCACATTGTCCAGCACGCTCAAGTAGGGCAGCAGATTGAACTGCTGAAAGATCACGCCCACATGGTCCGCCCGAAAGGCGTCGCGTTGCCCCGGCTTCAAAACCGCCCAGTCCTGCCCCAGCAGGCGCACACGGCCAGATTGCGGTGACAGCACACCCGCCAAAAGGCCCAGCAAAGTGCTTTTGCCGCAGCCGCTGGGTCCATGCAAGAAAACGGTTTGGCCTGTCGGCACATGCAAGTGGCCCAAAGCCAATGTGTCAGCGCCCGCCCGGGTCCAAGCGAAGCGCAAGGGCTCGATGTCGATCACGAAGCTCTCCCTGAGTTGACGCGGCAATATACCCCGTCAATCGGGCACGACCAGCTTTCTCCGTCCTTCTCTGCGGGCAATCCAGACGGTCGCCCACAAAATGACAAAGGCACCCAGCCAAGTCGATTGACTGGGCACGTCGCCAAACACCAGCCAGCCCAACAAGGACGCCCAAACCAGGTCCAGAAAGCGCAGCGATTGGGTGGCCGAAATGTCGGCCAAGGCAAAGGCCCGCGTCAGGCAATAGTGGGCCAAGGTGCCCAGCACGCCCGTGGCGGCAAAACCCAGCCACTGCATGGGCGTGGGCATTTGCCAATGCGGCAAGGCCATGGGCAGGCTGAGCACCGACACCGTCAGGGCTTGCCACAGCACAATGACACCGGGTTTTTCGTAACGGGTCAGCGCTTTGGTGATGAGAAAGGACGCCGCGAACACGGGGGACGAAGCCAGCATGACCAGATTGAACCAGCCGCCCTCGCCCGACATTTTGGGCAAGACCACCATCAGAACGCCCGCAAAACCAATGATGGCGGCGATCCAGCGGTCTTTGCGCATGGGCTCGCCCAAAAACCAGGCCGCACCGATCATGATGAAAATCGGCCCGGTGAACCCAATGGCGGTCATGTCGGCCAGCGGGATTTTGGGCAAGGCGGTGAACCACAGGATCAGGCCCAGGGTGTGTACCCCACCGCGCCAGAATTGACCCACCATGTTGACCGGCATGTAGGCACGCCAGCCGTCGCGCCAGACCCAGGGCAGGATGAAGATCAAGCCAAAAAGATAGCGCAGGAACTGGGACTGGTAAACGTCCAGATGCAAGGTCAGTTCGCGGGCGATGGTGTTGAGCAAGGAAAACAGCATCCCGCCCACAACCATCCAGACCATGCCCCGCACGGCCACAGGCCAGCCTGCAAACGAGCGCCGACTGCGATGGCGGGCGAGCAACCATTGACGCGGGGGAGAGAAAAAGGTTTTGCGCGGCTTCATGCGCAAACACCCAGGCAAAAATGAATCACCCCATCATCTTAAGGCGATTCCGCGAGAGCTCAGGTCACCTCGGTTACGCCCACATTCGCGAGCAGGGGCCCGCTCCCACAGGGGGCTTGGTTTGCTCGGTTTTTGTGGGAGGCCGCCCCTGCGGCCGAATGGCTGATATCGCTCAGCCCACATTCGCGAGCAGGGGCTCGCTCCCACACCAACCAACTGGAATCAGCCCGCGCTGTTTTGCAGCGCAGCGATGCGCTGCTCAATGGGCGGGTGGGTGCTGAACAGCTGGCCGATGCCACCGGCAATGCCCATGGCGGCCATGCTCTTGGGCAACTCGGCCGTGTGCACACCGCCCAAGCGGGCCAGTGCGTTGATCATCGGCTGCTTACGGCCCATCAGCTTGGCTGCACCGGCGTCGGCGCGGAACTCGCGCTGGCGGCTGAACCAGGCCACGATCATGGCGGCGGCAAAGCCCAAGACGATGTCCATCACGATGGTGGTGACGTAGTAACCAATGCCGGGGCCGGAATTTTCGCTGTCCCCCTTCCGCAAGAAGCTGTCCACCGCATAACCCACCACACGGGAGATGAACACCACAAAGGTGTTCATCACGCCCTGGATCAGCGTCATGGTGACCATGTCGCCATTGGCGATGTGCGCCACTTCGTGGCCAATGACGGCCTCGATCTCTTCGTGCGTCATGTTCTGCAGCAAACCGGTGGACACGGCCACCAAGGCCGAGTCGCGGAAAGCGCCCGTCGCAAAGGCGTTAGGGTCACCTTCAAAGATGCCCACTTCGGGCATGCCGATGCCGGATTTGTCAGCGAACTTGCGCACGGTGTCCACAATCCAGGCTTCGTCGGCATTGGCCGGTTGGTTGATCACCCTCACGCCCGATGTCCACTTGGCCATGGGCTTGCTGATGAGCAAGGAAATGATGGCACCGCCGAAGCCCATGATCAACGCAAAACCGAGCAAGGCGCCCAGGTTCAGGCCATTGGCTGTGAGGAAGCGGTTGACGCCCAACAAATTGGCGACGATGCCCAGCACGACCACCACGGCCAAATTGGTCAAGACAAACAAGAAAATACGTTTCATGACAGGTTTCACTTTCACCCGAAGACGCGGGCACGTTGGGTCGAATATTAGGGTGTCAGTCTGCAAAATCAAGCCGGCGGCGTGATTTCCGCATTGGCGTACGGTTTTTCAGCCAAGTGCTGTCGCCTGCGGGGGCGGAACACGCTGGCATCGGCGTAAAAGGCCGGGTCTTCGTTGGCGAGCCACCAGCCCGGCACACCCAGCAGCGGCAAGGGGCTGAAAGGTTTGCGGGCCAGTTTTTCAGGCGTGAGGTCTTGCGCCAGCCAGGCATCGATGTCCGCCGCCGCCACGCCTGGCGGCACACGCCACAGGTGCACGGTGATCGACTTGTAGGGCTGCACCGCTTTTTCGAGCGCGGCGTGGCCAAAGGTCCAAAGCCGTGTGTGCGCCCACTCGCTGCGCAAAACCACCAGGGCATCGCGCCAACGGTGCTCGGTCAAGGCGGCCCACAACGCATCGGAAGGCTGAATCAGCAAGGCGTTTTCATCGAACACGGTGGCGGCATCGCGCACCGGGCCGCGCACCTGTCCGACGCCCGCGCGGGCGATTTCCTGGGCTTGCAACTGGTTCAGGCGTTTTTTGGCCAGCGGGAAGTGCATCCAGCACAGGGCGTTGAAGAAATCGTGCAAGCCCTCGCGGGTAGGCACTTGGCCGGTGGCAAAAATGAAATCTTCGTAAGCCTGGCCTTCAGGCAAGTCAGCTTGCGGCACAAAGCGCACCGGGGCACGGCCCGCCGCGTTCAAGGCCTCGGGCTGGGGCATGCCTGCCGCCACTTGCCGTGCGATGGGCTCACCCACCGCCCGCCAGTCGGCCAACCAGGGCGCGTCCCAATCGATGTCGGGCACGCTCATGCTGGAGGCCGGATCGCAGCGGTACCCGGCCCGGTTGGGGCTCAGCCCGCCACCAGACGCCACGGCAGGCTTTCTCCAGAGCGCAGAGGCTTGAGTTCGGCCTCGCCAAAGGCAAAGCTTTCAGCGGGCGTCCAGCTCTCGCGGCGCAGGGTGATGGCGCCAGTGTTGCGCGGCAGGCCGTAAAAGTCGGCCCCAAAGAAACTGGCAAAGCCTTCGAGCTTGTCCAGGGCGCCCGCATGCTCGAAGGCCTCGGCGTACATCTCGATGGCGGCGTGCGCGGTGTAGCAACCGGCACAGCCCGTGGCGTGCTCTTTGAGGTGCGCTGGGTGCGGGGCACTGTCGGTGCCCAAAAAGAAACGGTTGTTGCCACTGGTGGCGGCCTGCACCAGCGCCACCCGGTGCGTCTCGCGCTTGAGCACAGGCAAGCAGTAATAGTGGGGGCGAATGCCGCCCGTGAAGATGGCGTTGCGGTTGTACAGCAGGTGGTGCGCCGTGATGGTCGCGCCCAGGTTGGCATCGCCCGAGGCCACGTACTGCGCGGCTTCTTTCGTGGTGATGTGTTCCATCACGATTTTGAGGCCCGGGAAATCACGGCGCAGCGGGATCAGTTGCTGCTCGATGAACACGGCTTCACGGTCGAACAGGTCGATGTCGGACGAGGTGACCTCGCCGTGCACCAGCAGCAGCACGCCTTCGCGCTGCATGGCTTCGAGCACAGGATAGATCTTGCGCAGGTCGGTCACGCCCGCGTCGCTGTTGGTGGTGGCCCCTGCCGGGTAGAGCTTGCAGGCCACCACGCCAGCGGCCTTGGCGCGGGCAATTTCGGCCGGGGCCAGGTTGTCCGTCAGGTACAGGGTCATGAGCGGCTCAAAGGCCTTGCCCGCAGGCACGGCGGCCAGGATGCGCTGCTTGTAGGCCAGCGCCTGCTCGGCCGTGGTCACGGGCGGCTTGAGGTTGGGCATGATGATGGCGCGGCCGAATTGGGCGGCGGTGTGCGGCACCACCACGTTCAGGGCGGCACCGTCGCGTACATGCAAGTGCCAGTCGTCGGGGCGGGTGAGGGTGAGTTCTTGTGTCATGCCCGTATTGTCCCAAATCGGCCAAAGCCCCCAAAATCCGCGCCCCGCAGGCTGCCGCTCGGTGATAACCCGGGGTAAATGGGCGTTTTTTTCATGCAAGAATGAATTTTTAAATTTGATGAGGTTGATCCATGAAATTTGTCCAAAACCTGATTCAGCGCCCTTTGCTGGCCGCCTCCATGTTCGCTTTGCTGGGCGCCGTCGCCACACCGGCCATGGCGGGCAAAACCCTGGATGCCATCAAGTCGCGCGGCGCCCTGAACTGCGGCGTGAACCCCAGCCTGCCCGGCTTTGCCGCTGCGGACAGCCAAGGCAACTGGACCGGTCTGGACGTGGACGTGTGCAAGGCCGTGGCCGCCACTGTGCTGGGCGATGCCAACAAGGTCAAATGGACCCCCCTGAACGCCACGCAGCGTTTTGCCGTGCTGCAAGCCGGTGAAATCGACATCCTGTCGCGCAACACCACCTGGACCCTGAACCGCGACGCCTCGCTGGGCCTGCACTTCACCGGCACCACCTACTACGACGGCCAGGGCTTCATGGTGACCAAAAAGTCCAAGATCACCAGCGCCAAGCAGCTCAAGGGCGCTACCGTGTGTGTGCAGTCGGGCACCACCACCGAGAAGAACCTGAACGACTACTCCAAGGTCAACAAGCTGGGCATCAAACCCGTGGTGTTTGACACCCAGGAAGCCACCAACAAGGCCTACTTTGCAGGCCGCTGCCAGGCTTACACCACCGACGCATCGGGCCTGGCCTCGGTGCGCAACAAGGAAGCCACCAACCCCGATGACCACGTCATCCTGCCTGACCTGATCTCCAAAGAACCTCTGGGCCCGAGCGTGCGCCGGGGTGACGACGAGTTCTTCGCCATCGTCAAATGGGTGGTCTTTGCCCTGATCGAGGCCGAAGAGTACGGCATCACCCAAGCCAACGTCGACCAGATGAAGAGCAGCGCCGACCCCGTCGTGCAGCGCATTTTGGGCACCTCGGAAGACACCGGCAAGCTGCTGGGCCTGGACAAGGAATGGGCCTACCGAGCCATCAAGGCCGTGGGCAACTACGGTGAAATGTTCGAGCGCAATGTGGGTCCCAAGTCCACCCTCAAACTGCCACGCGGCCTGAACAACCAGTGGAACAAAGGCGGCCTGATGTACGCACCACCCGTGCGCTGATCGACCCCCTGGTGTTTTCTGACCCAGACAAACACTGACCCCAAGAAAGGACATCGGCCCGCCTCGTGCGGGCCGATGCACGATGATGATTCCACCCGCACCACCCCCTCCTCCCCGCGCCCGCGCCTGGTCCTGGCGCAGCCAGTCCTTTCGCGGTCTGGTCTACCAGATCCTGACCATCTTGCTGCTCGTGCTGGCCGTCAGTTACCTGATGTCCAACACCTTTGCCAACATGCGCACGCGCGGCATCCAGAGCGGCTTCGATTTCTTTTTGCAACCCGCAGGTTTTGCCATTGGCGAGAGCCTGTTCGAGTTCGACTCGGCCCAAGGCTACTGGGTCGCTTACCTGGTGGGTCTGTCCAACACCTTGCGTGTGGCGCTGGTGGGCATCGTGCTGGCCACGCTGCTGGGCACCCTGATCGGCATTGGCCGCTTGTCGAACAACCTGCTGGTGCGCGGCCTGTGCGCGGTGCACGTCGAGGTCACGCGCAACGTGCCCTTGCTGCTGCAGCTGTTCATGTGGTACTTCGCCATGACCGAACTGCTACCCACCATCGAAGCGCCGCTCAAACCACTGGCGGGCGTGTTCCTCAGCAAAAACGGTTTGCAATACCCGCTGCCCGAATGGTCGGCGGGCCACTGGGGCACGGTGGTCGGTTTGCTGGCCGGTGTGCTGGCCTGGCGATTCTGGGCACGCCGAGCCCTGCGCCAATTTGAAGCCACCGGGCAATACCACCCGGCCCGCACCCACTTCACGGGTGTGCTGATTTTGCTGGCCGTCACGGCCGTGGGCTGGCTGGCCGGGGGCGCCCCGGGCGAGCTCAGCATTCCTGAAGCCACCGAGATCAACGTGATCGGCGGCGGCTCGGTCACCCCCGAATACCTGACCTTGCTGATCGGCCTGACGGTCTACACCTCGGGCTACATCGCCGAGGTGGTGCGCTCGGGCATCCAGTCGGTCGCCTATGGCCAGCACGAAGCGGCTGTGGCGCTGGGCCTGCCCCGTGCGGCCGAATTGCGCCTGGTGCAATTGCCCCAGGCGCTGCGGGTGATCGTGCCGCCACTCACCAGCCAGTACCTGAACCTGACCAAAAACTCTTCGCTCGCCGTGGCCGTGGGCTACCCCGACCTGGTCTCGATCGGCTCCACCGCACTCAACCAGACGGGCCGCGCCATCGAGTGCATTGCCGTGGTGATGCTGTGCTACCTGAGCCTGAGTTTGCTGACCTCGGCACTCATGAACCTCTACAACCGCCGCGTGCAGATCAAGGACCGCTGATGAACCACGCTGTCTTTACCCCCATTGCGCCACGCCAGCCACCCGCCAACCAGGTTGGCCTGCTGCCCTGGTTGCGCAGCCGTTTCTTTGACGGCTGGGCCAACAGCCTGCTGACCCTGCTGGTGCTGGCCCTGCTGGCCTGGGCATTGCCGCCCCTGCTGAACTGGACCGTGTTCAACGCTGTAGTGCAGCCCGACAACGCCGCCTGCCGGGCCGCCGAAGGCGTGGGCGCCTGCTGGGGCGTGGTGGCCGAAAAAGGCCGCCTCATCCTGTTTGGCCGCTACCCCTACGACGAGCAATGGCGTCCGCTGATCGCGTCCAGCTTGCTGGTGGCGCTGCTGGTGCTCAGCTGCCTGCGCAGCTTCTGGCGTCCGGCCCTGGTGCTGGCCTGGGTGGCTGTGTATGCCGTGTTCTACCTGCTCATGAAGGGCGGCGTGGCCGGCCTCACACTTGTGGACACCGAGCGCTGGGGCGGCCTGCCCCTGACCTTGCTGCTGTCCAGCGTGAGCCTGGTGGTGGCGTTTCCGCTGGCGATTTTGTTGGCCCTGGGCCGGCAGTCCAAGCTGCCAGCCATCCGCACGCTGTGCGTGATTTTCATCGAGTTCGTGCGCGGCGTGCCGCTGATTTCGGTGCTGTTCATGGCCTCGTTCATTCTGCCCCTGTTCATGCCGCAGGGCACCAAGATCGATGTGCTGGTGCGGGTGCTGATTGGCATGACCTTGTTCACCGCCGCCTATCTGGCCGAGGTGATTCGCGGCGGTCTGCAGGCCGTGCCCAAAGGCCAGATCGAAGCGGCGCACTCGCTGGGTCTGGGCTACTGGCAGATCCAGCGCAAGATCGTGCTGCCCCAAGCGTTGCGCCTGGTGGTGCCATCCATCGTCAACACCTTCATTGGTGCCTTCAAGGACACCTCGCTGGTGACCATCGTGAGCCTGTACGACCTCACGGGCGCGGTGCAGCTGGCACTGGGCGATGCCGACTGGCGCAAGTTCTTCATCGAAGGGCAGCTGTTCGTGGCGGCCATTTATTTCATCGCCTGTTTTGCCATGTCGCGCTACAGCCAGTGGCTCGAAGGCCACCTCAACACCGGAACCCGGAGACAGTAACGTGAGCACCCCCATCATCGAATTTTCCAAAGTCAACAAGTGGTACGGCGACTTCCATGTGCTGCGTGACATCGACCTGTCGGTGGCGCGTGGCGAGCGCATCGTGGTCTGCGGGCCTTCCGGCTCGGGCAAGTCCACCCTGATCCGCTGCATCAACCGCCTCGAAGAACACCAGACCGGCCACCTCACGGTGGACGGTGTCGAGCTGACCGACGACGTGAAGTCCATCGAGTCGGCCCGCCGCCAGGTCGGCATGGTGTTCCAGCAGTTCAACCTGTTCCCGCACCTCACGGTGCTGGAAAACCTGACGCTGGCACCCATGTGGGTGGGCAAGGTGCCCAAGGCTGAAGCCGAGGAACGCGCCATGCAGCAGCTCAAGCGCGTGCGCATCGCCGAGCAAGCACAAAAGTACCCGCTGCAGTTGTCCGGCGGTCAGCAACAACGTGTGGCGATTGCCCGCGCCCTGTGCCTGACGCCCAAGATCATGCTGTTTGACGAGCCCACCTCGGCGCTCGACCCCGAGATGGTGGGCGAGGTGCTCAACGTGATGGTGGAGATGGCCGATCAGGGCATCACCATGATCTGCGTGACGCACGAGATGGGTTTTGCCCGTCAGGTAGCCGACCGCGTGATCTTCATGGACCAAGGCCAGATCGTCGAGCAAAACACGGCCGCTGCGTTCTTTGACAACCCGCAAAACGAACGCACGCAAGACTTCCTGTCCAAGATCCTGGCGCATTGAGCCCGCAAACGCCTGCGCCCGTGTTCGACATCGCCCAAGAAAGCCGTGGCGATGCTGCAGCACGGCCCTTTGGCAACAGCTATTGGCTGTGGACGGGCCGGGTGCTGGCGGGCGAACACCCGGGGCTGGTCGGTGTGGAGGCCCTGCCCGAACGTTTGGCCGCATTGGCCGATATGGGCATCACCCACTTTGTGGACCTGACTTCCACTGACGACCCGGTGCCGGTGTACCAACCCGTTCCCGGTCCGCAAGGTGTTGGCCGACGAATCAACCACCCCATCACCGATTTCGGTGTGCCCAGCGAACAAGGCATGCAGGCCATTTTGCGCGATATGCAAGCCGCCTTGGACCAAGGCGGCAAGGTTTACCTGCACTGCCGCGCCGGCATCGGCCGCACCGGCACGGTGGCCGCCACCTGGCTCGTGAGCCAAGGCCTGCCACCGCAGCAGGCGCTGGACTTGCTGGCCCGTAAATGGCAAGCCGTCGACAAACACGCGCAGGAGCCGCACAGCCCTGAAACCGAAGCGCAACGCGAGTTCGTGCGGCGTTGGTCGTCTTTACGCATTTGAAAGTTCGTACTCAAAGCGAAAGGGGCCAGGGCTGGTGATTTGACAGTGAACGTTGAGTTCAGTGGTGGCCAGAGGCGGGGCCACGGGCCGGGGCTCACACTCGCAAGCTCGCCATATCGCCCCAACCCGTGGCTCCGCCTCTGGCGCAAGCGTCTTCGGTGAACTTGCAAGAAGAATGCAAAAAAACCTTTGAGCGCGCCTGAACTCCGGTCCGTTGGAATGCGTGAGGGCGAGCGAAGCAATGCCCCGTAGTGACTTCTCGCCGTTATGAGCCGGCGAGTAGCGCAGGCCTGAACGGATCAGGGGCGACGCGTGTTTGAGCGAAGCGAGTTTGCGGCGCACCCCGTTCAGGCCGAGCAACGCAGCGTGCCTGGAGCGCCAGCGGAGGGACGGCGAATCCGGCTCGCCTTTCTTTGCTTACTTTCTTTGGCGAAGCAAAGAAAGTGAGTGCGCTGCCGGGCGCAATCCCGGCCAACGCACTCTAAAAAACACCAACCGACACAACTAAATCTTTAGAAATGGACACCCGAACAAGCCGGGTGTGACGAGCGGTTGAGTCTCTCAGTGCTGCAGGATCTTGTTCAAAAAGTCCTTGGTGCGCGGCTGGCGATTCTCGGGGTGGTTGAAGAACTCGTCCTTCGAGCAGTCCTCCAGAATCCGGCCACCCACGTCGATGAAAATCACGCGGTTGGCGACCTTGCGGGCAAAACCCATTTCGTGGGTGACCACCATCATGGTCATGCCCTCGTTGGCCAGCTGCACCATCACGTCCAGCACTTCGCCCACCATCTCGGGGTCGAGCGCCGAAGTCGGCTCGTCAAAGAGCATCACGATCGGGTCCATCGACAAGGCGCGGGCAATCGCCACGCGCTGCTGCTGGCCGCCTGACAACTGCCCAGGGAACTTGTCCTTGTGCGCCAGCAAGCCCACGCGGTCCAGCATCTTCAGGCCTCGCTCCCGGGCTTCCTCCTCGGATCGCCCCAGCACCTTGACCTGGGCAATCGTCAGGTTCTCGGTCACCGACAGGTGCGGGAAGAGTTCAAAACTCTGGAACACCATGCCCACGCGAGAGCGCAGCTTGGGCAGATCGGTGCCCGCGTCCATCAGCGACACGCCATCCACATGGATGCTGCCTTTCTGCACGGGTTCGAGGCCGTTGACGGTTTTGATGAGGGTGGACTTGCCCGAGCCCGAAGGGCCGCAGACCACCACCACATCGCCCTTGTTGATGCTCACTGAGCAGTCGTTGAGCACCTGCACCGGGCCGTACCACTTGGACACATTTTTGATTTCAATCATTTTCATTCCCCAAATTCAGCACGTGCATCAGCGCACGATGGCGATCCTGGCCTGCAGGCGCTTGACGCTCCAGGACAGTGCAAAACAGATCACAAAATAAACGACAGCCGCCAGGATGTAGGCCTCTTCCGAGCGGCCATAAATCTTGCCCGCATTGGTGAAGCCCTTGAGCAAGTCGTAAGCGCCAATCGCATAAACGAGCGAAGTGTCCTGGAACAAGATGATGGTCTGCGTCAGCAGCACCGGCAGCATGTTGCGAAAGGCCTGCGGCAAAATCACCAGACGCATGTTCTGGCCATAGGTCATGCCCAGAGCCTGCCCGGCAAATACCTGACCGCGCGGGATCGACTGGATACCCGCCCGCATGATCTCGCTGAAGTAAGCCGCCTCAAAAGCCACAAAGGTGATGATGGCCGACCACTCGGCCCCAATGGGTCGCCCGATCACAAAGGGCATGAGCAAATAGAACCACAGGATCACCATGACCAGCGGCACCGAGCGCATGCCGTTGACGTAGATGGTGGCAGGCAAGGCCAGAATTTTCGAGCCAGACAAACGCATCAAGGCCAGCAAGGTGCCAAAGATCACACCGCCAATGGTGGCGGTGATGGTCAGTTGCACGCTAAAAAGCAAGCCGCCCAGCACGAACTTGCGCAGGACTTCCAGATCGAAATAGGAAAAATCGAGTCCCAACATGTCAGTGCCCTCCCGTTCCGGCCGAAACGATGAAGCCTGGCACGCGCATTTTCTTTTCGATGACCGCAAACACGCGGTTCACGGCAAACGCCGACAAGGCGTACAAAGCCGTGACGGCCAGGTACACCTCGATGCCGCGCGAGGTTTCCTCCTGCGCCTGCATCGCAAACATCGTCAGCTCGGCAATCGACACGGCAAAGGCCACAGAGGAGTTTTTCAGCAGGTTCATCGACTCGCTGGTCAGCGGCGGCAAGATGATGCGAAACGCCATGGGCAAAATCACATACCGGTAAGACTGCGCGGTGGTGAAGCCCATGGCCATGGCCGCATAGCGCTGCCCCTTGGGCAAGGCCTGGATACCCGCACGAAACTGCTCGGCAATCCGTGCCGAGGTAAAAAAGCCCAGGCCAAACACGACCAGCAAAAAGCCAGGCACCTGTTGAAAAGCCGGGAATATTTTAGGCACTACGAAGTACCACAAGAAAATTTGCACCAGCAGCGGAATGTTGCGAAACAGCTCTACCCAGGCGTTAGCCAGGGCCGACACCACTGGCCTGCCAGGCAAGGTGCGCAGCGTGCCCACCACGGCGCCTACCACCATCGCGACCAACCAGGAACTGCCTGCCACGGCCAGCGTCCAGCGCCAGGCTTCCAGCATCCATTCCAGATAGGTGCGGCCACTGCCGTCGTCGGTCAAAAAGACCTGCCAGTCCCATGTCATGTTTTTTCTTTCTGCGAACTACAAAGGGCGTTGCCCAAAAAAGAAACCCCGCCCAAGTCATCCCCGGCGGGGTTTGCTCAGCGCTCAAGAAGCATCACTTCTTGGCGTAGTCTTCAGCAGGCTTGTCGTTGGGGTTGGCCCAGGCGGCTTTGGTGCTGTCGCTCAGAGCCAGACCAATCTTGACGTTCTTGGGTGGGATGGGTTGCAGGAACCATTTGTCCCACAACTTGTTCATCTCGCCGCTCTTGACCAGATCACGCACGGTGTCGTCGGCCAGTTTCTTGAAGGCGGGG
>JACCDS010405761.1_pt1 | contig 17815 bp, 21 predicted proteins | sample 7446441 | NCBI WGS metagenome assembly JACCDS01 (sample SAMN15323445, study PRJNA562643) | freshwater metagenome | isolation source: river surface water | place: USA:Blue River Watershed | collected 2017-08-17
AAGTTTGACTGCAAAAGTATTGCAATCAAAAAACCCAGCTTTATTAGTAGAAAAAGCTGTAAAAGGAATGTTACCTAAAAACAAATTAGGAGCTGAACTTTTTAGAAATTTAAATGTTGTTGTAGGAGCTGAGCACAAACATGGCGCTCAAAAACCTAAAACTGTTAACCTAAACGATCTTAAGTAATGGGAGTTATTCACAAAATCGGTAGAAGAAAAACCGCTGTTGCACGTGTTTATGTTTCGGAAGGAACAGGAGTAATCACTGTAAACAAAAAAGAATTCGCAACTTACTTTCCAACTGCTACTTTACAGTACAAAGTGTTACAACCAATGTCTATGACAGAGAACGCTAGCAACTTTGACGTAAAAGTAAACGTTTATGGAGGTGGTTCAACTGGTCAAGCAGAGGCTGTAAGAATGGCATTAGCACGTGTAATGTGTGAAGTAAATGCTGAAAACAGAGCAATCTTGAAACCAGAAGGTTTATTAACTAGAGACCCAAGAATGGTTGAACGTAAGAAATTCGGTCAGAAGAAAGCTCGTAAGAGATTCCAATTCTCTAAACGTTAATATTTACCTGTCTTGTTCAAATGGGACAAGACATCGTTCATTTATTATTGAATTTAAAAACACAGTTATTGTTGCTCCTACCGAGGTAGGGAATAGTTTAGCATCTAAATGTATATAGCCGAGCAATCGCCATCTATACATTGCTAATCAACAGAACGTAAACTAGTACAAAAAATGGCAAACAAAGTTGAAGTAAAAGAATTACTAGAAGCAGGTGTTCACTTCGGACACATGACTAGAAAATGGGATCCAAATATGGCTCCTTACATTTATATGGAACGTAATGGAATCCACATTATCAATCTATATAAAACTGCAGCAAAAATCGAAGAGGCTAATGAAGCTTTGAAAAAAATCGCTGCATCAGGTAGAAAAATTTTATTCGTTGCTACCAAAAAACAAGCAAAAGATATCGTAGCTGAAAAAGCTAAATCCGCAAACATGCCTTACATCACTGAAAGATGGCCAGGTGGAATGTTAACTAACTTCGTAACTATTCGTAAAGCTGTTAAAAAAATGGCTACTATCGATAAAATGAAAAAAGACGGAACATTCAATACTCTTTCTAAAAAAGAGCGTTTGCAAGTAGATCGTCTTCGTGCTAAATTAGAGAAAAACTTAGGTTCTATCGCTGATATGTCTAGACTACCTGCAGCCTTGTTCGTAGTAGATATCAAAGCTGAACACATCGCTATAAAAGAAGCTCAAAAATTAAACATTCCAGTTTTCGCAATGGTGGATACTAATTCAGACCCAAGAGAGGTTGATTACGTAATCCCTGCAAATGATGATGCTTCTAAATCAATCGATAAAATTTTAACTTTAGTTACAGCTGCTGTTATTGAAGGTCTTTCCGATAGAGGATCTGAAAAAGAAGTAGAGGTAGAAGAAACTCCTGCTGAAGAAGTAGAAGCTGCTCCTGCTGAAGAAACTCCAGCTACTGAAGAGTAATAAATCATTTAAATATTGGAAAATTTAAAGACTAAAATTAGTAATTATTACAATTGATAGTATATCCTTAAGTTTTTCAATCTTTTAATCTTTAAATCAAAAAAATATGGCAACAATTACTGCTGCAGATGTAAATAAATTAAGAACAATCACAGGTGCAGGTATGATGGACTGCAAAAAAGCCTTGGTTGAAGCTGACGGAGATTTTGATTTAGCAATCGAAAACTTACGTAAAAAAGGACAAAAAGTAGCGGCTAACCGTTCTGATAGAGAATCTACAGAAGGAGCTGTTATTGCTGTTGTAAACGACGCTAAAACAGCTGGTGTTGTGATTTCATTAAACTGCGAAACTGACTTTGTGGGTAAAAATGAAGCATTCGTAAAATTAGCTCAAGATTTAGCTGCATTAGCATTAAACTATGATTCTAAAGATGCTTTCTTAGCTGCTGATTTTAACGGAATTACTGTGGCTGAAAAATTAATCGAGCAAACTGGTGTAATCGGAGAAAAAATCGAAATCGGTTCTTTTGAAAGATTAGAAGGAGCATTCGTTGGGTCTTACATCCATGCTGGAAATAAAATCGCTACTTTAGTTTCTTTATCTGCTAACGTTGCTGGAGCTGAAGAAGCTTCAAGAAACGTAGCAATGCAAGCTGCTGCTATGAACCCAATTGCTTTGAATGAAGCTGGTGTTGATGCTGCTGTTATTGAAAAAGAAATTGAAATCGCTAAAGAGCAATTAAGAGCTGAAGGTAAACCAGAAGCAATGTTGGAAAACATCTCTAAAGGAAAAATCCAACGTTTTTACAAAGACAATACTTTAGTAAACCAAGATTACATTAAAGACGGGGCAATGAATGTTGCTGCTTATGTAAAATCAGTGGATGCTAACTTAACTGTAACAGGATTTAAAAGAGCTGCTTTAGGATAATCTAAAGTAGATTTTTATCTCTCCAATATAAATCCCATTCCTAACCGAATGGGATTTTTTTATAGCCTACATTCCAAATAAAAATGCTAAATTTGAGAAACTAATCCTATCGCTTATGTTCAAATCAAAGAAAGATATGGTATTTATTATCCTAGCAGGGATTTTCATTACCAATGCCGTGGTTGCCGAATTAATTGGAGGAAAGCTAATTCAAATTGGTCCTTTTGTCTTGAGTATCGGAATCTTACCTTGGCCCATAGTCTTTTTAACCACTGATTTAATCAATGAATACTTTGGCGAAAAAGGAGTTCGTCGACTTTCCATAATTACCGCATGTTTAATTGCTTATGCTTTTGTGGTCTTACTTTTAGCTATTGTAATTCCAGCTGCTAAAGGTATTAGCCCCGTAAATGACAACCAATTTCAAGCTGTTTTTGGTCAAAGTATGTGGATTATTATTGGTAGTATTATTGCCTTTATGGTTTCACAATTAATTGATGTTACTGTATTTTGGTATTTCAGAAACAAAACTGGCGACAAGAAAATTTGGCTCCGAACCACGGGCTCCACCGTCATATCACAATTATTCGACTCTTTCATTGTGTTAGGAATTGCATTTTGGCTTCCAGGTAAAATTGACTTCGAAACTTTTATCGGGTCTGCATTGACAGGTTATACTTTTAAATTAGGCATAGCGATACTTTTAACGCCTTTAATTTATTGGGGCCACCGACTAATCAAAAACTATTTAGACAGCGATATACCGGCTTAAAATGAATAAAAACAGATGCAAATGGTGCGTAGGCATTCCTATCTACGAAGCCTATCACGATCGTGAATGGGGAGTTCCTGTTTATGACGACCAAAAATTATTTGAATTTCTGATCTTGGAAACATTTCAAGCGGGATTGAGTTGGATTACTATTCTGAAAAAGAGAGAAAACTTTCGCTTGGCTTTTGACCAATTTGATTATCAAAAAATTGCACTATATAACGAAACTAAAATTCAAGAACTATTACAAGATTCAGGTATTATTCGGAACCAATTAAAAGTACGTTCTGCAGTAGCTAATGCGATTGCTTTTATGGAAGTACAACAAGAATTTGGCAGTTTTAGTAAATACATTTGGCAATTCACTGAAGGCAAACCCATAATTAACTCCCCTCAAACTTTAAAAGACGTTCCAGCGACTACACCTCTTTCGGATGCAATAAGCAAAGACTTAAAAAAACGTGGGTTCAAATTTGTAGGTTCAACAGTAGTGTATGCCCACATGCAAGCCACAGGAATGGTAGACGATCACCTTGCTGATTGTTGGAAAAGAACAAACTAAGTACGATTTACGATATTAGATATACGATATTGAGAATTACATCTCATTTTCCAATATTTTAATAAAATAATCTCTTGGAATTTCACGACAACCTAAACTTTCTAAGTGTGGATTGTAAATTTGGCAATCTAAAAGTTTGTAATTATTGACTTTTAAGTATCGTGACCAAGTTATAAAAGCAACTTTAGAAGCATTTGATACTTTGGAGAACATACTTTCTCCGCAAAATATGTTGCCTAAATCAATTCCATATAAACCACCCACTAACTCATCGTCTTGCCAGACCTCAACTGATTTGGCGATACCTAATTCATTCAACTTACAATAAGCCTCAATCATCTCGTTAGTAATCCAAGTTCCCTGTTGCCCTTCTCGTTTTATTTTTTGGCAATTGGAAATTACTGCCCTAAAGTCTTGATTGAGAGTTACCTTAAACGTATTCCGATTTAAAATATTGCGCATACTTTTAGAAACTACTAAATCGTCAAAAAACAAAACCATTCTTGGGTTAGGCGACCACCATAATATAGGATCTCCTGGTTCAAACCACGGAAATATTCCACTTTTGTAAGCCAATAGTAATCGTTCCGGAGACAAATCGCCACCAATAGCAAGAAAACCATCTTCATTGGCCTCGGCAACAGGAGGAAATACCAAATCTTTTGTAAGGTAATGCATAATTGAAAATTAAACGGGTTGTAGCCCAGATGGTAGCGGCATCCTTTTTAGTGACTGAGATCCCCGAAGTCACTAAAAAGATACAGCGGACAGCTGGAACAAGCTCCTAAAAAAACAGCCGTCAAAAATTTGACAGCTGTTCTAGTATTAATTGCTGTAAACAGCTATTAAGTCATTATGATCCACACATTTCACACTCTTCAGGGCCCGAATTACGAGCGCGTTCAATCATGGCTCTGTATTCTTCAGCAGTCATTTCAACGGCTTCGTTAACCATCGCAACAGGTTGTTCTTTTACTTCTACTTCTACAACATTAACAGGCTCTGCTTTTTTATCATTATTTACGGTAAACTTAATCGCATCAACTGCTGATTTTGTTCTTAAATAATACATTCCTGTTTTCAATCCTGATTGCCATGCATAAAAATGCATCGAAGTTAACTTAGCATAATTTGCATCCTGCATAAACAAGTTCAATGATTGAGATTGATCAATAAAATAACCTCTCTGACGTGACATATCGATAATATCTTTCATAGACATTTCCCAAACCGTTTTGTATAATTCTTTCAAGTCTTGAGGAATCACATCAATGTTTTGAACCGATCCATTATGACGCATAATTTCTTGTTTCAATGATTCGTTCCACAAACCACGTTCTACTAAATCATGCAATAAATGCTTGTTTACCACAATAAATTCTCCAGACAATACACGACGAGTGTATAAGTTAGAAGTATACGGTTCAAACGCTTCGTTGTTTCCTAAAATTTGAGAAGTAGAAGCGGTTGGCATTGGAGCAACTAACAAGGAGTTTCTTACCCCATGTGCTACTACTTCTTTTCGCAATGATGCCCAATCCCAACGGCCTGATAATTCTTCGTCTTTCATTCCCCAAAGATTGTGTTGAAATTCCCCCTGAGAAATAGGAGATCCTTTAAAAGTAGAATATGGACCTTCTTCTTTAGCCATTTCCATTGAAGCAGTAACCGCTGCAAAATAAAGGGTTTCGAAGATTTCTTGATTTAATTTTTTAGCCTCATCACTAGTAAACGGCATGCGCAACATAATGAAAGCATCTGCTAATCCTTGTACACCAAGTCCTACTGGACGGTGACGTAAATTTGAATTTTCAGCTTCTTTCACTGGATAATAATTTCTATCAATTACCTTATTCAAATTACGAGTAACACGTTTAGTTACATCAAACAATAGTTGGTGATTGAAACTTCCATTTTCAACAAACATTGGCAACGAAATCGAAGCCAAGTTACATACTGCGATTTCGTCTTTAGAAGTATACTCTAATATCTCGGTACACAGGTTAGATGAACGAATTGTTCCTAAATTCTTTTGATTTGATTTACGGTTAGCCGCATCTTTATACAACATGTATGGCGTTCCTGTCTCGATTTGAGATTCTAGGATTTTCTCCCACAACTCGCGTGCTTTGATTGTTTTTCTGCCTTTTCCTTGTGCTTCATACGAAGTATATAGCGTTTCAAACTCTTCGCCATATACGTCATACAATCCTGGACACTCGTTTGGACACATCAATGTCCAAGTACTATCTTCTTGCACTCGTTTCATGAACAAGTCCGAAGTCCACATTGCAAAGAATAAATCTCTAGCACGCATTTCTTCTTTTCCTGTATTCTTTTTCAAATCCAAGAAATCAAAAATATCGGCATGCCAAGTTTCTAAATAAATAGCAAAACTTCCTTTACGTTTTCCACCACCCTGGTCTACATAACGAGCGGTATCATTAAAAACTCTCAACATAGGAACAATCCCATTTGAAGTTCCGTTAGTACCACGAATATAAGAACCTGTTGCTCTAACATTATGAATTGACAAACCAATTCCTCCTGCCGATTGTGAAATTTTTGCTGTTTGCTTTAAAGTATCATAAATCCCATCAATACTATCATCTTGCATAGACAAAAGGAAACAAGAAGACATCTGTGGTTTTGGAGTCCCTGCATTGAACAATGTTGGCGTAGCGTGCGTAAAAAACTTTTTAGACATTAAGTCATAGGTTTCTATTACCGAATCCAAGTCATTCAAGTGAATTCCAACAGCGACACGCATTAACATGTGTTGTGGACGTTCTACAATTTTTCCGTTGATACGAAGCAAATACGAACGCTCTAATGTTTTAAAACCAAAATAATCGTAATTGAAATCTCTATTATAAATAATATGCGAATTCAAGAATTCAGCATTCTCCTGAATTACCTTATGAACTTCTTCTGACAATAATGGTGCTGCTTGATTGGTTCTTGGATTCACATAATGATACATTTCATTCATCGTTTCCGAGAATGATTTGTTTGTGTTTTTATGCAAATTAGAAATTGCAATACGCGCCGCTAACTGTGCATAATCTGGATGTGCAATTGTCATTGCAGCTGCGGTTTCGGCCGCAAGATTATCTAATTCTGATGTAGTAACTCCATCATACAACCCTTCAATCACACGCATGGCTACTTTTACAGCATCAACTAAATCATTTAAACCATAACATAGTTTTTTAATTCTATCTGTGATTTTGTCAAACATTACTGGCTCCTTATGGCCATCTCTTTTTACTACATACATAATCTTCTAGTTTTAGGAAATCAAAAAATCCCTTTCTTGATTTCAGGTATTTGTTATTATTTTTTTGCACTCATGTGCGGTAATCTATTTAGAATCTGAAACGAGTTCAGATTAAAAATCAGCGTCAAATGTTATTTTTTGAGCATCTGTGTCAGAATTCATTACTCCTGCTTTTTGATATTCTCCAACACGTTTTTCAAAGAAATTTGTTTTTCCTTGTAATGAAATCATATCCATAAAATCAAATGGATTAGACGAATTATACACTCTATCACATCCTAACTCTACCAACAATCTATCAGTAACAAACTCTAAATATTGTGTCATTAAATTTGCATTCATTCCAATTAAACTCACAGGAAGTGACTCGGTAATGAATTTTCTTTCAATATCCAAGGCATTAGTCAAAATCTCTGTAATTCTAGCTTTTGACACTTTATTTACTAAGTGATTATTATGCAAATGAACTGCAAAATCACAATGCATTCCTTCGTCTCTAGAAATCAACTCATTTGAAAAAGTTAAACCTGGCATCAAACCTCTTTTTTTCAACCAATAAATAGAGCAGAAAGAACCTGAGAAGAAAATACCCTCTACTGCAGCAAAAGCAATTAATCGCTCTGCAAAAGAATCTGATTGAATCCATTTTAATGCCCATTCTGCTTTTTCCTTAATTGCTGGAAAAACTTCAATAGCATGGAACAACTCGTTTTTCTCAGCTTCATCTTTCACATAAGTATCAATCAATAGAGAGTAGGTTTCGCTATGAATATTCTCCATCATTAATTGAAATCCGTAGAAAAATTTAGCTTCTGGATATTGAACTTCACTCACAAAATTCTCTGCTAAATTCTCATTTACAATTCCGTCAGAAGCAGCAAAAAAGGCCAAAATATGCTTGATAAAATAACGCTCATCATCATTTAATTTGTTATTCCAATCGTTCAAATCAGAATGCAAATCAATTTCTTCTGCCGTCCATATACAGGCCTCTTGTTTTTTATACCAATCCCAAATATCAGGATGTTTAATAGGAAAAATCACAAAGCGATCTTTGTTTTCTTGCAAAATTGGTTCAATTGTAGACATAGTTATTTTATTATTGTATGTTGAAAAATTAAAATTTGGAGTGGTTTGGGGATTACAAAGATTGTGAAATATTGCGGTTATTAAAAGTCAAACTTATTCACAATCGGCTCTAGTTTTTAACAAAATGCATCGTTGAGATATTTTTCAAACAAATTTGTAATTTATTTAAAATCAGATATTTAAAAAATTTAGAAAAAGCAAAACCCCACAAAATATGGGGTTTGCTAAAATTCTAAATTAGTTGCTTTTGCAATAATTATTTTTTGAAATCGATTGCTACTTTTTCAAGTTCTTTGTACCAATCTTCTCCAAATTTTCTAATCAAGGCTTCTTTTACAAATTTATAGACTGGGACTTGTAATTCTTTACCTAAATCGCAGGCATCGTCACAAATGTCCCACTTGTCATAATTTACAGCTGTAAATTCAGTAAAATCTTTCACTCGGATTGGATACAAATGACAAGAAACAGGTTTTTTCCAACTCACAACCCCTTCGTTATAAGCTTGTTCAATACCACACAAAGCAGTAGCTCCATCAAAAATCACATAAGCACAATCTTTACCTTCAATTAAAGTAGTTTCAAAATCACCATCCTCTCCAGTAACCCAAGTTCCTTGTTCCTCAATAGCCGCTATTCCTTCAGGACGCAAATACGATTTTACTATAGGGAAAATTTCTTCTAAAATCTTAGTTTCTTCTTCAGACAAAGGAGCTCCTGCATCACCATCAATGCAACAAGTGCCTTTACATGCTGACAAATTACAAACAAATTCCTTCTCTAGTATCTCTTCCGAAACGATGGTTTTTCCTAACTGAAACATTGGGTACATAAATTGAATAATGAAGTACAAATGTAATCAAAAGCACCCGAAGAATACAGTTCTGAGCCGAGGATAATCAAAATTTCCCAAGTGGATGCAAAAAAGTAATCTTCTCAAATTAATTTAACCTGTTGGGTATAATTAAAATTTGAAATGATTTTGCCACAAATTCTCAAATTTTTTGAAATAACTATTCGATTACATTCGAATTATCATCAAAGATGAACTAATTTTTGCCTTTACATTGTAATAATTCGAGAATTCGAGGCTAATAATTTTTAAAAAAACTAAATAAATTAAACAATTACACCCAACGGGTTAATTTAGTTAAAAGTGTACTTTTGTAATAAAAAAAACATGTTAGAAATTGATTTTAAAGAAATACTAACCGTTGGAATGGTTTTATTTGCTGTAATTGATATTGTTGGTAGTATTCCAATAATTGTAGATTTAAGAACAAAACACGGTCATATTGAATCTGAAAAAGCAACTATTGTTGCCGGAATCATTATGATTGTTTTTTTATTTATTGGAGAAGAATTTTTAAAAATTATTGGTATCGATGTTCATTCCTTTGCGGTTGCGGGATCTTTTGTCTTATTTTTTATTGCTTTAGAAATGATTTTAGGAATTCGGATTTATCGTGATGAAGAATCCAGTTCTGCCTCTATTGTACCCATTGCTTTTCCTTTAATTGCTGGAGCTGGAACCATGACTACATTACTTTCTTTACGTTCAGAATTTCACACTATTAACATCTTGATTGCCATTCTATTAAACCTAATCCTTGTTTATATTGTATTAAAACTATCCTATAGATTAGAACGATTATTTGGAAAAAATGGATTAGGAGTAATTCGTAAAGCGTTTGGGGTCGTGCTTTTGGCAATAGCTGTTAAATTATTTGCCGCTAATGTTAAAGGTTTGTTTGCCTAAAAGAAATTTTTATACATTTACAGCGATGTTCTTATTACAGTGCAGTCAAGACTAGTTTTATTATGTCTTTTTTTGTACTAATAACTAAAAATCATCCTATGAAAATTTTTACAACTATTTTGATTTTTTTAGCGGCAACTTTAATTATATTTAATGTTACCCGTCTTAATTTTAGTAATCTCCTACAAGGAGAAAGCATGTATGCTTTAATTGGTATTGCTGCTTCTTTTTGTGCTGTTCTAATTCTTTTGATTTTTAGAATGTCAAAAGAAATTGAAAAAAGAATGAATGAATAATTCTTTTGATGTACTCATTATAGGCGGTGGAGCTTCAGGAATGTCCTGCGCTCTTGTTTTAGGTTCTGCCAAAAACAAATCTTTTGCTGCTGAAAAGCAAATTGGGATTTTCACCCATCAAAAATCATCAATGCTTCAAGAAGCTATTTTCAACAATGTATATGGAATTCCTTCAGGAAAATTAGGTATTGAACTTCTCTCCGAAAGCAAAAAACAGCTCTCTGAAAACTATCCGCATATTAGGCAAATTTCAGAAGAAAAAGTAATTCGAATTGAAGGAGAATTCCCGGAATTTAGAGTGATTTCTAATAAAAACACTTATTATACCAAGAATATAATTGTTGGTATTGGCTCTGCAAACACCTTCAACATCGAAGGCCTTAAACAATTTATTGAACCGCATCCAAAAGCAATCGCCGAAAAACAACGTATCCAATTGCGTAATACAGACCATAAGGTTACGGATGGAATTTATGTTATTGGAACTTTGGCTGGATGTAGAAGTCAATTGACTATTGCAGCAGGAAGTGGTGCCTCAGTAGCAACTGACATTCTTAGTTTATGGAATGATGGTTTACCAACTCAAATACATGATAGTATAAAAAAATAACTTTTTTATTCTTCTAAATCTGAGATGTGCTGCACATCAATCCCTGCCTTAATTAAAAATTGCAATCCCGAATCGTCGCGATACCCATTATGATATACCACTCTTTTTATACCCGATTGGTGAATCAGTTTGCTACATTCTTTACATGGAGAAAGCGTAATATATAACGTAGCCCCTTCACAAGATTGTGTAGACCTGGCTACTTTTAAAATAGCATTGGCTTCTGCATGCAAAACATCCCAACGCGTCAACCCTTCTTCGTCTTCGCAACAATTTTCAAACCCAGAAGGCGTTCCATTATACCCATCAGAGATAATCATTCTATCTTTAACAATAATGGCACCTACTTGCTTACGCTTACAATACGACAAAAGACTCCATTCTTTTGCAATTCTCAAATAAGCTTTGTCGTATTTATTTAATTTTTTTTCTTCCATATTTACTATTAATGCCATATTTCACTCTCAATAATCATGGGTACAACCACTCCTATTATAAAAGATGAACCCGTCAAAACCCAGTCTCGTTTCGAAAATTTAAAAAAAGTTTGCAGTCCGTATGAGAGCAGTAAGATACTGATCACAACAGCTAGTTGAGCGGCTTCTATTCCTGTTGCAAACTCCAACAAAGGTACTAATTTAGAATTTGAAGACCCTCCCAATATAGTTTTAAAGTAATTGGAAAATCCCAACCCATGAATTAATCCAAAGAAAAGCGTAATCATATATATCCAATTAAAACTTTCTTTTCTACCTGATTTTCGCATAGTGATCAAGTTAAAGAGTGCCGTACTTAAAATCGTTATTGGAATTAAGAACTCTACAATAGTTGCTTTTGCTACTATAATCTCATACACTGAAAGCAATAAAGCCATGGTATGCCCTATAGTAAAAATAGTTACCGAAAGTATCATTTTTTTCCAATCTTTTATTGTAAACGGAACCACTAAAGCCATTAAAAACAATACGTGATCATAGGCATGAATATCCAACACATGCTGTAATCCTATTTGAAAATAAACCCAAAATTCCGACATGGTTTTACTATTAAATTCGTTCAGAAATGTAAACATACAATTAATTTTGAAAATTAAAATGTTCCTTCAAAAAATCCATCTATACCATTTAAAAAATAGTTGTTGTTTTTTTTATTTAGAATCGAATATTTTGAATAAAAAATTGTACCTTTAGTATAATTCTAAACCTAATTTATTATGTCATTTTCAGATTTATTTGATAGCGAATTTAAAACTAGAAATAAAGGTCATTTTTCAGCCATTGTTCGCGTGGCATTAGCCGATGGGAAATATTCTCCTGAAGAAAAAACTTTTTTAGATAAACTGGCTACCAATCTTGAGATTTCACCTGTAGAATATGAAGAAATCTTAGCCAATCCTTTAAAATACCCCATCAATCCTCCTTATTTATACAACGATCGATTGGAACGGTTGTATGATTTAGGTCGTATGGTTCACATTGACCATCAATTAGGTGATCATCAAGAAAAGTTATTAAAAAAATTAGGAATCGCTTTAGGATTTACTCCTGGCAATGTAGGGTACATTATAAACAAAGCATTGTCATTAATAGACAAGACAGTAGATTTAGACACCTTCATCTATGAAATGAAGAACATGTATAAATAATCAATAGCCACTACATTAGTAAACACTGAAAACTCCTTAATTATTTAAGGAGTTTTTTAATTCCCTTGGCGGAAGTAACAAATCAATTATTTTTTGTGAAAATGATATAATTTTTATTTTCTAGGCAGCTATCATTGTATATTTGCCAGCTACCATTTTTAAATTCAGTTACAAATAATTGTATTAATTGGATCATTAAATAACAGGAATTTATGAATATTCGAAAAGGAAACCCTGAAGACATGAAAGGAGTTTTAGCTCTAATCCAGGAGTTGGCTGATTTCGAAAAAGAACCTGATGCAGTAGTCATAACCGTAAAGGATTTAATCCAAGATGGGTTTGGAACGCATCCTTTATTTCATGTTTTCGTTGCAGAAGTTGCAAACGAAATTGTTGGTATAGCGCTATATTACTACCGCTATTCTACATGGAAAGGAAAAACTATTCATCTGGAAGATTTGGTAGTCAAACAAAACATGAGAGGAACAGGTATAGGCTATGCACTCTACTCTGAGGTAATTAAACAGGGAAAAAAAGACAATGTAAGACGCATCGAGTGGGCAGTATTAAATTGGAATACTCCTGCAATCGAATTTTATAAAAAATCTGGAGCACAAGTTTTTGATGACTGGAGAGTGGCACAAATGGATGAAAAAGGCATTAACAATTTTCTTGAAAATAAATTAAAATAAAATTATAGCAGTTATACATAATTATGAAAATATTCAAATTTGGTGGCGCCTCAGTAAAAGACGCCGATGGAATTAAAAACGTATATGACGTTTTACAAAAAGCGGGGTACGAAGATGTATTATTAGTAGTTTCAGCCATGGGCAAAACAACTAATGCTTTAGAAGTTGTAATCAAAAACTATTTCGACAAATCTACCGAACTTAGTTCTTCAGTACAAGAAATTAAAAAATACCATAACCAAATCTTATTGGATTTATTTGAAGAGGATACACATCCTGTATTTGCATCTGTAAACGAACAATTTGCTGATTTAGAATACTTTTTAGCACACAATAAATCACCTAACTATAACTTTGTCTACGACCAAATTGTAAGTTTTGGCGAATTAATTTCGACTAATGTTTTAAGTCATTTTATGAATTTCATGGGTATTGAGACCCAATGGTTGGATGTACGTAACTATGTTAAGACCAATGCCAATTACAGAGATGCAGAAGTGGACTGGGAGTTGACTCAAAAAAATATTGTAAAAAATATTACTCCAAAAATTTTAAATATCACCCAAGGGTTTTTAGGTTCTGACGAAAATAATTTCACCACGACTTTAGGTCGTGAAGGTTCTGATTACACTGCGGCTATTTTTGCCTATTGCTTGAATGCTGAAAGTGTAACCATCTGGAAAGACGTACCTGGAGTAATGAATGCTGACCCTCGTTATTTTGAAAATGCCAGTTTGTTGAATCAGATTTCGTATCGCGAGGCTATTGAATTGGCTTTTTATGGAGCATCGGTAATACACCCAAAAACGCTACAACCACTTCAAAAGAAAGAAATTCCTTTGTATGTTAAATCATTCATCAACCCGCTATTAAAAGGAACGAGTGTAGCTAAAGGCGTAGACCTAGAGCCTTACCTTCCTTGTTTTATTGTTAAGCGAAATCAATTATTAATTTCACTTTCTTCTATCGATTTTTCTTTCATTATGGAAGAGCATATTAGCGAAATTTTTGGTTTATTCCACGAATACAAGATTAAAGTAAACTTAATTCAAAATTCGGCTATCAGTTTTTCTGTATGCGTAGAAGATAAATTCAATACTTTCAAAGAATTAAACGCAATTTTATCCAAAAAATTTAAAGTTGATTTTGAGGAAAATGTTACACTATACACCATTCGTCACTTTAACGACGAAGCTGCAAATACTGTTGAAAAAGACAAAACTGTTTTACTCAAACAAGTGAGTCGTGAAACTATGCAAATAGTAACCAAAGAATAAATTTAATTTCACTTAACCAAATAATAAAAGCACCAAAATGGTGCTTTTATTTTCTTAATAGTGGTATAAAACTGCCTTAGTATCATCATAAGATTCAGAAACTATCACCACAAAAGGACTCCCTTTTTGAGCTGCTTTTTCTTGTAATCTTCTCTTTTTCATTGCAATCAAATCATAGTTTGAAAATCCTTTGTTTCTACCAAAAAAGACCTGGATAGTTTCTCCTTTTGTTAACCCCTTAGTTTCGGATTCCTCAAGAAAAACTACTGAACGAAAATCATTGTTATCTTTTATATCAATTTTCGAAGAAACGGTTTGGGTAGCTCCCGTTTTCTTATCGATTAATGTTTGCACCGCATATTTACTAATTTTATTTTCTTCCAACGAACCTGGATAATAAAAAGAAAGTACATTTTGTTCTAATTTACTGTAATTAACTTCTATTTTCTCCCCCTTATGGTTCACTAATTCGTGGGTTTGAGCTAGGGCTGGAACCATACACAGTATAGCAATAAAAACATATATTTTTTTCATTTTTTTTACAATTTTAATTAATACACACCCGTTATCTAAATCTTTTTTTAGAACTGATCGTAACATCTAAATCTGTTACAAAACCAAAATTCAATCCATACACAAAGCTATGTAGTGCTCATTATTGACCATTTTCAAAGGCAAATTACACAGTAGAGATTTTGGCTAAATTATATGCAAATATTGTTCACATTATAAACGCGAAGATTTTAAAATGACATCATTTTAAATAGGTACTATATTAGTTCTGGAGGAGGAATAAATATCCCTAAAGAAACGTCATCATGTTTCAATGTCGTTATGGTCGACACAACTACTGACTTTATATCGAACAAATAAATTGTGTTATACAATTGATCGAAATTAAATACAATTTTAATGTCTTTATGAAGTTGCTCTTCTTCTGAAAAACTATAATCAACAGTAGTTTCTGCATCATTCCCTATAACGCTTACCACTGTAGGTGTTATAAGAAAAGTTACAAATATAAAAAGTAATATTCCTGCTAGCTTTTTCATCTAAGCAAAAATAAAATTAATCCTGACTACTGAGAATTATTTAAAATAAAATTAACATAGTAGTCTAAATAGTAGTAATCTTATCTCTTTTAAATGATCTATCTACTGTAAATGAAAACTCAGAACCAACACCAAATTCACTTTCAACATATATCTTTTGTTTATGCGCTTCTACTATATGCTTTACAATAGACAAGCCCAAACCTGAACCTCCTTCAGAACGAGAACCACTTTTGTTAACTCTATAAAATCGTTCAAAAAGCCTTGGTATATTTTGTTGTTGAATACCTTCTCCATTATCGGTAACACGCACTAAAATTTTCTTGCTAGTAAATCCAGTAACTGAAATTTCTGTCTCTCCATTTTCACGACCATACTTTATAGAATTAACAACTAAATTAATAATTACTTGCTGTAATTTATCTTTATCAGCGGCAACCCATACGGAGGATTTATTATTGTGTTCTAATATAAGTTTTATATTTTTTTTTGAGGCTTTCATCTCAAGCATATCGATAACACTTTGTATTAAACTCAAAATATCAAATTCTGAAATTTGTAAGTGCAATTCTCCTGACTCTAATTTACTTATCATATCCAAATCCTCTACGATATATATAAGTCTTTCCACTCCTTTTTCGGCACGTTCTAAATATTTTTTTAAAATATTTTTATCTTCCAATGCGCCATCATTCAGAGTAGATAAATAGCCCTGAACTGTAAATAATGGTGTTTTTAATTCATGTGATACATTCCCCAAAAACTCTCTTCTATATTGTTCTCGAACTTGAAGCATCTCTATTTCTAATTTCTTATCAGAAGCAAATTTTTTTACTTTTCTAGACAAGGTTTCCATATCGGTTGCTATCGGTTGATTTACGATTGATGAAGATTCTAATAAAGCTACATCATCATATATTTTCTTGATACGTCGGTAAATAAATCTTTCTATTCTATATTGTAAAACCAAAAAAGAAAAAACAAATAGCACTATAAAAAAAATTGCCCCATAAAATAAAACTAAATTTTTATCTTGTTTTAAATTAAATCGTAATAAAATCATTCCGAACAAAGAAGCAAACAAACTAACTAAAAATGATGATTTAAGAGCAAACCGATAATTTTTCTTGAAACTTTTATTCTTTAACATAATTTATATAAATAAAAACAACGCAATTATATTGCGTTGTTAAATTACATTTTTTTTGAACTACAATTACACTTCTAACTTGTAACCTACACCTTTTATAGTTTTGATATATTCGTCTCCTATTTTTTCACGTAATTTTCTGATATGTACATCTATAGTCCTTCCACCAACTATTACGTCATTACCCCATATTTTGTATAATATTTCTTCTCTTATAAACACTTTACCTGGTTTAGAAGCTAATAAATAAAATAATTCAAATTCTTTTCTTGGCAATGATATTTCAATCCCGTCCTTAATGATGATATACTCTTCGCGATTAATTTCAATGCCGCCTACACTTATAGTACCTACATTTTTTTGTTGATCATTAAAACGTCTAAGCAATGCATTGACTTTACTCACCAATAATTTAGGCTTAATTGGCTTACTGATATAATCATCAGCTCCAGCATCAAATCCTGCTACCTGAGTGTAATCTTCATTTCTGGCAGTTAAAAAAGTAATAATCACATTCCCTAATTCTGGAATTTTTCGAATAGTTTCACAAGCTTCAATGCCATCCATTTCTGGCATCATCACATCCATAATAATTAAATCTGGTGTTTCAAATTTAGCTTTTTCTATAGCTTCTTTACCATTTGAAGCTGTGATGATTTGATAGCCTTCTTGTGATAAATTATACCCAACAATTTCTAAAATATCAGGTTCATCATCTACCAACAAAATTTTAGCTCTATTCTTTGCCATGTTGCCTTTGTATTTTTAATTCTATTTTAACTTGACGTAAATATATAGATAAATTAAACATGTAAATTCAAGTTAACCTAAATTTAATTTAGTAACAATTTGGTAATATTAAATTATTGAAAAAATAACAAAGTAATAACTCTAAACCAACATAACGGAGGTTAATTTGCAAAAAATTAAATCATAAAAAATGAAATTAAAACTTGTATTCATTACATTATTTATTTGCGGAATTAGCTTCGCACAAAATAAAGGTATCGTTTCGGGTACTATACTAGATAAAGAATCTAAAAACCAACCACTCCCATTTGCCAATGTTCTCATTAAAGGAACTTCAATAGGTGTAAATACAGATATTGACGGAAAATATTCGATTAGTCTTCCTGCAGGCAATTATACTATTCAATTCAGTTTTGTTGGGTATGA
>JACCDS011075278.1_pt1 | contig 17806 bp, 15 predicted proteins | sample 7446441 | NCBI WGS metagenome assembly JACCDS01 (sample SAMN15323445, study PRJNA562643) | freshwater metagenome | isolation source: river surface water | place: USA:Blue River Watershed | collected 2017-08-17
CCATCGTTACGCTGGTGATAATTGCCCTGTTAGTGTTCTACGTTATCGGGATCTACAACAAACTGGTCGCTTTGAAAAATCGCTATCAAAATGGATTCTCTCAAATTGAAGTGCAATTAAAACGCCGTTATGACCTTATTCCCAATTTGGTAGAAACAGCGAAAGGCTATATCAAACACGAGCGCGAAACCTTGGAAGCGGTGATCAGCGCGCGCAATCAAGCAATGAATGGTTTGCAAGCGGCAGCAGCAAATCCTGGTAGCGCCGCAGCAATGACTGAATTAGCCGGCGCAGAAAATTTATTAACCAATGCCATCGGGCGTTTAAATGTGGTGATGGAGGCTTATCCGGATTTGAAGGCATCACAAAATATGATGCAAGTGTCCGAAGAGTTGACCAGCACCGAAAACAAAGTTGCCTTCGCTCGTCAGGCATTCAATGATGCAGTAACCGCGTACAACACCTACAAACAAAGCTTTCCACCCGTGGTGTTAGCAGCCAGTTTTGGTCACAGAGACGATGCAAGCTTGCTAGTGTTTGCCGATAGCGCCGAAATCCAGTCGGCACCCAAAGTGCAGTTTTAGCACATCCCCTACAAAATCTTCCTTCTATATATAGAAGGAAGATTTTTTCCAGCTCAGATACGGGCAAGTCTTCCTTCTTTATATATAGCAATCACTCATCAGCAACAGGTTGCGCCTATGAATTTCTTTGAACACCAGGATCGTGCCCGCCGCAATACACACTATTTGATATTGCTGCTAATTGCGGCGGTGATATCACTGGTCGCCATTACCACCTTGCTATTTGCATCACTCGCCTACTTCACTGACGAGCATCGTCAGCAATCTGCGCAAACAGCATGGCAAGGAATTTTGCATGCACTTAGCCCTACCACATTTTTATGGATCACATTAGGTGTGAGTAGTGTGGTGGCACTGGGAAGTCTATTTCGTTTTTTGCAATTAGGTGGCGGAGGCAAAGCCGTCGCGGAAGCCATGGGGGGGCGCCTGCTAGTAGGCAACACTCAGGATGCGGATGAGCGCAAAATTTTAAACGTGGTAGAAGAAATGGCAATTGCCTCGGGTACCGCCGTCCCCCCTGTATATTTAATGGAAGAAGAAAGTATTAATGCGTTTGCCGCTGGCTATCACCCCCAGGATGCCGTTATCGGTATTACTCGCGGTTGTATTCAACGTTTATCTCGCGATGAACTCCAAGGTGTAATTGCCCATGAGTTCAGCCATGTCTTTCACGGCGATATGCGCATCAACATGCGTTTGATCTCACTGTTGTACGGTATTCTGGTAATTGGTTTGATTGGTGAGTTTCTTATTCGCATCGCCAGTAATCGCAGCAGCACTCGCTCCAGTAAAGATAATTCGCCTGCCGCCCTGTTGGCACTAGGTGTTGGACTGTTGGTAATAGGCTATACAGGAATATTTTTTGGCAACCTGATCAAAGCCGCCGTGAGTCGCCAGCGCGAATTTCTCGCCGATGCATCGGCTGTGCAATTTACTCGCAACCCGGAGGGTATTTCGGGCGCCCTGAAAAAAATTGGCGGCAGTACTTTTGGTTCCGAACTACACAATGAACATGCCGCCGAATTCAGCCATATGTATTTTGGCCAAGGAGTGAAATCCTTTTTTAACTTAATGGCGACTCATCCACCATTAGAAGAACGCATCAAACGTATTCAGCCCAACTGGGATGGTGAATTTGCCACAAGTGTATATAAAGGAAGGAAGACTTCAGCAGTTACACAAACAGATAGTACAGACACTGCCGCAACAACAGCGGATGACTTGATCGAAGTTGTTTCGGGGTTTAATAGCACTAGTGCAATCTTGGACTCTGCAACCGTAACACCGACGCAAACCAGTATCGATATAGACCAGGCACTCAATCAAATCGCTCAACCTTCGCGAGCGCAACTCAGTTATGCGCGCGCGCGTCTCGCAGAAATTCCTGAACAATTAAAAAATGCCGCGCACGAAAGCTATAGTGCGCGCGGTATTATTTTTGGCTTGTTGCTGGATCGCCATGCGCAAATCGCCCAGCATCAGCTAGCATTGCTCAGCGAACATTTGCCTGAAGCGGAATTTCAACAGCTGCGTCCGATCATTTCAGCAGCGGCAGCCCAACACGCCGGATTGCGCTTGCCATTGGTTGAGCTCTGCCTCTCCGCGCTAAAACAATTATCGGGCGAGCAGCAACAATTATTTTTAGATTGCATGAATGTATTAATCCGCGCGGACAAAAAAATCAGTTTAATGGAGTGGGCGTTGCATCGAATTGTTTTGCACAATAACCATCACGTCCCACGCATTGAACGCGACCTCAATCTGAAACAATTACCCGGCGAATGTGCCATTCTTTTATCGCTACTTGCTTACGCAGGCGCTGCATCCAGTACCGATGCGGAAGCTGCATTTGCACGTGGAGAGGCCGAATTGAAATTCTCCAATCTGGTATTGCTCCCGCAGGATCAGGTACAACTTGCTGATCTGGACAAAGCACTGCTTCAACTTAACCGGGTAAAACCGCTGCAAAAGCCGCAGCTATTAAAAGCCATGAGCCAATGCGTCCTGCAAGACAATCGCGTAACACTGGCAGAGGCCGAGCTCTTCCGCGCTATCGCGGACAGCCTGGACTGCCCCGTACCACCGCTAATCATGGACGAACGCCGCTAAATTTGTTGCGCTAGCGCAAACCAATCTCATTCCAGCGACCGGATGCTCTACAACAAGCAGGTGACTAACGGGTATAATGCCGCGCACTTAATCCGCTAATCCTGCCAACCAAATGAGGTAATTACCTTGCAACTGGACAACGCATCTGCTGCGCAACTGCGCGAATTGGAAAGTCAACTCACCGAGCAATATCAGGCGATTCTCGCCAAGAAGCTGAATCTGGATCTGACCCGCGGTAAACCTTCTGCCGAGCAATTAAATCTGTCTGATGCAATGGACGGGTTGTTGCAAGGCAACTACATAGCGGCGGACGGCACTGACACCCGTAACTACGGCGGTTTGGACGGCTTGCCTGAAGCCAAGCAACTCGGGGCACACATTATGGGTGTGGAGCCAGCCAATGTGCTGGTAGGCGGTAACTCCAGCCTGACTCTGATGTTCCAGGTGATGCTGACCGCTTACCAATTTGGCCTGAAGGATGCCGCCAGTGCCTGGAAAAATGAAGGCGACGTGAAGTTCCTGTGCCCGGTTCCTGGCTATGATCGCCACTACACCGTGTGCGAGCAACTCGGCATCAAAATGATCAATGTTCCCATGACGTCAACCGGTCCCGATATGGACGTTGTTGAGTCACTGGTGAAAGCCGACAAATCCATCAAAGGTATGTGGTGTGTGCCCAAGTACTCCAACCCGACCGGAGTGGTGTACAGCGATGAAACCGTAGAGCGTATCGCCAAACTCGGCCAAATTGCCAGTGCCAACTTCCGCGTATTTTGGGATAACGCCTACTCTGTGCATGACCTGGTTCCAAACGCACCGCAATTGGCCAGCATTTTGGAAGCAACCCGTCGCAATGGCACTGAAGACTCAGTTGTACAATTTGCATCTACGTCAAAAATTACCCACGCAGGTTCCGGTGTTGCTTTCGTAGCAGCGAGCGCAGCAAACCTCGCGGGCTTCAAAAAGTTTTTGAACAGCTGCACCATCGGCCCGGACAAAGTTAACCAAATTCGCCACTCACGCTTCTTGCCTGGCAAAGATGCACTCATGGCGCACATGAGCAAACACGCAGAATTATTAAATCCACGTTTTGAAGCAGTGTTGAGTGCATTGAGTAAAGCGTTCGATGGTACCGATTTAGGCGCGTGGGAAAAACCTGTGGGCGGTTACTTTGTTTCTTTCGATACCCGCAAAGGTTGCGCTAAAGAAACTGTTCGCCTTGCGGCTGAAGCCGGTGTAAAACTGACACCTGCCGGCGCAACCTATCCCTACGGCAAAGATCCGGAAGATCGCAATATCCGTATCGCACCATCCGTTCCAACCGTACCAGAAGTCGTTGGGGCTATGGAAGTGTTCGTAACCTGCGTGAAACTGGCATCAGTAAAGCAAAAGCTCGCCAGCCTCAGCTAATCGTTTATTCCCCTCTCTACAAAAAAGCCGCTTTTAAGCGGCTTTTTTGTTTTATCGCTATTCACTGCGCAACAAACCAACCGATCTAATCAACGCAGATTAATTCCAAAACACTTGGTTCGTTATCGTTTTTCTTTCTATACTCAAATTAGCACGACAGCAATAAGCGCGTGCGCTAACCCATTCCATTAACCCTATTACCTTTAATCCGATTACCTTTAAACCTGAAGACTGTTTAACCCTTTTTCTCTGCGCTTTTGCCACAGGAGATTGTTTATGGGTGTTGCTACAACGGTAGAAAAATATTTAAAAGCAAAACAGGTCGAGTTCACGCTGCTGGAACATGAATATTGCGAGGGTTCATACAACACAGCACGTGTCGCCAAGATTGATGATCATTGCCTGGCCAAAGGCGTACTATTACGTGATGAGGATTTTCATTACACGCTTTGTGTTCTCCCCACACGCAATAAAATATTACGCCACACCTTGAACCAGATTTTTGATCGTCACATGGAGCTGGTCGAAGAGGAAGAGCTTGCGGAGATTTTTAAAGACTGTGCCGAAGGTGCTATACCTGCACTAGGTGAAGCCTATGGCCTGGATGTAATCTGGGATGAGGAATTAATGGGAGTCGAAGAGGTTTATATTGAGGCCGGTGATCATCGCCACTTGATCCGTTTAAAGCAGCCTGACTTTGCGCAACTCATGCAAGACAAGTTGCACGATCACTTCAGTGCAGAGCGAACCCACCACAGCAAGCTCCCGAAAAAGTATGTTCGTCAGGAGTATGAGCTTTAACCGCATTACAACCCAGAAAGACGAATTGCGGGCACAAAAAAAGCCGCCTTGTTGCCAAGGCGGCTTTTTCATTACCGAAGGAACTAATCCTTGCTCGGTACCAATACTACGTTAGGCGCATTGGCTTCGCGGGCAGCATCGGCAACAGCAACGTAGGTACCAGTGCTTGCACGACCACTTGCAGAAATAATCACCGCAGCCTTAGGCAACTCAGCACGCAGACGCTCCAGGTTAGAACGAACTGAGCGAGTATCTACACGGCGCTCACCTTCTTTCTCCATCAACCAGATTTGGTCATCAGCAGAAATACGAACCAGAATATTTGGTTCAGCATCATCTGGCGGAGGATTGTTGTTTGGCTCAGGAACATTGGGGTTAAAACCCGCTTCTTTAACGAACGACGCAGTTACGATAAAGAAGATCAACATAATGAACACCACGTCGAGCATGGGGGTCAAGTCAATTTCGTTACCATCATCACCGGCTTGGCCTTTTTTTCTACGGCTCACTCTGGGTACTCCTCGTGTTATTTGAACATTATCGTTAGGTCTAACTGAAAGTTCCCAATTCTAGCAGTTTTGGCCGGGCAAAGACCAACTCTTTGTAACCCCCAAAGGGGGGAATTTACGGGAAATATTCGACCGCCAATTGACTGTTTGGTTAATGTCCGACCAGTTTGAGGCGACCCTTCTCGTCAAAAAAACGTCGCCCACCTACCGCCCTAATAACGCCGGCCCGCCCCAAAAAATCCCCCCAACTATTATGTACCATTCGGTCTGACACACCGTTGATCGACAATCACCATCAAGGGGCGCCAATTTCACTAGCAACTTATCACTGCGCCAACGTCAAAACAAAACGAATATCTTATTCCCACTAAACTTCATCACTCCCACTTTGGATATGAAATATAGTGCTGGAAAAGACAATATTTACAGCAGGCCTAAAACTCGATTAGCGTGTTTGTTAGCAACAGATTCACAACAGCGCGCTTGTGGATTTTTAAATCAATCGTCGCCAACGGATCGCATGCGAACTGAGATTGATATGGTTGATTCAAGCAGTCCTAAACAAAACTGAATATATTCGTTGCTCACGAGCATCCAACGAGCAATTAACTGCACATTAAGATGGCCTTCAATTAATCGCTTTAAGGAAGTCATTTGAGTTAACGAGATAACGCAGTGTCCATGAGCCCATTCAAGGCATTGCGTTGGACAATGATGTCGACGAATTAACGAGCCAACGTGAAAGTTGTAATTCAACGAAAATCAATCATTGATACTTGATAGACTAAACGCGACAAGCTCATTGATGCAGCTGCCGACAAGGAACTCATTCCGTTAAATATCTCCCTCATGATGACGAAATAGCTAGTCTCGATAGCCAGGAGAGGGATTTGCCCAGCAACCCTTTGCACATTGCATCACCCTATGCAAAAACAACAGGGATGATATTGATACCGAAAAATTGCCTGCGACTAAACCGCACCGCCCTACTCACAAAGCCAACTGTCTCGCGCTTCAAACACAATCACTGACAACAATCATCGGTAAGCAACTCAGTTTGATTATGGGCTGGCGGGTATTCAAACCTCGCCAAAGTTTAAAATCGTGATCCAGTTAGCCATCACTGAGTCATTCACTACGTCACCGAAGCGATCACAAATCACAAAAAAATTTTGATAAGGCGAATCTTGAGAGGCAAAAAGGAACACTCAACAAGACCTTTTCTCACCGTTGATAGCATCGTTAATGGCAAGTGAAAAAGGGAAAAACAAAACCAATTACGTCCAATTGCAATTGCAGAAGAGCAAAATTGTTTTCAGTAAACAGTCTGATTGAAGGCGCTTCAAACAGAAAAACTTTCCCTTAAAATCGAAAAAACACATTTTTTTACTAAAAATTGTCAAAAAAACGCATTTTTATTGACTATTTAGCGCAAAAAACTTGAATTTTTTTAATAAAGTTTTAACTTATACATGTTGGACTTTTTAATCCATTTATCGACCTTTCGAAAACTATAAAGGAAGCACACCATGGCTGCACGTAAACAAACCGCTGTTAATACTGTTGCAAGTTTGGAACAGCAATTAGCTCAACTGAAAGCGCAACTGGCAAAAGCTCGCGCAGCTCAAGCGGCAGATGCCGGTAAAGCTGTTGCTGGTTTGGCGAAAGACGCTGCTAAAGCTGCTGCAGCTCTGAAAGCTGCTCAAAGCAAGTTGGCTGCTGCTAGTAAAAAGAAAACCCCTGGTTCAGCTAAAGTTGTAGCCGCTGCTAAAGCTGCTGTTGCTGCCGCCAAGAAAGATGCCGCTGCTGCGAAAGCTGCCGTTGCTGCTGCCAAAAAAGAAGCTGCAGCTGCTAAAGCTGCTGCTAAATTGGCTGCTGCGCACGACAAAGCAGTTGCTAAAGCGGAAGGTGCAGTTGCAAAACGCTTGAAAGCTTCAGCTAAGAAAGCTGCAGTAAAAACCAAAGCTGCTGAGAAAAAGGCTGCTGCAAAAGCTAAAGTAGCGGCTAAAAAAGCTGCCGCTAAAGCAAAAGCTGCTGCTAAGAAGCAAGCAGTAAAAGCGAAAGCAGCTGCTAAAAAAGCGGCTTTGAAGAAAAAAGTTGCTGACAAGAAAGCTGCTGTTAAAGCGAAAGCAGCTGCCAAGAAAGCGGCTGTAAAAGCGAAAGCGGCGGCCAAGAAAACTGCAGCTAAAGCTAAAGCAGCAGCCAAGAAAACTGCCGCTAAAGCTAAAAAAGCTCCTGCTGTTAAAAAAGCAGTAGCCAAAAAGGCTCCAGCTGCTAAAAAAGCTCCTGCTGCTAAAAAAGCAGTAGCCAAAAAGGCTCCTGCTGCTAAAAAAGCTCCTGCTGCTAAAAAAGCAGTAGCTAAGAAGCCCGCCGGCGCTGCGCCTGCAAAACGCGGTCGCAAGCCAAAGGCTGCTGCACCAGCAGCGTAATTAGCGATTTACTCGCAATAAAAAAGGCACCTTAGGGTGCCTTTTTTATTGATGCATTCGAATTTAATTTAAATACAAACACGATTTAATTAGATGCCTGTTCCTGTATCACCATTTGATTGAATACGTAGGTGTACATTAGCAGGCGCTGTTCTTCAGTTTGCTCGACGAACTCCAAACCATAATTCACCAACATTGATTGCAATTGTCCATCCTGGGGATCAACGCGAGAGCGGACCCTCCCCGTAAGCACCAGCTCCCGCTTTATCTCGCGAATCTCGACAGGCGCTCTGATTTCCAGTAAATCACCAATTTCCGCAATATCATTCGCAAGCTCTATACGCACGCCCGAAATACTGACATCTAACATAATGCCGCTGGTAGAGGGGATCGACTCCAGACCAATGTTAACGACATCAACTTTTTCATAAACAGCTACGCGAGTAGCGCCCCGAATACCTTTGAATGTCACCGAATCGGGATAGCTCAAGTGAAGTATGGGATAAGGGTCAAGGGTCTGACTTTCTACGATGCCCGCAAATATTCCAATACCATTATCAATCATTAGTCGTACAACTATTTTTTGACCAGGCCTGAATTTAACTAATTTTCCAGCTTGCTTGGGGACAGATAATAAAAGCGCTCGCCCAGGCAAACATCCAATGAGCCGACATGAAAAACGTTCAGGTTGGCCCGCAAGACTGCTTGTCTGCAGTTGTAGAGGGTAGCCATAAGACAGTTTCAATTCTTCGAATTTCATGGTGCTTCACTGAAAATTATTGATGTTGTGTTCAGCAGTGTAGCAGTTGTGGGCAATTGCGCCTTAACGCGCCGAAGAGTCGCGCGTGACGAGCACTCAAAATAATTTAGAACGACTAGCCCAATGATTCAGCAGCCAAGACACCAAACTCTTTGTTCCATTCCATTAGCAATAATGCCAGCGCCTGCGATTGCTCATAGAGTGAAACCAGTTCGTCATGGCTGTCTTTCGGGCCGTGATAGAGTTTGATCTGCCTATGCTTGTTGGCCAACTCATGCTGCAAATGTTGCGACCGGTATACCTCCAGTTTCCAGCGCAGGTTATGCGCTGTATTGCGGTAATAAGCTAATTTGGTCTGCAATGAAATGGGTGTGACTGAGTTAAGCGGGCCAAAAACATTAAAATCCAAGGCTAACACCATTGATTCCTTGGCTGACGCATCTGAAATAACTGTGGCAGTACGCGCCTGACCAACCAACTGAGCCAAATCCCCAAACACTTCGCCCGGAGTAACGTAGTTCACCAAGTCGCCCTTAAGCGCCTGATCAACATAAACCGCCAGTTTTCCCTTGAGTAAAAAATACAGCCAATTTCCTGTGTCACCTTTTTGTAGCACAACTTCACCAGGAACAAATGACAGGATTCGGGAGGCTTGTAAGAGTATTTCGAGTTGCTTTGCGTCTTGCTGCTTAACAACTTTAAAAAACGGGATCCCGGAGAGTAAATGCTCCAGGGTATCTTTGGGGATTTTATGCAGAGGTTTCGTTTCCATCATCTACCCGTAATACTATTTTTATTAAAAATTACTCAACTCATACACCAGGCAATAAGCAACCCCGCCCCTAACACTCCCTGCGCGTATGATACTACTGAAAATCTATAGAACAACTATAGCTAAATTACAGACAAAGTACGCGCACCGCTCTTTTTTCTATATTATACCTATGGGGCTAACCACAAACCGCTGTATACCCCACAGGACTAAAACGCAGGACACCAATGTCCGTAATAATAGAGAGTAGCAAGACTATGCGCTTCAACCATCTATTCCGAGTACTCATAAGTATCACACTACTGATTTTTTCCCACATTTCACGTGCCGAACCAATGCTCAATGGTATTGGGGTCCACCAGGAATTAGGCAGAGAGATCTTTATCGGTGCACTCTTTTCCGAGTCATTGAGCAACGATCCTGGAACACTATTGCGTAATCAGCAACCCATGCGAATGGAACTTAAAATCGTCAGCCCAGAAGGAATTACGGCGCGCAGATTCAGCCGCCTGTGGATTGAAGGTTTGGCAGTTAACAGTAAGGCCGACGCGTTGATGGCGCAAGCAGATAACACCGTTGCTTTTGACGCTATGTTTAAAGGTCGGCTGGTGCCAGACGACTTTGTCAAAATTAGCTACACGCCAGGCAAAGGCGTGAGCGTTACCCTTAATGATGTGCTTTTAGGCACTATTAAAGACGACAACTTCTTTTCTATGCTCTTGGCCACCTGGATTGGGAGCGTTCCTTTATCGTCCGATTACCGCGACAGTTTGTTAAAGGTCGGGGATGTCAACACCGCGTTGCGTACCCGCTATTCAACCATAACACCCTCCGCGACCAGAGTTGCGGAAGTGCGCGCGTGGATTCAGGGTGGTGAACTTGTCGCACAAAATACCAAATCCTCTACTCCGGCTAAATCCGCAGCCGCCAAATCGAGTGCGCGAGCGAAAGAAGAACTTGTCGCTGAGCGGCCCGAGGTTAAATTACCTGCGTTAGAAATTGAAAAGCCACAGCTAGATGTTCCTGCACCTGCGGCTCAAGTTGCAGCCCCTGCAGCTGCCTCTTCAGCGGCAGCCAAACCTGTTGCGGTTACGCCAACACCGGTACAGCCAAAAGCAGAAGAGGATGAAGATGAAGGCCCGGCATTAACAGCGCAAACACTGTTAGCACGCCAATTCTATGTTTCCGATGCGATCAAAAAAATCCGCAGTAAAACCAAGTACCCCCCTCGGGCATTAGAAAGAGGTCAAGCTGGTAGTGTGCGCGTTGCCGTTGTGATAGATCGCAATGGTAATATTTTGAATACAAATATTCTCGAAAATAGCGCTCACGAGATGCTTAACAAAGAGGCACTGGAAGCTGTCAAACGCTCGGCGCCCTTCCCCGCTTTACCTGACACTATTAGCGGCGCGCGGTTTGAGTTTACGGTACCTATGCGCTGGACATTACCGTAAAAATAAGTCACCTGCTTAATGAACTGAATAAAAAAAGCCACTCCGCAAGAGTGGCTTTTTACTTATGGAACATTACTACGAAACGAGGCAGATTAAGAAAGCTGGCGCAGCCGCTGCTCAATGACCTTGTGTATTCCACTACGCTCTAGCGCCGAGTGCTCTTCCAAACGATTTAAATGTATCGCATGCAAGTGCAAGCAAGGCGTTGATGCGTCGAGCTCACGTAAATCCCCCTTCATCAATACCGGCAGGAAAGGCTTATTCGGCGGCAACTTTTCACGAACTATCTTTAAGCCCATTTGCAAAGGCAGTGCGCGATATTTAACCGTGCCACTGCGAAAGGGAATTCGTAAAAATAAACAAGGGCGCGATTGATATACACCAGGAATAATTTCCATTCCAGTAGGTGTTACAGCATTAGCCGTAATACCGTTAAAGGTATCGTGAGGTGCATAGGGGTTAGGAAGAATCACTAACTTACGCTCTTCTTCTTTGGGGAAGAAAATATTGTAGTTTGTGTATAGCTGCTCTACGGAACTGGAGTAGACACAGAGTTTATTTTCAAACCCCATGACAAAATCTACCGCCCGCTGGCGCTGATTAAAGGCATCCAGATCCCAGATCAGGTCCTTGTTATCGGAATTTATTGACAAGATTGGCTCTTAAAAAAGAAAGTGAAAGAAGTATAGTCTTGTAAAACTTAAACGTTCAAACATTCAACGCGCACGAGAACGCGCTTCAACTCTTCCAATCCTTTGTCGCTGAACAAATAATCCGCTCGCGCCTGCCCCAGGTATTCTCGTTCATCAATGACAGCGCATGCCTCGCGAATAACTTCCAACTCAGGGCAGTGGCGAAAAGATGAAGACAAAAAGATGGCCCAATCATTTTCACTTGCCTGCCCTACCAACACGTTTTGCAAGAGCACAATCACATCCGCTTTCGCCATCTGGTAGTGCGGATGTTTTACCCAGAGTAAAACACCAATTACCACCAAAAAAATCAACAGCGTAATAACAAAAACGGCCATGACTTAATGCTCGCGCGTAGCCCGGAATACAACCTCGGGGTGGCGCTCCTGTGTGAGTGAAAGGTTTACACGAGAAGGGGCAAGATAGGTCAAATGTCCACCGCCATCAAGAGCCAGGTTCTCGGCGCACTTGCGTTTGAACTCTTCCAGTTTTTTAGGATCAGTGCATTCACACCAGCGCGCAGTGGTAACACTTACCGGCTCGTAGATCGCCTCTACTTTATATTCATCTTTCAAACGATAAGCAACCACTTCAAACTGCAACACACCCACAGCACCAACCACAATATCGTTGTTGTTAACCGGGAAAAATACCTGAGTCGAACCCTCTTCCGACAATTGCTGTAAGCCTTTTTGTAGTTGCTTCATTTTGAGCGGATCTTTCAAACGAATACGGCGAAACAGTTCCGGTGCAAAGTGGGGGATGCCGGTAAATTTCATCTCCTCACCTTCGGTAAAGGTATCACCAATCTGAATGGTGCCGTGGTTATGCAGCCCGATAATATCGCCCGCAATAGCTTCTTCTACAGCACTTCGATCACCTGCCATAAAAGTTACTGCATCGGCAATTTTGACATCTTTACCAATACGCACATGCTTCATTTTCATGCCCTGCGAATAGGTACCCGAACAAATACGCATGAACGCAATGCGATCACGATGTTTTGGGTCCATGTTCGCCTGAATTTTAAAAATAAATCCGCTGAACTTCTCTTCGGTAGGCTCAACCGAACGTTCGTGGGTTGCGCGCGCCCGCGGCGTTGGAGCCCATTCAACGAAACCATCCAGCATTTCACGCACGCCGAAGTTACCCAGTGCAGTACCGAAGAAAACAGGCGTCATACGACCGGCAAGATATTCTTCTAAATCAAATTGATGCGTTGCGCCGCGCACAAAATCAATTTGCTCCCGATAGTCATCGGCGTAGGACCCCATTAGCGCCGTCGCTTCCGCGCTATCCAAGCCTTTGATTTGAATATCATCGGGAATCGTGTGACCAAAACCTTGCTGGTAAACATGGATCACATCGGTATAAAAATTATAAACCCCGAGGAATTCCTTGCCGCTACCCAACGGCCAGTTGATCGGTGCCGCGGTAATTTTTAATACGTTTTCAATTTCATCCAGCAATTCAACTGTATCACGACTTTCTCGATCCATTTTATTAATGAAGGTAAGAATCGGCGTATCGCGCAAGCGGCAAACTTCCATCAATTTAATGGTGCGATCTTCGACACCTTTCGCACCGTCGATCATCATCAATACTGAGTCCACTGCGGTGAGCGTGCGATAAGTATCTTCCGAGAAATCCTCGTGACCTGGGGTATCAAGCAAATTGACAATACGATCCTTATAAGGGAATTGCATCACCGAGGAGGTTACCGAAATTCCACGCTCCTGCTCCATGGTCATCCAGTCAGATTTTGCATGGGGGCCACGCTTGCCCTTTACTGAGCCAGCCAATTGAATAGCATTCCCCCAGAGCAATAACTTTTCCGTAACAGTCGTTTTACCGGCATCCGGGTGAGAAATAATGGCAAAGGTGCGACGCTTTGCGAGTTCAGCAGTTAAGTTACTCATAGAAATTTCGCGCAATATAAGAAGTAAAAAGAAAAACTGGAAGTGGCCGGAATTATATCCTGCACATTCTATTTAGGGGGATTGGATTTAAATCAGCTAGGACTCAGCTAGCGCAATACTCTGGTAGATGTGGCGTTTCAGCCACAACCACGCCCATATGCCCAAGCCAACATTGGCAATCGCAGTGGCAATAAAAATACCTTTCATTCCCCACAGCTGCTGACCAATCCAGGCCAGAGGTAAATACACATAAAGTACGCGACCGGCAGAAATCATCATCGCCGGCCAAGGATTTCCCATGCCATTGAAGGCCGCATTCACCGACATTATTAAACCATAGGCGCCATAGCTGATCGGAACTATCCACAAATACAGGGCAGCAATCGCCACCACCTCGTCATGGCCTCCGAATAATTGCGCGATCTCTGCACCCAATAGCCACAAAACAACTGCCAGAAACAATCCAAACCCGAGGCAAAATTGAGTCAGCACACGCAACGCATCTTGTAATCGTTCGACTTGCCCTGCTCCAAGGTTCTGTCCAAAGAAGGGGCCTACCACACCGGATAGAGCGTAAAACACTATAAGAGCGAGGGGTTCAATACGCGTCGCAATTCCCAAAGCGGCGACCGCATCAGTTCCATAAGCAGCGACCATCGCCACAACTATCGCACTGGCAAACGGTATGATCACATTCGCCGCCATGGCGGGGAGCCCCACTTCAACAATTGCAAGCCAGGATGCTTTCAGCTTTTGCCAGGGGATAAATGGGTTGATCACCATATGCAGACGCGCATGTAAAATGTATAGGGCAAGTACCAGCATCAGTGCTCGAGTGATCAAGGTTGCAAGGGCTGCGCCTTGTAAACCCAATGCAGGTGCGCCAAGCAAACCAAAGATCAGTACCGGGTCGAGTAGCACGTTTACCAAGGCTGCTCCACCCATCAAATAACCCTGCACCTGACTCATTCCCATAGCACGCAACGCCGACAGGCACACCATAGGTACCATGAGACATGGAGCACTGAAATACCAAATAGACATGTAAGAACGAATCAGGGGAATTAACTCTGAAGGTGCACCCAGTAAGAGAAACAGCGGCTCCAGAGTAAGCCATCCCAGTAAACAGACCGAGGCAGAAATAATAAACGTCAGACTCATGGCATCAGTCGCTAGACGACGCGCCTTACTTGAATCTCCTTCTCCAATAGCTCGCGCAACAGCGGAGGATGTGCCCGCCCCCAACCCAATTGCCAAACTGGTCAGCACCATAATAATTGGGAAAGTGAAGCTGAGCGCAGCCAACGGCTCTCGCCCTAACTGGGCGATAAAAAACGTTTCGATGGTGTTGAGTGACATGGTTGCCATCAACCCCCAAACCAGCGGTAACGCCAGACTTTTTAGCTGTGTGGACACCCGACCTTCAGTAAGGGTTGCCTGGAGCGGTTCTGCCATAAAAAAGGTGCTGTTGGTCAACAAAAAGGCGTGCAGTATACACCAGTGCTGACGCAGAATTTGCGCTTGACTACCCTCTACTGCGACAAAGTGTCGCAGTAGAGGGTGCAACGGAAAAGCACCAGACGGCTGTTCGCTTGGTTATAATCGTTTGGAATGATGAATACGAAATCTGCCATGCAAAACCGATCTGTGTTACCCACTTCTTTTGCTCTTGCCGATCACGCTCAGCACCTTAGCTATTGGGTAATGATTCGCACACTTATACTTATTTTGTTAGGTATCGCCGCCGTCATTTGTTTGTGGCACGGCAAAGTGAATCTGCCGTTTACGCAAATATTAATTGCTCTGGTATTACTCACCAGCGTCAACCTGCTAACTTTTTCCCGTTTACGGCAAAGTTTGCCGGTCACCGAGGTAGAATTTTTTATCCAACTACTAATCGACTTAGCCTGTCTGAGCGCAGTGTTTTATTTCAGTGGTGGAGCTAACAATCCCTTCGTGTCCTATTTTCTGGTGCCCATTTGCGTTTCTGCCGCGACACTCGGTAGTGGATTAACGCTAACTATCGCAGCGTTGAGTACCTTAAGTTATTCATTGCTGCTATTTTTTCACGTGCCCCTACCAATTCTTGCTCCTGAACATCATCAACCAAGCACCAATACGTTAAATTTGCATGTATTGGGTATGTGGCTAAATTTTTTTATCAGTGCCGGCCTGATCACATATTTCATTGTGAAGATGGCACGCGACCTGCGCGCTCAAGAGGCGCAGTTAAATCGCTGGCGTGAAGATCAATTGCGCGATGAGCAAGTAATGGCAGTTGCAACTCTCGCTGCAGGTACAGCGCATGAATTGGGAACGCCTTTATCGACTATGAAAGTATTAATTAGTGAATTACGCGAGGAATATTCTGACAATGAAAATCTGCGTCGCGATCTTTTATTACTGCAAGCACAAGTCAATCAATGCTCAGCCACACTACGTGGCATGGTAAATAAAGCAGAGCTGGCCAAAGAAGGGAAAGTTACCGCAGAATCAGTTCGTACCTACTGTGACAATCTGCTGGACCGCTGGAGAATTCTCCGTCCGGATATCAAAGCCACAATCGAATTTTCTGCAACAAATCCGGCTATAAATGCTGTGTTCTCACCAACCATAGCCCAAGCGATTTTAAATCTACTTAACAACGCTGCTGACGCTAGTCCTGAAGATATTCAAATTACTATTAAGTGGACCAAGGAATCCATGCAATGGACTATTAACGATAGTGGCCCGGGCATAGCAGAGGATATCAGCGCCCATTTGGGAAAATCATTTATTTCTACGAAAAATAAAGGCTTGGGTATTGGACTATTACTGACACAGGCAACGATCAATCGCCACGGAGGGACTGTGAGTTTGCACAAACACTTTCCACGGGGAACTGTAACGCAAGTGCTACTCCCGTTAATAACTGAGGCGAATGTACGAACCCATGAGTAATATAGCCCGTCTTGATTTTCTAATTGTCGATGATGATCCAACTCTCGCCGCTATGCTGGAGCGAGCGCTTAAACGCCGACAGTTTTCCTGTGCAGTCGCACATAGTGCGATGCAAGCTCTGCAACTGGCAGAGACTTATTTAATCGGCAAGGCGAGTGTTGATCTGAAGCTGGGGAATGATTCAGGCTTACAATTAATTCGCGAATTAAAATTAAAATTGCCTGATTTACAGATTGTTATGCTGACGGGATACTCGAGCATCTCAACTGCCGTTGAGTCGGTCAAATCAGGAGCGGCAAACTACCTGTGCAAACCCGCCGACACCGATGAAATACTGGCTGCTTTTGGTGAAACACAACACAGCGAATCGCAAGAATTCAGTTACACGCCTTTATCAGTTGATCGATTGGAATGGGAACACATTCAGAAAATATTGCAGGAAAATAACGGTAATATTTCAGCCACAGCAAGAGCATTAGGAATGCACAGACGCACATTGCAACGCAAACTACACAAGCGTCCGGTCAAGCATTAAAACGAGGAATTAAGCGGATCAAGTTGCATAGCCATCAATAATGCATCTTCATGGCCGTTAACAGTTGGATAATAGTTTTTACGTTGACCCACCTCAAAAAAACCTTCTTTTGAATAAAGCTCTATCGCTTTACGATTTGAAACTCGCACTTCCAGAAACAGCATATCAGCTTTACCTCGCACACAATTCGCTGCGTGAACTAACAGAGATTGGCCAATGCCCTTACGTTGATACTTTGGCGCAACAGAAATATTCAATAACTCAGCATCGCCACCGCCATGGGTTACAACCACATAACCGACTAATACGCCTTCGACCTCTGCCAGCCAGCACTTTTGTCGACCATTAATACAATCTTCAAAACTGGATTGCCGCCAGGGATGTGAGTGCGCACTGCGTTCTAGCTGCATCACTTGCGCAATATCATTTTCTGAAATTTCTCGAAAATGGAGTTCAAAACCAGTATAAGTAGTTACTTGATGAGAAATCATGGGAAAGCTTTTAATTTAGCACCGCCCATAAAAGAGCTTTATCAGTTGGTTTGTGTAGAAGTTCATTGAGGCTCGGTAGTAAAAGCGCCGATAAGGAACTCATCCCTGATGGTCCACCAACTGTCACATATTGCCACCGACTTTCGACGACTGATAAATGTTCATCAATAAAATATTGAATCGCATTTTCACCTAACAACCACAAATGTTTAATAGGGCGTAATTCATTCTCTACCGCCAACCAAGTCTGCAATTCATTGCGAGCATCAGATTCAGTGCGTGAGACAAATCGATTCTCAATCATCGGCCAACGCATGACTTCTTCATTCAAATCAGGCTTAAGCGGACCCAACACCACCCGCAAGATGTTGCTCAACAACACTTCAGTTGGTAAGGCCATA
>JACCDS011300645.1_pt1 | contig 17803 bp, 15 predicted proteins | sample 7446441 | NCBI WGS metagenome assembly JACCDS01 (sample SAMN15323445, study PRJNA562643) | freshwater metagenome | isolation source: river surface water | place: USA:Blue River Watershed | collected 2017-08-17
AGTGAAGTCCGCGTGACCGTGGTCGCGACCGGCCTCGGCCGCGCACGACGTCCGCAGCTGGTGACCACGCAGGTGCCGGTGGCGCGCACCGGTACCTATGACGCGGTCGCGCCGGCACCGACAGCGGCTACCGAGGCGGCCGTACCGGGTGCGAACCAGACCTTCGAGCCTATCCGCACGCCGGCGGTCTGGCGTCGCGAGCATGCGTCGGAGACGGTGCGTGCAATGGAGCGCAACGGCACCGAAACCTACGACATCCCGGCCTTCCTGCGTCGTCAGGCTGACTGATCTGCAGGAAATCGGCGGGCAGGGCATACTTTGGCCCTGTCCGCCGCCCTGGCGGCCTCGTACCCGCAAAGGATAGTCATGACCATAAAAATCGGAGAGCGTCTCCCCGACGCGAAACTGTCGGAATTCATCGAAACCGAAACCGAGGGCTGCGCGCTCGGCCCGAACACCTTTGATGTGTCGACGCTCGTGAAGGGCAAGACCATCGCCATATTCGGCCTGCCCGGCGCGTTCACGCCGACCTGTTCCGCGCAGCACGTGCCCGGCTATGTGCAGCACGCGAAGGCGCTGCATGCGAAGGGCGTGGACGAGATCTGGTGCGTGTCGGTCAACGATGCGTTCGTGATGGGCGCCTGGGGCCGCGACCAGCAGGCCACCGGCATCGTGCGCATGATGGCTGACGGCAGCGCCGAGTTCACCAAGGCAATCGGCATGGAATTCGACCTGATCGCGCGTGGCCTGGGCATACGCTCGCAGCGTTACTCCATGCTGGTTGAAGATGGCGTAGTCACGCAGCTGAACCTGGAAGCGCCGGGCAAGTTCGACGTGTCGAATGCCGAGACCTTGCTGGGGCAATTGTAAGTCGTCGGTGGGTTTCGCCTTCGGCTCAACCCACCCTATTTTCCAACCATGATCAAGCAACGCACCCTCCGCGAATCCGTCAGCACCACCGGCGTCGGCCTGCACTGCGGCACGCGCGTGGTGCTGACGCTGCACCCTGCGCCGGTCAACAGCGGCATCGTGTTCCGCCGCATCGACGTCGAGCCGCCGGTCGAATTGCCGGCGTCCGCGATGGGTGTGGGCGATACGCGCATGGCTTCGGTGCTGGAGAAGGATGGCGTGCGTGTTTCGACCGTCGAGCACCTGATGTCAGCGTGTGCGGGCCTCGGCATCGATAACCTGGTCGTAGACTTGACCGCCGAGGAAATCCCGATCATGGACGGCTCGGCGGCGTCCTTCGTGTTCCTGCTGCAGCAGGCCGGCTGCGTCGAGCAGGCGGCTGCAAAGAAATTCATTCGCGTGAAGAAGGCAGTCGAAGTGCGCGAGGGCCAGGGCGCGAACGAGAAGTGGGCGCGGCTGGAGCCGCATCATGGCTATCGGCTGAAGTTTTTCATCGAATTCAATCACCCGGCCATCGATGGCACCGGCCAGACCGCCGCAGTCGATCTCGACCTGGAGTCTTACATCGAAGCCATCGCGCGCGCGCGCACCTTCGGTTTCATGCAGGATGTCGAAACCCTGCGCGGCATGGGGCTGGCGCGTGGCGGCTCGCTCGAGAATGCGATCGTGATGGACGAATTCCGCATCCTGAATTCCGGCGGCCTGCGCTATGAGAACGAATTCGTGCGCCACAAGATCCTCGACGCGATGGGCGATCTCTACCTCGCCGGCCATCCGCTGCTGGCCAGCTATACCGCACACAAGTCGGGCCACGGCCTGAACAATAAATTGCTGCGCGCGCTGTTCGCCGATCCCGACGCTTACGAGATCGTCACCTTCACTTCCGATGCCGCAGCACCTGCTGCGTACTCGACGCAACTCGAACAGGAGTGGGCAGGCGTCTGAGCTTGCCCCGGCGCTTGTCATTCCGGCGCAAACCTCACCCCATCATGGTGCATCGGCGCGCGCCTCGCGCACCAGCATGATGCATCAACCCCGCCTGCAGCGGTCGAATCCGTTGGCATCAATGTTGCATTGATCAAAGCACCGAGAGGCAGGCAAGGTCATCCGACCGATTTCGCTTCTTGAGCAAGGACGCTAGGGTTCCGGTCGCGATCGTCATCGCGATGTCTGGTCCGAGAGCGGCCGGCTTCGACCCTTCACCGGTTCGACGCTCCACGGAGGGATAAAAGCCCGGGAGGCCATCGCAAGTGTTGCGGTTGCTCGCCTCCGGTTTTTTGACTTCGAGGCGCCAATGAAACCGGAACACCTGCCCCCTGCGGCCAGCGATTCCCCCGTCAGTAAAAACCGGCCGCGCAACCAGCGCGCCGCGTGGTCCGTGCGCGGCGAAATTCCTCGCAGCGTGGGGATTGCGTTGTCGGTGCTCGGCTTCCTGCTTCCCTTCGTTGCATGGTTCATCGTGTCGCACAGCGGCCTGATGGAAGAAGTATTCATGCCGACCCCGATGAAGGTGCTCGACAGCGCGATCAACTGGTGGGCTGACGGCGAACTGCTTGCCGACATCCTGATCAGCATCGAGCGCATCTTCGGCGGTTTCCTGCTGTCGGCCGTGATTGCGCTGCCCCTGGGCGTGATGATCGGCACCTACGCGCCGGCGCGCGCGCTGCTTGAGCCGCTGACAGACTTCTCGCGCTACCTGCCGGCGGTCGCCTTCATTCCGCTGATCATGCTGTGGGTCGGCATCGACGAGAGCGCGAAAATCACCGTGATCTTCGTCGGCACCTTCTTCCAGATGGTGCTGATGCTGGCCGAGGATGTCGCGCGCGTGCCGAATGCGGCCATCGAGGCCGCTCGCACAATGGGCGCGACCAATGGCGAGGTGGTCAAGCTGGTGATCTTGCGCTCCGCGCGTCCGGCGATGCTGGACACGCTGCGCTCCTGTATGGGGCTCGCATGGACCTATCTGGTGGTCGCCGAGCTGGTGGCCGCGAACAGCGGCCTCGGCTTTGCGATCCTGAAGGCGCAGCGCTTCCTGCATACCGACAAGATTTTCGCCGGCATCCTGATGATTGGCCTCATCGGCCTCATTACCGACCAGCTATTCCGCTGGCTGCATCGCACCGCCTTCCGCTGGCACTACCTCCGGAGCTGACATGGACCACATCAAGATCAATGTTCGCAGTCTGGACAAGTTTTATGGCAAGGGCGAGCGCCGCGTGCATGCGCTGGCCGACATCAACCTCGACATCCGTGCCGGCGAGTTCGTCACGCTGGTGGGTGCGTCCGGCTGCGGCAAGTCCACGCTGCTGCGCACGATAGGCGGGCTCGAAGAGTATGCGGACGGCGACATCCTGTGCAATGGCGACATGGTCGACGGCCCCGGCGCCGACCGCGCGATGGTGTTCCAAAGCTACAGCCTGTACCCGTGGCTGACCGTAAGCGAGAACATCCGTTTCTCGCGCCGCCTGAAGCACAAGCGCGAGAACCTGACGTCAAGCGATGTCGAGATCGCGTCCGGCCGTGCCGATGCATTGATACAGCTGATGGGGCTGTCGCATGTCGCCCGGTCGTATCCTGCCGAGCTGTCCGGCGGCATGCAGCAACGCGTCGCGATCGCGCGTGCGCTGATGGGCAAGCCCGACGTGCTGCTGATGGACGAGCCTTTCGGCGCGCTCGATGCGCAGACGCGCGAGGTGATGCATGACCTGATCCGGCACGTGTACCTGCTGGAAAAGACCACCGTGGTGTTCGTCACGCACGACGTCGAGGAAGCGCTGTACCTCGGCCAGCGCGTGGTCGTGATGGCGCCGCGCCCGGGCCGCATCGACTCCATCGTCGATGTGCCTTTCGGCACCGAGCGCGAGCAGGACCTGAAGCTCGCGCCCGAGTTCAACGAGATCAAGCGCCGCATCCTGCAGCGTATCCGTGAAACCTCCGGCATCAAGACCGACCTCGATCAGCTCGCGAAGCTGACCCGTGCGGCCTGACCTATCCCTGACGAGAAGCATGATGAACCAGCCCGACATCCTCGACCTGCAGATCAAGACCAGAGAACTTGCGCCCGACCTCGATCCGGCCAGAGTCAAATGGATAGAAACCTTTCCCGGCGGCGGCCACTGGTCGTACCGGCTCGCGCGCGGCACCACGCTGCGTTTCATCGACCTTGAAGGCGGCGCGAATGCATCGGTGCTGCTGTACCGCGCAGATGAAAAGCTCGAGCGGCTGAACGTACCCGACACGCTGAAGGCGCAGCACACCGCGCACCTGACCACCGGCCATGTGCTGTATTCCGACATGGGACGCATTCTCGCGTCATTTGCGCGCGATACCGTCGGCTGGCATGACCCGCTGTGCGGCGTGTCCGATGCCGAACTCGTGAACAAACGTTACGGCCAGTACCGCTATCAGGAACACCGCAACGCGATGCACCGCAACGGCAAGGACAGCCTGCTGGTCGAGATCGGCAAGTGGGGGCTAGGCCTGCGCGACTGGGTGCCGAACGTGAACCTGTTCTCGAAGGTCAGCGTGAACGATGAGGGCCGCTTCGCATTCGTGACCGGCAATTCGAAGGCTGGCGACTTCGTCGAGTTGCGGCTGGAGATGGATGTGCTGGTCGCGATCTCGACCGCGCCGCACCCGCTCGACCCGAACCCGGCATACGCGCCAAAGAAGGTCGCGCTGGTCGCGTGGAACTCCGGCACTGCGTCCGGCGATGACGTGTGCCGGCTGTCCTGCGATGAAAATAGGCGCGGCTACTACAACACGGAACTGATTTATCGGTGATGGTTCTTCAGGCAGTGGACCCCAGCTTGCGCTGGGATCCATGCAGTTCGAGCAGATCGACATGAATGAGTAATGAAATGAATACACTCCGCGAAAGCCCCCTCGACCCCGCAAAAGCCGTCTACGACTACCGCCTGCCCGCCGGCGAACCCTGGCTACACAAGGTCAGCAAGGGGCAGGTGCTGCGCATCATCGACGTCGAGGGCAACCAGGCGGTCGACACCATTTTCTACAACGCCGACGACAGGGCAGAGAGCTACAGCGTGACCGACACGCTGCAGCACCAGGGCGGCATCTACCTGAGCACCGGCTCGGTTCTGATGTCGAATCGCGGCCGGCCGATGCTGTCCATCGTCGCTGACACCTGCGGCCGGCACGACACGCTGGGCGGTGCGTGCGCGGCCGAAAGCAACACGGTGCGCTATGCGGTCCAGAAGAAATTCATGCACAGCTGCCGCGACAACTACCTACTCGCGCTCGCGCATGCCGACAACGGGATGGGCAAGCGCGACCTCGTGCCGAACGTGAACTTTTTCATGAACGTGCCCGTCACGCCGGACGGCGGCCTGACCTTCGCCGACGGCGTGTCCGCACCCGGCAAATATGTCGAGCTGCGCGCCGAGATGGACGTGCTGGTGCTGGTGTCGAACTGCCCGCAGCTGAACAACCCGTGTAATGCGTACAACCCGACGCCGGCGCAATTCCTGATCTGGGATCCGCAGCACTAAGCACGCAGCATAAAAAGAGACAATGATGTTCAAAAAAATACTGATCGCAAACCGCGGCGAAATCGCGTGCCGCGTGATCCGCACCGCGCGCAAACTCGGCATCCAGAGCGTGTCCATCTATTCCGAGGCCGATGTCGAGTCGCTGCACGTGCGCCTCGCCGACGAAGCCATCTGCGTCGGCCCGGCGCCGGCATCCGAAAGCTACCTGTCGGCTGACAAGGTGCTGGACGCTGCGAAGCAGACCGGCGCCGATGCGATCCATCCCGGCTACGGCTTCATGAGCGAGAACGCCAATTTCGCGGAAGCCTGCGCGGCCGCCGGAGTGACCTTCATCGGCCCGACCCCGCAGCAGATGCGCGACTTCGGCCTCAAGCACACTGCGCGCGAACTGGCGCAGCAAGCCGACGTGCCGCTGTTGCCGGGCACCGCCCTGCTCGCTGACGCGAACGAGGCGCTGAAAGAAGCCGAACGCATCGGTTATCCGGTGATGCTGAAGAGTACGGCGGGCGGCGGCGGCATCGGCATGCGGCTGTGCCGCAGCGCCGCCGAACTGGAGGCTGCGTATGCGTCGGTGCTGTACCTGTCGCAGAACAACTTCAAGAACAGCGGCCTCTACATTGAAAAATTCGTCGAGCGCGCGCGCCATGTCGAGGTGCAGATCTTCGGCGACGGCAAGGGCAACGTGGTGTCGCTCGGCGAGCGCGACTGCTCGGTGCAGCGCCGCAACCAGAAGGTGATCGAAGAGACGCCAGCGCCGGGACTGTCGGAAGCTACACGCGACGCGCTCGCGAAAACGGCGGTAAGGCTGGGCAAGGCGATCGCTTACCTGTCGGCCGGCACCGTCGAGTATGTATTCGATGCCGATACCGGCGCTTTCTACTTCCTCGAAGTGAACACGCGTCTGCAGGTCGAGCATGGCGTGACCGAGCAGGTGTTCGGCGTCGATCTGGTCGAGTGGATGATACGCGCGGCGACCGGCGACTTCGCGCTGCCGGCGCAGGACACCCTGAAGCCGCAAGGCCACTCGATGCAGCTGCGCGTGTACGCGGAAGATCCGGCGAAGAATTTCCAGCCCTCGTCCGGCGTGCTGACCGAGGTGCAGTTCGCCGACGGCCTGCGCGTCGACACCTGGGTCGAGCGCGGCGTGACGGTCAGCCCGTTCTACGATCCGCTGCTGGCGAAGCTGATCGTCAGGAGCGATTCGCGCGACGCATCGATTGCGAAGCTGGTCGCATCGCTGGGCGACAGTCGCATAGCCGGCATCGAGACCAACCTCGGCTACCTCGCTGACATCCTGCGCCATCCACCTTTCGTCAGCGGACAGCCGACCACGCAGATGCTGGCCGCGATGCCTCATGGCCCGAACACGGTCGAGGTGCTCGAGGCCGGCATTCAGACCACGGTGCAGGATTATCCGGGCCGGCTCGGCCTGTGGAACGTCGGCATCCCGCCGTCGGGCCCGATGGATTCGTACGCGCACCGCTTCGCGAACCACCTGCTCGGCAATGACGACGCAGCGGCCACGCTGGAGATGACGCTGCAGGGTGCAGCGCTACGCTTCAACTGCGACTGCACGATCGCGCTTGCCGGTGCGGACCTGCAGGCCACCGCCGGCGGCGACGCCGGCAAGCGTGCGCTCGCGAACTGGAGCGCGCACACGATAAAGGCTGGCGAGACGCTGCGTTTCGGCTCGGTGAAGGGCGCCGGCGTGCGCGCCTACCTCGCCTTCGCGGGCGGCATCGACGTGCCGGATTACCTCGGCAGCAAATCGACGTTCACGCTCGGCCAGTTCGGCGGCCATGGCGGACGCGCACTGCGTGCCGGCGACGTGCTGCACGTGGGCGCTGGCGAGGTGAAGGCTGTCGCGCTGCCGCAGCAGGCGATTCCCGACTACGGCCACGACTGGCAGATCGCGGTGCATTATGGCCCGCATGGCGCGCCGGACTTCTTCACCGACGACGACATCGCCACTTTCTTCGGGACGCGCTGGGAAGTGCATTTCAACTCCAGCCGCACCGGCGTGCGCCTGATCGGCCCCAAGCCGCGCTGGGCGCGCACCGATGGCGGCGAAGCCGGCCTGCATCCGTCGAACATCCATGACAACGCGTATGCGATCGGCTCGATCGACTTTACCGGCGACATGCCGGTGATCCTCGGTCCCGATGGCCCCAGCCTCGGCGGCTTCGTGTGTCCGGCGGTCATCGTGTCGGCCGACCTGTGGAAAATGGGGCAGCTGAAGCCGGGCGACAGCGTGACCTTCATCCGCGTGTCGGCGGATGAAGCGGCCACCATGCGCGAGCAGCTTGAGCGCGCGTTCACGCCGCAAATGGCTGCGCCGGCATTCACGATTCCGGTGACGGCGCAGGGTGAGCAGCAGGCAGCGATCGTCAACGCAGGCAAGCTCGCCGATGGCACCGAAGTCGTGTACCGCCGCGCGGGTGATGATTACCTGCTGGTCGAATTCGGCGCGCTGGTGCTGGACATGGAACTGCGCTTCCGCGTGCATGCGCTGATGCTGGCGGTCGAGAAGGCGCGCTTGCCGGGTGTGATCGACCTGACGCCGGGCATACGCTCGCTGCAGCTGCATTACGACCATCGCCAGTTGCCGGCGCGCGAGCTGATCGCCAAGCTCGACCGGCTGATCGCCGACCTGCCGCCGGTCGATGCGATGGTGGTGCCTTCGCGCACCGTGCACCTGCCGCTGGCATGGAACGACTCGCAGACCCAGCTCGCGATCCAGAAATACCAGACCACGGTGCGCCCGGGCGCGCCGTGGTGCCCGTCGAACATCGAGTTCATCCGCCGCATCAATGGTCTCGCGTCGGACAAGGAGGTGTACGACGTGGTGTTCAACGCGAGCTACATGGTGCTTGGCCTTGGGGATGTCTATCTCGGCGCGCCGGTCGCCACGCCGGTCGATCCGCGTCATCGCCTCGTCACCACCAAGTACAACCCGGCGCGTACCTGGACGCCGGAGAACGCGGTCGGCATCGGCGGCGCCTACCTGTGCGTGTACGGGATGGAAGGGCCCGGCGGCTACCAGTTCGTCGGCCGCACCGTGCAGATGTGGAACCGCTACCGGCAGACCGACAGCTTCCGCGACGGTCATCCGTGGCTGCTGCGCTTCTTCGATCAGATCCGCTTCTACGAAGTCAGCGAGGAGCAGCTGCTCGAGCATCGCCGCGATTTCCCGCTCGGTCGCTTCGACGTGCGCATCGAAGAGGGCGAGTTCTCGCTCGCGCAGTACCGCCAGTTCCTCGAGACGGAAAAGGATTCCATCGCGGGCTTCAAGCAGAAGCAGCAGGCCGCGTTCGAGGCCGAGCGCGAGCGCTGGCGCACAGCCGGACAGGCTGAATACGTCGGCGATGACGCTGCGTCGTCCGCAGCCGCCGATGTCGAGCTGCCGGAAGGCTGCCGCTACCTGACCGCAGCGGTGCCGGGCAGCGTATGGAAGATCGCGGTACCGGCCGGCAGTGCCGTAGCTGAAGGCGACAGCGTTGCGATCCTCGAGTCGATGAAGATGGAAATCCCGCTCGAGGCGAGCGCCGCCGGCGAAGTGGTCGAGTGGCTGGTGTCCGAGGGCACGGCGGTAGCGGCGGGGCAGAACATCGCGATTTTCCGCGCGCAGTGAATTGAATTTGACCGAAAGAAAAGCATGAACGATATCGTCAGACAAGGCTTGCCGACGCTGCACGCACTGCGCGAGCATTACGGTTCGGGCGAACTGGAGGCTAGCGCCGTGATCGCGCAGGTGGTGCAGCGCATCGCGGACGTCGACCGCCCGGAGATATGGATCTGCCGCGTCGACGAAGCGAAGCTGCTCGAACAGGCGAAGGCACTCGACGCAATATTGGCCAGTGAAGGCGTTGCCGTGTTCGCGAAGCTTCCCTTGTTCGGCATTCCGTTTGCGGTGAAGGACAACATCGACGTCGCCGGCATGCCGACCACCGCTGCCTGCCCGGCGTATGCGTATACGCCGGACCGGTCCGCGACAGTGGTCGAACGCCTGCAGGCGGCCGGCGCGGTATTGATCGGCAAGACCAACCTCGACCAGTTCGCCACCGGCCTGGTCGGTACCCGCTCACCGTATGGCGCGGTGCGGAATTCGAAGGCGCCGGAGTATGTGTCCGGCGGTTCCAGCTCCGGCTCCGGCGTATCGGTCGGGCTGGGTCTGGTGTCGTTCTCGCTCGGCACCGACACTGCCGGCTCCGGCCGCGTGCCGGCCGGGCTGAACGGCATCGTCGGACTGAAGCCCACGCGCGGCCTGATTTCCGCGCGCGGCGTGGTGCCTGCCTGCCGTACGCTCGACTGTGTATCCATCTTCGCGCAAACGGTCGCCGATGCATGGGCCGCGCTGCAGAGTGCCGGCGGCTATGACGCAGAAGACGGTTTCTCGCGCAATATCGCGATGCTTGGCGTGAAGCGCCGCAGCTACCGGATCGCGATTCCGGCCAAGCTAGAGTTTTTCGGCGATGCGATCGCCGAAGCGGCGTTCAACCAGACGCTTGCGCAACTGCGGGCGATGGGCAACGTGCAGATCGGCACCGTCGATTACGAACCTTTCGCGCAGGCCGCGTCGCTGCTGTATCAGGGACCGTGGGTCGCGGAGCGTCTTGCCGCGGTCGGCAAGTTCTACGAAACGAACAAGGCCGACATGGACCCGACGGTGGGTGGCATCATCGGCCAGGGCGCGAACTACGATGCGGTCGACACTTTCAACGCGACCTACAAGCTGGCCGACCTGCGGCGCGCCGCCGAGACGCAGCTGCAAGGCTACGACCTGCTACTGGTGCCGACCACGCCGACCATGCACACGATCGCGGCGGTGCAGGCCGATCCGGTGCGCCTGAATTCGCAGCTCGGCTATTACACCAACTTCGTGAACTTCTTCGATATGGCCGCGCTCGCGGTGCCGTCGGCGTCGCGCAGCGACGGGCATCCTGCCGGCGTCACGCTGATCGGGGCGTGCGGCGCGGACCAGATGCTCGCTGTCGCAGCACAGGACTTGCTGCCGGATGCGAAGGGTGATGCTTCAGTAGCAGCCGACCCCATGCCTTTCAATGAGGCGACCGTGCAGCTGGCGGTGGTCGGCGCGCACCTCGAAGGCCAGCCACTGAACTGGCAGCTGCTCGAGCGCGGCGCGCGCAAGCTCAGCAGCACGACCACCTCTGCGCATTACGCGCTGTCGGCGCTGCCGGACACCACGCCGCCGAAGCCCGGCCTCGCGCGCGTGGCCGGCGGCGGACACAAGATTACGGTCGAGGTGTGGGAATTGCCTCTGCGACGTTTTGGTGAATTCGTCGCCGAGGTGCCGCCGCCTCTGGCAATTGGTTCGGTCGAGCTCGACGGCGGCCAGTGGGTGAAAGGTTTCGTCTGCGAGCCGGAGGCGTTAAAGGGCGCGAACGACATCAGCAGTTTCGGCGGATGGAAGGCGTATCTGGCCTCCCGCTGAAGCCCATTTCAGTGCAACACCGCTGCCACGCCCCACGCCGGTGCCAGCAGCGCAACGAAATTCCGCAGTAATGCGGGCAGATCACTGGCAAGAGAATTGCTACCGAATCACGCAGCACAAGATCAACCCAACAGGAGTCCAACGATGTCTTTGAATCTGAAAAAAATATTCCTCGGCGCGGCGCTCGCGCTGACGGCAAGTGCGTCGTTCGCTGCCACACAGATGAAGATCGCGACCGTAGTCTGGATCGGCTATGGCCCGTTCTACGTCGCCGAGGCGCTCGACTTCTACAAGAAGTACGGCCTATCGGTGAAGCTGCAGGTGTTCAGCGATCCGGCGCTGATCCCGCCGGCGCTGGTCGGCGGCTCGGTGCAGGGGGCAATGGTCACCTATGACCAGGTGATCGGCCAGGCCGCGAAGGGCGTCAAGCACAAGGTCGTGATGCCGATCGACTACTCGAATGGCGGCGACGCGATCGTCGCGTCGACCAGTATCACCAAGGTCGCGGACTTCAAGGGCAAGAAGGTTGGCTACAACCCGCTGTCGCCGTCGGATTTCCTGCTGACCTATGCGCTGAAGGTGAACGGCCTGACTGATAAGGACATCACCTCGGTCAGCATGACGCCGGAAGCGGTGCCGGCTGCAATGGCTTCTGGCCAGCTGCCGGTCGGCGTCACCTATGAGCCCAGCCTGTCGCAGGTCCTGTCGCAGGGCGGCGGCAAGAAGTTCAAGGTGGTGTTCTCCTCCAAGGACGCACCCGGCCTGATCGCCGACGTGCTGGTGTTCGATGAAAAATTCATCAAGTCGAACCCGAAGGATATCAACAGCATCATGAAGGCCTATCTGGAAGGCATGGAATTCATGAAGTCCAAGCCGGACGAGGCCGCAAAGATCATCGGCAAATTCATGGGCGTCAGCGCGAAGGAAGTGAAAGAGCAGCTTGCCGGCGTGTACAACCTGCCGCTGAAGGAAATGCCGAGCGCCTTCGTGAAATCCAAGGACACCAAGTCCTACTATGGCAGCGGCGAGATCATCGCCGGCCTGCTCAAGGCGAAGGGACAGATCGACACGATCCCGCCGACCGAGGTGACGATCGACGCGCAATTTGTGAGCGCGTTGGCAAAATAAGTGCAGCAACCCGGGGCGGCGCTCTGCCGCCCGCAGGGTGCCTTTCGAAGCGCCCCGGCACCCCGTTGCCGCCGGTGCTTCGAAAGGCTTCTTGCCCACGCTCAGACACCGACAGAGAATCAATATGGCTGTTCTCACCCGTTATTTCCGCTACGCCGATGGCGTGCTTCCCAACACCATCGCGATGGGCATCACGATCCTCGGCTGGCCGCTCGGCATCGCATTGCTGACGGCTGAATCATGGCTCTTGCTCGGGGCCGGCTTCCTGCTGGTCAGCCTGACGCTGATCTGGTCTGCCTACTTCATCCACGAGTTCGCGCATTACGCGATCTTCAAGTCGCCGGACGCGAACCGCCGCTGGGGCACGCTGATGACCTGGATCAACGGCAGCTGCGTCGCCAGTTTCGATGCGCTGCGTCGCAAGCATGTGCGCCACCATGTCGAGCGCGCCGATGTGCTGACCTTCAATGTGCAGGCCTTTCTGAAAAGCTCGCCGGCCTTCTTCCGCAAAGCGGTGCTGGCGCTCGAATGGCTGTACTTCCCGGCAGTCGAGTTCCTGATGCGCGGCTTCGTGCTGGCTCGTGCATGGAAGAAAGGTGGCAGCGTGCGGCGGCGCATGGCATCCATATTGGCGGTGCGCATCGTTGCGTTCGCGCTGCTCGGCTGGTTTGCGCCGCTGGCACTGCTGCTGTACTTCGGCGCGTATCTGGTGATGGTGACAGTGCTGCGTTTCGCGGACTGCTTCCAGCACACCTACGAGGCCTACCCGATCGATGATGACACGCCGATGCCGGCCGAGATGATTCGCGACAAAGAGTACGAACAGGCGAATACGTATACGAACATTTTCGGCATGAATAATTTCTGGCTCAACCTGCTGTGGCTGAACTTCGGTTATCACAACGCACATCACGAGCGTCCCATCGTGCCCTGGCACCAGTTGCCGAAGATGCATCGCGATCTGTACGGCGAGCATTACGCGCAGGTGCTCACCTTGCCCGAGTTGCTGAAGGCTTTCCACATCCATCGCGTGCGCCGCGTTCTGGCGCCGGACTACGGCCAGCTGCTGGCAGCGGGCGAGCCGCAGCGCGCGGATGGTTTTGTCGGCGCGGTCGGCGTGTCCTTCCTGACTGCGGTCTGAGGGCATAATGCGAGCCTCGATGGCCAACGCCGCCACGCTCGCCTGGACGCCGCACGCAATGACTGCCGAAAACGCCGACCGCAACCACGAATCTCCGATTGCCGTACTGTCGCTGATGCTCAGCGGCTTCGTCTGGGGCTTTGCGTGGTGGCCACTGAAATATTTCGCAGCGCAAGGACTGGACGGTCATGCTATTGCGCTGACTGCCTACGCGCTCGTGGGCGCGGTGTCGCTGCCCTTCATCTGGCGTGAGCGCGGGCGCTGGCGGCGCGAGCTGCGCTTTTTGCTGCTGATCGGGCTGTTCTTCGGCGTCGCGAATTTCCTGTTCACCTGGTCGCTGATGGTCGGCTCGGTGGTGCGCGGGATGCTGCTGTTCTTCCTGCTGCCGGCGTGGGGCGCGATTGGCGGCAAGGTCTTCCTGAAAGAGCGGCTGGGCTCGCGCCGGCTGCTTGCGGTGGCGCTCTGCCTCGCCGGTGTGTTCACTATCGTCGGTGGCGTCGACGTGTTCAGCGAGCCGCTGACTTTCGCTGACGTCGCCGCGTTCATCGCCGGCATTGCGTATACCGCAGCCGGCATCGCGAATCGCGCCGCGCGCGAGATCCCGATTGCGAGCCGCACGCTAATGTCCTTCGTCGGCTGCACCGGCATCGCGCTCGCGGGACTTGCAGTGCACGTGCCGGTGATGCCCGTGATGCCGGTTGTCGATTGGGTACTGCTGGGCCTGTTCGCTTTCGTCTGGCTGATGGGAGGCACGCTGCTGACCACCTACGGCGTCACGCATGTGCAGGCCAGCCGCGCGGCGGTGGTGCAGGTGGTCGAGCTGATGGTCGCGATGGTGTCGGCGGTGCTGCTCGGCGGCGAATCGCTGTCGCCCGGCGAGATCGCCGGCGCCGCGCTTATCCTGTCGGCGACGCTGATCGAGGCGCTGGGCGCCGGGCTGCAACCGGAGCCTGCGAATGATTGAGTCCATTGCCCGCTGCGCGCTGGTGATCGTCGATATGCAGCGCGATTTCTGCAGCGACGGGGGCTATGCGGCGCAGGCAGGGCTGGACGTGACAAGGCTATCGTCGGTGATTGCGAACATCCGCAGCATGCTCGAGGCGGCCCGCGCCGCCGGCATGACGGTGGTGCACACGCGCGAGGGCCATCTGCCCGACCTGTCGGACTGCACGCCAGAAAAGCTGCGCCGTAGCCGCGCGGCCGGCGCCGAGATCGGCAGCCCCGGGCCATTGGGCCGGCTGCTGGTGCGCGGCGAATACGGACATGATTTCATCGACGAACTGCAGCCGGCACCGGGTGAGCTCGTGATCGACAAGCCTGGCTACGGCGCGTTTCACCAGACTGCTCTGGACGACGCGTTGACGCGGCGCGGCAGCTCGCTGCTGATCCTGTGCGGGGTGACGACCGAGGTCTGCGTGCACTCGACGCTGCGCGAGGCGGTCGATCGCGGCTACCGCTGCGTGCTGGTCGGCGATGCCTGCGCTGCCAGCGATCCGGCACTGCAGGAGCCTGCCTTGCAGATGGTAAAGGTCGAGGGCGGCATTTTCGGTTCGGTCGCCAGCGCGGCCGAGCTTGCTATTCAGATTGCGAAGGCTGTCAGGGAGGCCGCATGAGCGCAGTGAAAAAGTTGTGGCCGTTGCTGACGGCAACGCATCGCTACGACAAGGCGATCTCGACCCACGGGCGCGGCGCGGGGCAGATGATCGAAGCCCCGATACTGGCCTACCTGATCGAGACCGCGAACGGCCGCATCCTGTACGACGTCGGCTGCGACCACGGCAAGATCAACGATCCGGCGAAGCGCGCGCAATTTTACGACCCGGCAAACTTTCACTTCGGTGCGCCCGTGATGACGGACGAGCAGCGCATACCGCACTACCTCGAGCGTCTCGGTCTGTCGCCGAAAGATATTGACGTGGTCTTCATTGGCCACCTGCATTTCGATCATGCGGGCGGGCTCGGCGAACTGAGGCGTTGCGGCTGCGGCGCAGAAGTCCACGTGCAGCAGGAAGAGCTCGACGCTGCGCTGACCGGGCAGGATGTGGCCTGCTTCCATGACGATTTCGCCAGCCACGGGCCGTTCACGGTGAAGGAGGGCGAGTATGCGCTGGCTTCCGGCCTGTCCGCGATCAGCACGCCGGGGCATACCGCGGGCCACATGTCGCTGTGGATAGAATTGCCTAAGGGTCCGCCGGTGATTCTCGCCGGTGATGCGGCCGACCTGATGGAAAACCTCGACGACGAAGTTGCGCCGGGTGCGTGCTGGCAGGATGCTTATGCGCAGGCGGTCGACAGCATCCGCAAGCTCAAGCGCCTTGCGGCCAGCGAGTCGGCGGTGATCTGGCCGAACCACGACTTTGCGTTCTACCGAACGCTGCAAGCTTTCCCGGCGTGGCATGAATGATGGGTGTGCCTGAAACCGGACCGGTGCCGAGTACCTTTCGCGGCGTATGGCGACGCAGCCTGCTGCGGGCGCCGGGTCGGGCGGATGACACGACGACCACGGTGTTCTGGATGCAGGCATCGCGCTGGCATGCGGACATCCGCATTCCGGCCGGCCGGCCCGACTTTGCCGGCGTGAGCTCGCTGGCCGGCTGCAATGACGCGCAGCTGGCATGGCTCTCGACACAGCAGGGCTTTGCCGGCGTGACGACCGTCGACTCGGACACCAGCGAAACCAGCTGGCTGCGCCAGGTCGACTTCCAGCCGCCTTCGCCCGTACCTGATGCCGGTTACGCAAAATTCGAACGCGGCATGCTGGTCGAGACCGGCATCCATGCGGATTACCTCGAGCACTGGCATCGGGTGCCGGCATCGGATGAGGGGTTCGCGGTGTTTCACCGCCTTGACGATGGCGTGCCGGCCTTCCTGCTGACTGCTGGTGTCAAGGTGATGTACGTGTGCGCGCGCAGCGTGGCTTTCGGCGCCGACGGCTGGGGCAGCGGCGACCTGCTGCGGCGACAGCTTGATTTCGAGATCTCCTGCGGCATGCGCAATGCAGTCGGCTGGGCGATCGAGCATTCGACCTTACCGTGGCGCGAAGGGCGGCAGGTGCAGCTTGCGCTGCACGAGCTTGGCGATGGCAGCGTGCAGCTGGACATCGATGGCGTGCCGTCGCGCTGGGAAGTTCTGGAGTGGTCGCCGCCGCGGTAGGCGCTTATGCCTTCCTGCGCGACACCAGAGCCATCAATGCATCGCGCAGCGGACTGTCTTCCAGTCCATTCGCCAGCTCCGCAAAAGAATTCACCGCGCCGCGCGGCAGTTCGTGAATCGCCGTCTTCGTCGGCGGCCGCTGTGGCTCGGCCGGCATCGGCTGTACCTTCAGCTTGATCCCGTCGACCGCCCAGCCCTTTTCGCGCAAGCCCTGCTGCAGCTTCGGCAGCACCTGTCGCAGCCGGGTGGCCAGCGCCGCATTCGGGACCGCGACCTGCAGCTGGCCTTCGCGTATCTGCAGCGCGCGGCAGGTCGCGAACAGGGTCGGCAGCAGCCGTTCGCAATCGGCCTGAAGCTGGCCGACGCGCTGCACGGCGGGCAGCAAGGCGGCCAGTTTGTCGCTGGTTTGCAGGAATTCGAATGCCTCACGGGTCTTCGGCGCCTGGCCGGGTCGGCGTGCGGGCGTGAAATTGGGCGGGTTTCTGGCCATTCGACAACCTTAGCACAGGGACAAGCGCGGCTGAAGTGCCGGTCTGGCAATAAGGGGCACATGCTAGAATCGCGGTTTTGGCTAATGATGGCCGCCGCGCGTCTCAACCTTGCCGGCCGCGTCAAGCCCTGACATTTTCTACCCCTGGCATGTCCCTACTGACCAAGATTTTCGGCAGCCGCAATCAGCGACTGCTCAAGCAACTGCAAAAGTCCGTCCGCGCGATCAATGCGCTCGAACCGGAACTCGAGCAACTGTCCGATGACGCGCTGAAGGCGAGGACGCCGGAGCTGCAGGCGAAGCTGGCCACCGGCGCTACCGTTGACGATATTCTTGTCGAAGCGTTCGCGGTCTGCCGCGAGGCATCGAAGCGCGTGCTGAAGATGCGCCACTTCGACGTGCAGCTGATCGGCGGCATGGTGCTGCATCAGGGCAAGATCGCCGAGATGGGTACCGGCGAAGGCAAGACGCTGATGGCGACACTGCCGGCCTACCTGAATGCGCTGACCGGCAAGGGCGTGCACGTGGTCACGGTCAACGACTACCTCGCGCAGCGCGACGCCGAGTGGATGGGCAAGCTGTACGGCTGGCTCGGCCTCACTACCGGCGTGAACCTGTCGCAGGCGTCGCACGAGGTGAAGCAGAAGGCGTATGCCTCCGATATCACCTACGGCACCAACAATGAATTCGGCTTCGACTACCTGCGCGACAACATGGTGTACGCGCCGGCCGAGCGCGTGCAGCGCGGGCTGGCGTTCGCGATCGTCGACGAAGTCGACTCAATCCTGATCGACGAGGCGAGGACGCCGCTGATCATCTCCGGCCAGGCCGAAGACCACACCGAGATGTACCGCAAGATGAACGCGCTGCCACCGCTCCTGACGCTGCAGATCGGCGAAGAGACGCCGGACGGCAAGGGCGTGGTCGAGGTGCCGGGCGATTACACGAAGGATGAGAAGGCGCACAGCGTGCTGCTGACCGAGGCCGGCCACGAGAAGGCCGAGCGCATCCTGACCGAG
>JACCDS011446330.1_pt1 | contig 17803 bp, 19 predicted proteins | sample 7446441 | NCBI WGS metagenome assembly JACCDS01 (sample SAMN15323445, study PRJNA562643) | freshwater metagenome | isolation source: river surface water | place: USA:Blue River Watershed | collected 2017-08-17
CCGCCTGTGTACGTAGCGCAATCAGATCGTCCTGATTGAACAAGGCCGGGCGAGGGCCGACAAAGCTCATGTCCCCCTTCAGGATGCTCCAGAGCTGCGGCAGTTCGTCCAGACTGGACTTGCGCAGGAAGCCCCCCACGGGTGTCAGCCAGGCGCTGGGATTCTCCAACAAATGCGTGGCAACAGCCGCGGTGCCCACGCGCATGCTACGGAACTTGGGCATGCTGAACAGTCGGTTGTTTCTGCCAACCCGGTCTGACCAATACAAGACCGGCCCCCGGCTGGTCAACTTGACCACGCAGGCGATCACCAGCATGGGGATGCCCATCATCAAGGTAGCGAACGCGGCCAGGGAAAAATCAAACAAGCGCTTCATCGTGATGTGTCTTGCTGTACGGCTCGCAACAGCCCTTCGTCTACGCTCAACGGCGGACGCCAAGCGAGCATTGTGCGTGCCTTTGTCATGTCCACCTGCAGATTACCGCAGACGCGTTCCAGTGCTGCCCTACGCCCGGCAATAGTCGCTACGACCTGCAGCACACCCGCCGGCAGCGCAAAAAGGTGCGCCGGCTTATCCATGGCATATGCCAGGCGTCGGACCAGCTCTGGCGTGGACAGATCCTCACCATCGCTGACCAGAAAGACTTCACCGGCTGCTGCCGGGTGATCGATGCAGGTGGCGATGAAGTCGACGAGATTGTCGAGCCCCACCAGGCTGCGCTGGTTGTCTACTGCCGCCAGCGGCAGCGGCAGACCCTTGGCCACGGCCCGCACCAAGGCCCCGAAATTGGCGCGCACGCCGGGACCATACACCAGCGGTGGGCGGATGATGACCACTTGCATACCCGTGTCATATGCAATGGCGCGCAGCCCCTGCTCGGCCTCCAGCTTTGACTGAGCATAGGCGTCTTGTGGGGCAGGCACATCACGCTCCGAGAACGGGTGACCTGGCAATGTCGACTCGCCGGTCACCTTGATTGAGCTGATGAAGACAAAACGCTGCACACCAGCCTGCGCAGCCTGGCGCGCCAGGTTCAGCGTACCCGCCACATTGGTCCGCCAGAATTTTTCAAGGGGATCGGCGGCTGTGTCGCGCATCACATGGACGCGGGCAGCCAGGTGGACAACCGCCTGACAGCCATCGATCGCTTCGGCCCATTGAGTTGTGCCATCGATGTCCCCGACCACCTTCTCACCCGCCCCCGCGCTTTTACGCCTTACACAGGGCACGACCAGATGATCCGTCTTGTCGAGCCGCGCACAGAGTGCCTGCCCGACGAAGCCACTGGCGCCGGTGATCAGAACTTTCATTTGCGCAGAAACTCGAGCAGCTTGGTCGGATACTTGGAAAGAATCTTCAGCCAATTGCTGTTGATACCGTTCTCCCGGCAGGCTCTCAACACTTCCTGATTGAGAAGCAGGGTGTTACGCAGACCACCTGTGCTGATGCCACCGGTCCGCATGCGCACCATCACTTCGGGGATATGCTGGTAGACGAGTTCACCCGGATGGAAGATGCGTGCAACCAGCTCGAAGTCGCCGGCAATGCGATAGTCCGTCCTGAACTCGCCGCAACGCTCAAAGACCTCCCGCTTGAGGAAAAGCGCCGGGTGCGCCGGCATCCAACCCCAGGCAATCCGGTCCGGCCGGAAGCGGTCCGACCGGTAGCGACGCACGGGCCTGTCGAGTTTGCCTGGATGCACGAATTCCGTATCGCCATACAGGGCATCGAGTCCGCCTTGCTGCATGAGTGCGCTGACTTTCGCCAGCACGTCATTTGCCGCATACATGTCGTCTGCGTTGAGGAATCCGATCACATCGCCAGTTGCCAGCCGCAGGCCCTTGTTCATGGCGTCGTAGATGCCTTTGTCCGGCTCGGAGATGATGACCTTGCCGCTGCGGCCCAAAGTGTGGGCCAGCCTGACCGTATCGTCTCGCGACCCTCCATCGACGATGACATGCTCGACATCCGGGTGCGTCTGATCGACAACAGACCGGAGCGTATCGCTGATGGTGGCCGCGCTGTTGAAGCAGACTGTGATGACGCTGATCTTCATAGCCATCAATACTTCACGATCCGCTTGAGGAGTTCCTTCAGACGCCGCGGCAGAAAGCGATGTGCCCAGCGGCGCGATCTGATGTAGGCGGTGGACTTCATGCCGCGCGTGAAGCCGGGCACCAGAAGCTGGGCCTCGGACACCACGTTCCGCAAGCTCCGCTCATAGAGGCGGTAGACCTCTTCGGGCGGCTCCTTGTCTGCCGTATAAAAAGAGGACAGTCGGTCGAACCCGCCATCATCAAGCAGCTGGAACTGATGGAAGTGGTAAAAAATGAGCGGTTGGCCATCAACCAGCACATGCCCATTACCTGCGACCTCGATTTTGTAATTCGGGTAGTTCCAGGGTGCCAGGCCCGCCCCCGGATGCTGCAGCACGCAGGTGGATGAATAACGTACCGGCCATTCATCGAGGTACTTCTGGTCCCCCATGCGGCCGTCTTCAAGGCGCGCATAACACCAGGCTATGCACTGCTTGCGCCAGCGATCTAGGCAGGCCAGCCCTTCCTGGTCGCGTCGGAACGTCACCCATTCCACACAGAAACGACCGTTTTCTTCCAGGTACTTCAGCCGCGGCGTGAACCGGTGTTCGATGATGGCGATAGAGGAAGTGCCGATTTCTTCGAACAGGGGTTCGAGAGAAGAGTAGAACATCAGGTCGGCGTCGACATAGGTGAGCAGATCCACCTCTGGGTGCCTGTCCATCACCCATGCAGGCAGGCTTGCCGAAAGCGTCCAGCAGTATTCGGCAATGTTGCGGCCTTTCTTGGCCGCAAGCAGTTCGACGCTCTCGATTTCCGGCAGAGAAATACATGTCACGCCCGGCAGGCCAAACTGTTCGAGCGTGCTCCGGCACGGCTCGTCCATGCAAAGGACAAAAACATGCGCGCCTGGACAGTGCTGCCGTAGCGTACGCAACATCACCGCCCCTTTGAAAAGGTAGTTGCTGTCAAAGAGAGTGCAGAAGTGCCTGCTGATCAGGTCTTTATTTTGCTGCATACATAGGTTCTTACGGCGGTCTTGACGCCTTGGTGCACATCTTCGTCCAGGGTATGCACGTCCATCAGCGTCAGGCCATGCTTGTCCAGCAAGGCCAAGAATTCCGCCTCTCCAAAATGAATCTCAACGGTTTCCACCCCATAAGCCAGCTTGCGAAAATGCATCGTGGATTGATGCGGCAGAACCGGAGTCCGATGGAAGATGGCATAGTGTCTGGCTACCCGCGCCGTCTCCGCAATTGCCGTCTCATACTCGGGGATATGCAGGAGGCAGCACCCCGAGATGACCACATCAAAACGTCCGTCCGCGTAGGCCAGCGCTGTGGCGTCCTGAACATCGAACTGCAAACCCGGATATGTTTTACGGGCCAACTCCACGAATGCCGGCGAGTAATCGCATCCGGCATACGTGAACGGCAAACCCGCGATACCGAAGACCTCGGAATAGTAGCCGCTCGAACAGCCAATTTCGAGAAGCGTATCCATACAGTTCAGACGCGGGAGCTTTTTGATGGCCTCGACCAGGACGTCAAACACATCAACGCGCTGTCCGGCCCGGTAGTGCGCCAGCTGTCGATCAACCAGTACACGCTGCCTGGCCGGCAATTCGTCTGACTGCCACGAGCTGCGGAGTCTGCCGGCCTCTGATGCCAGATCAGCGCTGGACAACTGGACGAAATCAGTCGACACGGAATGCCGCCCGGGGATGAATGACCTGACCCGTCGCAACGCGCTTCTCAAGCGCGGATGTTTGCCGAGCCACTGGCGAAGCAGGCCCATCATGATGCGCCCTCAACACCCGCGGCCTTGCGCTCCGCCACCACCAATTGGTCAAGGAAGAAATCCTCATTTCTGGGCAGCAGCATCGAAGCCAGCAGCCCCAGAATCGACACTGGGGCGAACAGGAACACGCGCAGCACCAGTTTCGCCAGGATGGAACGCGCACCCGTCACCTTGAAAAGATAGGCGTTGGCCATCTGGAACAGGAGGGATGCGTCAGCCAGGATCTTGCGCTGTCGGACAATCTGGAAACCGTTTCTTTCCAGCAGGGCGCGCAGGCCAAAACTGGAATACCGGGCGTAGTCGTAGGGCTGCTCATGCTCGTCCCAGACAAAGGGCACCGTCAGCAGCAACCGGCCCTGCGGTCTCAGCACCCTGGATATTTCCCTCAGAAAGTCGTCCGGCGTGAAGACGTGCTCGAGAACCTGGTTGCACAGGACCGCATCGAAACTGGCGTCATCGAAAGGAAAGGATTTTCCATCGTAGTAGGCTTCCGCCACGTCACGCTGCCGGGCCATGGGCGTATCTATTTCCAGCCCAGTATAGGAACGGACCGTGAACAGGGATTGATAGGGCTTCGTGCCACACCCGACATCAAGCAAGTCGCCGGTCAGCATCGGGCTTGCTGCCTCGATCTCACGCCACAAGCCGCGACGTGCCAGGAAAAAAGGGTTGATGAAGACCCCGACAATACCAGGCTTGAACTGCCTCGCGGCAAACTGGCGACGCAGATTGACACTCATGATTTCTTCAGCGCCTCCCACAGACGGGTGATCACGCGCTTGGCACGGGCGGTGAATGCGGTATGTTGCCCGAGGAATCTGGCGAAACTGTCGCGGGCCGTCACACTTTCCCTTATCTCGATAGGCAGGACATTGACAGGAACGGCAGCAACGACCTGGTCGAAATCATCGGTTGTCGCGCAGTGCGTCCCGCTGTCATCCGTCCCGATGTTATTGACCAGACTGCGGCCGGGATAAAGCGTCAGCATGTTGTCCAGGAAACATGAGGCATGCCATCGCACCGCCCACGAATCATTCTTGCCTGCGACCTGGTTCGCCAGCATCTTCATATAGGGATAGGCGCCTCCCATGTCAAAAGCCCGCGCCAGGTGCTCACGTCGCAATGCGTCCAGCAGCTTCTGGCCATCCGGCTCGAAATGACGCCATGCGCGTGACCAGGTGGCCCAGCCCCAGCAATCCGCCCCACGCAGGAAAAAGGTTTCCGGCAGCGTTCCGGGCACCGGGAAGCAGTAGCCGTGAATGCTGGCGACTCGCTCCTGGTCGCGATAGCGCTGCAGCCCTTCGTTCATGAACCTCAGAAAATGTGGCGAGACCACCAGATCATCCTCCATGACGATCACCGATTCGTGCGTGGCCAGGATCTCGGTCACACCACTGATGATGGACCGGGCCAGTCCCAGGTTCTGGTCACGGTAGACCCGCGTCACGGACGCAAAACCGTCAAGAGAGTCGACGTAGGCACGCACGGCGTCGGTTTGCGACTTGTGCCCTTCGTGTTTGGGTCCGTCGCAAAACACGTACAGCGACGTCGAACCGGCCTCCTGGTTGGCGCGCAGGGAATCCACCGTCCGGCGCAAATGATCCAGACGGGCATACGCAAACAGGACTATGGGGGCCAGGCTGTGAATGGCACTCATCAGGCATTTCCGTTTTGAATGTGCAGCACCCGGTCTGCTAATGCTGAAAGCTCTTCATCATGAGCGATGAAGATGATGATCTGATCGCGCATTCTGGCGCGCAATTTGCCAACCACTTCGACATCTTCCTCCAGATCAGGCGCACTGGTCGTCTCATCGAGGTACGACATCCTGATCAGGCATATCAAGGTACGGGCGGTCCCCAACGGCTGGCATTGCCTACTGGAGACGCGCTCCTCGTCATGGCTCTGCCTACTGCTCAATCCTTGCTTCAACGAGCAAGCGAACTCATCGAGACTCACTCTCTCCAGAGCAGCATACAACTTTTCATCGCTTACCTGCTTCCTTAAATTTTCCTTGTCCGCGGTCGATAGTATCTCGGGATGCGGCTCTACCAGCATGAAGTAGGCGTTCGCAGCCACCAGCGGCGTTTTTCTCTCATGGACTACCACCCGGCCGACGATGTCCGGAAGATTCAGCCCCAGCGGGATATGCTCAAAGACAGATTTCCAGCGCCTGAAAGGCCACAACCACGTAAGCACGCCCCGCGGCGATATGGGAGTGGTTTCAAGGGGCAGATGGCGGCGCTCCCCACCGGCAAACGAGACCTGCTGCAATGACAGCAGTCGCACGGTGTCAGGAGCCACTTCCAACGTTGCGCGCTGCTTCTCTTGCGTCTGTTCAACCAGACGGTCAATATCCCCGACGACCTGAACATTTATCAACAGCTGAGAACCGGCCGTAACCATAATGATCTGCGATCGGGGCACAAAGCACAGTAGAACCGTCTGAATTGAACAAGCCATTTCGTGTACGCCTGCGGTGGCGAGGCACTGGCGATTCGGCCGTCGATCGGCTTGACTTGGGGCCGCAGCTCGGCACGCTTCTGCGGCGGCAGAAACCAAGGGCTCCGCCGGTGCAGCGCCATCTGTCGCATGAGCTTTATCTGCGCTAGTGCAATCTCTATCAACACGGGAAGCACCGACAACCAGGGGCCGACGACTGTGAGGCGCAGCAGGCACCGGGGCAAGCCGAGCCCGAGCCGGTCTTAGCGCGCGCGGTATCCCTGTGTCCAGATATGCAGCATTAGCGTGTAACTGACAGTCAGGTCTTTGGTGCAGCGCACCAGACCACGCAAATATCGGGAGCATAAATCAGAGGAGCCGAACACTTGACCCGGCTGATCCTGCGGCGGCTCGAGGTAGACCTTCACGGGCCAGCCCAGTAGGTACGGCACAGCGAGGCGCCAGGGCACGAGGGGAGCAGGTATTGAGCCAGGCAATACGCATCTCTACGATTCTATTTACGGTCGACTCAAGTTCGGCCTGCCTCGCCGTGTCAAGAGCTCTTTCGCTCTGATACCAGCGCGTGCGCGAGGTAGTCCAGCCACTCGCGGTTAAACAAATAGCTCACCATGACATAAACGACGAAACCGACACCCAGCCCCAAAGTAAGTCGCAGATAGACATTCAGTGCCCCGCTAACATCCAGCAGTGCCATCACAATTCCGGCAGTCAGCAAGCACGCCATCAGCGGTGGAACGAGTTGGGAAAAATACTCGACAAACCCCGCACCGCAAAGCGGTCGGACCAAGTACCACCAAGTGGGCAATTGTCCCAGCGAGGAAACGACCACCATCGTCGTAACCAGCCCATCCAACCCGAATTGCAGCCCCACCCACCACGATGGGATCATTATGAACATCCATACAAGGTTCCACTTGAACGCCAGCTCCGCGCGACCGACCGCAAAGATCAGACTCCCCACCGGCTGCGCCATGGCCCGCAACATACCCCACACAGCAAGCCACTGCATCAATGGAGCCGTCTCCACCCAGCGCTCACCGAACACGAGGAGTACGATCTCCGGCGCCAGCACCAGCGCCACCATGAAGATCGGCATGTTGATAGAGGCTGTCATCCGCATCGTCTTGAGATAGACGAATTTCAGGCGATCCGGACTGTCCTGCGCCTTAGCCATCAGGGGCATGCCAACCCGGGTTACTACGGCGTTGATCACGGAGCCAATATTCAGCATGAGGTCCCGCGACAAGCTGTAACCCGCCAGAGTGCCCAGTCCCACGATCCGCCCACCCAGGAAAATATCCGCTGCCCCGTTGACACTACTTACAAAGCTGTTGCCAAGCACATATGCACCATATCGGACATACCGCCGGATTCCTGTCCAGTCGAAACCCAGCCCCGGACGCCAGCCTATTGAAAGATACCGCCAAGCAAGCACGGTGAATACCACAGCGCCCATTAGCAGTCCCAGCGCCACTGACTTCACGCCATAGCCGAACCATGCAAAGCCCACAGTCGCTGCGAACCCCGAAGTAGAAGCAACAAGCTCCACCCCAACCAACCGCCCAAACATCAACTCTTTTTCCGCCATCACCTTAAGCTGCTGCCCGGCTGCAACAACGAGGAAATACGGGCTCAAGATCAGAAGCACATCCCGCAGGACTGGTTCGTCGTAAAACGCTGCCATCCATGAGCTACTGACTGCGAACAAGATAGCAATGCACGCGCCAACTGACACATTCAACCAGTACAAACTGGTCCGCTCGACTGAGCTGACGCGCTGCTGACTGATGATGGCGTTACTGATCCCGATATCGATAAAGACGACAACGAAAGCAGTGATTGACAAGGCAATCGCCATTGCCCCAATCTCTTCCGGTGCCAGAAGTCGCGCCAAGATCACCACTTGCAGGAATTGAAGAAGCACCTTGACGCTGACACCCAGGGCCGTCCATCGCACAGCAGAGAACGTCTTAGTCTTGAGGCTCATCCGTTTTTGGCTTGAAAGCCAGCACAAAATAGCCTTGAGTCTCCAACTCCCAGTTCTTATCAAGGCGATCAAGGTAAGGAGCCAGCACCTGCCCAAGGTACCAGACCGGCACCAAGAACATCTTGAAAAACCTGCGCACTGGCATTGGTCCTGTGATCGCCCTGTTCGTGAAGTAGTTGAACTTCACAATCCACATCGTAAAAAATCCGCATTGGGCTTCAACTTCAATAAGCTCAAATCCGGCTTTGCCAAGCATATAACGCAAAGCAAAAGGGGTATAGCGAAAGTAGTCATGCGGCGCCTCATGAATCCACCACTGCCATGGAACTTGGAGGACGATAGCCCCACCCGGCTTCAAAATTCGGAAGGCCTCGTTCAGCATGACTTGAGGCTCGCAAAGATGTTCCAAGACTGACAGAGAAACCACACTGTCGGCAGCCTGACTAGGAATCTCTAAAGGCTGGTTTAAGTCCGAAATGATGTCCGGACGGTGTTGACCATTGCCGCCCCACCAATCGACACCAACGTAGCGCTCTCCGTGCTCAAGAAAAAAGCTTTTATGCGGCTGCTCACCACACCCCAAGTCATAAATAACGCCTCTTAAATGAGGGCGATATTTGCGCAAATACCTGTCACCTATTTCATACAGGACCCAGTTTATCCATCGTCTGTTTGGGTGTTGGTGGTTACCCACGATAGAGCTCCCTCCACATTTCCTTTTGCCACGTCCGTTCAAACAAATGGGCCACCGCACGTTTGTTCCTATGGCGAATATCAGACGAAAACTCTACAAACCTCCCAAAACTTGCATCTTCAATCTCTCGGCTATCAAAAAGAGTGCATCCCATTTCATCGACCAGAAAATTCCAGGTAGACACATGGCTACGCAGGTAAACTTTAGTCCCCATATATAGCGATATGGCCATGTTTCCGAAACCCTGCTGCCGACGATGGTTAAACACCATTACGTCCACCTGTGCGAGATATTGGTTGTACTCCTTAACATCCAGCAGAGAGAGCATAGGCTTAAATTTAACCCCGAATAATTCCGCACCGCGACGCAGGACACTTTCGCGATAGCTCTCGACGCCCTGAAACCCGTAAGACAGGGGAACATGAATTTCAACATCTTCCCCAGCAAAGCGCTGCAACCATTCGAATACCTCCAAATGCTCATTCGATGGATCGGCCGAATTGCCTACCTGGATGATTCTTGTCGGGCGAAACCGCTTGAAATCGGCCGCATCTCTTGAAAGAACGTCCAGATCCGCTGCCTCAAACGCGAAGATATTTGGACAACCATTGATGTACCTGGCGCTAGTTTGGTACAGATCGACTGCCTTGAGATAGTCTCCATATGTTGGCGTGGCAATAGCACCCACGCGTCTGAAAAAAAGCCCGCGCAGATAGTCGATGAATGTATTCCACCTGGTGCTTGGCACAAGATCTCGCCAATACAGATCCCCACCCCAGGGCAGCCAGACCGCCTTATGAAGCAACAATGGCAAACCGAGAAGCATCACGATCACGAGATGGCTGTATAAACCATTGAGCACAAGGCGATCGCAACGATAGGCATCCGCCAAAAAGCGCCACAATGTCCGGCGATCTAGACGTACGACATTACCTCCCAGAACACTGTTGATTTGCGAACCACCGCCAAGCAGATAGAACTTCTGCAGATCCTTGTCGAATTCTTGATTCAAGAAGCGCAGCTGTGCAGGGATGAATTTGTCGTTATAGGTGACCAGATGAACCAACTGCATCAAGCCGCTCGCCGTTGTATCAGTTCCTTAATCCCGTCAATCACACGGGCGATCTGCTCTTCACCAAGACCCACCCACAGAGGCAGGCGCAGAATTCGTGCAGAGACTGAATCCGTTACGGGCAGTTCACCTGCCACACGGCCATATCTCTTACCGGCAGGGGAGCTGTGCAAGGGTATGTAATGGAAGATTGCGTTGATCCCGATTTTCTTGAGGCCATCCATGACACGACTTCGCGCCTCGCCGTCTGGCAAGAGCACATAGTACATGTGCGCGTTGTGCTCGCATGCAGCCGGTACCACAGGCCGTCGCAAGTGACCCTGCACCTCTACTTCGGCAAAGGCCGCGTGGTAGTGCTCCCAGACAGCGATACGCCGACTTGTGATGGTCTGTGCTTCCTCCATCTGCGCCCAGAGAAACGCCGCGGTCAACTCGCCCGGCAGATAGGATGAGCCGTAGTCTTGCCAAGTGTACTTGTCCACCGCACCGCGAAAAAAGCGGTTACGGTCGGTTCCCTTTTCACGAATAATTTCCGATCGCTCGACCAGCGCAGCATCATTCACCAGTAGCGCTCCACCTTCGCCAGAAATTACATTCTTAGTTTCGTGAAAGCTGTAGGCTCCAAGATCCCCTATCCCCCCCAGCGCCCGTCCTTTGTATCGCGCCATGACTCCCTGGGCAGCGTCCTCAATGACACGCAATCCATGTTTACGGGCAATAGTAAGAATGGAATCCATCTCGCAAGCAACACCAGCATAGTGCACTACGGCAATCGCCCGAGTTCTCGACGTGATCGCTTGCTCAATCTTGGATTCATCGATATTCAGAGTATCCGGACGAATATCCACGAATACGGGGATCGCCCCCCGCAGCACGAAGGCATTGGCGGTGGAAACGAAGGTGTACGACGGCATGATGACCTCGTCACCCGGCGCAATATCCAGCAACAGTGCAGCCATCTCCAATCCCGCAGTGCAGGAATGGGTCAACAAGGCCTTATGCGAGCCCGCCTGATTTTCCAGCCAGGCATGACATTTTTTGGTGAACGGACCATCGCCTGCCAACTTACCATTGAAATGGGCCTCAGCAATGTAGTACAGCTCCTTGCCGGTCATATAGGGCCAGTTAAAGGGAATAACGTTCATTTCATTCGGCCGCATCATCACTCTTGCACCGCCAAGCCAAAACCGGTTTTGCCGTAACCATTCCCGTTGTAAAGCATATAGCGAGCTCCATCGTGATCGAACACCAATGGGTACTCGATCATGGCCGAATCCCAACCCTCTTGGGAAACATCAATTCCCGCCATGTGGTCCAGGCGCTGCCAAGTCCTGCCATCGACCGATTCCGCATAACCTATCCGATAGCTTGATCCCCTATGAGAAAACCACATACGCCATCTATCCGCGTCCCGGATGACTGATGGCCTGGAGATGGCGTATTCGCCATGTTCGGCATAGTCGATGGCCACATGGCCATCCCGGCGCCAATGGATTCCATCGTCCGATTCCGCATACTTGATGTGGTAACGGTGCTCGGGCTTGCCACGATGCAGCCACCATCCGGTACAGGAGAGATACCACATCCGCCAGCAATCGTCACCGGGGATCACGCTGCAACTGGCACAGAAGTGCGGCTCGGTCATGGATCGATCAACAATCGGTCCGGCAGCATACCTCACGAACGGCCCACCTCCCTCGGAGATGGCCAAGCCGATCGAATTCCTGAAAGGCACGGTGACGCCGAGATTCCAACCGACGTAGTACAGATACCGCCGCCCTCCGCCCGCATCGGCCAGCCATGTCGCCATGGCGCCGCTGTCGTCAAACTCGCCAAGATCACCTGGCGCCAACACGGGCTCCCTGGAGCGCTCCAGAATATGACCCGGTCGCTTCAGATCAATGACCACATAGCCGGTATGACTGCGATTACGTCCATCACGGCTACTGAAATAAATACGAACAAGATCCCCTCCGATTCTCTCGACAACCGGGACTGCTGCATGTGAGCACAGCCAACTCGATTCCGCGCTGGGCGCATAGACATGGCCCAATTTTCTCCAACGCACGGCCTTGCTCATATATTGCGCAGTCGCGTGCTCGGCACACCTGAGCGCACAGTCGCCTCGCCAATATAGACTCCCCCCGGCTCAGCATCCGCCAAAAGGAGCGCACCCGCACCGATAACGCACTTCGATCCGACCTTGATGTGGTCGCGTAAGGTCGCATTGACCCCGATGAAGCAAGACTCTCCAATCTCGACTCCACCCGATACAACCACATGGGAAGCAAGAAAGCTGTGATCGCCTATGGTCGAGTGGTGCCCTATGTGGTTGCCACTCCACAGCGTTACGTTACTGCCGATTGTCACAAAGGGCTGGACAGTGTTGTCCTCAAGGATGAAACAGTTGTCCCCGATGCGCCCTTGGTTAAGGACGGTTGCACGAGAGCTGACATAACTTGCCAAGCGGTAGCCCAGAGACTTGGCCGCTAGGTATTTCTCGCGTCGAATGGCATTGAGCTTGGAATAGCTGAGCGCAATAAACAACTCATGGCCCTCCGGGCTGAAATGACGCGTCAGATCCTCAAACGCAACGACTGGCAAGCCGAGAAACGTATCTTCCTGCAAATACGCGGCATCCGCCGTGAATCCTACTACTTCGTATCCGGAGTCATGGCTGAAGTAGTACTGCGCCAACTGTGCGATATCCCCAGTTCCAAAGACTAGCAGGGGCTTCTTCATATGTTCTTCCTCACCAGAATCGTGAACTCATAAAGACCATAATCGTGGAGTAGGGCGGCATGGCGTGAATAGCGTTTCTTGCACAGGTCGAACAGCTGTCCAGGGTTCGCATAATAGAGATCGGCTCGCATCTTCTCGGCATCGGAGTATGAGGTAAGGCAGTTGAAAGCAAAGCCCTCATGGCTGGTTTCGTTGAGAACATCTAGCGTGTCACGGAGGTAGTCCCACCACTCGGCATTGGAACGCCTCAGCCTGACGTTGAAAACCCCACTTGCTACGCCATAGTCAGCCATCGCCAGTGGCTTGGCGCCAACGACGAAGCTGGCACCTGCGACATGCCCATACCGCTCTTTCGCGGCATCAACCATTTCCGCAGATACATCAACACCTTGGTACTTGAAGTCGGTGTATCGAAGCTGCAGGAAGTCCAGCAAGGCCCCATAGCCACAGCCCAAATCATTCAGAGAGATAGCGCCCGGTTTATGAATGATCTTGAGCAACTGCTCAAATCGTAGACTCTGACTCTCTCCGCTGTTCCAGTCAACCCCGCGCGGACTCTCCCCGTACTCCGCTAGTTTGGCTGAGTAGTAGTCCGAGACCTCTCTCAAGATGTCCGAAGAATCCATCAATTGACCTCCAAATATCCGACATACATCATCATGTTTACGGCATAAATCTCATATAGCCTGAAGATTGTCGTCCGCAATTGAACAAGAGATCGAGAATGGTCACCCCATGCGTGAACTCACCCCATAGCTGTGGATACTCGCTGTAGCCGGAATAATCGAACCACTTGAGTTGTATATTGCGCTGCGAAAAGACGTCCGGCACAATGTAGTCACGCGCTGCAGGTCCGGAAACGTATTCCGCGCCACCGGCCTGAGCACAAAGATCAGCCAGCCGCTCTGTCTTGCCGTCCACCAGCCTGTAGTCCCACGAGTTGCTGATCTTGGTCTGGATGCCGAGAAAGCGACAAACTGCCTCGATAAGGATCCGGTTGAGCTCGCTCAGGTGGGTGTAGGTCCTGTCCAGAAAATACGGCTCGAAAATCTCGGCCACCTCGGTGAAGCAGCCCGCGCGTCGGTAGTTCTGAACCAGCGCCTTCCAGTGATCCCGTTGCCATGCGGTGCCATCGATTTCGGTGTCCCGGATGATCTGGTGGTATCTGCCTTTTACCTTGACCGGAACCGTGAGCCACTGGACTCCTCGTGGCGTCTTAATCTGGTTACGATTGCGCCAATCCCTTCGCGTGAACTGCATGTCGTCGTACAGGATGAACTCATCGACAGCGGCAATCATGTCGAAGTATCCCTTCCAAGGAAGGTAGTTGGACTGGACGATGGCCACTTTCTTCATGATCTGTGGATGGGACACGTCCGTTTTCACTCCATCCGGCAACGGCCAATCTGATCGCACACGATCAATACCTGCTCTCGCGTGTGCCCGACCGAGACCGGTAGGCTGAGTTCAGTCGAGTGCAGCTCCTCCGCAACGGGATAGTTGCCTAAGAGAATGCCACGCATCGCATCCTGCCAATGCGGCGGGGTTGGGTAGTGTATCTCGGTCTTGACGCCGTGATCCAAGAGATGCTGACGCAAGGCATCACGCCGTGGATGACGAATGCCATAAATATGAAACACATCGTACTCATCAGGCCGGCGCACCGGCTTGGCCACCCATGCCGGTAAATTTGCAAAATAAACTTCGGCCAACGCCCGCTTGTGGGCCGTCATGGAATCCAGATGACGCAACTTGACGCGTAGGAGCGCGGCCTGCAGCTCATCCAGCCGCGAGTTCACCCCGACATAACGGTTCACATATTTTTTCTTGGAACCGTAATTGCGCGTATGGCGCAAGCGATCGGCCAGAGCATCGTCATTCGTCACGATGGCGCCGGCGTCGCCAAAAGCCCCTAGGTTCTTGGTCGGATAAAAGCTGAAGCAGCCCGCATCACCGAAAGTCCCAGTCATCTGCGCACCTAGCTTTGCCCCATGTGACTGCGCGCAGTCCTCCACGACTCGTAAGCCGTGCTCCCGGGCGAAAGAGCCAATGGCATCCATGCGACAGGTCTTGCCGAACAAATGCGTAACGCAAATAGCACGTGTGTTGGAAGTGATCGCCTGGGGCAGCAGGGCGGCGTTCATATTGAAGGTTTCAAGCTCAGGCTCCACAAGCACCGGCTTGTGGCCCGCGCGGATGATCGCCAATATGGTGGCTATATAGGTGTTAGATGCCACCAGAATGTCGCTGCCCCTGGGCAGATCAAGGGCCTCAATCGACAGGATGAGCGCATCCAGTCCATTGGCGACGCCGACGCAGTGCCTGGCACCGACATAGGCCGCGAACTCGGTCTCGAAAGCGCTGACTTCCTGCCCCAGCACGTACCAGCCGCCTCGAATCACCCGTGCAGCGGCCATCTCCAGTTCCGCCATATACGGCTGGTTGGCGCGAGCTAGGCTTTCGTACTCGATCATCTGCGGTTCAGACATAAGGCTCATCGACGTATTCGCTGAGGTCGTAGGGATGCGAGGACATGACCAGAAGCACTGCACCGGAACCGAAGGTCATGGTGTGCCAATCCTTAGGCTCCACCAGCAGGCACTGCCCAGGTTGCCGCAGGACAACGTTGTCGCTGGCGACACCATCGTTCATATAGATCGTGACCTCCCCATTCAGCGCCACCAGCGCCTGCCGGGTGTGGCGATGGCGATGGCCACCACGGGTCTGACCATCAGCGCCGTAGATCCAGTAAATGCGCACGGCCACAAAAGGCAGGGTCTTTTCAAGCACAGTCAGCGAACCCCGCGGATCGGTAAAGGTGGGAAGATCCAGGACGGTGAAATGCGACACGACTATCGACCTCAGGCCCGTCGGCCGATGCCCTCGTAATGGAACCCAGCGTCACGGACATCTGCTGGCTCGTAGAGATTGCGCCCGTCAAAAATGATCGGCTCGCGCAAGGCTTCCTTGATTGCAACGAAGTCCGGACTGCGATAGGCCTTCCATTCGGTGACAATCACCAGGGCGTCGGCGCCCTGCAGCGCCTGCAAGGGCTGCTCATGGAAGGTCACTGCCGCCAGCTGTGCAGCCGACAGATCCATTGCCAAGCAACGCTGCGCCTCTTTCATGGACACGGGGTCGTTAGCCTGCACGAGCGCGCCACGACGCACGAGCTCGGCAATGATGACGCGGCTTGGCGCAGCGCGCATGTCGTCGGTGTTGGGCTTGAAAGCCAGACCCCAGAGCGCAAAAATCCGTCCTCGAAGGTTATCGCCAAAACGGGCCAGAATCTTGCCGACCAACACCTGCTTCTGACGGTAATTGACCGACTCTACGGCCTGCAGTATCTCCAGGCTCTGACCGTACTCGCTAGCCGTGCGCACCAGAGCCTGCATATCTTTTGGGAAACAGCTGCCGCCGTAACCTGCACCCGCATACAAGAAACTGTAGCCAATACGCGGATCCGAGCCTATGCCTTTGCGCACCTGCTCAATGTCCACGCCCACGCGGTCTGCCATATTGGCGAGCTCGTTCATGAAACTGATACGCGTGGCCAGCATGGCGTTGGCGGCATACTTGGTGAATTCTGCACTGCGCACATCCATGTGAAGGATACGATCGCGGTTGCGGGTAAAAGGTGCGTAAAGGCGGTTCATGGCCTCACGGGCGCGCAGACCGGCGGATGTGGTTTCAGCACCGATAACAATGCGGTCCGGCCGCATGAAGTCCTCCACGGCAGCGCCTTCCTTGAGAAACTCTGGGTTTGACACCACGGCAAAGTCAGGCTGCCCCGGTGCGCCACGCGCTGCCAGCTCCTCGGCGATAGCCGCGTGCACCTTCTCGGCAGTACCCACAGGTACGGTGGACTTGTCGACGACCACCTTGAAACCGTTCATGTGCCGGCCGATATTGCGCGCCGCAGCAAGCACATATTGGAGATCGGCGCTGCCATCGTCGTCCGGCGGGGTACCTACGGCGATGAACTGTATGTCGCCATGCGCGACACTGGCCGCTACGTCGGTGGAAAACAGCAACCGCCCCGCTGTTTGGTTACGTTGTACCAACTCCTTCAGACCTGGCTCATAAATGGGAATCCCTCCGCCGTTCAGCATCTCGATCTTTGCCTGATCTATATCCAGGCAAAAGACGGAGTTTCCCAGTTCAGCCAGGCAGGTGCCGGTGACTAGTCCCACATAGCCAGTCCCGATGACAGTGATCTTCATGGATCCCTTAGTTTCTTTTTCATATGATCGCAGGCATTAATCAAACCTTCTTCGAGGCTTGTCTTGGTCTGCCAGCCCAGCGTGACCAGGTGCGCTGAGTCCAAAAGCTCACGCCGCGCGCTAACTGGCGTAGTGGAATGAAGAATGATGCCAGCAGAATAGCCCGCGATACAAGCCACTGTGGCCGCCAACGCGGCAACCGTCACACCCGGATCATTGCCCATATTGGTGTGGCTCAGCTGCGTCTGGACGTCAGAGTGGTTGTCTGCGCTCGCCAGGTTCATCACAAAGCCGCTGGCGGTGGCCATGTCATCCACGTACAGGAACTCGTACATCGGAGCGCGGCTACGCCAGATGGCCACTGCCGGGGCCTGGTTCATCTTGGCCTCATCCTTGGCCAGCAGGAACTCGGCATGACAGGAACCATCCTGGGCAGAGACGCCGGTGACCGAGGGACTTTAGTTGAAAAGCTCATGTTCGCCCATAGGTATCCTCAAATCGCACGATGTCGTCCTCACCCAGATACGCCCCGCTCTGCACTTCGATGATCTCCAGCGGCACCTTGCCCGGGTTGGCCAAGCGGTGCACCTCGCCCAGAGGAATATAGGTCGACTGGTTCTCGCCCAACAGGATCTTCTTTTCGCCACAGGTCACTTCTGCCGTCCCCGTGACAACGATCCAGTGCTCGGCGCGGTGGTGGTGCTTCTGCAGGCTCAAGGACGCGCCGGGCTTGACCTGGATGCGCTTGACCTTGAAGCGCTCGCCCTGGTCGATGCTGTCGTACC
>JACCDS010787344.1_pt1 | contig 17798 bp, 19 predicted proteins | sample 7446441 | NCBI WGS metagenome assembly JACCDS01 (sample SAMN15323445, study PRJNA562643) | freshwater metagenome | isolation source: river surface water | place: USA:Blue River Watershed | collected 2017-08-17
CGTTAAGCCTTGCTCGGAGGCGAAAGGAAGTCCCTTTTGCGGCTATCCCGTTGTTGTTTGGTTTGCAGCAGCTCTCGGAAGGGGTTGTCTGGATTAGTTTCGGGGCCGGCTGGGAACCGATAAATTTTTGGGCCACTCAGTTCTTTTCTTTTTTCTCTCATGTTTTATGGCCAGTATGGGTGCCGGTCGCAACTCTGGCAATTGAGCCATCAATCCCGCGTCGCCGCCTGCTTTTTCCGACACTGCTGGCCGGCGTTTTCGTTAGTTTGTTTCTTCTGTACTCGATGTTTTTATATCCCATTCGGGCGCTGGCTGCAGACGGGCATATCGAATACGTATCGCCTCATTTTTATCTGATAGCCTCGGTTATGGGATATGTGACCGCGACAACCGTCAGCTTGCTCTTTTCCAGTCGACGAGCCGTCCAGTCCTTTGGCTTGCTTGTGGCGCTATCGCTGATGCTTGCTTACTGGATTTATGCAAAGTGGTTTATCTCCGTCTGGTGTTTTTTTGCTGCAATCATGAGCATTATGGTGTTTTTTGGCTTTCTTGGGCGTCCAAAGAGAGAAATGAAATCTCTATAGACGTATTGTTTCGAATCCGAGTTTCTCAAAAGAGATCGCCGTGACTAACTTCATATTTTGAGGGGAGATCACTTGGCTATTTAGATCCTGCTAACAGCTTGAATTAGCCACCATGGGAGAACACATCATGGATCATTCAGACGCGGTGCCCACTTACGGACATGGGGCGCTGGTCATCATCAATTCGCTGATTTTCAGCATCTTTGCGTTCAGTTTCGCTAAACCATAACCTTCGCGCGATTGAAGTTCCTTCAGTGCGTTCTCGGCATTCCTGCTGGCGCTTTCCACCGAGATGTACGACTTTCTGCTGACGAATTGCGTGCTCTCGGGGTGGATGACCAGCAAATTTCCCGGCGTCGATTGGCTCTCTCACAATGCCGGTCATTTACTGGAAGAGTTGTTCGGCTGGCGTGCCCATCCACACTTTGGGCCGTCTCATATCGCGAGCAATATCCTGATCCTAGTCGGTTTCATGATGCTAGCTTCATCATGGAAGATGCTGTATCAAGCACAACGCCACCACGTGCTGTCGACAACAGGTCGCTATGCGCGCATTCACCATCCGCAATATGTCGCCCTCGTCGTCATCATGTTCGGTTTCCTGTTGCAATGACCAACACTGGTGACGCTTGCCATGTTCCCGATCCAGGTGTTCATGTACGTTCGACTCGACCCTACCGAGGAACGTAGGGCGCTGGACGAGTTCGGAGATAAGTACCGGCGCTATATGGCTCGTACGCCCGCTTTTTTTCCGCACCTGGGTCAGCAGCATTCGCCCGGAACGTGAGAGGCAACCAACGAGAGAAACCGGAAATGGAAAGAAATCTGGAAGGAAAGAAAGGCCTCATCGTCGGCATTGCCAATGCGCAATCGATTGCCTGGGGCTGCGCGAAAGCGTTCCATGAAGCAGGCGCGACGCTTGCAGTGACCTATCTCAACGAGAAGGCGGAGCCGCATGTGCGGGCGCTTGCACAGGATATCGATGCGCCGCTCGTCTTGCCCTTGGAGGTGCGCGAGGAGGCGCAGATGGAGGCGGTATTCGCCGCCATTGCCCAACAGTGGGGAAAACTGGATTTTCTGCTGCATGCGATTGCCTACGCGCCCAAGAATGATCTGCAAGCCCGTGTCGTCGATTCGTCCAAGCAGGGTTTTCTGGAGGCGATGGACATCTCTTGTCATTCCTTCGTCCGCATGGCTGCCCATGCCGAACCGCTGATGCGTGATGGCGGGTGTCTGCTCACGACGACTTACTACGGCAGCGAGAAAGTGATCCCGCATTACAACGTGATGGGGCCGGTGAAGGCTGCATTGGAAAGCACGATGCGATATCTGGCGGCTGAATTGGGATCTCGCGGCATACGTGTCAATGCCTTGTCGCCGGGGCCGATCGTGACGCGTGCCGCGAGCGGTATCGCGCACTTTGAAGAGCTCATACGGTTGGCCCAAGAAAAGTCGGCGCAGCACGAGACAGTCTGTATCGACTGCGTTGGCGCCTATGCCCGCTTTCTCGTGAGCGACGAGGCGCGTTTGGTGACCGGCAGCGTCGCGTATATCGACGCCGGTTTCAACATCATGGGAGCTTGAGGAATCGGACTATGCGTATCCTGGTGATCAATGTCGGCAGTTCCACGGTCAAGTTCAGCGTCTTCGATATGCAGACTGGGCAACAGTGCCTCAAGAATGAGCTTGAATTCGGAACGGGGAGTATTGACGCGACGCTACAACGGATTCCTGCGATGCTCGCGCACGCCGGTGAAACATGTATTGATGCCGTCGGGCACCGCGTGGCGCATGGCGGCGGACGCTTTCGCGAAACTGCGCGCATCGATGATGACGTGATCGCTGCCATCGAGAGCTTCTCGTCCTTGGCACCCTTGCACAATCCACCAGCGCTCTTGGGTATCCACGTCGCATCCGCTTGTTGGATCAATACGCCGCAGGTTGCAGTGTTCGACACGGCATTTCACAGCAGCATGCCCGCTCATGCGAGTACCTATGCCGTGCCGGAAGCGTGGCGCAAAGCCGGGTTGCGGCGCTACGGATTCCATGGCACATCACATAAATACGTGATGGAGCGCGTAGCGCTTGCGCTCGATGCATCCGTCACCGACTTGCGGATCATCAGCTGCCACTTGGGCAACGGCGCGAGCGTGTGCGCGATCGACCGTGGCGTGTCGGTTGATACGTCGATGGGTATGACGGCGCTCGAGGGACTGGTCATGGGAACGCGCTCAGGAGATGTAGACCCCGGCGTTTTCGGCTATCTGCAGCGTTCCTTCGGCCTCTCCAATGAAGCGATCGAACACGCGCTGTATAACGAAAGCGGATTAGCCGCGTTATCGGGCCTGGATAACGACTTACGCCGCATCGAAACTGCTGCGGCGCAGGGCGACGCCCGCGCCCAGCTCGCACTCAATGTTTTCGCTTACCGGACACGAAAATACATTGGGGCCTACGCTGCCGCGATGGGCGGCTTCGACGTGTTGGCTTTCACCGGCGGTATTGGCGAGAATTCGGCCAGCATGCGCAGACGCATCTGTGATCGCCTTCAGTTTCTTGGGCTCTCCCTGGATGAGGACAAAAATGCGTCACCATGCCTTGACGATTTTGCAGCACCGGAGATTCAACAAGCGCATTCACGAATCCGCGTGATCGTCACCCAAACGCGTGAACAATGGATGATCGCCCGGGAAGTTCAGCGTCTGCTGTCGCCAGCGATCCGTCCGCACGGGGTTACCCTGCCAGCCATTCCGGTCGCGGTGTCGGCGCACCATGTGCATCTCACACAAGAAGCCGTGGAGGCCCTGTTTGGTCCAGGCCATCGTCTTGCGAAGCTGCATGAGTTGAGTCAACCCGGAGCCTGGGCCGCCGCCGAGACGGTCGATCTGGTGGGACCCAAGAGCACCGTCAAGCATGTACGTGTGTTGGGTCCTTGTCGCACGGCCAATCAAGTTGAAGTCAGCGCTACCGAAACTTTCTCCCTTGGCGTGGACGTACCAGTGCGCATCTCCGGCGACACTCAGGGAACACCGGAAATCACTTTGGAAGGGCCTGCCGGCAAGCTGCGAACTAACGGCTTGATTGTCGCCCAACGTCACATTCACATGCACCCGGACGAGGCACAGCGTTTCAGTGTCAAAGACCGCGACGTGGTGGATGTGGAAATCGATTCGAGCCAACGCACTACGGCGTTCCGTGACGTGATGATCCGCGTGTCCCCGGATTTTCGGCTAGAAATGCATATCGACACGGATGAAGCGAATGCGGCAGGCGTGTCGCACGGAGGAGAAGGAGTGTTGATGCCCACTGCCTGCCATGCGATCGTGACTGCGTGCCGGCCAAACCTGCGGCTCTACTGCACCCCGGAAGCGACGGAGACTAAGCCATAACCAAATGCGGTTTGACTCTGTTGGAACTCGTGGCCGCCAAGAGAGGAACATGATGTTTGCGAAGAAAATCTACACCCAGCCGATCGCCAACGATAGGGTGCGGTCCCCGCCGTCATTGCATGGTCTGGGATTTCTTGTGTTCGTCATGTTTGCAGTTGCGTTGAGCGCCAATCTGGTAACGCCATTGCTGCCGACCATACTGAACCAATATTCGCTACCGATGCGCTTGCAAACGCAGCATGCGGCATTTCTCACCGGCAGCTACCTGCTGGCGATGTTTATCGCGGCCCCCACCTTCGGCACTATCTCCGATCGCATCGACAGGCGCACCATTCTGCTATCGGCCATGGCTGTGTATACGATGTCACTATATGCATTGAGTGCGGCGTCCGGCCTCATCGCATTGTATGCGAGCCGGATATTGTCAGGGTTAGGTGCGGGGGCTCTCCTGCCAGTTATGCTGGCTCATGTGGCCGAATACAGTGCCCCAGAACAGCGCCCGCGCCGTTTTGCCTGGATTATAACGGCGATGATGACCGGCAGTCTTGCAGGGCCTTATTTAGGTGGCATGACAACTCAGTCCGAAATGTGGGCGCGAATCGGCGCTTCGCTGCCGTCGAACCTCATGCTTGCACCGGTGTTGGCAGCCGCCTCCATCTGCAGCGTGGCGCTGATTGGCATGGCCCTCGTGTTCCGCCGGAACACGCTTTCGCAGCCGCGTTTCTTCGGTTCGCCTTCTGTCGATGTCGCCATTCGTCCATCGGCGCTGTATATGCTGAGTGCACTTTCCGTTGTCCTTATGTATGCGGTGGGTGCGTTCGAAGTGGGTCTGTCAACACTGGCGCGGCAGAAACTGCAACTCGGCGCTGCCCAACTCGGCATGATGTATGCCGAATGCGCGCTAGTGATGCTGGTCATGCAGGCGCTATTCTTTGCCGATCCGTTCAAGAACTTTGCCAATCGTCATTTGTTGTTTCCAGCATTTGTAGTTACCGCGATCGCGCTTGTGCTGTTTCCACTGGTGGATACGCATGATCGATTAGCTTGGGTGGTCGCGTTGATCGCCAGCGGCGCGGGTGTGATTGCCCCGCTCATTTCCTATCGTGTTTCGGTGCTGGCCGATGGCCAGCAGGGGAAAAATTTCGGCCTGCAAAGCGCTGCGTCCTACCTTGGGCAAGCACTGGGATCGGTCGGCAGCGGCATGCTGTTCGGGCTCAGCCCGCAACTGCCGTACTGGCTCGCCGCTGCGATTATGGTGGCAGGCGCAATGTGGATTTTGTTTCGTATGCGGCCACCACCTTACGTTTTCGACACATAGCGCGAAGATCATCTCGCTCAACCCAATACCATGCACAAGGACCAGCTATGGAAACCAGCACAGTGGAAATTGGCAATTTGCTATCGCCGCTCGGTGCCGAAGGTGTGAAGAAGCAGTTGCTGAAAGTCAGCGGCGTGCACCACGTCGACGTCAATTATGTCGCCGGCAGCGCAACCGTGCATTACGATGAATCCAGAACGACACTGGATCAAATACGAGAAAAGATCAAGCAATGCGGCTATCACTGCCGCGGCGAATTGCTGCCTGAGCATCTGTGCGAACCCGCCCCAGCACAGGCAGAATCTGCCGCCCGGGATCGCCCCATGCACGATGCGCAACACGATCATCATGTCGCTCATGCAGCGCATGCCGCACAGGCGATGCGGCATGACATGATGCATGACATGGGGCATGCGCCCGGCATGTCGATGGAAGATATGGCAATTGACATGCGCAACCGGTTTATCGTTGCGCTAATCTTCGCCATCCCGGTGTTTTTATATTCACCGATGGGTGCCATGTTCGGCAATTTCCCGGTGCCGTTCGGCATGAATCAGAAGATTTTCCTTTTCCTGCTGGCAACCGGTGCCATCGCGTATCCGGGCTGGCCGTTTTTGATCGCCGCTTGGCGCGCGTTGAAATCCGGCGTGCTCAACATGGCCACACTGGTAGTGCTGTCGGTCGGTACCGGCTACCTGTTTTCGATCGGCGCCACCTTCCTGTTCGATGGCGACGTATTTTATGAAGCTGCTGCGGTATTGCTGGTTTTTATTCTGCTCGGGCACTGGCTGGAAATGCGTGCGCGTGCCGGCGCCACCGATGCCATCCGCGCGCTGATGGATCTGACGCCACCGAAAGCCGTGGTACTGAGAGAAGGCAAGGAAATCGAAGTCGCCACCGCCGAGGTTCTGGTCGGCGACACCGTGGTGATCCGTCCCGGTAACAAGATTCCTGTTGACGGCATCGTGCTAGAAGGCGGTTCGCAGGTGGACGAATCGATGCTGACCGGCGAGTCGATGCCGGTCAAAAAGGCGCCTGGCAGCTCCGTGATCGGCGCGACCATCAACAAGAGCGGCAGCTTCCGCTATCGCGCTACCAAGGTCGGCGCCGACACGGCGCTGGCACAGATCGTCAAGCTAGTGCAGGAAGCGCAAAACTCGAAGGCACCCGGCCAGTTGCTGGCGGATCGTGCGTCGCAATGGCTGGTGTTGGTCGCCATCGTGATTGGCGTTGGCACATTCGTGACCTGGTATTGGCTGCTGGGACAGCCGCTGCTGTTTGCACTGACACTGACCATCACGGTGTTTGTCATTGCCTGTCCCGATGCGCTGGGACTCGCTACGCCAATGGCGGTAATGGTTGGCACCGGTCTCGGCGCAATGAACGGCATTCTGTTCAAAAATGCGGCGGCACTCGAAAACGCCACCAAGCTCACGGTCGTCGTGTTCGACAAGACCGGCACGCTGACAATGGGCGAACCGGTCGTAGTTGACATCATCACTGCGCAAGGCGTCAATGAGAACCGCCTGCTCAGTGTCGCAGGCGCAGTAGAAAAGCACTCCGAGCATCCGTTGGCACAGGCGATCTTAAAGCGCGCAGAGAGCCTGATCGAACAGCCGGCGACAGACTTCACCAACATTGACGGCCAGGGCGCGAAGGCCATCCTGGGCGGACAGCCTATCTTACTCGGCAATCGCAAATTGATGGAGGCGGAACGGGTCGATCTGAACGGCTTGGAAGCGGAAGCCGCGCGCTTGCAGGGCGCGGGACGTACCGTGGTACACGTTGCCGAAGGCGGCCGGTTGATTGGTCTGATCTCGATCGCGGATGCTGCCCGTCCCACTTCCAAGAGGACCATCGCCAAGTTGCAGGAACGCGGCGTCAAAGTCGCCATGATTACGGGTGACAACCATGCCACCGCCGAACGCGTCGGCAAGGAACTTGGCATAGATATCGTGCTCGCCGACGTTCTTCCCGGAGACAAGGCGGCCAAGATCAAGGAACTGCAAGCGCAAGGTCATAAGGTTGGCATGGTCGGTGACGGCGTCAACGACGCGCCTGCGCTGACCCAAGCCGATGTCGGCTTCGCCATCGGCGCCGGCACCGACGTGGCCATCGAAAGTGCGCAGGTGATCCTGATGAAAAGCGATCCGTTCGACGTGGTCGGTGCCATCGAACTGTCGCGCGCGACGCTGCGAAAAATGCACCAGAACCTGTGGTGGGCAGTCGGTTACAACCTGATTGCTTTCCCGCTGGCGGCCGGCGTGCTTTACCCGTTCACGTTGTCGCCGGAAGTTGCCGCGCTATCGATGTCGGGTAGTTCGGCGATTGTTGCAATCAACGCCCTGATGCTCAAACGCACCAAACTGGCGGGTATCAAGTCCACTGACATGCAGAAAGTCATTGTGCAACGTGTCGCCGCCTAACGTGGCGGCCACACCTCACCAGAGGTTTTGTTATGCAGACTGACAATCCATCGCTTCACGGCAAGAGAAAGAAAGGCGTCAGAATAGCCAAGCCCGAGGCAAGTCTGGTAGCGCGACCTCTGCCCGTGCAGCAGCCGGCCGAGATCGCGCACGCTGTCCAAGAAGTTCAGGCTAACGCTGCGCCAGCATCGTTCCTGGGGCAGGCGTTGCGCTACCAGGTCGATCGCTGGCAGCGCAGTGTACTGTTTCTAGACATGCTACGGGAACGGGCCAACAACATGCTGGCGCATGAGGAAGCAGGCATGCCGCCGCCTCTCGATTTTGAGTATGAAACGATTCTTGACGCGAGGCGCTTCGAACGCTCCGCCAATTACGCGCTGCTGCGCATCACGCGCTGCCATGAAGATCGCGCGGAGGACTGTGTCGATGATAACAAGCCACCCGTTATCATCGTCGATCCGCGCGCCGGACACGGTCCCGGAATCGGCGGTTTCAAGCGCGACTCTGAAGTGGGCATGGCGCTGCACGAAGGACATGCCACTTACTTCGTTATTTTCTTTCCGCTGCCATGTCCTAAGCAGACACTCGCCGATGTATTGCATGCATTGCGCCGTTTCGTCGAGGAAGTCAGTCGTCGGCACCGTGGTGCGGCGCCGGTGCTCTACGGGAACTGTCAGGCTGGCTGGGCCGTCACGCTGCTGGCAGCCGATTGCGAGGGGCTGGCAGGGGCAACCGTGCTCAACGGCTCCCCGCTGTCGTACTGGGCCGGCGCGTCAGATGTGAATCCAATGCGACTCGCCGGCGGATTGCTAGGCGGCGCGTGGCTTACACATCTATTGACGGACTTGAACAACGGACGCCTCGACGGCGCATGGCTAGTGCAAAACTTCGAAAACCTGAATCCGGCCAACACTCTGTGGGACAAGAATTACAAGGTGTTCGCGCACATCGATACCGAGCGCGAGCGCTTCCTAGAGTTCGAACGCTGGTGGACCGGCTATCATTTCCTGAGTCGCGAGGAAATCCTGTCGATCATCGAAAACCTTTTCATCGGCAACAAGCTGGAGCGTGGAGTGATGAAGGTTTGCGACGGCTGCACCGTTGACTTGAAGCGCATCCGCAATCCGTTGGTGATCTTCGCGTCCAGCGGCGACAACATCACGCCGCCGCACCAGGCGCTCAACTGGATTCCATCCGTCTACCCGACTACCGCCGATCTGAAGCAGGCAGGCCAGCGCATCGTCTATCTGCTCAATACGCATGTCGGTCATCTGGGAATTTTCGTATCGGCCAGCGTGGCGAAACTGGAGCACCGCGCGATTCTGGAAAGCTTGGGCGATCTCGACGCGCTCCGGCCCGGCCTGTACGAGATGAAGATCAGCAACCCGACCGGTGACCCCGATTGCCGCAAGCCGCAGTACTCAGTACGGTTTGAAGAACGGCGAGTCGAACAGATCCATTATGCGTACCCGGAGAAATCGTTTGAAAAGGTGCAGGCGGTGTCGGAATGGAACGAGCTGCTGTACAAGAAGACGATCAGCCCGTGGATCGCTGCATTCGCCAATCCGGTTTCCGCGGCGATGCTGAAATGGCTGCACCCGATGCGTATCGGGAATGCGATGTTTTCCGAGAAGCTCAACCCCTGCATGCTGCCCGTAAAAGTGCTCGCGCCTTTCGTTGCGAATGCGCGCCTTCCAGCCGACGAAAGCAACCGGTTAGCGGCACTGGAAACTGACGCCAGCGCCTCGATTTCAAGAACGCTCGACAGCTACCGGAAAATCAGGGATAGCTCCAGCGAGCAGATATTTTCTATGCTGTATGGCAGGGAGTAAACCGATCTGCGTCGCTGTCTTTACTAACTAATTTGCAAGGAGATGATGATGCAATGGTTTTCACAAAACTGGATCTGGATTGTGTTCGCTATCGGCATTTTTCTGTTGATTCGGCGAGGCGGTATGGGATGCGGTATGGGACATGGCCATCCGCACCATCAGCGGGAAAGTAACGATCGGCCAACGAATCCGGATAGCAGCCCCAAAGATCCCGTTAACGGCGCGATCGTCAACCCGGAAAGCGCCGTCAATGCCATGTACCAGGAGCGTGTGTACTATTTTTCGTCGCGCAAAAATCGCGACACATTCGATGCGAAACCGGCCCAGTATGCCGCTCGCGCAGGCGAACGCGACGAAGGACACCGGCATCATCGGCATTGCTGCTGATGCGCGCTGATATGGCTTTTATGAAAGGAAAGGCAAATGGAAACTTCGATTCTGAAGATTGATGGCATGCCCTGCGGAGGCTGCGTAGGCAGTCTGAAAAAAGCACTCAGACAAGTACAGGGCGTGTAATCGGCATCCGTCTCGCTGGAAGCCGGCGAAGCGACCGTCACTTGCGACCTGCGCATGCCAGCGTAGCCGATTTCAACCAAGCGGTGAGCAGCGCTGGCTACCCTGTAAGCACCAATACGGAGCCAGCGTCCACTCGCTCGCAGGCTGGACATTGCGATTCGAGCAGTGGGAAGCCCAAAGGCGGATGCTGTTGTTCCTAAACCATACAAGTATTCCGACCGATTGAATTGATTTCTTTCGTTAAAGTGGAACGCTGCAACGTGGATTTCAGCATAACTGCATTCGCCACCTTTGGAAATGTCTCATGAGAAATTGGAAAATCGTGGCGCTGGCGATGCTGGTGCTTAGCCTGAGCGGATGCGGCTACAACACGATGCAGGCGCAGGACGAGCAAGTCAAGGCGGGCTGGTCGGAAGTCGTTAATCAATACCAGCGACGCGCGGACTTGATCCCAAACCTGATCAATACCGTGAAAGGCTATGCGTCGCATGAGAAGGAGGTGCTGACCCGGGTGACAGAAGCGCGGGCGCGTGTCGGTTCGATCCAGGCCACGCCGGCGCTGCTCAACGATCCACAGGCATTCGAGAAATTCCAGCGTGCGCAGGGTGAACTCTCCGGCGCCCTATCCCGCTTGCTGGCGGTTTCAGAAAACTATCCACAGCTCAAGGCCGATGCCAACTTTCGCGATTTGCAGTCACAACTGGAAGGCACCGAAAACCGGATCGCCGTGGCCCGTAATCGTTACATCAAGGCGGTTCAGGACTACAACGTGACGGTGCGATCCTTCCCCTCCAATCTCACCGCGAAAGCGTTCGGCTATACCGTCAAGCCCAACTTCACTGTGGAGAATGAGCGGGCAATCGCTGTTCCGCCGAAAGTCGATTTCGGGCCGGCCACAAGCCAGCCGCAAAACGCGGTACCGGGGAGTAACAAGTGAGGGCGCTCCTCTTTGCAAAGACGCTGTTTTTTTTCTGGACGATTGGCTGGGTGTTCGTCGCTGCTGCGCAAGTCGCCATACCACCGCTATCGGCGCGTGTAACTGACGTCACCGGCACGCTTACGTATAAACAAAAGGCCACGCTGGAACAAACTTTGCAGGACTTCGAAGCGAAAAAAGGCAGTCAGATCGGCGTATTTATGGTGTCTTCGACCGCGCCGGAAACCATTGAGCAATACTCGTTGCGCGTGGTCGAGCAATGGAAACTGGGTCGCAAGAAAGTGGATGACGGCGCGTTGCTGATTGTCGCCAAAAACGACCGCGTCATGCGCATCGAGGTCGGGTATGGAGTGGAAGGCGTACTCAACGATGCGGTCAGCAAACGCATCATCAGTGATGTCATCACTCCGAAATTCAAGCAAGGGGATTTCTATGGCGGCATTCGTGACGGTATCGACGGCATGATGCGCGTCGTCGAGGGCGAATCGTTGCCGGAGCCTGCACGAGGAACTGGGAATAATGTATCTGAGGTCGAATCTTACATTCCGGTGATCTTTATCTTGGCATTAGTGGTTGGCAGTGTCCTGCGCTCGTTGTTGGGAAGGTTTCCCGGCGCCATCGTGACCGGCGGGGTAACGGCCTTTCTTGCTTGGGCGTTTATGGGAGCGCTCTCCGTTGCCTTATTTTCAGGTGTGCTGGCCTTGCTGTTCACCTTGTTCGGCGGAGGCATGCGCGGGCTGGTCGGCGGTCATTATGGCGGCGGATTTGGCGGGCGAGGAAGTGGACGAAGTGGCGGCTTTCGCGGAGGCGGCGGTGGCTTCGGTGGCGGCGGAGCTTCGGGACGGTGGTGATGATGAAGCTCAACATGAAACGAATTTTCCGGCACCTGTTGTCGACGCATTGGCAGGTCAAACGTGCGTTTCCGCAAACGACATTGACAGCAATCGAACAAGAGATCAAGGCAAGCGAAGCGGCGCATGCCGGCGAAATCCGTTTCGCCGTGGAAGGCGCGCTGTTGGGGTCGCCGCTTTACCTCGACCAATCCGCGAGAGAACGCGCGATCGATGTGTTTTCCCAATTGCGGATATGGGATACCGATGATCGGAACGGCGTGCTGATTTACTTGTTGCTATCGGATCATTCGGTGGAAATCGTGGCGGACCGTGGTGTGCATGCGAAAACGGGCGCGCTAGAATGGGAAAGAATCTGCCGCGGCATGGAAGCCATGTTTCGCGACGGGCGCTATGAGCAAGGTGTGATTGACGGCATTCGAGCGGTCAACCATCTGTTGAAGAAACATTTTCCCTCCAATGGCGCGAACCGGAACGAGTTGCCCGACAAGGTCATGGTGCTATAGCGATTATGATTCGACTGGCGCGCAACATCGTCATCCAAGAAAAGTCCTGTTCCCGATTCGCGGATCGCGGATTCGAGATGTGTGAACACAAAGGGATAGGCCATCCCGACACCATCACGGATGGCGCTTGCGAGGCTGCGGCATGTGCACTCGCCTCGGCCTACGAACATACCTATGGCCGCGTTCTCCATTTCAATGTCGATAAAGGGCTTCTGGTCGCGGGCCAAAGCGAACCGCGCTTCGGCGGAGGGAGGATTGTTGTGCCGATCAAGCTGATCGTCTGCGGCCGGGCGACCGATGGCGCAGATCAATTCGATATGCATGCGCTTGCAAGGTCGGCCGTCGATGATTTCCTGCAACGCAGCCTCCGAGTGGATCGTGGACTCTTCCACGTGATGCCGGAGATCAAGGCGGGAAGCGCTAGTCTCGCCAGCATCTTCTCCATTGGCAAATCGGCGCGCGTCGCCAATGATACCTCGTTCGGGGTGGGATTCGCACCATATTCGATGCTAGAGCAACAAGTGCTGCATCTCGCCGCCGTGCTCCGCTCAAGCGAGTTCAGATTGCGCTTTCCAGCGGCCGGAGACGACTTCAAAATTATGGGTCTTCGTCAGCACGACGAACTTCGCTTCACGGTCGCGATCGCCATGATCGACCGGTTTGTCGTCGGCGTGGCCGACTATTTTGAGATTAAACAAGCTATTGCAATGGCATTGACAGACGCATTGCCCACTAGATGTACCGTACAGATCAATGCGCTTGACGATCCCGATGCGCTTGACGAAAGTGGATTGCATTTGACGGTAACGGGTCTCAGCGCAGAGATGAGCGATGACGGCCAGGTCGGGCGGGGCAATCGCGTCAACGGCCTCATCACGCCAAACCGCACGATGTCGCTCGAAGCGGCTGCTGGAAAGAATCCAGTTTCGCATGTGGGAAAAATCTATAACGTGCTTGCCCAGGCAATCGCGAAAGAAATCGTGGCGAAGATCGATTCCATCGAGGAGGCGGAGGTGCAATTATTATCGACTATAGGTCAACCACTGGATCGCCCACAAATTGCTTTGATCGAAATCGGACCTGCTGCATCACTCACCGCCTCTGTGGGGATGAAAGTCGATCAGATCGCCAATGATCGATTGGACAGAATAGAAACGCTGATAAGCGATCTGAAGCATGGCGTGATCGCCGTGTACTAATGCTTATATTCGAAGCGCGCTTCGCTCGCATCGGATGATGAATCTGAGCGTTTTATGTAAATGGTAATGCTATATAGCCCTGTCACTGGCAGCGAAAAGTAGTTCCCATTGCTAACCGTATTGCCAATATTCATCGGTTCCATTTTCTTCTCCGCAGAGCCAAGACCGAAAGGTGTCACGCTTGCCTTGAATTGCGCATCGTCGATGCGCTTACCTGTCTTTTCCTCATTGAGCGCGGCTAGGAGATGATACGAATGGCGCTTGGCTCGTTTCCCACCATGCATCCCGGATTCCGGGTGTGCCGGTGGATAAACGCTGACGATGTCGCTTGGTACCAGACCGCTGTAAACCGTCATGCCATCGACGGTGCGCGAAAGGCCCGTTTCTGCAACGGGTGCCGCTGTAGTTGTTTCCGCCATCAGAGTTAATGCAACGAGGGTCATTGTGATGACCACAAAGCGATGCGTGACCAATCCTGTTTTCAGCCTGAAATTCATGCGTCCCAGGATGGCCTTCTTCATGCGGCTACGGCCATACACGTTGTGACAAAGCGTTGTAAATCCACGCAAAAAAGCGCCGATGGCAAGTCGCTAAATGGCGAAAATAATCAACGCGTAAAAAAGCGATGACCAAGTGTAGAGCGCGGGAGCCAACGGCTTTCGGAAGTCGACACTATGAAATAGTGAATTTATGAAATTCATGAACTAATCATACGATAGGAGGAAGCACTCGGAGGTTTCAGAAATTCGCGCAAATTGGAGGCTTTTGGTCGCCTAACTTCAGGAAGTGCAATTGGCGTGATGCGTCGATGCCCGACCAATGACGATTTGAGCCAACGTATCTTCCGATAGCACACAATCGCGGCCGCGGATGCCAACGATGACCGCCGTCAGAAGCACATCGTAGCCCTCGGTAAGCACACTGCGCTTGGCGCCGAGCTTTGCTTAGGTCGGTAAGACCTGGGCGGATTCCGAGTTCGTCTGTACGCAGGAAATGCTCGCCCTCGGTCGGGCACTTTTAGAAAAGCAAAAATTCCAAACCGAAAATGCCTTGTCGCGGTTCATTAACTTGTCAGGCAGCAAAGCTGAGATTCGGAATCCACCGATACTTCAATTGATCCGAATCCCAAAGAGGGCAGAAATGACTTCTCCATTGTTCCATATCACGAATCTCGGATCTGATCCTCTACCACCACGATCACCGCTCAAAATAATTGTAGTTGCCCCTGAAAAAATTATGGTGGTACAGGTGCTGCTGTCGCTGCGATGCTGGGCACAGGCTACCTGCGCCGCTGTCTGCGCGCGCGGGTCGCGGCATATCCAGCGGTCCGTGCTGGTCGATCGCTATCTCGACATTGCCTTCGATGGCAGCGACGACGGACGCTTCATTGATTTTGTCAACGATCTCGAGCAGCAGAGTCCGGGGCAGGTGGTGATGGCAGCTGATACGGCAGGCAGTCGGCTGGTTAACCGTGTGCGAGCCCATCTGCACGCTGACTGTGCGATCGGCCCGAACGACAGCATGCTGGATGTCTTGGACGACAAATGGAGATTCCATCATTTGTGCAACCAGCTTGCGCTTCCCACGCCGGAGACGCTGTATGCCGAATCGAAGCATGATGTCAATTTTGATTCGGCCAGCCAAACGCTAGGCCTGCCTTTTTTCGTCAAGCCGGTAAATGGCTCGCAGTCTCGCGGTGCCTATGCAATTTCCAGTCGCGAAGAATTTTTTCATTTGATCTTGCATGACCCAGGATATGACTACGGGCCGTTACTGCTGCAGCGATTGGTACGGGGAACGGATGTCTGTGTCAGTATTTTTTCCGTTCAAGGCCAATTGCGTGCGATTGCAACGCAGAGACGCAAGCCCCCTTATCAGGTGGACTCACCCATTGAGTTTTTTCACTTCCCCGAATTCGAACGTGTGGTGCAGAAGATTTGCGAGGCCACTGGGTATGAGGGTTTAATGCATATCGATGCACGTCTCGAAGCTGATACCGGTCAGCTCTGGCTTTTCGAAGCCAATCCCCGTTACTGGCGAAGTATGTCGGCCGCTACTTGGGCAGGGCTGAATTTTGTTGCCGAACATCTAAGCAGTTCACCTCTCTGCACGAAGCTTCGGCGGCTGAGCCACGGCAGCGCCGACGTATTTCACCACCCACTGGTTCGGCCGTCGCTTTGGCATGAGATCGTTTCAGGCGGAAAGACACGGCGACGGATGCTGGGGCTCATGGCGGTGGAGATTTGCACGCTGATGAATTCCCTAAGAAAAATGATCAAGGGGCAGTAGCTCAGCCAGTGATTCGTCGCCGTGGTTGGCTTCAGCACTGTGAGCCGTACAGATAACGCTGACCAGTGATCAGAAGCTATCGCAAGTCGAGGAGCTGGCGCAGCGACTGCAACAAGTCAGTGGCGAGCAAGTCAGGCAGGAGTATGTCGACCAGTAGTATACGGGTCACGCGCCTTGCGAGGCGGCTCGGCAGACCGATAGATCAGCACGTCGGGCGGGCTGTGTGAGGCATAGTATGGCTTTGTGCTGCTGCTCAAGCGCTGGATCGGCGAGAGCAGCTTTGAGCCGCTTTCGGTTGCTCGTGCGCGACTATGAGCGCTTACCGCAGACAATGGTAGACATCCATTTCATCGTATTTGCCATCCCAATGCTACCCAATGCCATTTAACACATCGCGAATGCATAATATCCTCTGGGTGCAGATCGACTGTGATGCTGCTACACGCCTTGTGCCTTGGCTTCGACACTTAGAAAGCGGGCAGCAGCCCCTCTGCTGGAGCTCGGATTGATCCCCTAGGGAGAACCTTCTGTCGCAAAGGCCTCCCCTTTGATGCGACTCCCGTCTTGAGGCAATCCGGTCGCGTTGTTTGAATTGCAGAGCTAGTGTTTGCGTCAGCAGCAGCGATGGTCCGAGGTTGAAGCTGAAGCCCCCGATAGCTGCGATTCGCTCCAGATCTGTGAGAGCGATTCAGCGATTTTTGGGTATCAGATCTATGACCCACGCTTGCAATGCCCTCAGTTGTTCGGCGTTTTCGTGGCAGGTCTGGTAATTGGCGGCAACGGTTGCGGCGACTGCAGAGAGCGCAAGGCCCGTGGCTGCCGCATCAGCATCTCGGGCGGGCTCGGGCAGTTCACCGGCGGCGGCGGCGTCGTGCAGGCGCACAAAGCCACGGTTGATAGTGCAAGCAGCATCAGCTTGAGCGGACACATAGACGGGAGCCTCCCTAATGATGGTTTCGCCCTTTTCACGGACGACGCGGACGCGGTCGACGTACTGAGTGACGACCTTGACCGTGGCTTGCGCCAGCCGCTCGTGGGCGGCGGCGGCCTGCAGGGTCTGCTGCTGGACGGCGGCATCCCATTGCGCTTGAACGTGGCTCGAACCTTTGATCCAGCCGAAGCCGACCAGAGCGACCCCGAGCGCCGTGATGGCAAGCAGCCGGTACGGCCACGGAACTGCGCTCACGACGACTCCCCGACGCACTGCCGGTATTCGGCTTCTCGCCGCGTGGCCAACCCACCGCACAGGCGCGCATTGGCGGGAAGCGCACAGTCCTTGCCTTGGAAGAAGCGCCAGCGCAGCAGCTCGGCGCAGGCCCCGGCATAGTCCTCGGTGTTAAGTTTTCTGACTATTGTCGACTTGCAGAATGCACGGCTGCCGACATTGTAGGAGAAGCTCACCAGCGCGTCGTACTCGTTTTGTGCCAAGGGCACGGTCACGCATTGTTTGAGCGTGCCCTCGAATTGCTGCACGTCCGTGAGCGCCCGCGCCAGCGCCTTCGGCGGCGTTGTTGTGTCGCCAAGCTTCACCCCGGTGGTGGTGCCGAACCCGATGGTCGGCACATCACCCTTGACCGGAATCGCCGCCCGGTCGGTGTAGCCCTCGTGCAGCACGATGCCGACCAGAGCAGCAGCGGACAAAGTCAGCCCGGCCACCGTTCCGCGCACAGTTGGGGATGGTGGTTGGATCAACGGTTCATCTCCGGCTGCGCCACGATACGCGCAACGGTCGCGCTGATGCTGGCGACGAAGGCCAGCAGGACGAACACACCACGTGGCAGCACATCCCCGAACAGCGGCACCACCACTTCCGCCGCCGTGAAGGCAGCGGCCAGCAGCGAAAAGCGGATGCTCCAGGCCCGTCGCAACACGCACCGCCAGTCGTCCAGAAGGCAGATCTTTAGCTTGGCAATCATTGCACCCCTCCCATCAGCTTCAACTTGATGGCGGC
>JACCDS011810781.1_pt1 | contig 17796 bp, 19 predicted proteins | sample 7446441 | NCBI WGS metagenome assembly JACCDS01 (sample SAMN15323445, study PRJNA562643) | freshwater metagenome | isolation source: river surface water | place: USA:Blue River Watershed | collected 2017-08-17
CAATCTTCATCGACGAGCTGCGCGCCGCCGACTGGTACGACAAGACGAGCCAGGCATTCGCCGTCTTCCTGCCGGTCAAGAGCGTTGGCGTGATGGGCGACGGCCGCACCTACGAGAATGTCGTCGCGCTGCGTGCCGTGGTCACCAGCGACTTCATGACCGCACACTGGGCGCATCTGCCCTACGAACTGCTCGGCCGGGTGTCGAACCGGATCATCAACGAAGTACGCGGCCTGAATCGGGTCGTGTACGACGTTTCAGGGAAGCCTCCAGCCACCATCGAGTGGGAATGATTTTCGCATTCCTGTGACAATGGCTGATATGCTTTTGGTATGAAAAGCCATTATCAGACTCTTGGGCTATCGTCGCGACAGGCCTCGCTAGATGACATTGAGGCGGCGTATCGCCGCCTGGCTGGTGAGTTTTCCGACAATGCCGATTACCAGAAGGCGATCGGCGAGGCCTATGCCAATTTAATCGATCCGCAGCAGCGCGCTGCCTATGATGCACGTCTCCTGGCAGCCGAAGTGGCCGATGCGGTGCGAAGCGCCGATACCCAGGCAGCTTCGGGTGGTAACTGGCGTTGGCTGGGCTTGATCAGTCTTGCTGTTGCGATCGGTGGGTACTATCAAGCGTCGCGGCCCAAAGAGTTGCCGGAAAAATTGGCGCCTGCTTCGGTAGAAACTTCGCTGGCTCCAGCCCCGGCGGATGAGCAATTGCCCACGCAGCCCGTCGCAGGCTCTCCGGCACGGGCAGCAGAGGAGATTGTCATCGTCCAGCAACAGGCCCGGGAAACGCAGATTCGCTATGTGCGCCCGGAAAAAAAGCAGGGATTCGATGCCGCCTACCTTGCCTGGACGACCTATCTGGTGGTTGGTGGGAAAAGTCGTGGCTCTGGCGTCATGGTGGCCCCGGACAAGATCATGACCAACTGCCACGTGGTTGCCGGCAATGCGATGAGCGGCCTGATCGTCATCAACAGCGCCACGCGCGAGCGGGTCAAGGTGGACAAGTACGCAAAACTTGAGGATGACGAAGATGTCTGTCTGCTCAATGCGCCTGGTGCCCCCGGGTACATCGCCGAATGGGGGCGTTCCGAGTCGCTTGATCCTGGCGCTGCGACGCATACTGTGAGCTTTCCGGGTAACGAAGGGTTGACCTGGTCGACTGGCGCGCTCATTCGTCGGGAGACTCCGCTTGGCATGGAGGTATTGCTTACTTCCAACTATTGTCGGCCCGGTGTTTCCGGGGGGCCGCTCTTTGATGACAAGGGGCTGCTGGTTGGCATCACCTCGGCTGGTCGTATTTATCGGAGTGGGGGCACGGAATGCATGTCCCTGACGGCCGAGACGGCCAAGAAAGTGCTTTATAAACCGATGGTCCCGATCGGCTTGGCGCCGACCCAGTACGATCCAGCAATGTTGAGGCGATGAACGACGAATATTTCATGCGCGAGGCGATTTCGCTGGCGCGAGCGGCCGAGTGCCTTGGTGAAGTACCGGTCGGGGCGATTGTTGTGCGGGAAGGGATCATCGTCGGGCGGGGATTCAATACCCCGATCGGTGAAAACGACCCGACAGCCCATGCCGAGATAGCTGCGCTACGCGATGCTGCGCGCAACCTTGGCAATTACCGCCTGCCCGGCTGCGAGTTATTCGTTACGCTGGAACCTTGTGCCATGTGCGCCGGGGCCATCATGCATTCCCGTATCAGTCGCGTTATCTATGGTGCGCGCGACCCCAAGACCGGCGTGCATGGCAGCGTGGTCGATCTGTTCGGAGTCGAGCGACTGAATCACCATGCAACGGTCGAGGGGGGGGTGTTGGCCGATGAGTGCAGCACGCTGTTGTCGGCTTTCTTTGCCGGTCGACGCAAGAAATCGTGATGAAACTGCATATCTCGGTTGCCAGGCAGTTGATGCAGGTGCTCGACGATGCTGGCACGGTGCTGCGCGAATATCCTGTTTCCACGGCATCGGCTGGGGTCGGGGAGGTTTCGGGTAGCTATCAGACACCGCGAGGCCGCCATGTTGTCCGAGCCAAGATTGGCAGCGGGATTCCGGAAAACACGGTTTTTGTCCGTCGTCGGCCGACCGGCGAGGTATGGACCCCGGAACTTGGCGAGCAATTTCCTGGGCGTGACTGGATCTTGACGCGGATTCTGTGGCTATCCGGGTGCCAGCCTGGTTACAACCGGCTGGGCTGTGTCGACACCATGCGGCGTTATATCTACATTCACGGTAGTCCCGATATTGCCGAGATGGGTGTGCCCGGCTCGCATGGTTGTATCCGGATGCGGAATGCCGACATCGTCGAATTGTTCGACATGATTCCTTGCTATTCGGAAGTCGAGATTTCCGAAGACTGAAGTGCCTGGCCGAATGGGCCGAAGCTTCTTTCGTGAACGCTGATGCGGCCATCGCAGCGTTGCCAGGCGACTGTAGAAGCGCGCGTCCCGTAGTTTTCTGATTTGACGAACACGGCGGACAGCAGTCGCTCCCATTCGATAGGGACGCCGGTGCTGGGCAGGTTTTCGTCGGGAACGATCTGCTGGTCGGCCAGTAGTTGGAAGAAGGCGGTTTCATCCGGCAGGTCGGGCAAGGCTTCCACAAAGGCCTGGCGGGCAGCCAGCAGTTTTGGCCAGGGACTGTCGAGCAGATGGTTTGATAGCCCGTAAATACCCGGTTGAAGTTCCCGCGGTTCGCCATCGCGGTTGGAACAATAGATCAGCGACTCTCCGTCTGCCAGCAGCAAATTGAAGCCGGAGTAACGGGCAGGCTCGATGCTTTCGGCGTATGCCATGGCCGGCAGGGTGGCGGTCAGGAAGTTGCGCGTTAGCGAGCCTCGCGACACGGCCCCCTTGGCCATTCCGGGTTCGCGGACGTTGGTGACGGCAGCAAAACGCCCGCTATCGGTAATCCCCAACCAGGTTCCACCCGCCTCCAGATCAAGCCCACCAATGACCTGTGGTGCATCCGCCCATTGGGCGATTGGCGTGCTGGGGCGAGCGTAGAATTCGTCGCGATTGGCCGCCACGACCAGCGGATAGTCTGGATGAACCCGCCAGCCGATGACGATCAGGCACATCGGGTTGCGGCTAGGGGTTGACTGCCGTGGCTTGTACCTGGGGACCTTCGAGGGAGCCCAGGCGGACGTTCCCGGAGAAGTTCGATTGCACGACGGCCAGGGCCTCGTAGCCGCCCGTGGGCGAAGCTGCTGCGGTCATCACCATGCCGCAGGATTGGTCGGGATTGTCCGGCGAGTGGAGAACGTCGCCGGCCTTGAGTGCCTGCTGACTGGTCAGTCTGTACAGATGGCGTTTGACCTTGCCCAGGTACTGCGTACGAGCGACGACCTCCTGGCCGGGATAGCAACCCTTGTGGAAACTGACGCCGCCAATTTTTTCAAAATCGGCCATTTGTGGCACAAACTCTTCTTTGGTAGCCAGCGTAACCAGCGGATAGGCGGCTTGAATGTCGAGCCAACGCCACACTCCGGTCCCGGCAGGGCGCGCCTTGATGGAGAGTTTTTGCCATAGCGATGCCATTGCGGATTCCGGTGCCACAACCACAAAACGGGAGGCATCCAGGCGGATGACCGTGGTTTCGTTCTGTTGTTCCGTACCTAGTGGTGCGGTCGGGCAGGGGAGGCCCGCGTCGGCCAAGGCTTCGCTGGCTTGCGGACCGGATAGGCCCAGCATGATGGTGTTGTCCGTCAAGGCGCTCAGTTTTACCTTGGAGCGCAACACGAACATCTGCAGGCGTTTCTGGCTGCTTTCCTGCAAATCGGCGGACAGGGCCAGCAGATAGCGTTCGCCCTGGCGCCAAGCGAGGAAGCTGGCCTGCATGCGTCCCTAGGCCGAGCACCAGCCGGCATGCTGGGCCTGAGATTCGGCAAGATGGTTGATGTCGCTGGTAAATTGGCTGTGCAGGAATGACTTGGCATCTTCGCCGGATGCTTCGATCAGAGCCAGGTGAGTCAATGGGACAACGACTGTCTGCTCCTTGGCAGTCTGCAGTTCGCCGGCGGCATCGCCAAAGCTGAGAAGTTCGGTCGAATCGCCGTCAAAAAGACCTTCGGCTGATTCCAGAAAGCTGCGCCAGTGGGGATTCATGGGGGCTCCAGGTGGGGTTTCGGATATTATATCGCTCGTTATAACGTGCTCGTTTCACACGGGCAAGACCTGCTTGCTGCCGACGAGTTCCCGTGCGCTTACTGATCAAGATATTTTTGGCTGGCCTGTTGCTGATTTCAGTGGCGATTGGCGGCCTGTGGTGGTGGGCCAGCCAGCCGTTGAAGCTGCACGCTTCGCCACTCGATTTTCGAATTGCTGCCGGCAGCAGCCTGCGTTCGGCCATCACCCAGATGCACGAAGCGGGAATTGAGATCAATGGCTTTTTGTTTGCCCTGTTGTCCCGTGTCAACAGGGTCGATACCGCCATCAAGGCCGGCAGCTATGCGCTGAACGAGGGCGCTACGCCGCACCAGTTGCTCGACAAGTTGCTTAAGGGCAAGGTGACGCAGGGTGAGCTGACCTTGGTCGAAGGCTGGACATTTCGTCAATGGCGGGCACGAATGGACCGCCACCCCGATCTTCGTCATGAAGCGCAGGGCTTGAGCGAGGCGCAGATCATCGAGCGCCTCGGGCTGAAAGTGGCGTCGCTCGAAGGACAGTTGTTCCCTGATACCTATTTGTTCGACAAGCAATCCAGCGATCTGGAACTGCTGGCGAGGGCGCATCGGGCCTTGTTGCGGAAACTGGATGCCGAATGGGCGCAGCGGCCGGCCGGTTTGCCGTACAAGTCCGCTCAGGAGGCGCTGATCATGGCCTCGATCATTGAAAAGGAAACCGGGCGCGAGGCGGATCGGCAGCTGGTGGCTGCGGTGTTCGTCAATCGCCTGCGCAAGGGAATGCTCTTGCAGACCGATCCGACCGTGATCTACGGGTTGGGTGACAAATTCGACGGCAATCTGCGCAAGCGCGACCTGCAGTCCGACACCCCGTACAATACTTACATGCGTTCCGGTTTGCCGCCGACGCCTATTGCCATGCCCGGACAGGCATCCCTGAAGGCGGCGGTAAATCCAGCGGCCAGCGACGTGGTGTATTTCGTAGCGCGTGGCGATGGCAGCAGCGAGTTTTCCCGGACGCTCGAGGAACATAATCAGGCGGTCAACAAATATCAGAGAGGTGGGAAGTGAAAGGCAAATTCATCACTTTCGAGGGAATCGACGGGGCGGGAAAGAGTAGCCACGTCGAATGGATGGCCGAGGCATTACGCCAGCGTGGCCGCATCGTGCATGTGACCCGGGAGCCTGGAGGCACCGAGTTGGGTGAAAAATTGCGCGAGTTGCTACTTAGCGAGCCGATGCACCTGGAAACCGAAACATTACTGATGTTCGCGGCGCGCCGCGAACATCTGGCCCGTCTGATCGGGCCAGCCTTGGCGCGTGGCGAATGGGTGGTCTGCGATCGCTTCAGCGATGCGACCTATGCCTATCAGGGGGGCGGGCGGGGGCTGGACAGGGCTAAATTTCTGGCCCTGGAGCATTGGGTGCATGAGCACCTGCAGCCGGATCTGACATTGCTTTTCGATCTTCCGCTGGATGTTGCACGCGAGCGCATCGTGCTGGCGAATCGCGTACTCGATAAATTCGAGCAGGAGCGTGCCGATTTTCATGAGCGCGTACGCCAGGCATACCTGGAGCGGGCCCATGTCAGCCCCGGCAGATTCCGCATCATAGACGCCAATCGACCGATTGCCGATATTCGCAAACAACTTGAATTTGTTCTTTCAAGTATTTGTTAATGAACGTTATTAGCCTTCATTCTAAAGTTTGGTCTGCACTGCAGGCGCGGCGACAGCGGCTACCCCATTCGCTGTTGCTGGTCGGTCAAAAAGGCTTGGGCAAGTTTGAGCTTGCCCGTTCCTTTGCCGCTAGTCTGCTCTGCGAGTCGCCAATGGCGGATGGCTTGGCATGTGGAAAATGCCTGGCCTGTAACTGGTTCGAGCAGGGCAACCATCCCGATTTCCGTTTGTTGCAACCGGAAGCCTTGAGCGAAGACGTCGAGGTCGAGGACGGAAAGAAAAAACCGAGTCAGCAAATCACCATTGACCAGGTGCGCGGGTTGGATGACTTCTTCAATGTTGGCACGCACCGCGGTGGTTTGCGTATCGTGCTCGTCAATCCGACCGAGGCGATGAATCGCAGTACCGCGAATTCTCTTCTTAAAACACTTGAAGAACCATCGGCAGGTACTTTATTTTTAATGGTTTCTAGCGAGCCAATGCGCTTATTGCCAACGATACGCAGTCGTTGTCAGGTTGTTCCAGTGCCGATTCCTCAAGGCAAGGTTGCTGTCAAAATACTGGCTGATGAAGGGCTGGCCCAACCGGAGCGCTGGCTAGCCATGGCCGGGGGCGCACCAGGGCTGGCGCTCGGCTTGGCTGAGTCGGGTCAAAGTGCCTGGCTCGACTTGATGGCCAGCCGATTGGGTGCTGGGCGCTCGGTAGATCCCTTGCTTATGGCAACTGAACTCGAGAAGGCGGTCAAGGATAGCAAGGGCAGATTGCAGTTGAAGCAACTGGTCGAGGCATTGCAGAAATGGCTGGTCGATCTGACCCTCGCCAGGAATGGCTTGCCAGTACGTTATTTTCTCCCGCAGCAGACTACAATTTCAGGGCTGGCTGATATGATTCCGGCTGCGCGCCTGATACAGTCATACCGTGCCGCAATAACCCGTCGCCAGGAAGCAGAGCAGCCTCTCAATGCTCGCCTGTTTCTGGAAGGCCTCTTTCTGGACTATCGAGCCCTGTTTGCCAATTGATCAACAATGAGTGAAGCAAAACCCGCTCCCCAGCGTCCGAGCGTTCTCTCGCTGAACATCAATTCCAAGTCGGCGCTGTATGCGGCGTTCATGCCTCATTTGAAGGCGGGGGGGATTTTCATTCCAACCACGCGCGCCTACAAGATCGGCGATGAAGTCTTCATGCTTTTGTCCTTGATGGACGATCCGGCCAAGCTACCCATTGCCGGCACGGTTGTCTGGGTTACGCCGGCCGGAGCGCAGAATGGCCGGGCTCAGGGCATCGGGGTTCATTTCAACAACGATGAGAGCGGCCAGGAAGCGCGGCGCAAGATTGAAGGTCTGCTCGGCGGGGTCATGCAGTCGGCACGCCCCACGCATACACTCTGATCGCCCCTGTGCTGGTCGACTCCCACTGTCATCTCGATTTTCCCGACTTGGCCGACCGTTTGCCGGATGTTTTGCTGCGTATGCAGGAAAACCGGGTTGATCTGGCTGTCTGCATTGGCGTCAATCTTGAGGACTTTCCCAAGGTGCTTGCCCTTGCCGAGGCGCAGCCTAACCTGTTTGCGACAGTGGGCGTGCATCCGGAATACACCGATGTCGAAGAGCCGAGTCTGGAGCAACTCGTTCAATTGGCGGCTCATCCCAAGGTGATCGCCATCGGCGAAACGGGTCTCGACTACTATTGGCAGAAAGATCAGCCAGAGTGGCAACGCGAGCGTTTTCGCACCCATATTCGGGCGGCCAAGGTGTCTGGAAAGCCATTGGTGGTGCATACCCGGGATTCGGCCGTCGATACCTTACGTTTGCTGAAGGAGGAGGGGGCTGGTGCCGTTGGCGGGGTGATGCATTGTTTTACGGAAAACTGGGATATTGCGACACAAGCCCTGGATCTTGGCTTTCACCTTTCTTTTTCCGGCATCGTGACCTTCAAGAATGCGTTGATCGTCAAGGAGGTGGCACAGAAGTGCCCGCTTGACCGTATGCTGATCGAAACCGATGCGCCGTACCTGGCGCCGGTACCTTACCGCGGCAAACAGAATCAACCGGCCTACGTTCGCTACGTAGCCGAGGAAATTGCCCGCTTGCGCTCCCTGTCATTCGAGGAGGTAGCCATGGCCACCTCCGATAACTTTCTCCGCTTGTTCAAAATCCCTGTTGATCATCAACCGTCATGAAGAAAATCCTGCTTGGTACCTTGCTTGCCTTCACCTTCTCCTCAGTTGTCGGTGCCGCAACCTATGATGATTTGATCAGTGGTGCAAAAATGGGTGACACAAGCACGATTTCAGAATTGGTGCGTAAAGGCGCGTCAGTCGATACGACCGATATCGACGGAAATACCTTGCTCATGTTGTCAGCGCGGGATGGTCATGCCGATCTGGTTGGCTACCTGATTGGGCAGCGCGCCAAGCTCAATGCGCGCAATTCAGCTGGTGATACGGCCTTGCGTCTGGCCGCTTTTCGGGGGCATATCAAGGTTGTCGATATGCTGATCAAGGCCGGCGCCGCAGTGAACATGAGTGGCTGGACTCCTCTTGCTTACGCGGCATTCAGCGGCCATCTCGATATTGCAAAACATCTAGTCGAGGCAGGGGCAGATGTCAATTTGCCTAGCGAGAACGGTACGACAGCTTTGATTGCAGCGGCTCGCAGCGGACATGCAGATGTCGTTAAGTTTCTTCTGGTAAAGAAAGCTGACCCCAATCTCAAACTGGATACCGGTGAGACCGCTTTGGATGTTGCCATGAAGACCAACAATAGCGATATTGCCAGCATGCTTCGTCAGGCGGGGGGTGTGTCCGGCCGCTCTGTGACCATAGAAGTCCGATAGGCTGCCTGAAGAATAGGGTGCTACCGTTTTTGATAACGTAGTGCTTGGTTAGATGCTGGGTGTCGGCGTATCTCGTTGTATCCCTCAGGGGCAAGGATGCCCCGGTCTGAGGCAATCCCGAGCTTGATTCTCAGCGAACGATTGCCGTGATGATGTCCACATCACGCTCGTTGGCCCGTTTTCCGACGCCGGCCTGATTTTTCTCGTTTTTGGCAGACACTTGAACCGGCGTGATTCGGCGTTCGGTTCTGGCTGCGACATGGCCGTGGGCTGTGTCAACAGATCGTGACTTTGCAGGCGCTTGCCGGCGGTATTCGGCATCGGCCAGGCTCCCCGTCGAATTTTCCGCAGGCATTGTCCGAGCTATCGCCCCTGGGGCGGCTTTGTCGGCCTGTTTGCTTATATCGTGAATAGTGGCGCTGCTATTGCCTGGTGCGGCGGTGGTGGCTTGGGGGTTCAAGGCAGAATCCCGATTGGCCTCTGCTTCAGTCGTTTTTTCTGGTGCAACGAACGGTGCTGCTTGGAGGGTAGGGAGTTGTGCTGTCTGGTTGTTTGTTACCAACCAGTACCCGCATCCGCTAACAAGCAGCAGCAAGCCAACCCATGCAGCCGGTTTCCAGGCTTTGGAGGGGTGTTTGTGTATTTTCGCGTACTTGGGGTCCAGGTCTTGCAGAATACTCATCACGGTCTTTCGGGGTCTTGTGCGGATATGCATTGAAGCTGAAAAATTTATTATCAATCAGCTATCGTGCAAATTATAAACAGCAACGATAAGTTCATAAAGAAATCCATTTGTATTAAAATAGTACAAATGACTAACGCCGTATCCTGCAGACGCCTGTCTTTGCTGGGTTTAGGGCTATTTGTGAAGGTTTTGCGTGGTTGCGGCGGCGGTATTTGCATATTTCCTGATTATCGTTTTCGGCGTCGTTCTGCTGGTGTTTCCGGCTTGTCGTGAGCGCCTTGTTGCGACGCTTGTTGGCGTCTTGAATACCAGCGTGCTGCCATTTGCGCGTGCTGGGGCCTGGTTTTCCTCCGGTTTTCTGCGCCTGAATCATTCGTTCATGCAGTCTGTTGGCGAGGGTAGGTCATTCCTTTTGGCTAACCCTCTCCTGGTTGTTGGCGCATTGCTCTTGGTCGTTGCGCCCACCTCGATTGCACTGCTCATTCATACGCCTGCGGTCTTTGATTTTTCCGATGACTCGCGCCTCGCCGACCGGCAAATTGCTGTATTGCTGGAGGGCGAGCAATTGGTTCCGCCCCCGCCGTTGCCTCCTGAGGTTTTTACGACCAGGGAGGTGGAAATGGTTCGCCCCGATGTGGTTCTTGCCAGCAGAAACTGGAGCTTGCTTGATCAGGATTTCACCCAGCGTCTATTGGTTGTATTCAAGTTGATGAAGGAGCGTCACGGATACGACATGGTTCTGATCGAGGGGTATCGCAGTCCGGAACGGCAGGCTCGGCTATTCGAGCAGGGCGCGCACGTAACCAAGGCGGGAGCCAATATGAGTTACCACCAATATGGTCTGGCCGCAGACTCCGCATTTTTCCGCGATGGAAAGGTTGTCATTTCCGAACGTGATCCCTGGGCCATGCGGGGGTATCAGTTGTATGGAGAGATTGCCGCACAGGCTGGCCTGACCTGGGGCGGCAATTGGAAGATGCAGGACTACGGTCACGTCGAGTTAAGGCGCCCCGGTGTTCTTGGGCATGCTCTTTCGCACTAACCGGTCTGGAGACCGGCGTTTGCACAAACCGAGGAGTAATTGATGAGCAGACCGTTTATTTTGCTGGGTGACAAGACCGATCATGGCGGTGTTGTCGTCTCTGCCTCCGAGACCAGCGATTGCAACGGTAAAGGGGTGGCAAGGGTCGGGGATAAGGTGACTTGTCCAAAAAGAGGGCACGGCAATGTGACGACGATTGTCACGGGTGATGCAACCGCATTGATCGATGGTCGTCCGGCAGCGCGACATGGTGACAAGACCGCTTGCGGCGCTACGCTGATTGCCAGCCAGTCGCTAACGACTGACTGAATGCTGGCAGGGACACAATGAGTTCTACCCTGTTCAAGGTGCTCGGTGGGGCACTGCTGACCTTTGCGCTGGTATGGGCGTTGGTCCTTGGGTGGTGGCAATCGAATGATTACGAACCGAGCAAGCTTGACCTCGGCTTGTATCTGGCCGCCTTGCCCCTGGCTTTGGTCGGCGGCTATCTCCTGTTACGGGGATTCATCGATCATCTGAAAGCTCCCGCCGAGTCGCCGGCGCCGGCTGCACCCTCGCTGCGTGACGACGACCCATTGGCGATCGCGTCAGCGAAGACTGCGGCTGCCGAACGCGCATTCACGGTTGGCTTGGTCGACTGTTTTGTCGTGACGGCTGGTGGCGCATCGGTCGAGGACACTTTGGCGGCCATTGACGCAGGCAAGCGCCCGGAGCCGAGTTCGCGCTTGATGGATGAAGGCGGCTTTCCGGTATTTGCGGCCGAGGTTCCCGAGCTGGATGTCGATACGATCATCGGGGGGATCTCGGGCGAGGCGGGGGCTTTGGGGCAACTGTTGCATCGCGAGGAGGTAATGCGTTCTTTTGCCTTGTTGCAGCGCGTGATGGAGGCCTGCAGAGACCGCTTGCTGGGAATTGTTGAACAGGCTGGAAAATCAGCCAGCTTGCGCGTGGTCTGGATAGTGCCGATGGCCTGGAAAGGCCTGGATATGACGGCCCTGAGAACCTGGCTGCTAGGCAACCTCGGTGCGGGGCTGGATGACCAACAGATAGACGTTTCGGTGATTCCCGCTGCCAACGAGGTAGACGCCTTGAGGGTGTTGGACGAAATCGTCCTGCGGACCAATCGTGATCCAGACCAACGCGAATTGACCTTGCTGCTGGGGGCAAGCTCGGCGGTCGATGAACAAACGGTTGCGCAATGGGCCGATGCCCATCGGCTATTTTCAGCGCAGCATCAAGAGCGGCGGATACCCGGTGAAGGCGGGGTCGCCTTGTTGCTGGCCGGGCAGGACATGATCGAGCGGCTCGAACTCAGCGATTCCATCGTTGTTAGCCGGCTCAGCGCAGCTTCCCGGGACAAGCCGGCGGATGCGGGAGGGCGGGTCAGCGGCAAATTGATCGATCAACTGATCACCGGCTTGCTCGATATCACCGGGGTTGAGCATTCAGTCATCAAGACAGCTGTTCTCGATGTGGATCACCGGCCTAACAACCTGACCGAGGCGCTGGAAGGCCTGGGGCCGCACTTCGAACATCTCGACCCGATCAAGGATTGCCTTGCCATTGGAACGGCGGCTGGTGATTTGTCACCGATCGGCGCCCTCATTGCCCTGGCGTGCGCCAGAGGCAAGGTCCTGGCCACCGAAGCTGCTGCGCTGTGTATCAGCAACCAGCATGCGATTGACCGGGGTGTGCTTCTCGCCATGCCCCTTCCCGTACCCGCCGACATTAAACCTAGCAGTACTTGAGCAAAGCCCAACCACGATGTATCAAATCCGCAATTTTCTGACCGATTCACGATTCCTTTCCTTCGTTGGTGTCGCGGCCGTTGCAGCCTTTTTCTTCCTTGGGGCAAAAACGCTCAAGGTGGCCATGATTTGGGCCGCAATCGCCAGCGTGGTGATTCTGGCCCTGTGGGGAGCGGTGTGGTTCTACCGTCGGAGCAAGTCGCGCCAGGCCGGTGAAGCAATCGGTTCCATGCTTGAACAACAGGCTGATAGTGCAGCGAAGCGCGGAGGCGGAGCGTCGGCAGCCGAAATACAGGCGCTCAAGCAGCGCATGCAGGAGGCGGTCAAGACCATCAAAGGTTCCAAGCTGGGGCAGATGTCGGGGGCGGAAGCGCTGTACGAACTGCCCTGGTACATGACGATTGGCAATCCGGCTGCAGGCAAGAGTACGGCAGTCGTCAACTCCGGCCTCAAGTTTCCGTTCGACGATGGTGGCGATGCCGTCATCAAGGGAATTGGCGGCACGCGCAATTGCGACTGGTTTTTTACGACCGAGGGCATCCTGCTCGATACGGCGGGCCGCTATTCGGTGCACGAAGAAGATCGCGAAGAGTGGCTTGGTTTCCTTGGCTTGTTGAAGAAACATCGGCCACGTGCCGCGATCAACGGCATCATCGTGACCGTCAGTATTGGGGAACTGATGGGCAACACCCCCAGTTTCGCAATCAACCTGGCCAAGAACCTGCGCCAGCGGGTTCAGGAACTGACCGAAAAGCTCGAAGTGTTTGCTCCGGTCTATGTGCTGTTTACCAAGGTCGATCTGGTTCCCGGATTCCACGAGTTCTTCCTTGATCTGGACTGGAATGAGCGTGACCGAGTCTGGGGGGCGACGATTCCTTACGAGCAGGCCAGCGGCAATGAACTGATCACGCTCTTTGACCGTCACTTCGACGAGCTTTACGAAGGCTTGCGCGCCATGAGTGTGGCGCAGATGTCCCGCTTGCAAGGCGAGAATACACCGCCCGGGGTGCTGACTTTCCCTTCAGAGTTCGCCTCCATCAAGCCGGCGCTCAAGGCATTCATTGCCACCTTGTTTGAGGACAATCCTTTCCAGTTCAAGCCGATTTTCCGTGGGTTCTACATCACCTCGGCGATCCAGACGAACGACATCAAGCCGGTGACCAACGACCGCATCCTGCGCAAGTTCTCGCTGCAAGGCAACGGGAATGGCCAGGTTCGAGCCGCGTTGAGCCATGGCTATTTTCTCAAGGAGCTTTTTTCCAAGGTCATTTTTCCGGATCGCAATCTCGTTCGCCAGCATACGACGCGAACGAAAGCGCGCGTGCGCCAATTCGCCGTCCTCGGTGCCTTGTGTTGCCTGGGTTTGGCACTCGGGGGCTGGAGTTGGTCTTACTTCAATAATCGCAGTTTGCTTGCCAATGTCGAGCAGGATGTAGCCAAGGCCGTCAAGATTCAGGAGGGTCGGATCGACCTGCAGTCCCGACTGGAAGCACTCGAAATTATCCAGGATCGTCTGGCGCAACTCGATCAGTTCAACGAGGAGCATCCTGTCTCCATCGGTCTCGGCCTTTATCAGGGCGAGCGGATGGCTGATCGTTTGCGTCGCGAATACTTTGCCGGGGTGAGCAACGTCATGTTGCTACCGGTCAAGGAAAACCTCGAGGCTTTCCTCAATGAGGTCAATGCTCACGGCGATCAACTGAAGCCGCAAGCTTCTGCCGCCGCCAAGCCAGTTCGCTCCAAGCAGTACAAGGATGCTTCGCCGGCCGATGTCGAGGACGGCTACAACGCACTGAAGACCTATCTGATGCTGTCCAGTCGCGATCATGTCGATGTTGGGCATTTGTCGGATCAGGTGACCCGCTTCTGGCGCGGCTGGCTGGAGGCCAATCGCGGGAGCATGACGCGTGAGCAGATGATCCGTTCGGCCGGCCGTATCCTGACTTTTCATCTGGAACACGCCAACCATCCGGAGTGGCCGACCATCGCCAATAATCTGGTTCTGGTCGACGAGGCACGCGACAAATTGCGCCAGGTGGTTCGTGGCATGCCGGCTGCGGAGCGCGTATATGCCGAGATCAAGGCCCGCGCTTCAACCCGCTTTGCGCCGCTAAGCGTCGCCAACATCGTTGGTCCGGACCACGCGGCACTGGTTGCTGGCAGCCATGTTGTTTCCGGTGCCTTTACGGTTGAAGCCTGGCGCGAGTACGTTCAGAACGCTATCAAGGATGCCGCCACCAACGAGCAGAGCAACGCCGACTGGGTGCTGCAGACCTCGACCAAGGACGACCTGACCCTTGAAGGTAGTCCGGAGCAGATTCAGAAATCCCTGGTGGCAATGTACAAGCGCGACTACACCGAAGAGTGGAAGCAGTTCGTGCAGGGGGTCAGCGTGACCTCTTTCGAGACTTTTCCGGAAGCCGTTGCTGCGATGGACCGTTTGGGCGATCCCCAGATGTCCCCGGTGGGTACCTTGATCAAGGTGGTTTTCGATCAGACAGCCTGGGATAACCCGGCTATGGCCAATATGGGGCTGGAACGTGCTCAGAAGGGCTTTGTCGAATGGTTTAAGCGTTCGGTCCTGCAGATGGCTCCCAGCCGTGTCCAGGTGGATGTGAATGTTTCCGCCAAGCAGGCAGAAATTCCGATGGGGCCGATTGGCAAGGAATTTGCCGGTTTTGGACGCCTGGTCATCCCGCGTGACAAGGCTGATCCGCTGGTCGATACCTACCTCAAGCAATTGTCCAAGGTGCGTACCCGCCTGAATCAGCTCAAGAATCAGGGCGACGCTGGCCCGGGGGCGCTCAAGCTGATGCGGGAAACGGTTGACGGCAATAATTCCGAACTGGCTGAAACCTTGCGTTTTGTCGATGAGCAAATGCTGACTGGCTTGCCGGACAACCAGCGTGCCGTGCTGCGTCCGCTATTGGTCAGGCCCTTGTTGCAATCCTACGCAGCAATCATCAAGCCCGCCTCGGAAGAACTGAACAAAACCTGGGAGGCTCAGGTGTACGAACCGTTCAACCGCAAGTTGGCGATCAAGTATCCCTTTGCCAGTAAGTCCAATATCGAAGCTTCGCCAACCGAGATCGCCCAGATGTTCGGTCCGGAAGGGGCGGTTTCCAAGTATGTCGAATCCGCCATGGGGGCCTTGGTCGTGCGCCGTGGCAACACCATCACGCCACGTACCTGGGGGGATCTGGGCATTACCCTGCAGCCCGAGTTCATGAACGATTTTGCTCGTTGGGTATCGCCTCTCGAAGGTGGTGCTGCGGATTCGTCGGGGGCTGGCGCTGGTGGCGGTGGCGGGCCGGCACAAACCGCCTTCATGCTGCGCCCGCAGGCATCGCCCGGCACCACTGGCTACGTCATCGAGATCGATGGGCAGAAGCTGAGCTACCGCAATGGCGTTGCACAGTGGGCCAATTTTGTCTGGCCGAATGCTTCCGGGGTGCCAGGGGCGAAGATTGTCGCCACCACTTTTGAAGGAAAAATTGTCGAGGTGGTCAATATTCCCGGGCGTTTCGGGCTGGAAAAAATGATCAATTCGGCCAAGCGTACGCGCTTGCCGGACGGTGCCTTTCACATGACCTGGAGCGCTGAAGGAGTGGAAGTCGGTGTCGACCTCAAGGTGGTCAGTAGTGCACAGGTGCAAGCCGGGGGCGGCGGTGAGGGCGCTAGCGCTCAACGTGGCCTGGCCGGCGTTGTATTGCCACGTACGGTGGCACTGGGCAAGGCCAGCAAGCCGCTAGAGCCGTCGGTGGAGTCTGTGCCTCCGCAAGCCGCTGACTCTGTCCAGGTCAAGCAGGGAGGGGCTGTGCAATGAACGCAGTTGTTTCTTCTCAGGCGACCTGTTTTGGCAAAATTCCGTCGCGTGGTGATTTCATCAAAGGGCAGGGCCAGCACCAGTTGATCAGCGTACTTGACCGCTGGGTGTCCCAAGGCATGGAGCGGCTGTCAGAGGATCCTCGCTGGAAAACGGCCTACGACACGGCTTGCGCCGTTGATTTCGCCTTTGTCGGAGCGCGCAGTCGGCTTTCGGTGGTTGGGCATTTGCGCCCCAGTCTGGACTCTTCGGGGCGTCGTTTCCCCTTCATCACGGCAGCCACCGTCGAACGTGACGATGCCTTGATGTTCCGTTGCGCACCGGTGGGTATGGCGCATTCGTTTGCTTCCCTGGCACGTATAGCCGAAGCCGGTATTGCTGGAGGAGAAGTGGCAGAACTCTTGGCAGACCTGGATTCCGTCAATTGTGCAGCAGACTTCGAGACTGCCCTGGGTAGCGACCCGCTTGGCAATTTTGTACGGCGCAGCAGTCTCGAATCGCTGGCCGGTATGGTCGGTGCAAAAAACATCGATGCGGTGCGCCGAATCATCTTGGCTATCGGCCTGCTGATGCGACCGGCACTTGGCCAGGGCAGCATTTCCATCGACAAGGAAATCGTGCTGCCGCTACCTGCCGACGAGCGAAATCGCAATTTGGTGGCCGGTCTGTGGTTGTACCTGTTGACCGCTTTTCTCCGCCGGACCCTGGTTGAACTCCAGGTCATCATCGAGCGCCGTAGCGACAGTCCACGGCTGATTGTCGGTTTCAACGGTTCGTCGCCGGATACCCTGGTCGCCGCCTTGTCGCCCGAGTTTTCCGTGGAGCGCATTATTCCGCTGATCGATCCCGAATGGATAGAAGAGCAGAACGACGTGATCAATGACTACGGCGTGGCCAAGTTGTCGTCCTATCTGGCTCAGCCGCATATCTCGCTCGAGCAGGCTATCAGTACTTTTCGCGAAGTGTTTCTAGGCGAATGAACATGAAATTTCCGATCGTTGTCTCTGCCCTTTGCTTGGCCCTACAGTCCGCAGCATTTGCCCAGCAGAATACGCAGAGCCAAGCCAGGGCCGTTGAAGAGCCCGGCAAGGTTATCGCTAGCGGTACCGTGCCGGATGAAGCCGCACGGGCAGCAATCCTCGCAAGATTACGCGAGCTTTACGGTGCCCAGAACGTGCTCGATCGTCTGGAGGTCGGCGGCGTCGTGCCACCGCCCAATTGGTCGGACAATATGACCAAGATATTGACGCCGAATCTGAAGCAGGTTCATAAAGGGCAATTGCAGATCAGTGGCACGCAGATCGCCATCAAGGGCAATGTCAGCAACGAGGCGTTGCGGCAGCAGGTTGTCAGCAACATGGCGACTGCGCTGAACCCGACGTATTCTATCGACAATGGTTTGGTCGCCGCGGGGGGCGAGGCCCAGAATATTCTGGACAAGACGCTGTCAAACCGCGTCGTGGAGTTCGAAAGCGGATCGGCAACCTTGACCCTGGCCGGCCGGGCCATCCTCGATGAGATGGGGGCCGCCATCAAGCAACTCGGAAACCCCAAGGTTCAGTTGATCGGTCACACGGACAGCCAGGGCAATCGCCAGGCGAACGTGGCACTCAGCCTGGCGCGTGCTAGTACGGTGCGCAATTACCTGATCGAGAAGGGTATTCCGGCCGAAGCGCTGGCCGCATCCGGGTCGGGCCCCGATCAACCGGTGGCTTCCAACGATACGCTTGAGGGCCGGGCAAAAAACCGTCGAATCGAGTTTCGCTTAGCCGGACAGTAATGCTTGCACTGGCAGCCGTTCAGGTTGCCAGTGCGTTCGAATCAGTTCGTATCGCCTGGAGCAGCCTCGAC
>JACCDS012352306.1_pt1 | contig 17795 bp, 8 predicted proteins | sample 7446441 | NCBI WGS metagenome assembly JACCDS01 (sample SAMN15323445, study PRJNA562643) | freshwater metagenome | isolation source: river surface water | place: USA:Blue River Watershed | collected 2017-08-17
AACTCGGAAATAAAAACTTTTTAACCAACCAAATTAAACGCAAAATGACAAAAAGAACTACAACTCCAACAACCATTGACGGCAATGGTTTGAAGTTTACTCGAATGAACACCCAGGATGGTGTATCACCTTTCGACATGTTTGATTACGACTATCGCACCTCGGTGATCAAGAAACCAGATGGTAGTATCGTATTTGAAATGAAAAATGTAGAGGTTCCATCGGGATGGAGTCAGGTAGCTACGGACATCATGGCTCAGAAATACTTCCGTAAGGCAGGTGTGCCACAAGCAGATGGAAGCATGGGTTCTGAAACATCTGTGAAGCAAGTTGTTCATCGTTTGGCGGATACATGGCGTTATTGGGGGGAGAAACATGGATATTTTGCGAGTGCTGAGGATGCACAAATCTTCTATGAGGAGTTGGTTTATTCAATGTTGAATCAAGAGAGTGCGCCGAACTCTCCACAGTGGTTTAATACGGGTTTGTATCATACTTATGGCATTACTGGTAAGCCACAAGGACACTATTATGTAGATCCAGAGACTGAAAAGTTGATGAAATCTACAAGTGCTTATGAGCGTCCACAACCTCACGCTTGCTTCATTTTATCAGTTGATGATGATTTGGTAAACGAGGGTGGTATTATGGATTTGTGGGTTCGTGAAGCACGTATTTTTAAATATGGTTCTGGTGTTGGTACGAATTTCTCTCGCATTCGTGGAGCGGGTGAAAAATTATCTGGTGGCGGAACATCAAGTGGTTTGATGAGTTTCTTGCGTATTGGTGACCGCGCAGCAGGGGCTATCAAGAGTGGCGGTACTACTCGTAGAGCAGCTAAGATGGTTTGTTTAGATTTAGACCATCCTGAAGCTATGGAATTTATTCAATGGAAAAAAGAAGAAGAAAAGAAAGTAGCTGCTTTAATTGCTGGTGGATATCCTAGTGATTATGAAGGCGAAGCTTATAATACAGTTTCTGGACAAAATAGTAACAACTCAGTACGTATTCCAAATTCATTCTTTGAGCGTTTAGAGAAAGGTGAAGATTGGGATTTCAAAGCGCGTTCGACGGGTGAGGTAATGAAATCATTACCAGCACAACAAGTTTGGGATGCCATTGGAGATGCTGCTTGGAGTTGTGCTGACCCAGGTGTACAGTACGATGATACCATCAATGAGTGGCATACATGTCCAGAAGGTGGTCGTATTAACGCTTCAAACCCTTGTTCTGAGTACATGTTCCTAGACAACACTGCGTGTAACTTGGCGTCATTGAACTTGAGAAAATTCTTTGATGAGAATTCATGCTTGTTTGATGTAGATAAGTTGGAGTTTGCCTCTAGACTGTGGACAGTAGTATTGGAAGTGAGTGTGTTGATGGCTCAATTCCCATCAAAAGAAGTTGCACAGTTGAGTTACGACTACAGAACGTTGGGATTGGGATATGCTAACTTGGGTTCCGTGTTAATGAGTGCTGGTATTCCGTACGATAGCAAAGAGGCAACTACTATTGCAGGTGCTGTTACTGCTATTTTAACTGGAACAGCATACGCTACAAGTGCTGAAATGGCTGCCACAAAAGGTACATTCCGTATGTACGAAAAGAACAAAAAGCACATGATGCGTGTAATTCGCAATCATCGTTATGCAGCTTACAATACCCCATTGGCATTTGAAGGATTAGGTGTTAATCCAGTGTGTATTGATGAGAAATATTGTCCAGATTACCTATTGAAATCAGCTTGTTCTTCATGGGACAAAGCAGTTCAGTGGGGTGAAAAATATGGTTTTAGAAACGCGCAAGCAACAGTAATTGCACCAACTGGAACTATTGGATTGTTGATGGACTGTGATACTACAGGTATCGAGCCTGATTTCGCCTTGGTAAAATACAAAAAGCTTTCAGGTGGTGGATACTTCAAAATTGTAAACAATACCGTTCCTGTTGCATTGAAGAATTTGGGTTACACACAAGATCAGATTGATGCCATTGTTAACTATGCAAAAGGATATCAAACATTTGATGGTGCTCCCCAAATTAATCATGAATCGTTGAAAGCAAAAGGGTTTAATGATTCAGATATTCAAAAACTTGAAGCAGCTGCTCCAATGGCATTTGAAATTGGTTTTGTATTCAATAAATTCACTTTAGGTGAAGATTGCATGGAGCGTTGTGGTATTTCAGCTGATCGCTACAATGCACCTGATTTCAACATGTTAGCTGAATTGGGCTTTGATCGTAAGCAAATCAATGAAGCGAATCTTTTTGTAGTAGGTACTATGACTGTTGAAGGTGCTCCTGGATTGAAAGAAGAGCATTTGCCTGTATTCGACTGTGCAAACCGATGCGGAAATATTGGTGTTCGTTATATCCATCCATTCGCTCATATTCGTATGATGGCTGCTGCTCAACCATTCATTTCTGGTGCTATCAGTAAAACCATCAATCTTCCTAATGAAGCTTCACACGATGATATCAAGAGTTGCTACGAATTGAGTTGGAAGTTGGGATTGAAAGCAAATGCATTGTATCGCGATGGTTGTAAGTTGAGTCAGCCTTTGAGTAATAAGTCTGAAACAAAGGAAGAAGACGAAACCGAAAAAGACGGAATCGAAGCAAAAGAGGCTGGCGCAGAACGCGTAGTTCGTGTTGCTGAGGAGTTGACCCCAGAAATCGTACTTGAAGCGGCTAAACGCATTCTAAACGAAAGTACAGATACGAAGTTCAAACGTCAGTTATCTAATATCGTTGAGAAAAAGCGTTTACCAAATAGAAGAAATGGCTTCACTCAAAAAGGTCGTGTTGGTGGTCAGACCATCTTCGTAAGAACTGGAGAATATGATGATGGAACTTTGGGAGAAATCTTCATTGATATGCACAAAGAAGGTGCAAGTTTCAGATCGTTGATGAACTGTTTCTCTATCGCCATCTCCGTAGGATTGCAATATGGTGTTCCATTGGAAGAATTCGTTGATAAATTCGCATTTACACGCTTCGAACCAAGTGGTATGGTAGAAGGACATCCAAATGTTAAAAATGCGACTTCTATAGTAGATTATATCTTCAGATTGCTTGGTTTTGAATACCTAAATCGTGAGGATTTGGTTCAAATAAAACCGTCAGAACAGAAAATGCCAATTACTAATGAAGCCCCAATTATTTCTGAATTTACACCTGTGTTTAATCCAGAACCAATGGTTTCGTTGGACGTGAATCGCGCTGTTAAGGCAGAAGCGGCGGCAAGTGGAGCAGTGAAAGATATGCAAGATCATCTACGTGAAGTTCAAAGTGACGCACCTGCTTGTAATGTGTGTGGACATATCACTGTTAGAAGCGGAACATGTTACAAATGCTTGAATTGTGGAAACAGTTTGGGTTGTAGTTAATCTAGAGAATACAATACAATTTTAAATACAAAAAGGCTAATCCTACATGGATTAGCCTTTTTGTTTACGATTGAAATATCAATAGTTCAATCTATAAAGTTGAATTTTAACTTATAAATTAACCAGTTTTAATTATTAGCTGAAACAACGAAATTTAAAATTAAATCGTCTTGCACTTATGTTGAAACGTCAAATCCTTGTATTAATAATGATCTTCAGTATTTTGAAGGTCAGTGCACAAGTCGATTTTTCAACAGCAACACCTCAAGGATGTGCTCCCTTAACGACGAGTTTTCAAGTGACCATGGGAACATGGGTGCGTTGGAATTGGATCTTTGGAAATGGAAATACTTCAACACTTCAATCCCCTTCAGCCATTTATACCAATTCAGGTTTTTATACTGTAACATTAGAAGTTTGGGATGCAACAGGTCAGAAATTCACTCGCACTAAATCCCAATTTATCCGGGTTTTTAAAAAACCTACTGCTAATTTTAATGTATCTGCTAATCCGATTTGCTTGGGCGAAACGGTAACATTTACTAGTAATTCCCAAAAAGGGGATACGAATATTACCAAATATTCTTGGGATTTCGGAGATGGTAACATCAAGAATAATAACCCGATTAATCATACTTACAGTAAAGATGGAAAATATACAGTTTCTCTAGTAATTACAGATGCAAATGGGTGTTCAGATAAAGTAATAAAAACAGGTATTGTGCAGGTTCACCCCAAACCCAAAGCCCAGTTTTTAATGGACTCGGCTTATGATTGTCAGGTGCCAACATTTATCCCATTTCGAAATCAAAGTTCAGGAAATGGACTGAGTTATTGGTGGAATTTTGGAGATGGAAATACCTCCACTCAAAAAGATCCTCGGCATAAATATACCAAGCTGGGTACTTATTCCATCAAATTAGTTGTTGTTGATGCTAATGGATGTAAAGACTCAATAGAAAAGCCAAATGAGCTATATCTCGGTCCTATAAAAATTGATTTCAAGGGTGATAAATTAGAAGCCTGCGGTTTGTTAAATGTGAATTTTTCTAATTCAGGTACATTTAATGGGGGATTAAATTATTCTTGGGATTTTGGTGATGGAACTACTTCCAACAAGGCGTTTCCTACAAAGCAATACACAAAAGAAGGTAAATACACGGTTAAACTGTTGGTTGTATCGGTATTCAGACGATGTTCAGCGTCAGTAGAAAAGGTGGATTATGTTCGAGTAAACCATCAGCCCAAAGGAAAGATTAAAGTGTCGGATTCCTTTCCCTGTGGAGTGCCTTATCCTATTTCTTTTGAATATTTAGATTCCCATAAATTTGATCAGGTGCAATGGTTCACAAAAGAGGAAGGAAACCCAAGCAACCGTGTCTTTGTAGGCAAAAACAATCCCCAGAATACCGTGATCTTTACTTCTCAAGTGCTGTGGGTTATGGCGATTGTCAATACAAAAGAAGGTTGTATTGACTCATTCTATTATAAACGATTGGAATTGCCGAAACTAAATTACTCCTTAGACGGAAATGCTTTCGGGTGCGTGCCATTTAACTTGCAACAGTCAATTTATAATATCCAATCAAATAGAAAAGTGCAGAGAGTTGATTGGTTTTTTCATGACGGTGATTCGATGAGTGGATTTAGTGTCAATAAAGACTTTTACGATACCGGAGTTTTTGACTATAAGTACCGGATTATGGTAGAGCCCAATTGTCGTTTTGAAGTCAAAGGAAAGATACATGTTGGCATGAAAACGGATCCTGATTTTACCATTGATTCTAGCGGTGGAATTTGCAATAACGAACCGGTTTATTTTAGAAATCTAACTCAGTATAAAGGGTTACATATTGATAGTTTTATGTGGGTTTTTGATGACCCTAAAAATAATTTTCGCAAAACTGTGGGCCCTTGGCAAGGTTTCCCACCATCCTATTCCAAATCCAATTATTTCAAGAGTTATGATAGAGACACCGGTAGGATTTATCCCAAGTTGATCTCATTCCATCGAGGCTGTCCGGATACTGCACTTTACGAGGATTCACTATGGATTAAAGCGGCATTCGCTAAAGTAGCAGCCGACGTTGATATCTGCAATAAAAACGAGTTAAAGATATTTAGTAATTCATCAAAATATAATCGATGGATCTGGGAATACAGAGGGAAAAAGCTTACCTCTGATACGGTGATTTTGGATTCAAGGAATGATCACGAATTAAAACTATGGGTTTTTGATGATTCCACAGGATGTTGGGATACCGTGAATTTCAGTTATACGCCGGTTAGTTTAAATTTAGTTCAAATCCAGTGGGTGGATTTTGACTTGTGTGCTCCGGGTTTTGCTGAACTTTATGGTAATGGATTTACTGATGATCATTTTTGGGTAATTGGAAAAGATACGATTCGGAATCAAAGAAATATCAGATTAACTTTCAAAGAACCGGGATTTTATCCCATTCAGGCCGTAGTCAAGTTTGGTGATAATTGTATCAAAATTTTAAATGACACCGTTAAAATAGGCGATGGTGATCTTCGAGGCTCAATTCAGAGCCAGGGTGGCTGTTTACCCATGAAAGTGGTGTTTTACGATTCAACTTTTAATTCTAAATTCCGCCATTTCTGGCATTTGACTAATGGCGATACCGTTTGGATGGATAGCCAAAGAGTAGAATATGTAGTTAAAAATTCTTTAAGAGATACCATTTACGCACAACTTAGATCCGTTTTTTCCAGAGGATGTGAAGGGTCTGATGTAATTCCAATTTTTGTAAAAGGACCCGGGTTTTCGATAAAGAAATTGTGGAGTCATTCGTGTTCTACAAACAGTCGTTTTCAAGGAAGTTTGAATTTTGTAAATACTCCAGCCTCTGGTTTTCAGGTTTCTTGGGATATGGGAGAAGGCACATTGTATTCAACTCAAACGGTGAACCATTTATACAGAGATTCAGCTTGGTATGATCTTGTAGTGAAAGTAAATGATATCAATGGCTGTTCCGCTGAACAAAAAGAACGAGTTTTCTTTCCTGGAAGCCGTGTTCGATTGAATATTGGTTATCGCTTTGAAGAAACAAAATGTCCTCCAATTATTGCACATTTTCAAGATTTAACCAAGTCATTCGGCGTATCTATTCGCAAATGGTTGTGGGATTTCGGAGATAGCAGTTACAGTACCTTGCAGAACCCTTCACACCAGTATTTGATTCCAGGGAAGTATTCAATCACTTTAACAGTAACTGATTCAATGGGTTGTGTTTTTAGTAAAAAGTTTCTGGATATTGTAGTTGTTCCTGGACCGGATGGAGAATTCGAATTTGGTCCAATTTCGGGATGTCAGCCTTTAAAAGTTAATTTTACATCTAAAGTAAATAATCAAACAGTTGTAAAAGAGTGGGATTATGGTGATGGTTTAGTTCGAAAAGGGAGTGACTCTTCACATCTGTATTTAAATGCCGGAAAATATATTCCTTATCTAATCGTCTACGATTCGAATGGATGTAAAAGAGCTATCAATCCAAAAGACACTATTCATGTGTTCCCTTTGCCAGATATGGAGATAACGAAGGTTGGTGATTGTTTAAGAGATAGCGTTTATATAGGTTCCAAGTGTATTGACGATCGCTTCTCTATAGTTTCAAATAAATGGTATTTGAATTCAAATCTTATTTCGTTGGACTCAACATTTAACTGGAAATTTAATGAAAAAAAGAACAATTTAAAATTGGTAGCTATCAACGAAAAGGGGTGTATCGATACAACCAATATGTTCATAAAATTGAATCAGCCAATTCTGTCAATAAGTTCTGATAAGGATACATTGTGTTTAGGTTCTACATGGGAAGCCACAACTTTTGTTTATGCAGATACGTTCCTACGGACAGAATATTGGTTGTTTAACGATAGTATTATTAAATCGGTAAATCGTCAATTATTGGTAGATTCTAGAATTCCTCAAGTTATTAAAATACAATATTATACAGAGGATATTCTAGGGTGTTGGGATACTTTTTCTAAGTCAAAAAATATCGTAATTGGCGATACCATCGCTGGTGTGCCTCCATTATTTAGGAGGGTGAGTGTTGAGAACGATTTTACACATGAATTAGTGTTGGGTAGCTATCCCAGTTTTGATTTTGGGGGATATGATTTCTATTGGAAATCGGGGTTGAATTATCAATATCTCACTAAAAAGGCATCACATCTGGATACTCAATTGTATAACAGACCTGTTGACGCATTGAATAAAGTCTATTGCTACAAAGTGGCCTCTAGGAATCTTTGTGGTAAAACCCAAGATTTAACTCAATTAAAGGAACATTGCACAGTAGAATTGGATGGTTATCCACGAATCAATGCGAGTGAATTGAATTGGAACTTTTATGTGGGATGGGTAGTTAAGAATTATACGATTTATCGGAAGAATTTAGCCACTGGAGATTTTGATTCCATTGGAGTAGTTTCGGGCAGTCAAAATACGTTTATAGACAGTTCTATTATTTGTTATAAGAAGCATGAATATCGTGTTAAGGCAATAGAAGATAAGGGTTTAAGAGAATTTAGTTGGAGTGATACTTGTCATGTACGGCCCATTTATGTGAATACCGTGTATCCCCCAAAAATGAAGAGAGTTTCTGTTATCGACGATTCGTATACCCATTTGAATTGGGAGCAAAATGATTCCAATTCAAAGAAGGTGGTAAATTACTTGGTGCTGAGACAGAAAAATAGTCAAAATTCAGAAAAATGGTGGAAAGTGAATGCAAATTCAGATTCGTTAGTTTTAAAAGATTTTGAAGTTTCTGTGGATCATTCGAGTTATAGTTATTTTGTCAAGGGTATAGATGAATGCAATGATAGCAGCGATTTTGGGTTGTTATCTAAAAGTATATTACTGGATGTTAGATTGAATGAACAATTTGATACAGAATTGGAATGGACTAATTACAAAGATTGGCTTGTAGGTGTTAAAGAGTATTTGGTTGAAGTAAATGATGGAACTGGATTTACAACTATAAGTCGTGTGGACTCGTTAACCCATATTTATGTTCATCCGAATCAGAGATTTAACTGTATTGAAAAATTGGACTATAGAATTACCGCAGTGCCCGATAAATTGGTCTCTCTATCGGAACGCTGGAATGAACTAAGTATGAGCAATGTTAAGAGTCCTGTGCAAAGAGCAAAGGTGTATATCCCAAATGCTTTCACGCCAAATCAAAATGATTTAAATGAGCTTTTTAAACCAGAAGGTATCTTTATACAATCATATCAATTGAAAATCTTTAATCGTTGGGGCGAAAAACTTTATGATGAGAATGGATGTGGTCACGGTTGGGATGGTCGTTTTGAAGGTAATTTAGTTCCTGAGGGGGTGTATATATACCAGTGTACTGTTTTGGGTGTGAATGGAGAACGACACGTATTTGCTGGAGATGTGACTTTGCTACGTTGATTTGTGATAGCTTGGATTTGATTTGTGTAATCTCAACTTTTAAATTAAATAAATACCTGTGTTTTAGCTAATTTTGCACTTATGGCTTTTGAGAAGGTTACAAGAGAGCAGAATTATAGCGAATGGTATAATAATTTGGTTCATAATGCCGATTTGGCAGAACATAGTGCTGTAAAAGGTTGCATGGTTATTAAGCCCCATGGTTATGCGATTTGGGAGAAAATGCAACATCAATTGGATAAAATGTTCAAGGATACGGGACATTCCAATGCTTATTTTCCATTGTTTGTTCCAAAGAGTTTATTTGAAAAGGAAGAGAAGAATGCCGAAGGGTTCGCAAAAGAGTGTGCAGTTGTTACGCATTATCGTTTAAAAGCTGATCCAAATAAACCTGGTTCATTAATGGCGGATCCAGATTCGAAGTTAACAGAGGAGTTGGTTGTTCGTCCAACTTCTGAAGCTATAATTTGGAATACTTATAAAAACTGGATTCAGAGTTATAGAGATCTGCCTATATTAATTAATCAGTGGGCAAATGTTGTTCGCTGGGAAATGCGTACACGCTTGTTCTTGAGAACAGCTGAATTTTTGTGGCAAGAAGGTCATACTGCTCATGCTACTAAAGAAGAAGCAATTGCAGAAACAGAGCAAATGTTAGATGTTTATGCAGAGTTTGCTGAAAACTTTATGGCAATTCCGGTGATCAAAGGTTTTAAAACGCCGAACGAACGATTTGCTGGTGCAGATGAAACCTATTGCATTGAAGGAATGATGCAAGATGGAAAAGCGTTGCAAATGGGAACATCACATTTTTTAGGACAGAATTTTGCCAAGGCTTTTGATGTGAAATTCCAAAGTAAAGAAGGTAAACTAGACTATGTATGGGCAACAAGTTGGGGTGTTTCCACCCGATTGATGGGTGCCTTGATCATGGTACATAGTGATGATGAAGGTTTAGTTGTTCCTCCTAAATTGGCTCCGATTCAAGTTGTTGCCGTACCTATTTATCGAAGCGAAGAAGAATTAGATCGTGTACTTGACAAACTTAATGAAATTTCGAAAGAGTTGAAAGCTCTTGGTATTTCAGTTAAAATTGATTCTCGAGATACATATAAACCGGGTTATAAATTCGCCGAATGGGAACAAAAAGGGGTTCCAGTTAGATTGGCTCTTGGTCCAAGAGATTTGGATGCAGGAACTATTGAATTAGCTAGAAGAGATACCAAACATAAGGAATCTGTATCTATGAATGGATTGGCGGAAAGAATTCAAGGTTTGTTGGTTGAAATTCAAAGCTCATTGTTTAATAAGGCAAAGGATTTTATGAATTCTCGAATGTTCGAAGTGAACAATTGGGAGGAATTTTTGGATGTGATTAACGTAAAACAAGGCTTTGCTATTGCGCATTGGGATGGAACGGGTGAAACCGAAGAGAAGATTAAGGAAATGACCAAAGCAACGATCCGCTGTATTCCGTTAAATAATACCTTGGAAGATGGAATTTGTGTCCTTACAGGAAATCCTTCAAAGCAAAGAGTGATTTTTGCTAAATCATATTAAGAACTAGGTTCAATTCAATCTGAATGTAGGCTAGATTACCCTATGTTGATTAATTTTAGATAAAAAGAAAGGGATTGCTCTTAAAGAGTTATCCCTTTTTTCTTTTAAAACTTTGGGAGATACTATTCAAAAAGATTGCTGTTAAAATAATACCTGTACCTACATAAAAGGATAAATTCAGGTCGTTGTTTTCTTTGAAGATTATAATTCCTAACAGTATGCCATAAATAGGTTCCAAATTTACCGTTAGGTTTGCTGTAAATGCACTTAATTGCTTGAGTGAGGTAGTTGCTAGATAAAATGTCAAATTGGTGCATAGAATCGATAAAATAGCCACCCAAATTAAGTCCAATGCTCCATTCTGTAAATTAGATAATTGAAATTGCTCGGGTTCGAAGTTAGGTATTAAAATTAGTGGCTCATTACTTATGAAATGATGTCCCCCGAAAAGAATAAAAATAGAAAGTAATCCAGCGCCAGATAACATTTCGATTGCGCTAATCGTTAGCGGATTTTCCGTTTCGATAAACTTCTTATTTAAAGTTGAAAATAATGCGGCGAGCGCAGCGCTAATAACGCCTACAATTATTGCAGAGGTATACGGGTGAGGAACGGAAGAGTCGGTTGAAAGGGAATAACTTATGAGCGAAACGCCCATTATTACGATTATTCCAGAGAAAACATCTTGTAATTTAAATTTCTGCTTGAGCAAGATTGGCTCAAAAATAGAGGTGAAAAAGGAAGCGGAGCCTAAGCAGGCAAGGGTTACAGAAACTGAATTACCCAATTTAATTGAACCATAAAATGTGAGCCAATGAAGGCAAACGATAATGCCAATCCCAAGAAAGCGCAATAGGTTTTTAGGGTCGATGGATTTTAGTGATTTCCAAACACTTGGGAACATAAGGTAAACAGCTGCTGTAAATAACATACGGTGCCAAACTAGATTGATTGAGCCGTATGAAATGAGTTTGCCGAGAACAGCGGTAAATCCCCATAAAAACACGGAAATATGCAGATAAATAAGAGCTTTTTTATAGGGGGCTGATTTTTGCGACATAATGGGTCTCTTAGTTGAAAAAGATATGTTAATTAGAAAATTTGTGTGAATAATGAAAATTGATTTTTCCAATAAAAATGATGATGATCGGAGAAATCCCTATAAAAAATCAAGGCCGAACAATGATGCTCGGCCAGGATGTTTTTTGGTATGTAAAAGCGCGTAACAGTTGGCGTTATCTCACGATAACTGTTACAAAAATACACGAAAAATTGAAAATGCAATAGTTATTCGAAAAAAATGAATCTAACAATTACACAATAGTCTAATTTATTAGAATTTAGTTGTATTTACCTTTGAAAACTTCTTTCACTTCACCAACAACGGCGCGAAGTTCTTGTTCTTTATCTTTGTTCATTACCAAAAGTACTTCGGGAGAATCGACAACAACTAGATTGTCAACACCCGTTAAAACGACTAATTTATCATTCGGAGAGTAAATCAAGGTATTAGAAGAATCGTAAACACGAATGTTATCGCCAATAGTGCCATTTTGGAAACTGTCTTTTTGACTTACCTCCCAAAGGCTTTTCCAAGTACCCACGTCGCTCCAGCCAAAATTAGAAGGTATAACAAATACCTTTTTTTCTTTTTCCATGATTCCGTAATCAATTGAGATGTTTGGAGATTGACCGTATGCAATTGTGACGCTGTTTTTATAGTTTCCACTAAAGTCGATATCGCAAAACAGAGCGTGAATTTCGCCCAAATTATTCTCGAAACGGTTGGTGATGGTTTTAACGCTCCAAGCGAATATTCCGGCATTCCAGAGAAACTCTTTACTTTCAATGAAGGTTTTTGCTAAATCTTCGGTGGGTTTTTCGGTAAAGGTTTTAACGGGATGGATGCCATTTTCAAGTGCATCGGGTTGGAATTGAATATAGCCATAACCGGTATCAGGTCTGCTGGGTTTGATCCCGAGTGTAACTAGTGCATCGTTTTCTGAAGCGAATTCAAGGGCTTTTTTGGCAGTTTCAATGAATTGCACTTCGTCGGTTATTAGATGATCGGAAGGCGCAACTATGCAAGTTGCATTTGGGTTTTTTTGCAAAATATAGTACGAAGCTAGAGCAACACAAGGAGCTGTGTTTTTACCTACGGGTTCAGCAAGGATTTGTTCTTTGGTAATAGATGGAATATGTTGTTGTACTAAATCAATGTAATCTTCGTTAGTAACAACATAAATATTTTCTTTGGGAATAAAATGAGCAAAGCGATTGAAGGTTTGGGTAATTAGTGATTGACCTGTTCCTAAAATATCCATGAATTGTTTGGGAAAGCTTTTTTTGCTTACAGGCCAAAAACGGGTGCCTATGCCACCCGCCATAATTACGACGTAATGATTTTTATTGTTTTCCATAAATGGATTGTTCAAAGATAGTCAGAGAAAATCAAAGAATTCCCTCCGAATAAAGATCATGAATATGAATTACACCGAAATATTTGTGATTTTCCATAATTACAATCTGTGATATTTTATTCTCCTGCATTATTTCTGCTGCTTCTGTCGCCATGGCTGTGTAATTTAATTTGACTGGATGGGGAGACATAATTTGACTGGCAGTTATGTTATTGAGATTATTAAAATTGGATAACATGCGGCGTATATCTCCGTCGGTGATGATTCCAACTATTTCTTCATGGTCAACAACCACTGTAACACCGAGTCTGTTCTCGGTTATGTTCATTATTACCTCTCTCCAGGGTGTTTGTTTTGTAACTGACGGTTTTGGATGCTTAGATGCAATTTGACCACAAGTTAGGTAGAGTTTTTTACCTAATGCACCACCAGGATGGTATTTTGAGAAATCTTGACCTGAAAAGTTACGGATTTTGAGCAAAGCAATGGCAATAGCATCGCCCATTAATAATTGCGCTGTAGTGCTGGTGGTTGGTGCTAGATTGTTGGGACAAGCCTCTCGGTCTATTGTTGTATTTAAAATATAATGAGCTCCTTTTGCTAAGTGCGATTCAGTGTTGCCCACCATGGCGATGAATGTGTTACCAAATCGCTGAATTAATGGAATTAATGCTACCATTTCAGGAGTATTCCCACTCTTTGAAATGGCCATCACCACGTCGTTTTGTTGAATCATTCCAAGGTCCCCGTGAATAGCATCGGCCGCATGCATAAACAGAGCAGGTTGTCCAGTGCTATTTAGAGTAGCTACAATTTTTTGAGCAATTACAGCAGATTTTCCAATTCCTGTAATAACCAACCTTCCCTGGCTAGATAATACGGATTCGATAGTACTTGCGAAATCTTGATTAATATAACTGGGTAACGATTGGAGACTATGAAGCTCGGTTTGAATGGCTTCTTGACCCAATTGTATAATTTGATCCTTAGAAAGGGTATTGAACATGGTGTTAAAACTTGATTTTATGAGAAAATCTCAAAACGCAAATTTACGAATAAATTCACAATGGAATAGGTTGTGAGATTAAAGTTAAGTAAATCAATGATATGGGTTGTTTTGGCGGTGAGGGATAGAATCTTGTTTAAACTTTTAACAAAAATTTAATTTTCAAATAATTGGTTTGTTTGAAATCAAAAAAATGTTGTAATTTCACATACCCAATCATGTACTACTTTTAGGCTTAGGAATTAAACTTAAATAATTGATAGTTTGAAATGCTTTAAGAAAATGTGCGATTGATAGAAATATTCAATGTTTTGATGCTTGGGAGTTAAACAAAAATTTAAAGAAAACTGATATTTAAAGTATGCAAGCTACGGCAGCGCAAATGGTAAAAACTCCTAAGGAGTTTTTGAAAGACTTTTTTGGGTTTGATGGATTTAAAGGAAATCAAGAGCCAGTTATTCACAGTATTTTACAAGGTAAAGATTGTTTTGTAATCATGCCTACTGGAGCAGGTAAATCTTTATGCTTCCAGTTGCCTGCCATAATGATGGAAGGTACAGCTATTGTAATTTCACCACTCATAGCCTTGATGAAAAATCAAGTCGATAATTTACGCGGTTTTTCAATGCAAAATGGCCTAGCTCATTTTTTAAATAGTTCGCTAAGTAAGGGTGAATTCAATCAAGTGGTTAGCGATTTGTTAGAAGCTAAAACCAAGTTGCTTTACATTGCTCCTGAAACGCTAAAAAAACCCGAAACCATTGAAATCTTGAGTAAAATAAAGGTCTCATTTGTTGCGGTTGATGAAGCGCACTGTATTTCTGAATGGGGGCATGATTTCCGACCAGAGTATCGAAAAATCAAACAAATGGTCAAGGAAATTGGCGATATTCCCATTTTAGCTTTGACCGCAACTGCCACACCTAAAGTTCAATATGATATCCAGAAGAATTTGAATATGCTGGATGCTGAATTGTTTAAAAGTAGCTTTAATCGTTCAAATCTATATTATTCTGTTCGACCTAAAGGAAGAAAGGACATCGTTCACAAAGAAATCATTTCCTATATAAAGCAACATAACAATTCTTCTGGTATAATTTATTGCTTATCGCGTAAGAAGGTTGAGGAAATTTCTGAAATGCTCCAGCGCAATGGTATTAAAGCTTTGCCTTATCATGCAGGTTTAGATGCAAAAGTTCGTGCTCAGCATCAAGATGATTTCCTAATGGAAAATTGTGATGTTATCGTTGCAACTATTGCGTTCGGAATGGGAATTGATAAACCCGATGTTCGTTTTGTTATTCACTACGATGTGCCCAAAAGCTTGGAAGGTTATTATCAAGAAACTGGTCGTGCGGGTAGAGATGGTTTGCGCGGCGATTGTCTTCTTTTTTATAATCCCAATGACATTGAAAAGCTCGAGAAGTTTATGAAAGATAAACCGGTAGCGGAGCAAGAAATAGGAGGATTGTTAATTGCTGAAACGGCTGCTTTTGCCGAGAGTTCACAATGTAGAAGAAAATTCTTGTTGCATTATTTTGGGGAAACCTTTGAAGAAAGCAGATGTGAGGCCATGTGCGACAACTGCGCTCATCCAAAACCGAAACGGGATGTGAGCAATGAGCTAAAGATAGCCATTGAATGTTTACTCGAAATGAAAGGGGAGTTTTCACTTAATCATATAGTGAATTTCATCATTGGCAATAAATCTGATGCCCAAATTAAGGATTATCACCATGATACTTATCCTATGTTTGCTCGGGGTAAGGATCAGGATAAACTCTTCTATAAGTCTATTATCCGATTGGCACTTGTTCATGGGTTCTTGAACAAGAATATTGAAAAATACGGTTTACTTTCTGTTAATGAAGCAGGGAAAGAATATTTGAAAAATTCAAAGCCCATTGAAATGGCTGTGGATGTTGAATTCGAAAGTATTTCAGATGAAGATTATGAGAACTTTAGATTAGAATCCGTATGCGATGAGGTGCTCTTCAGTGATTTAAAAGATCTAAGAAGAAAAGTAGCTCATGAAATGGGGTTGCCACCGTATGTGATCTTTCAAGATCCCAGTTTAGAAGATATGGCAATTAAATATCCAATTACATTGGAAGAGTTGTCGAATATCAATGGTGTGGGTAAGAATAAAGCGGTAAAATACGGAGCAAAATTCTTAAGCTACATTGAAAAATATGTGAAGGAAAACGATATAGAACGTCCACTCGATGTTGTTTTGAAAGGGAATTCTGAGCGTTCTGCTAAGCGTGTAAATATCATATTAAACATTGATAAGCAGGTGGACTTGCCTGAAATTGCTGCACAATTAAAAATTAGTTTTGATGAATTACTGGATGAATTAACGCAAATTGTCAATTCTGGTACTAAGCTAAATATTCGATATTTTCTTGATCCAATTATTGATGAGGATTTGCAAGATGAAATCATTGATTATTTTAAAAATAACGATGAGGAAGATCTTGATGAAGCAGTGGATCACTTTGATGGAGAATTCGATTGGGCTGAGTTGAAATTAATGCATCTGCAGTTTTTAAGCGATGTTGCCAACTAATTTAGAGTGATGTTGCCAATTAAAATTGAGCAATAGAGTTAACTGAGAAAAGTGGCTTAGATGTATTCAAAAAAGAACAGTTAAATAGTTTTTTTTAAAGTTGAATTCTTGGCCTTATTTTTGCTTAACTAGTATTCAAAAATTCAATTGACGACTTCATCTTTAAACTTTGAGCAGATTTTTCGTAAATACCGTCCAGGTCTTTTGGCCTTTGCGAATAGTATTTTGAATAATATCGATGATGCAGAAGAGGTCATTCATGATGTTTTTATCGCTTTTTGGAATCAAGGTAGCTATAGAGATATTGAAGAATCTGGGGTGAAGAGTTACCTTTTCACATCGGTAAAGAATCGAAGTTTGAATCACATTAAAAAGGCTAAATTGAATTATACAGATTTGCCGGATTATGTCGATTTTGTGGATATTAGTCCGAATGTTTTAAGAGAAATTGAAGGACGAGAAGTTGAGCAGAAAATTCATAAATTAATCGACGAGCTTCCTGAAAAATGCAGGCAGATTTTTGTTATGAGCCGTGTTTATGAATTAAGTCATAAGGAAATTGCAACTATTCTAGAGGTTAGCCCTAAAACAGTTGAAAATCAAGTAGGATTGGCCTTAAAGTTTATTAGAAAATACTTTCCGAGGTAAAAATTTAGTTAGTGAATAAATAGTATTATTCGGCGCATTTGCTATTTAATGAAGGACTTTGCATTTTCAACGACTTCTTGATATATTACTTCGTATTGATTGAGAATAATATTCAAATCAAAGTGTTTAGCATGATTTAAGGCGTTTTTGCGGAATTCCTGAAGTTTTTCAGGATTACTCAATAACTGAATAGCATCGTTGGCCATCTTGTTTATATCTCCCACATCTGATAGATATCCAGTTACACCATCAACCACTACCTCAGGTAATCCACCTGCATTGGAGCAAATTACAGGGACTTCGCATGCCATCGCTTCAAGTGCGCTTAATCCAAAGCTTTCACGTTCAGACGGTAAAAAGAACAAGTCACAAACGCTTAAAATTTCCTCGATAGCTTCTTGTTTCCCAAGGAAGGTAACCTTATCGCAAACATTTAATTCACGGCACACTTTCTCGATATTACTTCGTTCTGGGCCGTCGCCAATGAGCAATAATTTAGCTGGAATTTCTTTTTGGATCTTTTCAAAGATGTGAATTACGTCGCCGATTCGTTTAACACGTCGGAAGTTAGAAGTATGCACCAAAATATGTTCGCCATTCGGAGCTATTGCTTTTTTAAAGTGTCCTCGAGCTTTTTTATTAAATCGTTCAAAATCAATAAAATTGGTTACAACTTTAATTTCGCGTTTGATATTAAAATGAGAAAGGGTATCCTCTTTTAAACTTTCAGAAACCGCAGTTACAGCATCGG
>JACCDS010565720.1_pt1 | contig 17783 bp, 15 predicted proteins | sample 7446441 | NCBI WGS metagenome assembly JACCDS01 (sample SAMN15323445, study PRJNA562643) | freshwater metagenome | isolation source: river surface water | place: USA:Blue River Watershed | collected 2017-08-17
GCGTCGGCTTGGTCGACAATCCGGCCATGACCGCCACGCTGCCCACCCCCTGCATCATCGCCACGCGCGAAAGCCGGCTCGCCCTCTGGCAGGCCGAACATGTCCGTGACCTGCTCGCCAGCCGCCACGGCCTGGCGGTCGACCTGCTGGGCATGACGACCCGCGGCGACCAGATCCTCGACCGGGCGCTGTCCAAGGTCGGCGGCAAGGGCCTGTTCGTCAAGGAACTGGAAGTCGCGCTGGAAGAAGGGCGCGCCCACCTGGCCGTGCATTCGCTCAAGGACGTGCCGATGGTGTTGCCCGAGGGCTTCGTGCTGGCCGCCGTGCTCGAACGCGAGGACCCGCGCGACGCCTGGGTCTCGCCGCACCACGCCGACATCCATGCACTGCCTCAGGGCGCGCGGGTCGGCACCTCCAGCCTGCGCCGCGTGGTGCAGCTCAAGGCGCTGCGGCCGGACCTGGACATCCAGCCCCTGCGCGGCAACCTCGACACCCGTCTGCGCAAGCTCGACGAGGGCCAGTACGACGGCATCGTGCTGGCCGCAGCCGGCCTGAAGCGGCTGGGACTGGCCGAGCGCATCCGGGCCGTCATCGAGCCGTCGGTGATGTTGCCGGCGGCGGGGCAGGGCGCCCTGGGCATCGAGGTGCGCGAGGACGCCACCGCGCTGCGTGCGCTGCTGGCCAGCCACATCGACCCCGACGCCTGGCTGGCGGTGCACGCCGAGCGTGCGGTCTCGCGCGCCCTTGGCGGCAGCTGCAGCATGCCGCTGGCGGCCTATGCCCAGTGGCAGGGCGACACGCTGGTGATCGAGGCGCGCCTGGGCCATCCGCTGGACGCGCGCCAGCCGCTGGTCGTCGCGCAGGCCCGGGCGGTCGTGCCGCGCACGCTGCAGGCCACGTCCGCGGCCGAGGCCCTGGGCCTGGACGTCGTCGCCCAGCTTCGTGCGGGCGGCGGCGACGCGCTGCTGGCGGCGCTGGCCGAGACCTGATCGGCCTGAGCGGTCGACGTCGACGTGACCCTGCCGACGCTGCTCGTCACCCGTCCGCAGCCGCAGGCCGATGAGTGGGTCACCCGGCTGGCCGCGCTCGGTGCACCCGCGCTGGCCTTGCCGCTGCTGGTGATCGAGCCGCAGCTGGCCTTCACGGCGGCGGTTCGCCAGGCCTGGTCGACCTTGTCGGGCTGTCGCCTGGTGATGTTCGTCAGCCCCAACGCGGTGCTGCAGTTCTTCGCCCAGGCGCCGGCCGGATCGGTCTGGCCGGCCGCCACCCTGGCCGCCGCGACCGGCCCGGGCACCGTCGCCGCCTTGCGCAACCAGGGGCTGGCCGCTGCACAGATCCTGAGCCCGGCGCCCGACTCGCCGCAGTTCGACGCCGAGACGCTCTGGCAGCAGCGCCTGTCGGCCATCGACTGGCGTGGCGCGCGGGCCCTGATCGTGCGCGGTGAAGACGGCCGCGACTGGCTGGCCTCGACGCTGCGCTCGGCCGGCGCCGAACTGGCGCTGCTGGCGGCCTATCGCCGCGTCGCCCCGAGCTGGGACGAGGCCTGTGTGGCCCTGCTGGCGCGCATCGAGGCCCGCCCCGCGCAGTTCGCCTGGCAGTTCAGCAGCTCCGAGGCGGTGCGCCACCTCGCCGACTGGATCGCCCGCCAGCCGACCCCGAAGCCCGGCCTGCTGGCCGTGCCCGCGCTGGCCACCCATCCCCGCATCGCCGAGACGGCCCGTGCCTGCGGCTGGACCACCGTGCTCGACGTGACGCCCGACGCGGCGCAGATGCTTGCCTGCCTGCGCGCATGCGCCGCCGCCGTCACCCGCCTGAACCCCGCCGCCTGAACCCCGTCGCCGGAAGTCCGGTCGATACAATGGTTTCGACCCCATCCCGGTGCGCAACGCCTCAACCGTGTCCTCAGCATCACCCCCCGAGCGCGGCGCCGATCCGGCTGCCATCCCACCCGCTGACGCGGCCCTGCCTCCCGAGGCTGTCGTGTCGTCGCCGACCGAACCCCTGCCGGACATCGGCCTGCTCGACGCACCGCGTCCGGGCGCGGCGTCCGCATCCGGACCGACCCCTTCGAGGCTCGGCCTCGTCATCGGCCTGACCGGCATCGTGCTGGCCTTGATCGCCGGCGCGCTGGCCTGGACCACCCGCAGCGAACTGGCCGACCTGGAGCGCGAGCTCGTGCGCCGCCAGCAGACCAGCGCCGACCAGTCGGCCGAGGCGCGCGTGCTGGCCACCGAGGCCCGCGACGTCTCGCGCGACACCGCCGCCAAGACCGCGCTGCTCGATGCCAAGCTCGCCGAAGTCGCGCTGCAGCGCGGCCAGCTCGACGACCTGCTGCAGTCGCTGTCGCGCTCGCGCGACGAGAACGCCATCGCCGACATCGATGCCGCGATCCGCGTCGCGCTTCAGCAGAGCACGCTGACCGGCAGCGCCGAACCGCTGGTGCTGGCGCTGCGCTCGGCCGACGAGCGGCTCGCGCGCATCAACCAGCCGCGCCTGGAGCGCCTGCGCCGCGCCATCGCGCGTGACCTGGACCGCGTCCGCGCGGTGAGCGTGCCCGACATCGGGACGCTGCTCATCAAGCTCGACGAGACGGTCCGCCTGGCCGACGAGATGCCCCTGACGATCGAGGCCGCCCGCCCGGTCGACGCGCCGGCGCGTGCGGCATCGGCATCGGCTGCGGCCACGCCGCCCGCCAAGTCGGCCAGTGCTGCGGCGGCCGCCTCCGAAGGGGTCGGCTCGACGGTGCTGCCGCGCCTGAAGCTGGCCTGGGCCTCATCGGTCGGCCTGGTCATCGAGGAGCTGCGCAGCCTTGTGCGCGTCACCCGCATCGACCAGCCCGAGGCCATGCTGCTGTCGCCCGAGCAGGGCGTGCTGCTGCGCGAGAACCTCAAGCTGCGCCTGCTCAATGCGCGCCTGTCGGTGCTGTCGCGCCAGCTCGATTCGGCCAGCGCGGACCTGCAGGGATCCGAGCAGGCCATCCGCCGCTACTTCGACCTGCAGTCGCGCAAGACGCAGCTGGCACTCGACCTGCTGCGACAGGTCGGCCAGCAGACCCGGCTGGTCGGCGTGCCGCGTCCGGACGAGACCCTCGCCGCCACGGCCGCTGCCGTGGCCGGCCGCTGACGGACGGCTGGCATGCGCTGGGTCATCTGGCTGGTCATCCTCTTCGTCGTCGCCGCGCTGGCCGCCGGCACGCTGGGCAACAACGACGGCGTCGTGTCGATCTACTGGTCGCCCTGGCGGGTCGACCTGTCCCTCAACCTGTTCCTGCTGGGCATCGTCGTCACCGGCGCGCTGACCTACGTCGCCGTCGGCACCTTGAACCGCCTGATCGGCCTGCCCGAACGCGCCCGCGCCTGGCGACTGCAGCGCCGTGAACGGGCCGCGCAGGGCGCCCTGCGCGAGGCCATCGGCCTGCTCTATGCGGGGCGCTACAGCCGCGCCCACAAGGCGGCGCAGCGGGCGCTGGAGATCCAGGCCCTGACGCCTGAACTCACGGCCGACGGCGAGTTCGCCACGCTGGCGCACCTGCTGGCGGCCAGCAGCCTGCACCGTCTGCAGGACCGCAGCCGCCGCGACGACCAGCTCGGACGTGCGCTGGCCGCCCTGGGTCCGAAGGCCGCGCACCTGCCGGTGGCCGAAGGCGCACGTCTGCTGGCGGCCGAATGGGCCATCGACGACCGCGAGGCCGAACGGGCGCTGGACCAGCTCGGTCTGCTGCCCGCCGGCGTCGCCCGCCGCACCCAGGCCCTGCGCCTGCGCCTGCAGGCCGCCCGGCTGGCGCGACAGCCGCTGGAGGCCCTGCGCACCGCCCGTCTGCTGGCCAAGCACCAGGGCATCGCCCCGGTGGCCGCGCACGGCATCCTGCGTTCGCTGGCCATCGAGGTGCTCGACACCGCCCGAGACGCCGACCAGCTGCGCCGCATCTGGTCGCAGCTCGAAGCGGCCGACCGGCGCGACCCGGTCGTCACCGCCCGCGCGGCCAGCCGTTCGGCCGAGCTGGACTGCATTCCCGACGGACGGGGCTGGTTGCGGCCGCACTGGTCCGAACTGTCCAAGCTCGGCGAGCGTGAGCGCGCCGCGGTGCTGAAGGCCTTCCTCGACGTCCTGCCCGGCCTGCCGGTCGACTGGCTGCCCTTGCTGGAGGACTCCGTGTCGGCCCATCCCACCGACATGCCGCTGGCCCACGCCGTCGGACGTGCCATGGCCGAGCGTCAGCTCTGGGGCCGGGCGCGCCGGCTGCTCGAGGCCGTCGCCCAGAGTGCCAACGCCGAACCCTCACAACGACAGGACGCCTGGCGCTGGCTCGGCCGCATCGCCGACCGCGAGGGCGACGAGGCCCAGGCCCAGCGCTGCTACCGCGAAGCAGCACAATTTTCTTGAAAAGGCTTGACGCCTGGGAAACTGGATTGTTATAGTAGCGGTCTTGATTGCAGTGCGGCTGTAGCTCAGTTGGATAGAGTACTTGGCTACGAACCAAGGGGTCGTGGGTTCGAATCCTGCCAGCCGCACCAAAGAAAATGACGGGCCAGCTTCCACAAGGAGCTGGCCCGTTTCCTTTTCCGGCGGGCAATATCTGGTGGCATGCATGCGTCGGTGATGCTCATGCGCAAGCGCAAGCGCAAGCGCAGGTGCACCGGCCGCTTCACTCCTCGCCCGCAGCGGGCAGCCCCTCCATCAGCTCGATCAGCTCGTCCAGCGTGGCGTAGAAGCGGTCGATGAACTCGCGGCCGATGTGGGCCTCGATGGTCTGGTAGATCGCCTCGATCTGCGGTGCCATCGCGGCGGCCAGCTCGCGGCTGCGATCGGTCAGCGTCACCTCGACGCGACGGGCGTCGTTGGCATGCCGTTGCCGATGCACCAGGCCCAGGTCGTCCATGCGCGCCAGCACCCCCGCCAGGCTGGGGCTGGAGATCCGGCACACGTCGACGATCTGACGCGGTTCCAGCGGGCCGCGTTCGAGCAGCGAGCGCACGACACGCCACTGCTGCTCGGTCACACCATGTTCGTTGAGCACCGGGCGAAATTGCGCGATGACGCTTTCGCGCGCATGCAGCAGCAGCAGCGGCAGGTTGCGATGGCGCAGACCGGTCTCGCCGCCCGGGACGGTGCGGTGGCGAACAGAGGGTTTCTTGTCGGTTGACATGCTCAGATCTTAGCGAATACATTGCTAACACATTAGTGAATTGCATCGCGTGAACGTTCTGACCATGTCCTCCCTGTCTGCTGCACCGGCCTTGCCGGACCTCGACGTCGCACCATGGCGCCTCAGCGGCACGGTGATCGCGGCGCTGCTCAACCACCGCCCGCAGTGGCGGGCGCTGGGCGATGCCGTGCACCTGCCGCCGTACAAGGCGCCGGCCCGCGCGCCGGTGCTGGCGGTCCGGCCGCGCCACACGCTGGCGGGATCGGGCGCCCGCATCGAGACCGGTCCCGGCGGCCTGACGGTCGGCGCGTCGCTGGCCATCGTGATCGGCCGCACCGCCTGTCGCGTCGACGTGGCCGGGGCGCTTGGCCATGTCGCCGGCTACACGCTCGCGGTCGACCTGTCCGTGCCCCACGACAGCCACTACCGGCCGGCCGTGCGACAGCGCGCCCGTGACGGCTCCTGCGTGATCGGCCCGGTGGTCGTGCCGGCCGCACGGATCGCCACGCCCGATGCGCTGGCCGTGACGGTCGACATCGGCGGCAACACAGCCCAGTCCACCGACACCGCCGAGCGCGTGCGCGGCGTCGCGCAGCTGATCGCCGACGTCACCGAGTTCATGACGCTGCAGCCCGGCGACCTGCTGCTGCTGGGCGAGTCGCATGGCGCGCCGATCGCGCATGCCGGCGATGCCGTCGCCGTGTCCATCGAAGGCATCGGCACGCTCGCCTTCGACCTGGTGCCCGAACCCGGGAGCCCCGCATGAAGACCGCACGTGTCGCCCACGCGGGCGCCATCCACACCGCCCATCCGCATCCGGCCGGCCTGCAGCTGGCCGACGGCCGCGTGCTGGCCGAGGACCAGGTCGTGTGGCTGCCGCCGTTCGAGGTGGGCAGCGTCATCGCGCTGGGCCTGAACTATGCCGATCACGTCAAGGAACTCAGCAAGGAGCTGACCGTGGGCTCATCCGATGAGCCACTGGTCTTCCTCAAGAGTGCCGGCAGCCTGCTGGGACATCGCGGCGTGACGCGGCGTCCGGCCGGCGTCGCCTTCATGCACTACGAATGTGAACTGGCCGTGGTGATCGGCAAGACCGCCCGACGCGTCGCGCGCGAGCAGGCGATGGACCATGTCTGGGGCTACACCGTCTGCAACGACTACGCGATCCGTGACCACCTCGAGAACTGGTATCGCCCCAACCTGCGGGTCAAGAACCGCGACGGTGCGACCGTGCTCGGGCCCTGGTTCGTGGAGGCCGCCGACGTGCCCGATCCACACGCGCTGGCCTTGCGCACGCGGGTCAATGGCCGCCTGACCCAGCAGGGCAGCACGGCGCAGATGATTCACGACATCCCCGCATTGATCGCGTATCTGAGCGATTTCATGACGCTGCGTGCCGGCGACGTGATCCTCACCGGCACGCCCGACGGGGTCGTCAACGTCGACGAGGGTGACGAGGTCGTCGCCGAGATCGACGGCATCGGCCGGCTTGTCAACCACATCGTCGGCGACGCCCTGTTCGGTCGCTGAGCCCCGCATCCCTTCCGGAGTCTTCCATGCGCATCCAGCACCTGATCGGCGGACGAACCGTCGACAGCTCCCGCACCTTCGAGACCGTCAACCCGGCCACGCAGGACGTCCTCGCCGAGGTTGCCCGTGGTGGCCAGGCCGAGGTCCATGCCGCCGTCCAGGCCGCCAAGGACGCCTTTCCGGCCTGGGCCGGACGGCCGGCCACCGAGCGGGCCATGCTGATGCGCCGGCTCGGCGAGCTGATCACCCGGCATGTCCCGGAGCTGGCCCGGACCGAGACGCAGGACACCGGCCAGACCCTGTCGCAGACCGGTCGTCAGCTGGTGCCGCGCGCGGCCGACAACTTCCACTACTTCGCCGAGATGTGCACCCGCGTGGACGGCCACACCTACCCGACGCCCACGCACCTGAACTACACGCTGTTCCATGCGGTGGGCGTGTGCGCGCTGATCAGCCCGTGGAACGTGCCCTTCATGACCTCGACCTGGAAGGTCGCGCCCTGTCTGGCCTTCGGCAACACCGCCGTGCTGAAGATGAGCGAGCTGAGCCCGCTGACCGCCGCGCGGCTGGGCGAGCTGGCGCTGGAGGCGGGCATCCCCGCCGGCGTGCTCAACATCGTGCATGGCTATGGCAATGAGGTCGGCGAGCCGCTGGTCGCCCACCCGGACGTGCGCGCCATCTCCTTCACCGGATCGACCGTGACGGGCAACCGCATCGTCCAGAGCGCGGGCCTGAAGAAGTTCAGCATGGAGCTGGGCGGCAAGAGCCCCTTCGTCGTCTTCGCCGATGCGGACCTGGAGCGCGCGCTCGATGCGGCGATCTTCATGATCTTCAGCAACAACGGCGAGCGCTGCACCGCCGGCAGCCGCATCCTGGTCGAGCGCCGCATCTATGCCGACTTCGCCGAGAAGTTCGCCGCCCGCGCGCGCCGCATCGTGGTGGGCGACCCGATGGACGAGGCGACCCTCATCGGCCCGATGATCAGCGCGGCCCATCTGGAGAAGGTGCGCAGCTACATCGAACTCGGCGCCCGTGAAGGCGCGACGATGCTGTGCGGCGGCATCGATCGCCCTGGCCATGCGGCCGAGCTGTCGGGCAAGTTCCAGCGGGGCAACTTCGTCTGGCCGACCGTCTTCGCCGATGTCGACAACCGCATGCGCATCGCGCAGGAAGAGATCTTCGGCCCGGTCGCCTGCCTGATCCCGTTCGACGACGAGGCCGATGCGATCCGCATCGCCAACGACATCCCGTACGGCCTGTCCAGCTACGTCTGGACCGAGAACATCGGCCGCGCCCACCGTGTCGCCGCCGCCATCGAGGCCGGCATGTGCTTCGTCAACAGCCAGAACGTGCGCGACCTGCGCCAGCCCTTCGGCGGCACCAAGGCCAGCGGCACCGGACGTGAAGGTGGCACGTGGAGCTACGAGGTGTTCCTGGAGCCCAAGAACGTCGCCGTGTCGATGGGCAGTCACCACATTCCTCACTGGGGAGCATGACATGACGCCCCCACGTTCACTTCGTTCACTGCCCCCCGAGGGGGCGCAGGCCTCCTTCGGGGCGGCCCTTCAGGAGTCCTGACATGGGCCACGTCGCACTCGCCGCCAAGATCACCCACGTCCCGTCGATGTACCTGAGCGAACTGCCTGGCGAGCGCCACGGCACGCGGCAGGACGCGATCGACGGCCATCGCGAGATCTCGCGCCGCTGCCGTGAGCAGGGCGTGGACACGCTGGTCGTGTTCGACACGCACTGGCTCGTCAACGCGAATTACCACATCAACTGCGCGCGCCACTTCAAGGGCAACTACACCAGCAACGAGCTGCCGCACTTCATCGCCAACATGGCCTTCGAGTCGCCCGGCAACCCCGAGCTGGGACAGCTGCTGGCGCGGGCCTGCACGGCCCAGGGCGTCGAGACGCTGGCGCACGACGCGACCACGCTGCACCCGGAGTACGGCACGCTGGTGCCGCTGCGCTACATGAACGCCGACCAGCACTTCAAGGTGATCTCGGTCTCGGCCATGTGCACCGTGCACTACCTCAACGACAGCGCGCGACTGGGCTGGGCGATGCGCGAGGCGGTCGAGCGCGAGTACGATGGCACGGTCGCCTTCCTCGCCAGTGGCTCGCTCAGCCACCGCTTCGCGCAGAACGGTCTGGCGCCCGAGTTCGGCTTCAAGGTCTGGAGCCCGTTCCTGGAAACGCTCGACCGGCGCGTGGTGCAGATGTGGGAGAACGCCGAATGGCCGGCCTTCTGCGAGATGCTGCCCGAGTACGCCAGCAAGGGCCACGGCGAAGGCTTCATGCACGACACCGCGATGCTGCTGGGCGCCCTGGGCTGGAGCGGCTACGACGGTCGTGCCGAGGTGGTCACGCCGTACTTCGGTGCCTCGGGCACGGGCCAGATCAACGCGATCTTCCCGGTCACGCCGCAGACCGGCGCGCAGGTGCCGGCGCCGCAGGCTTCTCGCGCCACCGGCTACCGCGACATCTCGCGGCTGTGAAGGGCAGGGACGCGACATGCCCCATCTCGTGATCCTCTACACCGCCACGCTGGACCGCCCGGCCGGGCAGGGCGGCACCGACATGACGGCGCTGTGCCGGGCGCTGGCCGAGACCATGGTCGAACAGCGTGACGAGTCGGGCAAGCCGGTCTTCCCGATCGGTGGCGTGCGCGTGCTGGCCTACCCGGCCGCGCACCACGCGGTCGCCGATGGTGGCGCGGCCGGCCGGGCCGCCGGTGGCGACGGCGTCTACGACTTCGTCTACCTGAACCTGCGCATGGCACGCGGTCGCAGCGCGGCCGTGCACCAGCAGGTCGGCGAGGCCTTGACCGCCCGGACCCGCGCCCACTTCGCGTCGCTGCTGGCCACGCGCCACATCGGCATCACGCTGCAGGTCGACGAGGGCGCGGAAGTCTTCGATGCCAAGACCAGCACGCTGCATCCGCTGTTCCAGACACCTGCCGGCACCACACCGAAAGCCTGAGGCCATGCTCGCACCCGACCTGATCGAACAACTGGCTCAGCAGCTGAGCCAGTCCCGCCAGACCCGCACGCCGCTGCGCCAGTTCTCGCGCCAGTACCCGCAGATGACCATCGAGGACGGCTATGCCATCCAGCGCGCCTGGGTGCGGCTGGAACTGGCCGCCGGCCGCACGATCAAGGGCCGCAAGATCGGCCTGACCTCGCGCGCGATGCAGCTGTCCAGCCAGATCACCGAGCCCGACTACGCGCCGCTGATGGACGACATGTTCTTCGAGTCCGGCGGCGACATCCCGGTCGACCGCTTCATCGCGCCGCGCGTCGAGGTCGAGCTGGCCTTCATCCTCGGCAAGCCGCTGAAGGGTCCGGGCGTGACGATCTTCGACGTGCTGTCGGCCACCGACTACGTCGTGCCGGCGCTGGAGATCATCGACGCGCGCATCGAGCAGTTCGACCGCGAGACCCGGGCCATGCGCAAGGTCTTCGACACCATCAGCGACTTCGCCGCCAACGCCGGCATCGTGCTGGGCGGACGGCCGGTGCGACCGCTGGACGTCGACCTGCGCTGGGTCGGCGCGATGCTGCACAAGAACGGCGTCATCGAGGAGACCGGCCTGGCCGCCGGCGTGCTGGGCCACCCGGCCACCGGCGTGGCCTGGCTGGCCAACAAGATCGCCCCCTACGACGAGGACCTGCGGGCCGGCGACGTCGTGCTGGCCGGCTCCTTCACGCGGCCCACGCCCGCTGCGGCAGGCGACAGCTTCCATGCCGACTATGGCCCGCTGGGCTCGGTGTCGTTCCGATTCGTCTGAACCCCGTTCCACACACGACCACACACGACCACACACGAGGAGCGCCGACATGTCCGATCCCCACGTGCGTCCGGCCCGTTTCAGTGCCGATGAATGGGAGGCCCGCGTCCAGCTCGCGGCCTGCTACCGGATCTTTGCCCACCTGGGCTGGTCCGAGCTGATCTACAACCACATCTCGCTGCGCGTGCCCGGTTGCGAGGCCGGGCAATCGCACTTCCTGGTCAACCCCTTCGGGCTGCACTACAGCGAGGTCACGGCCTCCAACCTGGTCAAGGTCGACACGGCGGGTCACATCGTCGGCCACAGCGACTGGCCCATCAACCCGGCCGGCTTCACCTTCCACGGCGCGATCCATGCCAGCGTGCCCGACGCGCACTGCGTCATGCATGTGCACACCACGCCGACGCTGGCGGTGTGCTGCACGCAGGACGGCCTGAGCTTCACCAACTTCTACGCCGCGCAGCTCTGGGGCAAGGTCGCGTACCACGACTTCGAGGGCATCACCGTCCACCTCGACGAGGGCCGGCGCATCCTCGCCAGCGCCGACGGCAAGCCGGTGCTGCTGCTGCGCAACCACGGGCCGGTGGTGATCGGTCACGGGCTGGCCCAGGCCTTCAGCCTGATGTGGCTGGTGCAGCGCGCCTGCGAGGTGCAGATCGCCTCGCAGGGGCTCGGACCCCTGCGCGAGATTCCCGTGCCGGTGCTCGAAGGCTGCGTGCGCGATTCCCTCAACTTCGACCCGCGCTTCGGCGCCGGGCAGGACGCCTTCGCCGCGATGCAGCGGCTGATCGACCGCATCGATCCGGGCTACAGGGCCTGACGCCCGCACGACGCCACGACATCCCACCGGACCCTTTCATGATCCCCATTCCCCGCAACACCTTCCGCGACGCGCTGCGTGCCGGCCGGCCGCAGATCGGCCTGTGGGTCGGCCTGGCCGACGCCAACGCGGCGGAGGCGCTGGCCTGCACCGGCTACGACTGGTTGCTGCTCGACGGCGAACACGCGCCCAACGATCCGCGCACCGTGCTCGACCAGCTGCGCGCGATCGCGCCCTATCCCGTGCAGGCGGTGGTGCGGCCGGTGCAGGGCGATGTGGCGCTGGTCAAGCAGTACCTCGACATCGGCGCCCAGACGCTGCTGGTGCCGATGGTGGACACGCCCCGGCACGCGCGCCAGATGGTCCAGGCCATGCGCTATGCACCCGAAGGCATCCGCGGCATGGGGGCGGCGCTGGCGCGGGCCTCGCGCTGGAACCAGGTCGACGATTACCTGAACCAGGCCAATGCCCAGATGTGCCTGCTGGTGCAGGCCGAGAGCACCGAGGCCATCACCAACCTGCGCGCGATCGCCGAGGTCGACGGCGTCGACGGCGTCTTCTTCGGCCCGGCCGACCTGTCCGCCTCGATGGGGCTGCGCGGCCAGCCGAACCATCCGGGCGTGCAGCACGTGATCCTCGAAGGCATCGCCACCGTGCGCGCGGCCGGCAAGGCCGCAGGCATCCTGAGCGCCGATCCGGCCGCAGCGCAGCGCTACCTCGATGCCGGTGCGCTGTTCGTGGCCGTCGGGGTCGACACCAGCCTGCTGGTCAAGGCCGCACGCGAGCTGCGGCTGCGCTTCCATCCCTGTCCGCTGACGGGGCCGCTGAAGGCTCCACCGACGGGCCTGCAGCCCGGCCAGCCGACGTCGACCGCCGCCATGCCGGAGCTGCAAGCCAGCGGTCCCTACTGACCCGCGGCCCCTGCCGACGCGCCGGCTGACGCACGCCGTCTGACGCGCCGTCCCGGCGCTTCCCCTTCTCCTCTCCCCGACCCCGCCCCGGACCGTCCAGGTCCCGGGTGGTGGGCGGACTCGTCCCTGCAAGCCCCGAACCGTTCCACAAGCCCGGAGACACCGATGAAAAAGCCTTCTTCTAACATCTTCCCGATCCGTCGCCAGCTGCTGTGCGCCGCCTCCGCGTCCGCCCTGGCGCTGGTCACGCCGCTGCACGCCTACGCGCAGGATGACAAGCCGATGGAGTGGGTCGTCGGCATGGCCGCTGGCGGCGGCTCGGACGTGGTCGCGCGCACCGTCGCCGAGGCGATGGGCAAGCTGCTCGGGCGCAACATCGTGGTCGTCAACAAGCCCGGCGCGGCCACCAACATCGCGGCCGACTACGTCGCCAAGGCACGTGACGTCGACAGCGTCCTGCTGACCGGCGACTTCGCCACGCTGGCCACCAACCCGTGGCTCTACGGCAAGCTCAGCTACAGCGCCGAACGTGACCTGGGCAGCGTCGGCATGCTGGTGCGATTTCCGCTGATCGTGGTGGTCTCGCCCGACCATCCGGCCCACAGCTTCAAGGAGCTGGTCGCCTGGATCCGGGCCCAGAAGAACCCCGCCAGCTACGCCTCGCCCGGGGCGGGCACGCCGCACCACCTGGCCACCGAGTTGCTGCTGCGCAAGGTCGGCCTGAAGGGCTCGCACATCCCGTATCGCGGCGCGGCCCCGGCGCTGCAGGACGTCATGGGCGGCCAGGTGCCCTACATGCTGGTCGAGTCGGCGGGCGGCATGTCGCTGATCCAGTCGGGCAAGCTGCGCGCGCTGGCCGTCGGCACGGCCCTGCGCATGAACACCCTGCCGGACGTGCCCACGCTGCAGGAACAGGGCGTCGCCGGCTTCGAGGCGTTCGCCTGGCAGGGCCTGTCGGTGCCCGCCGGGGCCTCGCCGGCCAACGTGGCCCGACTGAGCAAGGCGCTGCTGGGCGCGCTGGACTCGCCGCCGGTCAAGGCCCGCTTCCAGGCCCTGGGCGTCGAGGCCATGCCCGGCACGCCCGACCAGATGAACCGCTTCGCCAAGGCCGAACGCGAGCGTTGGGGCGCGCTGATCAACGACCTCCAGCTCAAGCTCGATTGAAGGGAAGGGCGATGAACACGATGAACTACACGATCCCGCTGTCGGACCCCGACCTGCTGCGCGGGCAGTGCCTGATCGACGGCCGCTGGGTCGACGCCGATGCCGGCGGTGCGATCGAGGTGCATGACCCGGCCAGCGGCGAGCTGCTGGCACGGGTGCCCGATGCCGGCGCGGCCGAGACGCGTCGCGCGATCGAGGCCGCCGAGCGTGCCCTGCCGGCCTGGCGCGAGCGCACCGCCGAAGACCGCGGCCGGCTGCTGCGCGACTGGTCCGAGCTGCTGCTGCTGCACCAGGACGACCTCGCCCTGATCATGACCCGCGAGCAGGGCAAGCCGCTGGCCGAGGCCCGCGCCGAGATCGTCTACGCCGCGTCCTACATCGGGTGGTATGCCGAAGAGGCGCGGCGCGTCTATGGCGACGTCATGCCCTCGCCCTGGGCCGACAAGCGCATCGTGGTGCTCAAGGAACCGGTCGGCGTCTGCGCGGCGATCACGCCGTGGAACTTCCCCGCCGCAATGATCACGCGCAAGGTCGCGCCGGCACTGGCCGCGGGCTGCACCATCGTGGTCAAGCCGGCCTCGCAGACGCCGCTGTCGGCGCTGGCGCTGGCGGTGCTGGCCGAACGGGCCGGCATCCCGGCGGGCGTGATCGGGGTCGTGACCGGGCGGGCATCGGCGGTCGGCGGCGAGCTGACGGCCAACCCGGCGGTGCGCAAGCTGACCTTCACCGGCTCGACCGAGGTCGGCCGCGTGCTGGCCGCCCAGAGCGCGCCGAGCCTGAAGAAGCTGTCGATGGAGCTGGGCGGCAACGCGCCCTTCATCGTCTTCGACGATGCCGACCTGGACGCGGCGGTCGAGGGCGCCATCGCCTCCAAGTACCGCAACACCGGCCAGACCTGCGTGTGCACCAACCGCCTGCTGGTGCAGGACGGCGTCTACGAGGCCTTCGCCGCCAAGCTCGCCGCCGCCGTCGCCCAGCTGACGGTCGGCGCGGGCACCGAGCCCGGCGTGCTGCAGGGGCCGCTGATCGACGCCCAGGCGCTGGCCAAGGTCGAGGAACTGGTCGCCGACGTGGTCGCGCAGGGCGGGCGCGTCGTCACCGGCGGGCGTCGGCATGCGCGTGGCGGCAACTTCTACGAGCCCACCATCCTGGCCGACGTGACGCCGGCGATGAAGGTCGCGCGCGAGGAGATCTTCGGCCCGGTGGCGCCGCTGATGCGCTTCCACTCCGACGACGAGGCCGTGCGCATGGCCAACGACACCGAGTTCGGCCTGGCCGCCTACTTCTACACCGCGAGCCACCGCCGCGTCTGGCGCGTGGCCGGCGCGCTGGCCTACGGCATGGTGGGCATCAACAGCGGCGTCATCAGCACGGCGGTCGCGCCGTTCGGTGGCGTGAAGCAGTCGGGCATGGGCCGGGAAGGCTCGAAGTACGGCATCGACGACTACCTGCAGACCAAGTACCTCTGCCTCGGCGGTCTCTGAGCCGGCGCATGGCCGGCACCCACGAGGGGTAAACCCGATGACTAAGATGTCTGACGTCTTACTAATATCGGTCAGTCAATCACTCAGATCTGAGCAAACGCCCGAAGCTGCCCATCCGGGCGTTCTGGCCGAATCGATCCGGGATGCGACCCGATCACCCCTCAACAGGAGACGCCATGCGTCCGTCACGCCCCTCATCCCGCCTGCTCACCCGATCGAGCGTCACGCGCGCGCTGCCGCTGTCGCTGGCCCTCTGTCTGCTCGCCGCCGCTGCGGTCATCGCCTGCGGCGGGGACGGCCTCACCGGTGACACGAGCCGCACCGCCCAGGTCACGCCGGCCGTCTCCTGCACCTCGCTGGCGGGGCAGGCCTTCGGCGACATCCGGGTCACGGCGGCCATCAAGGTGGGGGCGACCTCGACGGTGCCGGCGCACTGCAAGGTCACCGGCACCAAGAACGGCACCGAGCTCGATGTCGAGGTGCGTCTGCCCGACAGCTGGCGACAGCGCTATGTGCAGCAGGGCGGCTCGGGCTTCGACGGCACGATCCCGCCGGTCGGCACCACCAACACCGCCCTGAGCCTGCAGGCCGTGCAGGGCGCGACCAACGGCGGTCACCGCGATCCGAGCGGCGCCGGCTTCCTGAACAACCCGGGCCGGATCCAGCTGTACGCGCACACGGCGATCGGCTTCGGGACGGCCTTCGGCAAGGCGGTGACGGCGCACTACTACCGTCGCAATCCGAGCTATTCGTACTTCGAGGGCTGTTCCAACGGCGGCCGTGGCGCGTTCAACGCGGCCGACAAGTACGGCGCCCAGTTCGATGCGGTCATCGCCGGCGCACCCAACAAGAACCTGCCCGGCCTGATCGAGCAGTGGACCCGCGCGACCCAGCTGAGCCTGCCCACCCCGACGCAGCTGAGCGCCGTGCACGCAGCGGCGGTGCAGACCTGCGACGCGCTGGACGGCGCGACCGACGGGATCATCTCCAACTGGGGTGCCTGCCGCTTCGACCCGGCCGTCGACGTGCCCGCATCGGTGCTGCTGGCGCCGGTCCAGGCGGCGGCGCTCAAGACGTTGATGAGCGACCTGAAGCTGGCCAACGGCACCACGATCTATTCGGGCATCGGCTTCGGCGACATGCTGCAGTGGGGGCCCCTGTACGCCGCGCTGGGCATCGGCCACATGCGCAACGTCGTGCTCAGCGACGCGGCCTGGAATCCGGCCACGTTCTCGGCCGACGGCGACTACCCGGAGATCGACAGCGTCACCAACGGCTACGGCTTCAGCGCGTCGACCGGCGGGCTGGCGAACTTCCTCATGGCGGGCAAGAAGATCGTGCTGTGGCACGGCTCGGACGACGCCCTGCTGTCGCACCGGGAGACCATCCGCACCTGGCAGCCGGTGGCGCAGGCCGCCGGCGCGGCCTCGCAGAACTCGCGGCTGTACATCGCCTCGGGCGTGAACCACTGCGGCGGCGGTGCCGGCGCGGACACCTTCGACCTGCTGACGCCGACCATGGCCTGGGTCGAGCAGGGCACCGACCCGGGCACGCCGACCGCCAGGAAGCTCGGCCCGGACGGCGAGGTGCAGTTCACGCGGCCGATGTGCATCTACCCGTCCTACCCGAAGTACCGGGGCTCGGGCGACCCGACCCTTGCCGCGAGCTTCACCTGCAGCCTGATCTGATGGCTCAAGCCTGACGGCTGACACCCGATGCGGACATGAAAAAGCCCGGCCTTGGCCGGGCTTTGTCGCGATCGGAGTTCGTGTCTCGAGACTCGGGACTCCGGTCAGCCGATCACAGCACCTTGGCGATCGAGTCGACGACGTAGCCGAGGTTCTTGTCGTTGAGCGCGGCCACGCAGATGCGGCCCGAGTCGACGCCGTAGACGCCGAACTCGTCGCGCAGGCGGACCATCTGGTCCTTGGTCAGGCCCGAGTAGCTGAACATGCCCTTCTGCTGGGCGATGAAGCTGAAGTCGCGGTCGACGCCGGCAGCCTTCAGGCGCTCGACCAGCGCGGTGCGCATCTGGCGGATGCGGGTGCGCATGCCGGCGAGCTCGGTCTCCCACTGCTGGCGCAGTTCCGGCGTGGTCAGCACGGTGGCGACGACCTGCGCGCCGTGCGTCGGCGGGTTGGAGTAGTTGGTGCGGATGACGATCTTCAGCTGCGACAGCACGCGGCCGGCCTCTTCCTTGCTGCCGCACACCACGCTGAGCGCGCCGACACGTTCGCCGTAGAGCGAGAAGCTCTTGGAGAACGAGGTGGAGACGAAGAACTCGATGCCGGCGGCGAGGAACTTCTGGACGGCCGCGCCGTCCTCGGTGATGCCGTCGCCGAAGCCCTGGTAGGCCATGTCGAGGAAGGCCACGAGGTCGCGCGACTTGACCGCGTCGACGACCTGGTCCCACTGGGCCGGCGTGATGTCGTAGCCGGTGGGGTTGTGGCAGCAGGCGTGCAGCACGACCACGGTGCCGGCGGCGGCCGAGCGCAGCGCGCCGATCATGGCGTCGAAGTTCACGCCCTTGGCGGCGGCGTCGTAGTACGGGTAGGTGCCAACCTCGAAGCCCGCGTTGGTGAACAGCGCGCGGTGGTTCTCCCAGCTCGGGTCGGAGATCAGCACCTTCGCGCCCGGGTTGACGCGCTTGAGGAAGTCCGCGCCGATCTTCAGGCCGCCGGTGCCGCCGATGGCCTGCACCGTGGCCACCTGACCGCCCTTGACCACCTCGCTGTCGGCGCCGAAGACGAGGCCCTGCACGGCCTTGTCGTAGGCGGCGATGCCGTCGATGGGCAGGTAGCCGCGCGCCTTGGGCGCTTCCATCATCTGGCGCTCGGCCGCGATGACGCACTGGAGCAGCGGCAGCTTGCCGTTCTCGTCGAAGTAGACGCCCACGCCCAGGTTGACCTTGGCGGGGTTGGTGTCGGCACCGA
>JACCDS010766912.1_pt1 | contig 17782 bp, 14 predicted proteins | sample 7446441 | NCBI WGS metagenome assembly JACCDS01 (sample SAMN15323445, study PRJNA562643) | freshwater metagenome | isolation source: river surface water | place: USA:Blue River Watershed | collected 2017-08-17
CGCGTGGCGGCGATCGCGCCCGAGAAGTCGGGCAAGTACCGCTACATCATCAGCCACGTGGCCGATGCGGCCCCGGCCGCGCCGGCCAGCCAGCCGGTGGCCGAGGCGCACTGATGGCGGCGATGGCGGCCCTGGCAGCCACGGCGCTGGCGCGCGGCGCGGCCTCGGTGCTGTCGCCGGCCGGCGCGCGCGGGCGGCTGTCGGTGCTGATCTTCCACCGCGTGCACGCCGAGCCCGACCCGCTGTTCCCCACCGAGGTGGACGCGCGCAGCTTCGACGCCATGCTCGGCTGGGTGGGCCAGCTGTTCAACGTGATGCCGCTCGATGCCGCCGTGGCCGCGCTGCGCGAGGGCCGCCTGCCGGCGCGCGCCGCCGCGATCACCTTCGACGACGGCTACGCCGACAACGAGGAGGTCGCGCTGCCCATCCTGCAGCGCCACCGCATGACGGCCACGTTCTTCATCGCCACCGGCTTTCTGGACGGCGGGCGCATGTGGAACGACACGCTGATCGAAAGCGTGCGCAGCTGCCCGGACGCCGTGCTCGACCTCGAGCCCATGGGCCTGGGCCGCCACGCGCTGCCCGACTGGGCGGCGCGGCGCGCGGCGGCGCTGGCCATCATCCGCCAGGTGAAGTACCGGCCGGTGGCCGAGAGGCTGGCGGTGGTGGCCGAGGTGGCCGAACGGGCGCGCGTGGTGTTGCCCGATCGACTGATGATGCGTTCCGAGCAGGTGCGCGCGCTGCGCAAGGCCGGCATGCAGATCGGCGCGCACACCGTGAGCCACCCGATCCTGGCGCGCACCGGCGACGACGAAGCACGCGCCGAGATCGTGGCCAGCCGCGATGCGCTGCAGTCGCTGCTGGGCGAGCGCATCGGCCTGTTTGCCTACCCCAACGGCCGCGCCGGCGCCGACTACAGGCCCGAGCACGCGCAACTGGCGCGCGAACTGGGCTTCGACGCCGCCGTCACCACCGACTGGGGCGCGGCGGCCACCGGCACCGACCCGTACCGCCTGCCGCGCTTCACGCCCTGGGACCGCAGCCGCGGCCGCTTCGGCGCGCGGCTGGTGCGAAACCTGATGCAGGGGCGTGGCCCTGCGATGGGGAGCTGACGCCATGCGTGACATTGCCCTGGCGTTGATCGTGCTGCCGTGGTGCGCCGTGTCGCTGCGCTACCCGTTCGCCGGAGCGCTGCTGTGGGCCTGGGTCAGCCTGATGAACCCGCACCGGCTGACCTTCGGCTTCATGTTCGACGCGCCGCTGGCGCAGCTGGTGGCCCTGTGCATCTTCGTCGGCATCTTCACGACGCAGGAGAAGAGAAAGCCGCTGGTCGGCGCGCCCGCAGTGTGGTTGATGGTGTTCGTGCTGTGGATGTGCTTCACCACGGCCGCCGCGATCAACAAGGAGGCGAGCTTCGAGATGCTCATCAAGGTGCTGAAGATCGACCTGATGATCTTCGTGACCCTCGCCCTGGTGCGCACGCGCCGCGAGATCATCGCGCTGGCCTGGGTGATGGGCATCTCGCTGGCCTTCTACGGCGTCAAGGGAGGTTTGTTCACGCTGCTCACGGGCGGGGTCAGTCGGGTCTACGGACCTTCCGGCTCGTACATCGCGGAGAACAACGCCCTGGCAGCCGCGTTGATCATGACCATCCCGCTGCTGCGGTTCCTGCAGACCACGCTGGAGAAGTCGTGGCAGCGCTGGGCGATGACCGGAACCATGCTGCTGTGTGCGGTGTCGGTGCTGGGTTCGCACTCCCGCGGCGCCATGCTGTCGATCGCCGCGATGGCCACGCTGCTGTGGTGGCGAGGAAAGAACAAGCTCGTCACCGCCGGCCTGCTGGTGCTCATGGTGCTGGCAGTGCTGCCCTTGATGCCCGAGGCCTGGTGGGCGCGCATGGAAACCATCGAGACCTACGAGGAGGACCGGTCGGCCATGGGTCGCATCGGCGCCTGGACGATGGCCACCAACCTCGCGCTGGACCGCATCATCGGGGGTGGTTACGCCATCTGGCGCGCCGATCTCTTCGCGCGGTACTCACCCGATGCACCGCTGGTGGTGTCGGCCCACAGCATCTACTTTCACGTCATCGGCGAGCACGGCTTCATCGGGCTGTTCATCTACCTGAGCATGTGGTTGTCGGCCTACCTCAGTGCCGGGTGGTTGCGCAAGCACGCCGCCAAGCAGCCCGAAACGCAGTGGGCCGCCACGCTGGGTGGCATGTGCCAGGTGTCGATCGTGGGCTTTGGCGTGGGCGGAGCGTTCCTGAGCCTGACCTACTACGACCTGCCCTACAACTTCCTGATCCTGATCGTGGCCGCACGCTGGTGGGTGCAGTCGGGCGCCTGGCAGAACGAGCCGCCGTTCGAGCCCCTGAAGCGGGTCATGGGCGTGCCGATCTTCGTGGGCGACCGGCTGGTCAGGCCAGAGACCGCGGTACCGCCCGACCCACGCGCGCCGGTGGTGCGCCCGCCGGTGGCGGTCAGCCGGGTCGGCGAGCGGCGACCAGGTTGAGCAGGTCTGCCAGCCAGGGGCGGGGATCGTCGCCGGCCCAGACGTAGTAGCGCACGCGCGGCCGGAAGAAGTCACGCACGAACCGCAGCAACTCGTGCACCGGCCGGCGCTGGAATGCCGGATCGGCGATCAGCGCGGGCCGAAGCACGATGCGAACGAGCCGCTTCAACTCGGTGCTGATCATCCGGCAGCGCAGGTCGGCGGAAGGCGGTGGCAGATCCGGCAAGGGCAACCCCAGCACGGCGGCGTGCGACAGCAGCGCAAAGCCCACGCCAGCGTGGACCGACAGCGGAAAGCTGCCCCAGAAGCGACCGTTGATCTCCATCAGAACCGCCCCGTCGGATGCGGCATCCCAGCGGTACTCCACCATGGCAACGCCTTCCCAGCCGATGTGCTGAAGAAGCTGGATGGACAGCCGCTGCAGTTCGGCGTGCCGCTCGAGCGGCACCGCGTCACACACGCTCGAGAAGCCACCCTCCGGTGGCCATTCGGCGATGCGCAGGTGCTGAAAGCGCCGCACCGCTTGGCCCTGGTGCATGAAGAAGAACTGGCCCAGGCCCACGCCGGGGCAATAGGCCTGGGCCATCGGCCAGTGGCCGATGGGCGCGTAGCGCTTCATCGCTGCGGCCCAGCCTGCGAGATCGTGGATGTACTCGGTCTTCAGCAGTGCCAGACCGTGCTGGCGCAGAAGCGGGGCGATGCGGTTCGGGTCCTTCCACTTGAGCACGGCCGGGAAGCCGATCCCGTGGCCCACCCGCAGCGCTTCGTCCAGGTCTTGCGGCTCGTGCGACTCCGGAACGTCGATGCCCACGGCCTTGGCTGCCTCCAGCGTGCGCGACTTGTCCAGCACCCAGCGCAACTGTTCCCGGGCGGGGATGGCCGGCCGCACCGAACCCAGCTCGTGTCGGTGTTCGTCCAGCCACGTGAGATTCACTTCAGAGATCGCCAGCAGGCTGCACGGGCCATGTTGGTCGCCGATGCCGCGGATGGCTGACAGCAAGGCCTCGCTGCGCGGCTGCGGCACGACCAGCCGTTGCCGGAGATAGCGCGATCGCAAGCCGATGGCCCGGTCGCTGTGGGCGATGCCGATCACCGGTATGCCTGCACGGCCCAGCTCGCGCACGATGGCCAGGCCGATCTGTGTCTCCAGGCCGAGGACGATGCAGGGTTGCCGGGCCAGACTCATCGTTGCCAGCGCCGCCGCAGTTGCTCCACCGTGCGGACGGCGGTGGTGTTCCAGCGCGCGCGGGCACGGGCGGGAGCCCTCGCGGAAGGCGGCGCGGGCTCCACGCCCGAGCGCAGCGTGCGCACCGGCAGGCGCGAGGCCTGCCGCTCGAGGTGGGCACACAGCCTCTCGAAGCGGCGCACCACCACCCAGTCCGGCAGCGACTCGCCGGCTCGCAGCATTTCGAAGTTGTGCGAGACGATCACGAAGTCCTGCTGGCCCTCGCGCTGCGCGCTGTCCATCGCGGCGGCCATCTCGGCGGCACCGCAGGCGCCGACGTGGGCGGGGCGCAGCCGCCCGAATCCGTCCTGGAACACCGTCACGGGCAGCGACACGACGCCTTCGATCGTCGAGGCGCGGTCGAACTCGGCGTCCGCGCGCAGGTCGGGCCCGCTCACGGGATAGCAGCGGTTGAGGCTGCTGTCGAGGTGCAGGCCGTTGTTCCTGAGGGCGCGGAAGGTGTCGCGGTTGGCCGCGAAGCTGCCGGCCCGGAAGGCGTTCACGGGCAGGGCGCCCGCTTCAGCGAGCAGGCGCTTGCCATGGCCGATGAGTGCCGTCTGCTCGGCGAGGTCGTAGTAGCTCAGGTGCTTGCGCTTGCGCGTGACGTTGGGCAGCAAGGGCTCGAGCGCCTCGTCGGTCCACTCGGGGTGCAGGTGCAGTTGCACCTCGTGGCCGCCCGCCTGGATGAGGGCGACGATCTCGCGCAGCGGGGCCACGCCGAAGCGGGCGGCGAACAGCGGCTCGACGAAGAACACGCCGCGCAGGCCGTGCCGCTGCAGGATATGCAGGGTCTCGGGCAGCGCGTACTCGCCATGGCGGGAGCGTCCGTACACGTAGCGCTCGAACGCTGCCGGGAAGCGGGCGTCCAGCTCGGACCAGCTGTTGCACCAGACTTCGATGTCGAACGTGAGATAGACGTTCATGGTCGGGCCGCCGGGCTGTCCCGGCGGCGCAACTCGGCCGCAAGCCCCTCCACGCTGGACCGGATCAGGTTGAAGCAGCTCAGGAAGTAGCCGTCGGACAGCTTGTCGGGGTCGTGCAGGTGCAGGCGCCGCGGCGACGCGTAGTGACCGAGCATCGCGACCTGCGATGCCGGCAGCCCCTGCGCCACCAGCCGCCGGGCGTGCCGCACCTCCATCACCAGCAGCAGGTCGCCCGGGCTGCGGACCCACTTCTGCAGCGGCGTGGCCTTGTGCGCGTCCAGCGAGAAGCCCAGCACGGGCGCCGATCGGCGCGCGCTCGGCGTCGCCGGGGCGCCGGCCGTCGTGGCCAGGCCCAGCGACCCGCATCGCAGCCCTTGCTGCCGCGCCACTTGCTCGGCAAACGCGCTGCGATTGATGTTGCCCAGGCAGACGAAGACCACGCGCTCGAAGCGTGCCAGGTCGGGCTGCAGGAACTCGTCGATTCGGCCGAGGCCGTACTCCAGCTCGGCGAGCTGGGCGCGGACCAGACCGCGCCAGGTGCCGTGGTTGCGGTCGACATGCGCACGCCAGCGGCGCCACGCACCGCTGGCCAACCGCTGGGTAGCGTCGTCGTTCATCGTCAGGCCACCCGCCAGCGTGGCGCCTTGGCGCGCAGCCACTGCTCCAGCATCATCAGGATCCACACCATCTCGCCGTAATACCCTGGGTGCTCGGCGAGGCGCTGCGAGAGCAGCGGCTCGACGAAATCGCGGCGCACCACTCCCCGATCGGCCAGGCCATGCAGCGAGTCGGTGGCCAGCTGGCGCAGCCCATCGTGCTGCCGCGCCCACACGCCGAAGGGCAGGCCGAAACCGTGCTTCTTCTTCTCGATGATGGCGTCGGGCAGGAAGCCGCGCAGCGCCTCCTTGAAGAACCAGCGCAGCTGCGGCCCGCGCAGCTTCCAGTCGCTGGGCAGCGTCAGCGACAGGTCCAGCAGCGCGTCGTCGAGCATCGGGTAGGCCACGCCGACGCCGGCCAGGCCGCAGGCGGCGTTGACCTTGGGCAGGTCGCTCTCGGCCAGCGTGAAGCGCCAGTCGTAGGCCAGCTCGCGGTTGAGCTCGCTGCAGGGGCCGTCGGTGGCCGACCAGACCTCGCGCTGCAGCGCCAGCGAGGCCTCGGCGCCGGCCTGCGCCAGCAGCGCCGGCGACAGCACCGAGGCCGGCCCCAGGCGCATCACCAGGTTGTACAGCTGCAGTCGGTCGGGCATGGGCAGCCGGGCCTGCTCGATGTAGCTCTCGGCCTTGCGGAACAGGCGCGTGTGCTTCAGCAGCGGCAGGCGCACGGCGGGCTCGACGAGCAGGCCGCGCAGGGCCGCCGGCACGCGGCCGTAGTGCGAGAACAAGCGCTGCTTGGCATAGCGGGCGTTGCCGCCGTAGAGCTCGTCGCCGCCATCGCCCGCCAGCAGCCGGGTGACGCCGTCGTCGTGCGCCATGCGCGCGCAGCACCAGGCCGGCAGGCAGGACGAGTTGCCGAAGGGCTGGTCGAGGTGGGCCGCGAGCCGCGGGATGCCGTCGACCAGGTCTTGCGGCGTCACGTAGTACTCGTGGTGCGTCGTGCCGAAGTGGCGCGCGGCCAGGCGCGCGTACTCCATCTCATCGTAGCCCTGGGCGTCGAAGCCGATCGAGTAGGTGTCGGGCTTCGGCCCGCCCAGCCCGGCCAGCATGCCGGCCACGGTGGAGCTGTCGGTGCCGCCACTCAGGAAGCAGGCCGGGCGCTCGGCGTCGCACGTGGCGGCCACGGCATCGCGCAGGGCGCCGCGGAAACGATCGCGGGCCTGGGCGAAGTCGAGGCCCGGCTGTTCATCGAAGCGCGGCCGCCACCAGCGGCGCACTTCCAGCCGGCCCGCCTCCAGCACGGCGCAGTGCCCGGCCGGCAGCCGTCGCACGGCGCTGAACACGGTGCGGGGCGATGGGATGACGTGGAAGTAGAGGTAGTCGAACAGCGCCTGCGGATCGATGGCGTCGTCGCTGCCGGCGAGCGCATCGGCCCGACCCGACCAGCGCAGGGCCGCACCGTCCTGGCGGTAGCACAGCGTCTGCATGCCGAACCGGTCGACCGCCAGCCATGTGCGGTCCTGCGCGTCGCGCAGCACGACCGCGAAGCTGCCGCCGACCTCGTTCAGGACCTCGGGCAGGCTGCGGGTGCCGCAGGCCTGAAGCCAGGCCGCCTCGGCCTGCCCGGCGTCCGACAACTGCTGGGCGCGAGCGTCACGAAAACGGGGTTGGCCAGCGGCCAGAAGGACGGAAGAAGGCATCGGGAAGAGGCGGCGGGCAAGGCGTCGCGGATGGGCCCTCGAGCGCTTTCAGCGCAGGCCCCGGGGCAGCGGCGGCGCAGTGTATGCGGCCGTGCGAAAAGTCCGGCGATGCCGCCGCACGCACGCTGCACGCAGGCGCGGAAGCCGCGAACAGTGCCACGGCTTGCGGGGTGCCGCCGATAATCGCGGGCTGCCTTTGTGCAGGGTCGAAAGCGGGAGCGCATGAAGGTTCGCAGGGCGTTGGGAGTCACCGGCATTTCGCAGGCGGTGACGTTTGTGCTGTCGTTCGCAAGCGTGGTCATCGTTTCGCGCCTGCTCAAGCCCGAGGAGATCGGCATCTACTCGGTGGCGGTGTCGGTGCTGGGCCTGGCGCACGTCTTCCGCGAGTTCGGCGTCGGCCAGTACCTGGTGCAGGCGCGCAGCGTGGGCGAACAGCAGTTCCGGGCCGCGTTCAGCGTGGCCATCCTGTCGTCCTGGCTGATCGCGCTGGCGCTGTTCCTGCTGCGCGGGCCGATGTCAGCGTTCTACGGCCACCAAGGCATCGGCGAGGTGCTGCTGCTGATGGCGGTGAACTTCCTGGTCCTGCCACTCGGCACGCCAGTGATGGCCATGATGAAGCGCGAGCTGCAGTTCAATCGCCTGGCGGGGCTGCAGATCTTCGGCGCCGTGGTCCAGACCGGCGTGACCATCATCGCCGCCTGGATGGGCGAAAGCTACCTGAGCATGGCCTGGGGTTCGATCGCGATGACGCTGTCCAAGATGGTCGTGGTGCAGATCATGCGGCCGGGCCAGACCTTCATCATGCCCGGCACGCAAGGCATCCGCGAGGTGCTCAGGTTCGGCGGCATCTCCAGTTCCGCGGCGGTGGTTCACCAGGTCGGAAGCGCGGCGCCCGACCTGATCCTCGGGCGCACGCTCGGCTTTGCCGAGGTGGCGTTGTTCAGCCGGGGCGTGGGCCTGTACCGGATGGTGGTCGAGCGTGTCTACGCACTGGTGCGCCGTGTGCACTTCCCCATCTACGCAAGCGACCTGCGCAAGGGCGGCGACGCCACCGTGCTGTATTGCCGCGCCACCGACTACCTGGTAGGCGTGGTCGCACCCGTGCTGGCGGTGCTGGCGGTGCTCAGCCACCCGCTGATCCTGTTCGTGTTCGGCGAGCAGTGGACACGCAGCGTGTGGGTGTCCGTGGTGATCTGCAGCGCGTCGATCCTGACCGTGCCGTACTCGCTCTGCAGCCTGTCGCTCACCGCGGCCGGTCACGTCGGCGCGAACCTCAGGCTCGAGCTCGTCACACAGGGCGTCAAGGTGCTTCTTCTGATGAGCTCGGTGTGGTGGCCGCTGGAGAAGGTGGTGCTGCTGCTGTCGCTGGCTTACCTCTGCGAGGCTGCCGCATCGCAGCGGGCCCTGCACCGGGCCTTCGGCCTGGGGCCGTTGTCCTTGCTGAAGGCCATCTGGCGTGGCCTGGCGCTGGTGCCCTTTGCCGCCGCGGGCCCGGCCTTGGCCGTGGGCCTTGCCCATCATTGGGGTGTTCTCAACGAGCAGCGTCTGGCGGTCCTGCTGGTGGGCAGTGCCACGGCTGCGCTGGGCTGGGGGGCCGGCCTGCTGGTGCTGTCGCATCCGTTGAAGGCCGAGCTGGCGCGGGTGCTGCGCTGGATGCGACCCGGAGCCCGTGCCGCATGAACGGCCGCGACGCCATGGTCACGGCGCCGGCCTCCTGGATGGCGGTCGTGATCCCGTACTTCCAGCGCGAACCCGGGCTGCTGCGCGCCTGCGTCGGCTCGATCCTGGCGCAGCAAGGCGTGGCGCCCTGCGAGGTGATCGTCGTCGACGACAGCTCGCCCTGGCCGGCCACCGACGAACTGGCCGAGCTGCTGCCGCTGCACCCACAGCTGCGCGTGATCGTGCAGCCCAACGCCGGGCCCGGCGCGGCGCGCAACCGCGGGCTGGCCGAGGTGCGCCCGGGCACGCGTTTCGTGGCCTTCCTCGACTCCGACGACGAATGGCTGCCCGACTACGCCGCAACGGCCCAGGCCGCCTTCGAGGCCGGCGCCGACCTGTTCTTCGCCAACAGCCGCCGTTACGGCAACGACAAGACACGCTTCGAGTGGGCCGAAGGCAGCGGCTCGGAGCTGCGCCCCGGCCAGCACGAGGCCGTGCCGGGCGTGGACGGCCTGCACCTGTACCGCGGCGACTTCTTCGACTTCGCCATCCGGCGCAGCGGCATCATCAGCACGTCCACGCTGGCCTTCCGCTTCGAGCAACTGCCGGGGCTGCGCTTCGAGAGCCGCCTGTTCAACGGCCAGGACCGCTACTTCAAGCTGCAGCTCGCGCTGCAGGCCCGCCGAACCGCCTTCGGCATGCGCGTGGGCGCCACCGAAGGGCGGGGCATCAACATCTTCGACAGCTCGCAGTGGGGCTCGGGCAAGTCGCTGAACCTGCTGCTCAACTACCTGCGGCTGACGCAGCTGATCCTGGCCGAGCTGCCGCTCAAGCCCGCGCAGCGCGCCCACGTGCAGGGCCAGCGCGCCGTCTTGCGGGCCGACGTGGCCAGCACCGTGATGCACCAGGTGCGCAGCGGCATCGCGCTGCGGCGCGACCTGCTCTGGCAGTGCTTCAAGGCCGACCCGGGCTGCGCCTGGATGTTCGTGCCCAACACCATGCGCGCCCTGTGGCGGCGCGCCTTCCGTTCGCGCACCCGTTCCGAGGGGAGAACCTGACGTGAGCTCCGAGCAATGGCCACTGGTGTCGGTGGTGGTGCCGGTCTACAACGGCGAGAAGTACATCGAAGACTGCCTGCGCAGCATCCTGGAGCAGGACTACCCGGCGCTGGAGCTGATCGTCGTCGACGACGGCAGCAGCGACGGCACCGAGGCGCGCGTGCGCGGGCTGGGCGATGCGCGCGTGCAGTTCCACCGCCAGGCCAACAGCGGCTCGGCGGTGGCGCGCAACCGGGGTGTCGAGCTGGCGCAAGGCGAGTTCATCGCCTTCAACGACAGCGACGACCTCTGGGCGCCGCACCGTCTGAAGCAGCAGGTGGCCTTCCTGCGGGCCCAGGGCACCGGGCCCCACGACTACCAGGCCGTGTGCGGCCGCTTCATGGCCGTGCCCGATGCCTTCACCCGCGACGATGCCGCCGCCCAGGCCTACCAGCCCGAGCCGGTGCTCGACGAGTCCAAGAGCGGCTTCACCTACCTGCGCCTGCTCGAGAGTTCGATCTACCACGTCGACTGCCTGCTCGTGCGCGCCAGCCTGATGAAGCGCATCCGCTTCAACCCCGACTACCGGCGTGGGCAGGACTTCGACTTCTTCCTGCAGCTGGCGCAGGCCACGCCCATCGCGCAGCTGAGCAACCTGTACGCGTTCTACCGGCAGAACCCCACCAGCATCACGCGCAAGCCCTACCTGCGCAACTTCAGGGCCGAGATCCTGGCTGCCGCGATGCAGCGCTTCGGCCCGCGCGACCAGCTCGGGCGTGAGCTGCCGCCCGGCAAGCTCGATGCGATGCTGGCCATCAGTCACTTCGGCCACGGCTTCGAGCTGTACCGGGCGCGCTGGTTCTCGGCCGCGGCGCGTTCGTTCTGGCTGTCGCTGCGGCACCGGCCGATGCAGCTGGGTGGCTGGCGCCGGTTGCTGGCGTGCCTGCTGCGCTGGCCGCAGGACCAAACGCCCGCAGCCCCGGCCACCGCCGCCCGCCGCTGAAGGCCGCGCCGAGCGTGGGCCGCCATCTCGAACGGCTGCAGCACCACTGGCGCCTGAAGCCACCGCTGCCCGGCCTTGACGAGGCCGTGCGCCGGCGGCTGGCCGAGCCCGGCCTCACGGCCGACGACGCGGCCGAGGCGCTGGTGGGCTACTTCTGGCAGACCCACCTGCACGCGCTCGACCGCCACGGCACCCTGGCCGACTACCCGGGCTGGACCAGCATGTACGGCGCCCGCAACGACGCCATCGAAGGCGTGGCGCGGGTGGCGCCACTCTGGGCGGTGTGCGTGGCCACGGGCCTCGGCCCTGCCGAACGCCGCGAGGCCATGCGCCGGCACCTGGGGCGCATGTTCACGCACGGCTGCGACCCCGCGCACCCCGGCTTCTGGGGCGCCATTGGCGACCGCAGCACGCTCATCTGCGAGGCCCACGACCTGGCGCTGGCGCTGTGGATCTCGCGCGAGCAGGTCTTCGATCAACTGCCGGCTGCCGTGCAGCAGCGCTGCACCGACTGGCTGGCCCAGGTGGTGGGCCGCGCCACCGCCGACAACAACTGGCACCTGTTCGTGGTGATGGCAGACGCCGTGCTCGCGCAGCTGCGGCCCGGGCATCGCTTCAGCAGCGAAGACCGCTGGCAGCGCATCTGGAGCTTCGAGCGCGGCGACGGCTGCTTCATCGACGGCCCGAAGGGCCACGTCGACCTGTACAACGCCTGGGGCTTTCACTACCCGATGGGCTGGCTGGCGCGCATCAGGCCCGAACTGGGGGCCGCGCGCATCGACGAGGCCCTGGCCCGCTTCTGCACCTGGTACCAGTGGCTGTTCACCGAGCAAGGCCTGCCGCTGTTCGGCCGCAGCCTGTGTTACCGCCATGCCAGCAGCGCGCCCTTGCTGCGCTGCGCGGCCGTCCGCCCTGATGCCGTGGCGGCGGGTGTGGGTGCCTCGGCGTTCCTGGCCGTCTGGCGCTTCTTCGGCCGCGAAGGCGGCCTGCGGGCCGGCCGCCCGACGCAGGGCGTGTTCGGCGACGACCTGCGCTGGCTCGATGTCTACAGCGGCCCGGCCAGCAGCCTGTGGGGCGTGCGCTCGCTGGTGGAGTGGCTGGCGTTGGCCCCCGGCCTGCGGCGCGCCCCGCCCTTGCCCTTGCCGGCGCACCAGGGCGGTTTCGACCGCTTCGTGCAGGGCCTGGGCGCGCAGGTGCGTGCCGGGCATGGCCGTGCCGAACTGTGCTTTCCCGGCGAACCAGGGCCCGTGGAGCCGGTGCGTGAACCGGGCTGGCGCGACACGCTGCGCCAATGGCGCCACGCCACGGCCAGCCGCCCCGACAACAACCGGCTGAAGGCCGGCGAGAAGCGGTTCGGCAGCGACCTGGCGCTCTACCGGCGCTGACCAGGCCGCGACGCCGTCGTCCGCATCAGGCCGACAGGCGCAGCCGTTCGAGCTCCGTCACCTTCAGCACCATGCGCATGTACCAGGGGCTCTCGCTGTTCCGCGTCAGCCAGTCCAGCGTCATCCGGGTGTTCAGGTAGCGGTGGTTCAGCGCGGTGGTCAGCCGACGGTCGAGAGCCTTGAAGTGGCGGCTGAGTTCGGCACGCGTGTCGCGGTAGTACGAAAGGTCCTCGGGCTTCATCACCGCGCGGGCCTTCTTGTCCTCGTACGGCACGTCGGCCAGGCTGGGGTAGGCGCGGCGGATGACCTCGTCGTGCAGGCGGTTGTCCTCGACGTGGGCCGGGTCGAGCTCGAACAGCAGGTCGAACAGCTCGTGGTCGAGGTAGGGCGTGTGGACCACCGGCACCTGGTGCAGGATCGCGTAGGGGATGCTGCCCACGCAGCGGCGGGTGCGGTTCCAGAACACGAACGACAGCACCGGGTTGGGTCGGTCGGCATGCCGCCGCAGCTCGGGCACCACGCGCTCGACGGCCGCGGCCATCGACCACGCGGCATAGGCCGAGGGCGCCAGCACGTTCTTCAGGGCGCCTTCGTTGGCCGATGCGCTCAGGATCTGGCGCGCCAGGGGCTCGAAGTCCTGGCTTCGGAACAGCGCCAGCTTGTCCTCGGCCAGCATGAAGCCGCCCGACAGCACCGAGCCTGCCAGCCCGTCGTACAGCTCGTCGTAGCGGCCCGCCACGTGCGACGCCAGCGGCAACACCCAGCCATGGCTGCCGCCGCAATGGTTGGTGAGGCCGACGTCCTTGAGCGAGGCCTCGAAGTACGAGGACGGGCGGGCGATCTCGTCGTGCTGGATGCCCAGGCGCCGGGTCAGCTCGCGGGCCACCTCGACGTCCTGGTTGGTCGCCGGGGGCCGGTAGTGCAAGGTGGGGCAGTGGCTGGGCACGGCGCCTTGTTTGGCCAGCTCCAGCAGGATGTGGCGCGAGTCGCGGCCGCCGCTGATGGGCACGGTGAAGCGGGCCTGTCGCGGCAGGCGGCGCGCCATGGCCTTGGCAAAGCGCTCGCGGTAGGCCTCGACGGCGTCGTCGAAGCCAAGCCCCCGGCCGCTGTCCAGCAGCTCGAACGGCCGGCTCTGGATGGAGAGCTCGCCGCGGCGCCAGGTGAGCACCGAATCGGGCGGCAGGAACCGGATGTCCTTGAAGGGCGTGTCTTCACCCACGAAATGGCCCAGGCGGTGCAGCACGGCCAGCGCCGCATCGTCCGGCTCGCGCGCCGAGTTGCCGCGGACCACCAGCTCCAGCGATGGCGAGATCCAGATCGAGTCGGCCTTGGCGCAATAGAACAGCGGGTAGATGCCGTAGCGATCGTTCTCGACCGTGAGCGTGTCGCCGTCCCAGCGCCACTGCACGAAGATGCCGTCGTCCCGGCCGGCCCGGGCGCCGGGGAAGCGGGCGCCGCACAGCTGCGATGCCGAGCCGGACACCTGCGGGGGCGCACCGGCCACCAGGCGGATGCCGAGATGCGGCTTGCCATCAGGGTGAACCTGGCTCATGTTGGACGGAGAGGGCATCGCGGCGAATCTCGACAGGGGTGATGGAAACAGCCAGATCGGGGCCGGCGCCCGGCGCCAGGCCCTCGCTGCATTCAGGTTGCGGGGGCCACCAGAAGCCCGGCCAGGCCCTTCTCGCAGGTGGGCACGCGCAGCACCTGCAGCGCCGGCCACTCGTCGCGCCAGCGGCGCACGCACTCCTGCTCTTCCGGGCGCGCGGCATCGTCCAGCAGCACCACGGCGCCCGGGTTCAGCCGCTCGCGCAGCGCCGGCACCGCCGGGTAGCGCGGCAGTGCGCTCACGAACCACGGCGGTCCGTCCACCACCAGCAGGTCGACGCGCAGGCCGGCGGGCAGCACGCTGCTGTCGTACCAGTCAGCGCTCCAGTTCGGCAGCTGCAGCGGCTTCAGGGGGGCGTCGTGCACCGTGGCGTGGCCTTCGAGGCCCTCGGCCCGCAGCAGCTCGCGGGTCTTGTCTGCGAACTCGGGGTCGTGCTCGAGGCTGTGCACATGGCCGCTGCCGTTGATCTGCGCACAGCGGGCCAGCACCAGCGTGCTGATGCCGCTGCTGCACTCCACCACCACCTGCGGCCTGCGCTCCAGGGCCAGTTCCATCGCGGCGCGCAGGAAGTCCGGCGACGCGGCCCAGCCCCGCGTGCGCGGCAGCGGGTGGCGCAAGCCCAGGCGCTGCTGCAGCGCGAGCAGCGACTCCATCTGCGTGAAGGCGTTGGCCGCATCCGCCGGCAGCTGCGCCTTCAGCTCGGCGATGCCGCGCGACAGCCGCTGGTACACCAGCCAGAGCGCCACGATCGTCAGCGCCACCATCACGGTCGGCAAGGCCACCAGGGCAAACGTCACTTCGGTGGATGGGTGGAAGTCCATGGTCAAGTTCCTCTTGTGGGGACGTTGGGGGAGGGCACGAAGCGCTGCCGTCCCTCCCAGCGGTGGCGCGCCGCGCCCCGGTTGAGCACCCGGGCACCAAAGTGCCCGAGCGCCTGGATCCAGCCGCCGGCATGCGCGCGGTGGAAGGCGATCAAGCCGGTGCGATCGCGGCGCCGGCTCATCCATTCGGCCTTGTAGGCGTCGTCGCCGGCCAGGAAGTCGATCTCGCGGACCTGGTCGACGTCCAGCACGTGCTGCGTCAGCTGCGCCGACACCAGCGTGCCCACGCCCAGCCGGGCATGGCGCTCGTCGTAGGCCAGCTTGTAGATGGACGCCGTGCCGCCATGCACCAGCCAGAGTTGCGCGGCCACGGGCTCGTCGGCCACGTAGCAGATGCCCAGCCGCAGCCAGCCCTGGCGGTGCGCGTGGGCCGCCAGCGCCGGCACGAAGGTGAGGTAGGGCTCGGGCTTCTTCCAGCTGCGCGCATAGACGCGGCCGAAGTCGGCGATGGCCGCATCCAGCCGCGCCGCATCGGTCTCGGGCGTGATCAGCTCGAGCCGGCAGTCCGCCCGGCCGAGCAGCCGCCGCTGCGTGCGCACGATGGTGTGGCGCAGCCGGCTCGGCCGCGAGGCCAGGTAGTCGCTCCAGCGTTGGCCTTCGCAGGGGTGATGCCAGTTGCCGAACGTGAAGTACTGGTCGACCCAGTAGCCCTGCTCGCGCAGCGCGGCGCCCAGTGCGGGCCAGAACGGGTCGGCCGGGTCCAGCGGGTGCAGCTTCAGCGACGCCGCGCCGCGCGCCACCAGCCACGCGGCCAGGGCGGCCGCCTGGGCCGGGGCGGCGCCGGGGGCCGAGGAGGCCGGCGAATACAGCGCCGCGTAGTAGTTGGACAGCGACTCGAAGTGCCTGGGCGTGCGTTCCAGCAGCGGCAGGCGCGTCGCGCCCCCGGCACCGCCCACCTCGGGCAGCCACACGCGGCTGCCGGGCTGCGCGCAGTGCTGCTGCAGCAGTTCGAACCAGCCGGGCGTGGCAAACGGGTGTGGCGCGATCAGCGTCTGCTGCTGCCAGGACGGCGCGTGCCGCCAGGCCTCGAACGACGACTCGGCGGGCACGGCCGCAGGCCCGCTGGCGTCGTCGTCGGCGGCGCGGCCGCCACCCACCAGGCGCTGCAGGCGGCGCGCGGCCGACCGGGCGAACTGCCCGATCGTCTTGCGCAGGAACACGCGGGCCGGCCCGGGATCCACCCCATGCAGGTACACGAAGCTGGCGCGGCGCCCGCGCAGCGCACGCCGCGGCCTTGCGTTCACCCACCAGCGGCCGAAGGGATCGCGGTCCTCGTTGAACCACAGGCGCTCGTCGCGCTGCACCTGGGCCGGCACCGGCTGGCCGGTCTGGTGCAGGTACTCCACCAGAGGCAGGTTCACGCCGTTGGCGATGCACAGTCCCACCCAGAAATCGGTGCGGCCGATGGTGGGCTCGATGACCCACAGGCTGCCGTCGGTGTCGCGCTTGAGCTCCAGCGACACCGGCCCCGACAGCCCGAGGCCGTCGAAGAAGCGCAGCGTCTGCGCGTGCACCGCGTCGTCGACCATCGGCTCCGCGATCGAGGTGTGGCCCATCGGTCGGGAGCGCAGCTTGTGGCCGTCGAAGCGGGCGAGCGGGCGGCCCTCGTCCAGGTAGAGCGCGCTGAAGTGGATCCGGGTGTCGTCGCCGGGGATGAAGCGCTGCACCAGGAACGGCAGGTCCTGGGCATGGCGCCGTGCCAGGTCGCGCAGGGCCGCCGCATCGGCCGGCAGCGCGGTCTTGAAGCTGGACAACGGCCGTGCCGGCTTGGCGATCATCGGAAAGCCGATCGCCGCTGCCGCGGCATCGACATCGTCGGCCGAGCCGAGCACGAAGGTCTGCGGATAGCGCACGCCGGTGGCCTGGCAGCGGGCCTCCAGCGCCGGCTTGTCGAGCAGGGGCACCAGGCGATCGCGGCCGGCGGCCCAGCTCAGCCGGTAGCGGCCCTGCAGTTGCGGCCAGCGCTGGCCCAGCGTGCGCACCATGCTGTCGTTGGTGAGGAACAGCACCGGCGGGCCCGGGGCCACGATGCGCGCAGCCAGCGCCTGCAGCGCGGCCACCAGGCCGTCGCCATGGATGCTGGGCACCATGACCACGCGCGCCAGGGACGTGCGTGCGCCTGGCAGTGCCGGGTTGGCCTCGAGCGCCACCACCGGCACGCCACCGGCCTGCAGCGCGCGCACCATGGCCAGCCCGTGGCCGCAGACGCCCACCACCACGGCGGGAGGAACCTTGAACTCCAGGTCCGTCATGGCGCCGAGGCGGCCGAGGCCGGGCCAGGGGCTGCCTGTGGCGCCGATGCCGCCGCTGCGGCCGGCGCGGGCTCCTGCCACTTGCCGGCGCGCTCCAGCGCCGAGCGCAGGTTGTTCTTCTCCAGGCCCAGTTCCTGCACCTTGTGCGCGTGGCGCAGCGCCCGGTCGGTGTCACCCACTTCGAGCGCCAGCAGACCGATGTTGACGTGCGTGATGGGGTTGTCGGCTGCCGTGGCGGCGGCTGTCTCCAGGAGCCCCCGTGTCTCGGCCTTGCGCCCGGTGCGCGCGAGGTGCATCGCGTAGGCCAGCCGCGCCACGTTGTCGTCCGACCGGAACCGCAGCGCGCGTTCGAAGTAGCAGTCCACGGAGTGCTGCATCTCTGGCACGGTGGCGACCTGCAGCTTGATCGACAGGCGCGACAGCGCCAGCAACGCCCGATGGTGGTTCGGAAACTTCGACAGCGTGTAGCTGATGTCCGGCCCAGGGTGGGTGGTGCTCTCGCCGCCTTGCAGGCGCTCCACCTTGGGCGTGAAGTGCCGGCGCTCGACGACGTGGAGCGCCTGTCGCTCGTTGCGGTAGTCGTAGGGCCCCGCACCATCGGTGTACCGGAAGTTGCAACCCATGACCACCTGCGCGGCGGCGGGCCCGCCCAGTGCCAGCAGCACGGCCAGGAGCGCCAGCCCGCCCACGGCGGCGCGGCGTCTGGCCATCGATCGGATGACGGCGTGTCTCATGTCGATGCCTTCGACGAAATCTCGCGCAGCGCCGCCAGCGTGCCGGCGATCAGGCCGTCCTGCTGCCGCAGGTCGGAGAAGGTGTGGTCGGCCTCGGCGAAGCGCTGTTGCCGCACCTGCGGCCGAGCCAGGGCGCGCTGCCAGTCGGCATCGGCGGCGCAGAGCTGCTCGAACTCCTGCGCCGTGAGATCGCGCCCGCTCAGCACCAGCAAGGTCGGGCCGCCGAAGCCGGCCAGGCCGCGCTGCATGCGCTGCTGGAAGCCCATC
>JACCDS010692443.1_pt1 | contig 17781 bp, 19 predicted proteins | sample 7446441 | NCBI WGS metagenome assembly JACCDS01 (sample SAMN15323445, study PRJNA562643) | freshwater metagenome | isolation source: river surface water | place: USA:Blue River Watershed | collected 2017-08-17
GACAAACAATGTCCCCACTGACATAATCTGCATAAAAACCCATCATCAGCGAATGCGGGAATGGCCAGGGCTGACTGCCGGCATAACGTAAATTTCCGACCAGCACCCCCACTTCCTCAGCAACTTCACGCACCGCGGCCTGTTCTAAGGTTTCACCCGATTCGACAAAACCAGCCAGGATCGAAAAAAAACCAGGTTTGTGCCGGTTAGAGCGGGCCAGCAAAATACAGTCGTCTTTGCGAATGGCGACCAGCACACAAGGTGAAATCCGCGGATAAGTGCGATGCCCACACTGCGGGCATAACATCGCCAGTTCCCAGCTGACCAGACGCATGCCACAGCCACACTGACCGCAATATCTATGGGTCTGTAAAAACAGCGCAAATTGCGTCGCACGCGCCGCCAGCTCAAACCAGTGTGATTGTGGATGGTCCAGCAACGCCCGCGCACTTTGCCACTGTTCAGGCACACTAAGCTGATCCTGATACACCGCCAGCAGACAAGGATGTTGTTGCCACTCACCGATTTGACACAGATGCTCCGGTTCCGACAAACCAAATTCAGCCCAGGAGCCAAATGGAATTTCAGTCTGTGGTAACCACAATTTGCCCTGACAAACGACAAACCAATACGCCTGTGACACCCCGGCCAGACTCAGGCTGTGCTTACTCATATGGATAACCTTTCGAAACAAAGTGGCGATACCATGCCATGATAACGGCTCAGACTGAACCGACCAATCAAAAATGTGTTGATCTTTATCGCAGAATTCTTTTAATTAGCATTATTCAGACAGGTTAAGTTTTACAAGGAACCGCTTATGTACAACCGGCTACAGAGTGCCCGGCAGCAATGGGGAGGCTCTCTGACAGCGATTGATAACTGGCTGGAAGAGCGGCAGCAACTCATCGTCTGTTATTGCAAACTCGCTGCATTACCCCCTTTTGACAAACAAAACGCTGATCAGCAGTTGCCTGAACAGCAACAAATTCAGCATTTTTGTCAGTTGCTGATGGATTATTTGTCGGCAGGTCATTTTGAAGTTTATGACCAGATAGTGTCGCAATGTGCGATCAATGGTGCGCACAGCAAGTCACTGGCGGAAGCTTTGTGTCCTAAAATTGCTGCATCGACCGATCTGGCGCTGGAATTCAATGACAAATTTGCTGATGAAAGCTCAGGTCAGACCCTGAGTGCATTTGATGCAGATTTATCTCAGCTGGGACAAGCGTTAGAAGAACGCTTTAGCCTGGAAGATGAACTCATTCAGACTCTATTTCTGAAACATACCCAAGGCGTCTCTGCCTGAACTGCATGTCCAAATGCGATTCGTGATATTGCAGTAAAGAAAAAGCCGGCATTGCCGGCTTTATTGCGTTTTATAGGGTGTCGCAATCACTACTTTTTTTCAGCTTCGCCTGCAGGTGCTGCTTCAGGAGCAGTGATACCGACCAGCTCAACTTCAAATACCAGTACGCTGTTCGCTGGGATTGGACCCATGCCATTCTCGCCGTAAGCCAGTTCCGAAGGCACTGTGAACTTGAACTTAGAACCAACGCCCATCAGCTGAACACCTTCAGTCCAACCTTTGATCACGCGGTTTAACGGGAATTCGATTGGTTCGCCGTTATTGTTTTTCTCAGTGCTATCAAACTCAGTACCGTCAGTCAGCGTGCCTTTGTATTTCACTTTGACTGTGTCTTCAGCTTTTGGCTTAGCACCGTCTGCCGCAGTGATCACTTCATATTGCAGGCCAGATGCAGTGGTCGTTACACCAGCTTTTTTGGCGTTCTCTGCCAGGAAAGCAACACCTTTAGCTTTAGCTTCTTCAGCTTTAGTTTTCGCCATTTCAGCTTGTTTGTTGCGGAATTGCTCATCCAGTGCAGTCAGGATTTTCTGAACTTCTTCCTCAGCCAGAGCTGGTTTGCCACCGCCGGCTGCATCCTGCACACCGCGCAGGATCAACGCTGCATCCAGCGTCAGGTTTAATTTTTTGTGTTCTTCAACGGCATTGTTCAGGTACTTACCGGCAGACAGGCCCAGTGCATAAGACTGTTTAGCGCTGTCGGTATCAAGCTTTGGTGCAGCTGGTTCAGCAGCTTCTTTCTGACAGGCCGACAATGAAATCAGGGCGGCGGCGATCAGTGACACCTTCGTTGCTACGCGCATTTTACTCTCCAAATAAACTGCAGACTTCACTGCAAAATTGTGTTGTGATAAACAGAAAGGACTACCCTTCAACCACGGCTATACTACAGGCTTGTGCGGATGACGTTAACACTTAGATCTAAATATCTGGCCGTTTTTCTCAGCCTTTGGCTGGTAAGCTGCACAGAAGTTCCAAAAGATTTGCTCCGGCAACAGGCGATCAGCGCGGAAGGCACAGTTGCAGGCGCCATTAGCCCGACCAGCCAGTTACTCGCGGTTAGCAGTCTCACCTCCGGTATTGTGATCTGGGATACCAACACTTCCAAGGCGAAATTTCGCCTGAGCCACGGCGATCCAACGCAAAATCTGGTTACACACCTGATATTCAGTGCCGATGGCAAATTTATGCTCAGCGCCGATCCAAGTAACGCGGCGCTTTGGGACATGCAGGATGGTAAGAACCTCGGCTTTTGGGCGATGCAGGCGGGCGTTACCATCCGCGACATCGCCGTATCAGATTTTGGCCGCCATCTGCTGATTGGTCAGAGTGATGGCAAAATCCAACATATCACGTTGAAAAGCGGGCGCCGGCTCGAGTTTCAGGGCCATAGTGAGAACATCAATGCGGTCGCGATATCACCGAATGGCCGTTATGCTTTAACCGGCAGCAGCGACCTGCATAGCTATTTCTGGGATACCGACAGCGCGCAAATTCTGCAAAGTATTTCACACCCAAACCGGGTCACCCGGGTTGCTCTTGACCCGCAAGGCCGCTTTCTGTTTAGCGCGGACAGCCTGCAACAGGCACAGATCATCGAGTTGAAAACAGGCCGATTGCTCAGTCGGTTGCAGTTAGATCGTGGCCGCGTATTCAGTACGGCACGCTTTAGCAGTGACGGCAAATGGCTGCTGACCGGTTCTCCATCCCAACGCGTCAGCATCTGGAACGTCCAGACCGGTCAAAGAGTGAAAGATTGGAGCGTCAGTCCATCACCATATGCCAAACCATCGGGTGCAGTGGTGTATGATGTCGCCCTGCTTAATAATGGGCAGGTGCTGACCCTGAGTTCCAGTGGTCTGGCCGAATACTGGGAGTTCAAACCATGACAAACACTCACGACAGTCATGAGCAATTGCAGCAGCAAGTGTTCGAACTGGAGAGCAAACTGGCTTTTCAGGAAGATACCTTGCAGGCATTAAACAATGAGTTACTGGAGCATCAGCGCCGTATCGAAAAACTACAGCGTCATGTCCTGATCCTGGCTGAGAAACTACAGGGCAGCAGTGACAGCGGTATTTTGCGCACTGATGAAGAACCGCTGCCGCCACATTATTAACGACGGCAGCTCAACGTTATTCTGGTTTAAAGACACCGATCACGGTTTCAGCCGGCCGGGATGCCTTCTCGACAGCAGCGCCTGGCTGAGCCATCTGATAACCACAATGCACACACTCCACCTTCTCGACGTTGTTATCCAGAAACAACATCATGGTATCGGTGGCTTTGCACTTCGGGCAGCTGGCCCCGGCGATAAAACGCTTTTTTTTCCGGCTTTGCATCAGTTTCTGTGTCTCCGCTGAGGGAAAACCACGGCAATACTTGGTTTGCCGGGCCTTTCCGATTACATTAGCAGCCTCTTCCGACGGGTATGGCTTTATGATCCAACTTCAGAACATCGAATTGCGCCGTGGCGCGCAGGCATTATTACTTGACGCCGATCTTACCGTATTTCCGGGGCAAAAGGTCGGCATTATCGGCGCCAATGGCTGTGGCAAATCATCACTATTTGCGATGTTACAAGGCAAACTGCAGCCAGATGCCGGCAGCGCCAGCATTCCGGCCAGCTGGACCATCGCCACCGTGGCGCAGGAAACTCCGGCACTCGACATCAGCGCGATGGATTATGTACTGCAAGGCGATGAACTGCTATTTCCGCTGTTGTTGATGGTCCGTCATGCTGCCGCCGACACCGATTTAGTCGCGGTGCACCACCAGATAGAGACGCTGGACGGTTATCGCGCAGAAGCTAAAGCAGGTACGTTACTGGACGGGCTTGGGTTCAGTGGTGAGATGCAACAACACAGTGTGAAGTCATTTTCCGGTGGTTGGCGGATGCGGCTCAATCTGGCGCGGGCTTTGATGCAACGCGCTGAATTGTTGTTACTGGATGAGCCGACCAACCACCTCGATTTAGACGCAGTACTATGGCTGGAAAAGTACCTGAGCAACTTTGACGGCACGTTATTGCTGATTAGCCACGATCGCGATTTTCTCGATGCCGTGATCAACAACACCGTCCATATCGACAATCAAAAACTGAATTTATACCGAGGCAACTACAGTCAGTTTGAACGTCAGCGTGCTGAGCAAATGGCACAGCAACAGTCGATGTTTGAAAAACAACAAAGGCAGGTTGCACATCTGCAGTCTTATATTGACCGTTTCCGCGCTCAGGCCACCAAAGCGAAACAGGCGCAAAGCCGGATTAAAGCGCTGGAACGTATGACTTTATTGGCGCCAGCCCATGTCGATTCACCGTTCCAGTTTGAGTTTTTACCGCCGCGGGCGTTGCCGAATCCGCTGTTGAAGTTGGAAAACGTTCGTGCCGGTTATGGCGAGACGTCCATCCTGCAGCAGATCAATTTCCAGTTATTGCCCGGCAGCCGGATTGGTTTGTTAGGTCGGAACGGTGCCGGTAAATCGACGCTGATCAAACTGCTATCGGGGGCTATGCCGCCCCAAGCCGGTGACTTATGGTACGCCAATGGTGTCAGTATCGGTTATTTCGCCCAGCATCAGCTGGAAACACTACGCCCACAGGATTCACCGCTGCAACATTTAGTCCGGCTGGCTCCACAGGCAACCGAACAGAGCCTGCGCGATTTTGTCGGTGGTTTTGGTTTTCACGGCGATAAAGCTCTGGCGCCCTGTGGTCCCTTTTCCGGTGGCGAGAAAGCCCGGCTGGTGCTGGCCTTGCTGGTTTATCAGCGGCCGAATCTGTTATTACTCGATGAACCGACCAACCATCTCGACCTCGACATGCGCGAAGCGATCGTGATGGCGCTGCAAGGCTTCGAAGGCGCAATTGTGGTGGTGTCGCACGACCGGCATTTACTGGCCTCGACCACCGATGAGTTTTATCTGGTGGCGCATGGCAAAGTCGCGCCTTTTGCCGGCGACCTGCAGGATTATTATCAGTGGCTGCAGAATGACAGCAAACTGCAGCAGCAAAAAGCCGAGCCCGCCAATGGCGAAGCGCCGGTGGCGCAGCAACGCAAAGACCAGAAACGGCTGGAAGCTGATTTGCGAAACCTGTTGCGGCCACTAAAACAGCAAATTGAAAAGCTGGAACAGCAACAAGAAAAACTGCAGGCGCGGCTTAATACTATTGAAACCGATCTGGCCGATGTTGGTCTGTATGACGCAGCCCGTAAAGCTGAGCTGACTAAACTATTGGCCGAACAAACCAAGCTGAACAATGAATTAGCCGATGTGGAACTAGCCTGGTTTGAAGCCCAAGAGCAGCTCGAGCTGAAAACGGAAAATTTCTGGCAGGCCAATGGTGTCAATTGACGAGGGGTTAACCGAAAAGAGGTCAACTGAGTAACCGATGAAGACCGATCACGCAGAACAGTTCTGGCAGTTCAGTCTGGCGCTGTACCCGCTGCTGCAGACTGAACTACTGGCGTTACAAGACCAATACAGCTGTAATATCAATGTGTTGCTACTGACCGCCTGGCGCCATGTGTTGGCGCCGCTGCCAGTGTTGATGCAAGGGTTAAGTCCACAGCATCTGACGACACAACAAATCCGCCAGCTGCGGCGTGATTTGAGTCGTCAGCTGAAAGACAAGCCAACCGACCCATTGTTGGCGCAACTGCGGCAACAACTGCTCGCAACAGAACTGACGGCAGAACGACTGGAACAGCGTGCCTTGGTGCAGTGCTGTGTGAATCAAGCTCACTGCACTGTGCTTGCCACCACCGTCCGTCAGCAGTATCTGGATAGCCATCAAGTGCCTGCGCCTATCCAACAGCAACTGGCTTTTGATCTGGATCAAGCACTGTTGCAACTGGGGCTATTACAGCCTTTTGACCCCGCCAAAGCTTGATCTGCATCAGGGTTTGGCGGCCTGGTGCTGACTAGACTGTCTTCATCAAGTCAATGGAGGCAAACATCATGAACCTGTGGCACGAATTTATGAATGACCCTGTCATTTTCATTTCTTTTACTGGTCTGGCAATTGTGTTGGGGCTTTGTACATTTTACGCTGTGTATTTTATGTACAAAATCAGTCATGCCGGCCCGAACGATTAATCTGCGCTACGCTGTAGCGCGGTAAATTCTATCCTGCTGTGTTCTCTCGTCACTTGTACGACTGCGCGACGTTCCCGTCAGGTCCGACGCGTCTTTTTGGCCCGAACTCTTTGCCAATGTTGCTGTCGGTATGAGCATTCACACCGACAGTTTTTTTATCAGCTCCATACTAATCCGCCAGCTCAACGCATAAATCGTTAATTGTGGATTGGCGCCTAAACTGCTTGGCAAAATCGAGCCATCACAAATGGTCAGATTCTTCAGTTGCTGATGCTGGCCGAAGCTGTCGACCACCCCTGTTGCCGGATCCGCACTCATATTACAGCCGCCCATCACATGGGCTGAGGCTAAAGTTGCGCGATAACGCTGCAATGGAAGTTCCGCGATCGCGGCTTTCGCTTGCGGCCAACTCTGATACAAACGCGCGTCGTTATGGATCGGCAGGACAGCACTGGCCCCGGCAGCAAACTGCAATTCAGCCATCGCCAGATAAGCCCGGCGTACGCCATCCCACAAGTAATCGGTCAGCGGATAATCCAGTTGCGGCTCACCAAAACTGTCGAGTTGTACCGCCCCGCCCTGCGCCTCCGGATGAAAACCATCGCGTAGCAGCGCAATTACCACTTGCAGGTGATTAAACTGCCGCATCAGGTCTGCATGCGATTCGGCAATCCCGGTCAACTTGCTCGCCATCAACACCGGATGCAAAGGCGGCACTTCCAGTTTAAAACCAATCTGTGCCTCGGTTGGCCAGACAAACTGGTCGGAATAAATTGACTGAGGCGCACCTTTCTCCCCATGCACCGCTTCACCAAACAATGCACCGGAAATCACACTGGGATGCAGATAAGTATGTTTCCCCAGACGGCCCGAAGGGTCAGGCACCTTTGAACGTAATAACAACGCCGGACTATTAATCGCGCCGCCTGCTAACAGATAATGCCGTGCGCGGATGCGGATTTTAAGCCGCGGGTCGGTCTGAAACTGCGCATCAACCGGCACTGCCCACAATTCCTGCACCTGATCACCACGCCACACCAGCTCACGCGCCGACACCCGGCTGATCAACGTGGCACCGGCATCCAGCGCCATCGGGATCGTCGTCACCAGCATCGATTGTTTGGCATTGAGCGGGCAACCCATGCCGCAATAACCGGTATTGGCGCAACCTTTAACGTTGCGATGGATCACCGTGTAATCCCAACCCAAGGTCTGGCACCCGCGCTGTAAAATGCCGTTGTTATGATTCGGTGTCAGTGCCCATTCGCGGATATTCAGCCGGCCTGTCGCCAGATCTAAAAACGGATCCAGACTACCAGTGCTGGCAAAATCCAGCCCAAATTCCTGTTCCCAGTATTTTAATGTGTTACCAGGGGTGCGGATCGAGGTCGTCCAGTTCACGGTAGTGGAGCCACCGACCGTGCGTCCCTGCAAAATCGAAATGGCTTGATCCAATGTTTTGCGACCGGCGCCATCCTGATATAGCTGCGGATAAGCCCAACGTTCTTGTTGGCGGAAATCACTGCTGGAATACAAAGCGCCATGCTCCAGCATTAATACTTTAAAACCAGCCTGCGTCAGCAGCTCAGCCGCAATACCACCGCCGGCACCAGTGCCAATAATGACCACATCTGTATCGAATTCCTGGTCAGTACTAAGCGTGCTGGCATCAATATGTGACCAGCCACGGGCGAGTCCTGCAGCAATGGGATCATTCATAAGGGTTAAACTCCAGCGGCTGATACTGTAGGGCCGGCCAATGCTGTGGCTGACCATAGTAGGCGCCTAACAACAATTCACGCAGACCATGATAGGCCTGCTGCAAAGTGGCGAGATAACTGTCCCGCCAGCTGGTCAGTATTTGCAACCGGCTGTTGAGCGGGAGTTCATTCAAACTCAACCAGTGCCCGGTCAGCGCCAGTTGACCAAGCCGCTCCTGCAGCACTAAAAACAGTTGCTGCAATTGTTGTTGTTGGCTTCTGGGCAGATAGGGCAAAAACTGTAACACGGCGTCGCGGCTGCGGCGCAGAGCAGCTTGTTGCTCTGCTGCATCAGCTGGTAAAGCGCCTTGTAACAACACCGGCAACAGGGCATCCAGTACCAACGTTGCGGCATCATTGCGGCTGGTCTCTGTGCTCTGCAGCACCGGATATAAAGTCAGGCCCAGACTCAGGCTGACACCCGCGCCAAGGCCAAGCATGATAAACTGTCGTCTTTGCATTATTCTGGTCCGAACAGTTAAAAAACCATTGTTGTAGTAGGAGTTAAAAATTGCAAGCCGGAACTGCGCCTCAGCCGCTCCCCCCGTTTAATCCAGCCTTTGGCTTGCGCAATGCGCATCTGCAAACCATTCTGGCCAAATATCTGGCGCCGCGCCGTCCGCTGCATACGCGGGTAGAGATCCTGCAATTGCCGGATCGGGACGAACTGCAGCTGAACTGGAGTCTGGATGCCGAAGACTGCAGCAAACCTTTAGTCATCTTGTTACACGGGCTGGAAGGCAATATCAGCAGCCACTATATCCGTGGCATGTTTCACAGCTTGCAGCAACAAGGCTTTGGCGTGGTCCTGATGCATTTTCGCGGTTGTAACGGGGTGGCGAATAAGTTACCACGTGCCTATCACTCCGGCGACACCGACGACTTTGCGCTGTTTTTGCAACAATGCCGCGACCGCTATCCAAAACGCCGTCTACTGGCCATTGGCTTTTCTCTCGGCGGTAATGTCCTGGTGAAATATTGTGGCGAAAGCGGCAGCCAAAATCTGCTGAATGCCGCTGTAGCGGTTTGCGCGCCGCTGGCGTTGGCTCCCAGCAGTGACCGCATCAATCAGGGCTTCAGCAAAGTCTATCAGCGTTATCTGCTGGGTCGGCTCAAAGGTACGATGCAACGTAAACTGGCGGCGCATGCCGATTTCCCGCTACCGATCAGTGCAGCCGACATTCGTAATATTCGTAGTATCCGCCAGTTTGATAACTGCCTAACGGCACCATTGCATGGTTTTCGCGATGCCGAACATTATTACCAAAGCTGCAGCGGGTTAAATTTCCTGCCGGCGGTACAATGTCCGTTGTTGCTGATCCACGCGCTGGACGACCCATTTCTGGCTGCGGCAGTGATCCCGCGGCACTTACCGCCGCACGTACAATTACATCTGAGCCGCCATGGTGGTCATGTTGGCTTTCTCTCTGGCACACCGTGGCGACCCGAATATTGGTTGGAACAAGTGATCCCGCAGTGGCTAGGCACGAAGTCTACTCAACAGGAACAAATCTGATGCTCATTCCCTGGCAGCAACTAAACAGCGAAACCTTACAACGACTGATCGAAAGCTATGTGCTGCGTGAAGGTACAGATTATGGCGATGAAGAAGTGTCTTTGGCCGACAAAGCCAAGGCCGTGTTACAACAAATTCAGCAAGGCCAGGTGCTGATCCTGTATTCAGAACTGCATGAATCGGTGGATTTGTTAACCAGACAGCAATATCAGCATTTATTACAGAATGATCCAGCAACAGATTGCTAATCTGTTGCTGATAGCTAGCTAACTTTGGTATTGTGCCTGTTCAGGATACAATATTCATCTGGCAAGGATTTAAGTTGTGCTGCGCGCCTTGCGTCACTACCTCAAATTGACTCCCGCTGATTTAGCCACGGCGAGCCCGGATAACTGGCAGCTCAGCGTGTTCCGCATCATGGTGCTGTCCGGCTTATTGCTGGTGCTGGTGATCTGTCTGCATAGCTCGTGGCAAGCATGGCAGCTTGGGGCCTACCATATCATTGCTATCACCTCGGGCTTTTATCTGGCGTTGTTGCTGTTGTTACGCCGCTCCAAACCGGCGCTTGGCTTTAGTGCTGTTGGTTTTCTAGTGCTGGTGATCTGTGCCGGCCTTGCCATAGTGTTGCTGAATCCTGATTTCGAAATGGCTAAGCTTGGCATTGTATTTTTATACGCGCTGCCGACCATTGCCCTGATGTTTTTTCCGTTGCGGGTCATGGTTGGCCTGATGCTGCTGAATTTTATCCCGTTTGCGTTTTTGTTATATAACCAGCCATTACCGGCATTATTCGATTTCTCGATTTCCCTGCCATCGACCCATGCTTACTTGCATGGCTTAATATTCCTGTTTTTTAATCTATGCCTGCCACTGGCGTCGGCGCGCATTATCCGTACAATCCAGCGTCATAGCAGTGAGTTGCAGCAAACCCACAAGCAGCTGTCGCAAAGTCATGATTTTTACGCCGAATTGTTTGAAAACAATGGTGAAGCAACAGTGTTATGCGCCAGCAATGGCCGCATTATCAAGGCCAATACCAAAGCTTGTTTGTGGCTGGGAATTGAAGCGGATAACCATGGCTATTTAAGCCAGGTACTGCTCCCGGAACAGGACACCCCAGGCAGCGCTTTCTGGCTGGCGCAGGATTTACCCTGTATCGCCCGCAATCAGCCGGGCCGGCATTTACAGCTGAAACATATGGTGCGCACGCGTCAACATCACCATGTCTTGCAGCTGCAGGATGTCACCGCCATGTATCAGCTGAAACAACAACTCGATCAGCAGCACCAGAATATCTGGCAACTTTATGACCGGCTAACTTGTTTACCCAAAGCCAGTTTTTTCCGCCAGCAGGCCGATGAACGGCTGAACAAAACACAGCCATGGCCATTTCAGCTCTGCGTGATTATCCGGCTCTGTCATATCAAAACGCTGAATCAACAGTTTGGCTATGAATTTGGCAGCCAGGTGTTGCAACAATTCGCCAGTCAATGCCGGCAATCGCTGCGGCCTGATGCTTTACTCGGCCGCTTGCGTGGCGTCAAGTTTGGCCTGCTGTTACCGGTCCAGCCAGAGCCGCTCAGCCCGATGCAACAAGCAGAAGCCATGCACCAGCAGCTGCCGGAAATGTTGATGATTGGCAGTCAGCAGGTCCAATTGCGTTATCAGCTGGGGTTTTGCCTCAGTGAAGGTACTGCCGATGCAGCCACCTTATTAGAACAGTGCGAGATTGCGCTCGAACAGGCCGACAACAATGTGCCCATAGTGCAGTTTGCCCCAGAACAAGCCGCAGAACTGCAACAAACCTATGCGCTGGCCAATGCCTTACAGGATGCGATCCGTCAACGCCAGTTGCAGCTGTTTTTACAACCCAAAGTGAACGGTGAGGGCCAAATCAAAGCCTTTGAGGCTTTGTGCCGCTGGCAACACCAAGGTCAATGGATAGCGCCGGACCTATTTATTGAACTGGCGTTACAACATGGCTGTATCAAAGCGCTGAGTCAGCTGGTGCTGGAGATGGCCATCGACATTCTGGCGCAATGGCAGCAACAACGCTGGTTTTATCCCATCGCCATTAATCTGGCCGGGCCGGAGCTACTCGATGATAGCTTTTTTGCCCACTTGCTGGCGCAAAGCGCCCATTATCCGTGGCTGACCAAACGGCTGCAGCTGGAGATCACCGAAACCCATTTCGCAACACAACAAGCAGCGCTGCACACGCGACTGCGCGCGTTAAGTCAGTATGGTTTCAGCATTGCCATTGACGATTTTGGTACCGGTCATGCGTCACTGAGCCAGTTAGTCGATATGCCGGCAGATACATTGAAAATCGACCGACGTTTTGTCGCAGCGATCCCACATCACCGTCAGCAGGTAAAAGTTCTGCATACCACTTTACAGCTGGCGCGAGCACTGAATCTGACGACCGTCGCGGAAGGGGTGGAAACCGATATCCAGCGGAAATTCCTCGCTAAACTGGGCTTTCCATTGATGCAGGGTTATTTGTTTGGTCGCCCGGCGCCTGCCAGTCACTGGCATGCACAACTGGAACGCCAGCAACCTGCTTTGCCTGAAGTCAGTCGGTTATCTGCCGTGGAGTCGGATGTGGCTGGATAAGATCGGGCCAAGCCACGCTGGACTGCCCTATCACCATAAAATCCGGATTGGCCAGGGTTTCACGTTGATTGTAACTGAGCGGGAAAAACTGACTGTCAAGAATACGCCCACCGGCCTCTTCCACAATGATATGCACTGCACCGGTGTCCCATTCGCCGGTCGGACCAAGCCGCATGTAACAATCGGCCCCGCCTTCAGCAACCAGACAACTTTTCAGTGAGCAACTACCGAGCGCGATAAACTCAGCTTGTTGCGTGGGTGCCAGCAAGGCACTGATCAAATGCTGCGGCTGACGTCGGCTGACCGCAATCCGCAGCGGATCTCCCTGCTGATGTTGCCGGACCTGAATATGATTGATCAGATTACGTTGTTGTTTAAAAGCACCACGACCGCGGGTCGCGTAATACCAGATTTGCTCTTTTGGCCAGTAAATCACGCCCAGCGCCGGCCAGCCATGCTCGACCAATGCAATGCTGACAGCAAAATCGCCACTGCGGGCGACAAATTCCTGAGTACCGTCCATCGGGTCGATCAGCCAATAACGCGGCCAGTGTTGACGCTGTGTCAGCGGTACCAAATGACTTTCTTCCGAGATCACCGGAATATCCGGCGTCAGCTCGGTCAGTTGTTCAATAATAATTTGATTGGCGGCGTGATCCGCCGATGTCACCGGACTGCTGTCGGCTTTGATTTCGGTCTGCACATCGCCACTGAGATACATTTGCCAGAGACGTTCTCCGGCTTGTTGTGCCGTGGCTTTGACCGGTTCGAGCAGTTTACTTAAAAACATCAGGGTGGCTGTCCAGATATTTGCGGGCCAGGAATAAGGCGGCCACGCTGCGCGCTTCAGTAAAATCCGCCTGTGCCAGCAGCTCGTCCAGTTGATCCCAGCGCCACAGCACCAGTTCCAGTGGCTCAGGCTCATCACCTTCCAGCCGTTCGGCATAGAGGCCGGTGGCCAGCACAATTTGCATTGTAGCATTAAAATATCCGGGAGCGAGCGCCACCGCACGCAGCTCCTGCAACATGGTGGCGCCAAAACCGGCTTCTTCTTTTAATTCGCGATCGGCCGCCTGCAACGCAGTTTCACCGGGGTCAATCAAGCCTTTGGGAAAACCAAGCTGATAGTCGTGGGTGCCGGCGCAATATTCGCGGATCAGATAAAAATGTTCAGGATCCGGACAAGCCACCACCATCACAGCGCCACGGCCAGAACCCCGCATCCGTTCAAATAAGCGTTCTTCACCGTTACTGAATTGCAACTGCACTTGTTCAATCTTAAACAGGCGGCTTTGCGCCACGATGTCCTGCGCCAGAATGCGCGGTTTTTGCCTTGAATGCGGTTTGTCCGCCATAGCTTTGCCTCTGCTACAATGGCACTTCACTTTGCCTGCGATACTATAAATCGGAAAGATGGAAAAACCTATGCTGGATTGGTCGGCGATCGACACTGTTTTACTGGATATGGACGGCACCTTGCTCGACCTGCACTTTGATAACCATTTTTGGCTGGAGCATTTGCCAAAACGCTGGAGTGAGTTGACCGGTATTGCCGAAACCGAGGCCCGTGCCACCCTCAAAGCTGAATATGCTGTATTGCACGGCAAGATCGAATGGTATTGCCTCGACTACTGGACGCGCCGGCTGAATTTACCGATCACCGCGCTCAAGCGCGAGATCAGCGACAAAATCGCCATGCGCGCAGACACCCCAGCCTTTTTACAGGCATTGCAGCAAAGTGGTCGCCGCATTGTGCTGGTCACGAACGCCCATCCTGACAGTTTGTCTCTAAAAATTGAACTGACGCCGCTGGCGACTTATATCGATGAACTGATCTCAACGCATGAATTTGGCGTGACCAAAGAACAGCAAGAATTGTGGCAACAGCTGCAGGCCCGGCTCGGCTTTGACGCCAAACGCACACTGTTCGTCGACGACAGCCTGCCGATCCTGCATGCTGCACAGCAATTTGGTATCGGTCATTTATTGGCCGTGGCCAACCCGGATAGTCAGCAGCCGGTGCGGCAAATTGATGAATTTCCGGCGATTATTGATTATCGTGATTTAGTGGCGGATATATTGGCGGCGCCGGTCATCGCAAACTAAAGCGTGATAGCCCAAATAACAAAGCCAGCAAATGCTGGCTTTGTTATTTGGAGTGCTCAGCAGTCTTACTGCGTGCGGATCTGACCACCGAACTGGATGGTATAACGACCTTCGGCATCTGGTTGCGACACAAATCGCATCGCGTCATGCACTTCTTTTGGCAAGGACGCATCCGGCTTTAACGTGCCAGCTAACTGATAGCGGCCAGCCATCACGTCAGCCGTGACTGCCAGCGCCAGCGGATTGTCCGGGGCTGTTACCAGCCTCAGGTTGCCTTGTTCACAGCTGAGTGTTGCATCAATCTGACGCAGATCCAGCCAGCCGATCGGCGATTTAAACCGCGCCTGTTGCCAGCTGGCGGCGCCATTTAAGCTGGCGCAATAAGGCTCACCTTTGGCAAACTCTTTGATATTCAGAACGATAGCTCCACTGGCGTCGACTGGCATCGGTAATTGCAGATTCTGCATAATGCCGCCAATCGGCCAGCGCAATGTGGCTTGTTGCAAAGCATAACTGGCTGGATTGATAGTGCCCTGTAACTGCAGATAAGGCTGGCTATCGTCTTTGACATCACCGGCAGACAGCCGCACGCCTAATTGTCCACGCCACAAGCTGGCAGCATCAAGCTGCCAGCGTACGTTGGTCAGGTAGACCGGCGGACGCGAAACGGCATCAATCTGACCTTGCCACAGACTGCCCTGAACTTTGCCGATTTGTACTTCAGGCGGCAGCGGCGCCAGTTTCAACCAGACCGACGCGGGCGTCAGCACGGCCATAAACAGCAAATAGGCCAGCGCGCCAATGACAATCAACCACAACTTCTTCATCAAATGTACTCTTATCCCGTGCCGGTTCTATCACAAACCGATTGATACCAAGACCTTGGGTCTCAGATCCATTTATTCCAGTACCAGCCGGCGCACCCGCACGACACCCGGTACATCCGTATCTGTCACTTCCAACTGCACCAGTTGCACGCCATGTTCGCCTTGCAGCAGCTGTAACCAACGCAGCAGTTGCTCAAAGGCAACGTCTTCCAACATCAGGTCGAGCTGTTCGTCTTTGGGCTGCATCCGGCTGACGTTGATCTGAAACTGCCAGCTGGTCTGTGACACTTTGTCATTCAGACTGCCACCAGCGCCAGTGGCAGGCGCCGCTGCCAGCTGTGGTAACTTGCCTTTGAGCCAGACGAGTTGTTCAGATGCGGTCGTCGCAGCCAATTGCTGACTTTCACGCGTCTGATGCAAAGGCGCCCAGATCAGCGCGTAAAATAAACCGATGCCACCCACGACGCCAAGCATACTGACGAGTTGCTGTTCACGCCGTTGCAGGCTGTTCCACCACAATAATACTGCTTTCATGATTTGCTCCGCAGCGTCAGCGTGCCTTGCACTTTGCCCTCGATCTGGCTTAAAGCGCCCTGTTCTACCTGAAAGCCTTGCTGTTGCAGTTGCGCTTTTAACGCTTCAAACCGCTGAAAACTAGCGGCGGTCGCCAGTAACTTTAACTCAGCTTTTTTACTTTCATATTTCAGACTATTCAGTAGCACCGGCTCAGTACCGCCCAGCGCAGGGGCAACACTCCCCAATAAGACCGTCAAACTGTGCTGACCTTGCGCGCCGCTGGCTGCCAGTTTACGTTCGACCTGACGTTTCAGGTTGACCACACGCTCAGTCGGGAACTGTTGTTTATACAAAGAGCTGGCTTCAGTTCGGGCCTGATCGGCCTGACGACTAAATTGCCAGGCCTCAACGCCAACCACCGTCAGATAAAGCAGAGCACAGGCTGCAGCCAGACTGCCACTAAGACGCCACTGCGCCCAATGTTTGTTGCTGGCTTTTTTCGGTGCATAAGGGCCTTGCAGCAAATTAAACGACACAACATCAAGTTGTTGTGCCAGCAAAGCTAGTGGCAACTCCGCCGGAGCGAGCTGATGTGGCTGCGCCGCGCAGTGTTCAGGCCAAGGGCTGTAGCTCAGTACTTCTGGCAGAGCTGCCAACTGCAGATAATCCGCCCACCAGCTGTCATCAATACAACTCGCCTGCCATTCGCCCTGACGTAGCAGCCATTGTGAACCCAACTGCAGTGCGACTGGCTGTTCCAGCACAGGCAACAACAATGCATCAGGTATGAGTCGGCGCGGTGCAAAACCAGACTGCTGCAACAGGCTCAACCATTGCTCCAGCAAGCCACGCCGGACTACCGCGACTTGCTGCAGATATTGACTATCCCGCTGCACTGTCTGCGCCGACACTACCAGCAGTTGCTCAATATCTTCGGCTTGCTCTTCTTCCAGCATATACGGCAGCGCCTGCAAAATTTGCCGGGTTGGCTTGCCTGGCAGCGCCACTTCTTTGAGTACGACATCACAGGCGGGCAACAATGCTGTTAAAGGCCGGTTCACACCAATGCTTTCCGCCAGCCCGGTCAACTCAGTGGCATCCGTCAGCTGACCGGAAGCGATAACTTCGGCAGCGCCTGCCGACCAAATCAGCCACCACAGCGGTTGTTGTGGCGTGCTACCAAGTCTGATGATTAATTGTTCACTCACCCAGGGCCTCCAAAGCGCCGCGCGACCACCTGCACCTGATCATCTTCAAGTTTCAGCAGGCTGGTCAAACTAAAATTACTGTCGGCAGTATCAATACTGATCTCTGCCTGAAAATATTCAGATTTTACCGAAAACAACGTTTTCACTTCCGCACTGGGTGTTTGCGTAAATACCGAACTATTGCTGCTGAAGAAATCATCAACACTGTCATAACCCTTTTCCGGTCTGCTGCTAATCAGCGATTTTGCATCTTCTTCGGTCAGGCCCGGAATTAATGCGGCCAGCACTGGCGCTTGTTGTTCTGTCATTGTATTCACATTCATCTGCAAGGTCCCGACCTGGGGGATCACGCAGACCAACGGTGCTACCAGAGCATAGTCGGCTGGCGTCATATCCAGAATCACTCGTAATTCGGACTTGCTGACCATCAGACTGTTCGCACTGTAATAGGGTAGCTCCAGCGCGGCATAATCGTTTTCTTCGGCGCCACCGGCGCTTTGTAGCGTGCTGTCAGCATCCAGCCAGTCTGCGACCCGTGCCACCAGATAATCCGGCGGCATCGACAGCTCCACCGCGTTTTGCTCCAGCATTCTTAAAAAGGCTTGCTGCGCCGGAGTTTGCTGATTCGGATTACGGTTGTTATTCCCATCCGCTTTTTTTCCTGGGTCATTTTGTGCTGCTGAGCCACGACCATTGTTATTGTCCGGGTTTTGCCCATCACTATTTGGATCTGTGCCACCGCCCGGCGTATTGCCCGTCACAGGCC
>JACCDS010156070.1_pt1 | contig 17780 bp, 17 predicted proteins | sample 7446441 | NCBI WGS metagenome assembly JACCDS01 (sample SAMN15323445, study PRJNA562643) | freshwater metagenome | isolation source: river surface water | place: USA:Blue River Watershed | collected 2017-08-17
CCGTGCTGAGTCTGCCACGCCCCGCCATCCCGGGGGCACGCGGCTATCTGGCGGTGACTGGCGGCATCGAGGTACCCGTGGTGCTCGGCTCGCGCAGCACGGATCTCAAGGCGGGTTTCGGCGGTCTTGGCGGGCGAGCCCTGCAGGCAGGCGATGTGCTGCCCCTCGGTTCGCCCCAGGTGGCTGGCGTCCCCGGCCGCAGGGGCGTGCGCGGCTTTGCGCCCACTCACGTGCTGCGCGCCCTGCCCGGACCGGACTACGCCCGCTTCACCGCCGCTGCGCACACGGGTTTCTGGCTTCAGCCCTGGCGCATCAACCCCCAGAGCAACCGGATGGGACTGCGCCTGAATGGCTCCCCTCTGACCCTGCAAGGCACCGTCAATTTGCTCTCGGCGGGCGTGCTGCCGGGCGACGTGCAAGTGCCGCCTGACGGGCTGCCCATCGTGCTCGGCGTCGACTGTCAGACCACCGGCGGGTACCCGCGCATCGCCAGCGTGATCCGTGCGGACCTTTGGCAGCTGGCGCATCTGTCACCACTGACCTCGGTGTATTTCCAGCCGGTCACGCATGCGGTCGCCCAGGACGCTCTGGAGCGTCAGAGACGCTATCTGACGCGACTGGCAACCAGACTTGAAGACGAGGCAGGCGCAGATGGTAGGGCCCAACGTTCGCCAAGCTGACAGCCCGAGGCAATCTGAGTGCCAATGGGGTAAGTGCCCCGTTCCGGTCTAACAGCCTTTGCGGAGGAAGCCCATCCTCTGGTGCCAAACAGTAGAAATCGGGCTGCCTGAGAGCTATTCTCACGGAGAAAAATCAGCTCAGAGTCGCACTTGATGTTCCGCTCGATTCATGCGTTTCAGTACCCGTCAGATCGAGAATGCCCAGTCACTGCAAGTTCCAATGCTTAAGGTCAGAGCGCGAATCGCGGGCCGATCTCTTTTCGGCTTAGGCAAAAATGCGAAGTCTTGCGTGGCAGCCGCTCGACTGAGATACGAACCCTGCACAACAGTCACTGCCGTATAGAGGATCATGCACATCGATCTAAATGCCGATCTGGGCGAAGGCGCCGTGCACGATCGCGAGCTGCTGACGCTGGTCAGCTCCGCCAGCATCAGCTGTGGCGTGCATGCCGGAGATGCCGACACCATGGCTGCCGCCATCCGTCAGGCACTGGCTCACGGGGTGCGGATAGGGGCCCACCCATCCTTCCCCGACCGCGAACATGGCGGCCGCGCGCCCATGCAACTGGGCTTCGCCAGCCTGCGCAATCATCTGCTCTACCAGCTCGGCGCGCTGGACGCCCTGGTGCGCGCCCAGGGCACGCGCCTGGCCTACGTCAAACCTCACGGCGCGCTGTACAACCAGGCCGCCGCCGACCGGCAGCTGGCCGAGGATCTGGTGCTGGTGGTGCAGGAGTTCGATCCCCAACTGGCGTTGCTGGGGCTGGCGGGCGGCGAGCTGGACTACGCGGCCCGCCAGGTGGGCCTGCGCTTCATCCCCGAAGCCTTCGTCGACCGCCGCTACAGCCCCGCCGGCAGCCTGCTGCCGCGCAGCGATGCGCGTGCCCTGCTGCATGATCCGCAGGAAGCGCTGGCGCAGGCGTTGGAAATCATCACGGAAGGCTTCGTCACGGCTGTTGACGGCAGCCGGGTGCCGGTGCAGGCGCAGTCGCTGTGCCTGCACGGCGACACGCCCGAGGCCCTGCTGTTCGCCCGCACGCTGCGAGCCGCCTTCGACGATGCGGGCATCGCGGTCAGATCTTCCCCACCATGCGCGTGAGAATGGACTGAAATTCGGCCTGACTCATGTCCACTTTCTCCAGTACCCGCCCGTAGAGCGTGATGGTGGGGGCATTGCGTCCGGGAAAATCCTGCTGCGCCTGCTGCAGGCAGTAGAGCACCGCCCGCTCCTTGCGGGTGAGGCCGTCCCGCACGTCTGGAATGAGGTCTTCGAGGGGAATGCGGGGCATGGACGTCATCAGCGCACGGCCTCGACCTGTTGCGCCTTCCAGTTCTCGTAGTATTCCAGACTGACCATCTCATTGAGGGCGCGGTATTCCTCCGAGCGCTGCTGCAGATTGGCGCGCATGACATCACCGGCCGAAAGCAGACCGACATACTCGCCGCCCTCCTCGATCAGCAGATGGCGGATCCGGCGACCGAGAAACTTGTCGTAAAGCTGGATGACCTGTTCGTCCACATGGGCCGAGATCAACGCGCGGGTCATGCTCTGACTGATCTTTTCGGTGCGGGGGTCGAACTGGGGATCGAGGGTGCGATGCAGCAGATCGCGCTCGGTCCAGATGCCGACGATGCGCCCGGCGTCGACGACGAGAATGGCACCCACGCGATGCTGCGTCATGATCGTGACCGCCTGGTACACAGTGGCCTCCATGTCCACGGTGAGCATTTCGCCGCTCTTTTCACGAAGAATGTCTCTGGCTGTTCTTTTCATTGTTGTGCTCCATCCAGCGTAGTCTTGGCGTTTCACGTTACGCCGGCAGCACGCAGGCTGGCAAGGCGGCTCGCTTCGCCTTCACTCGCGAATGCTGACGCCCGTCGCACGGAAGTCCAGCCACTGGTTGATGCAGCGGGGTGCATCGGCAGGGTCGTGACTGACGAAGAGGATCTGGGTGAGCGTGGTGGCGGCGATGTGATCGACGACATCCAGCACGAGTTGACGCCATGCGTCATCGAGCCCCACACACGGCTCGTCGAGTATCAGAATGGCCGGTTGCTTGACCATCGCACGTGCCAGCAGCACAACTCGCTGCTCGCCGAACGAAAGCTCGTGATAAAGCTCGCCCGCCAGCGGCAGCAGATTCAGCGCCGCGAGCCAGTCCCGCGCCGCCTGCTGTTCACTGGCGCCACTGTCATCGTAGAGTCCGACGGAATCGAAGAACCCCGAGACCACCACATCCAGCACGCGCCAACCCTTGCAGTAGCGCAGCTGCAGGTCGTTCGACACCACGCCGAAACGCGCCTTGACCTCCCACACCGACTCCCCGCTGCCGCGACGCCGGCCGAACAGCACCACATCCTGGCCGTAGGCCATGTGGTTGTCGCCGCACAGCAGGCTGAGCAAGGTGGACTTGCCGCAGCCATTGGGACCGCTGATCAGCGCGTGCTGCCCGCGCCTGAAGGTCCAGTCCAGCGCGCGCAGCACGGGCTTGCCGGGATAACCGGCGTTGACCTTGTGCAAGGCCAGCAAGGGCTCGTCAGGGAGCAGCGGCGAAAACGGCCGGCGCAGGGTGTTTAGGGGCAACTGCGCGGGCGCAGGCAGCCGCCGCTGTGCCAGCTGCATGAACTCGGCGCTCGCGCGCACGCCGGCCAGAGGCCCGCTGGCCACCAGGGTCAGACTGTCCAGCAGCGCCAGGTGCGTGATGCCCGGCAGGATGTCGTGCGCGCGCCGGCACAGCAGGAGCGTCGTGGTGTCCGGCCCAAGGTGCTGGGTCAGCACCCGCTGCAGGGTTTCCCGCGTTGCGTGATCGATGCTCTCCAGGGGTTCGTCCAGCACGAGCAGACGCGGCCGGCGGAACAGGGCGCGGGCCAGCAGGGCCTTGCGCATCTGGCCGGAGGAAAGATAGCGGATGCCACGCGCCTGCAGCTCCTGCAGATCGAGCGCTGCCAGCAGCGCTTGCAGTCGCGCCTCGTCGGTGTCCGTCAGCGGCAGGCCGGCACTGACCAGGGCCTGCACCGTGGTGCCTTGATCATGGGCGGAAGGGTCGTACTCGCTGATGTCATGCCGGGCATCAAGCGCGGCGAGGCGCTGCTGTTCCTCGAAGGACACGAAGAGCACATCGCGCTGCGGGTCGAAGTCCGGCGCGAAATGCAGGGCGGCGCTGCCGCTGTGCAGGCGACCGCAGAGCAGCTGGGCCAGCACGGTCTTGCCGGCGCCATTGCCGCCGAACAGACACCAGTGCTCGCCCTGGCGCAGCGTGAAGCCGGACACCCGCAAGGCACGCCGACTGCTCAGCCGACACAGGCTTGCATCGAGGCGCACCAGCTCGGGGGAAAAGGAGGACTGCGAAGTCACGAATGCCAACCCTGTTCCGGCCTGCCGGGCTTAGTCGACGAGCGTCTGGGCGACCAGCGCCTTGAACTTGTCGCCCAGGGCATGGGCACCGGCCGGTTCGATCTGCAACATCAGTACGGCGATGGTGTCAGTCTGCGGGTCGGCCCAGGCATAAGTGCCCAGAGAGCCGATCCAGCCAAACTCGCCATTGTTCACGGCGAAAGGGCTCTGCGTGGCATCGGTGACCACCATGTAGCCATAACCCCAGCCGCGATCGAGGATGCGGCTCGTGGGCGACATGCCGATGGGCAGCAGGTCGGCGGGAATATGGTTGCGGGTCATCTCGGCGATCCCTGCGGCAGAGAGCACTCGGCGACCCTCCAGTTCACCCCCGTTGAGGAACATTTGCAGCAGACGCAGATAGTCGGGCACGGTGCTCACCAGCCCGGCCGAGCCTTCCTTGAGCGGCGGGTCCTGGGTGATGGGGATATCCATCTCCGGCTGCTTGCGCAGCGCGCCGCCCTCGCGGGGGACCTGGTAAAGACGGGCCAGACGCGCCACCTTTTCCGGCGGCACGTAAAAGGCTGTGTCGACCATGCCGAGCGGACCGAGCACGTGTTCCTGCAAATAGGCATCGAAGGGCTGGCCGCTGACAATCTCCACGACTCGCCCCAGCACCGTGGTGGATTCGCTGTAGACCCAGACCGTGCCGGGGTCGCCCACCAGCGGCACGGCCGCCACCTTCTCGACGAACTGTTCCAGCGTGTCGCCCCGCGAGCGCACGGCGCGGCTCTGGTAGAGCGCCCGGTCGCGATGGCTCAGGCCGCCGATGTTCAGCAGCAGGTCGCGAATGGTGGCCTGCCGCGCCGGGGCGCGCAGGGGGCTGTTGTCCGGGTCCTCCGGGTTCACGAACACCTGCATGTTCGCGAAGCTGGGAATGTAGCGTGACACCGGGTCCTCCAGGGCAATGCGGCCCTGCTCCACCAGCTGCATCACCGCCAGCGAGGTGATGGCCTTGCTGAGGGAGCGAATCTGGAAGATCGACGCCTCCTGCATCGGCTCGCCGGCCTCGATGTCCTGCCAGCCCAGGCTCTTCAGGTAGACCAGCTTGCCATGGCGCATCACGCCCGCCACCAGACCGGGCACACGGCCATCCTCCACATGCTGACGCAGCATGGTGTCCAGCAGGCCGAAGCGCGCCGAAGACATCCCCACCGCCTCCGGTTCCGCGCTGGGCAATGTCGGGGCGGGCTGAGCCAGCAGGGCTGCCGAGCCCAGCATCAGGGTGCCGAACATGGCGGCGCGGGCGAACAGGGAGACAGAGCGAACGGTGTGGCGCGTGACTTGACGCATGGGAAGGCCTCGGTTTGTTGTTATCTTGTTCAGCCCGGTCGCACGGCGACGGCGCGGCTGACCGGATGATAAGCACTTTGTCGGCAAAGACAAATCGGCGGAATGCCGTCTGACTGCGTCAACCCACTTGCGCGATCAGGGCGAGAGGTTCACGATAGCCCGCGCTGTTGCTCCGCCTCTCCTGCTCGCAGGTCCGGACTCGGAGCTGCACTACAGGCTGACCAGATTCGTTTCAACACATTGCAGGGCAATGTCCGGACTGGCAAGGCTCCCACCCACCCAGAGGAGGTGTTTGCATGAAGCATTCATTGAACAAGATCGTTGCAGGCTTGATGGTTTCCGGTGCACTGGCGGGTTCCGCCCAGGCAGCGGAGTTTGTGCGTTATGAACAGAATGGCACAGTGTCCTGGGGCGAACTGGTCGATTCGACCATTCACCAGCTGACCGATGCGCCCTACCTGGGCGGCACCCGCACCGGCACCACCGTGGCCGAATCCGCCGTGACCCTGAAGGCCCCGGTTGACCCCCAGCTGGTCGTGATGACCGCGCTCAACTTTCGCAGCCACATCACCGGCGAGCCGGCAGAGTACCCCGGCCTGTTCATCGTGCCGGCCAACTCCATCATCGGCCCGAACGAGAACATGGTGATCCCCGCCGACTCCAACAACTTCCACTACGAAGCGGAAGCCGTGGTCGTGATCGGCAAGCGCGCCGACAACGTCTCCGTGGAAGATGCGTCCGACTACATCTTCGGCCTGACCGCCGGCAACGACGGCAGCGCCCGTGACTGGCAATCCGCCGACCTGCAGTGGACCCGCGCCAAGGGCAGCAAGACCTTCAACGCGGTCGGCCCGACCCTGGTCACTGGTCTCGACCCGAACAACGTGCAGATCGAAGGCCGCCTGAACGGCGAAGTGCGTCAGGGTGAAAACACCTCCGACATGCTGTTCAACTTCGACTACATGGTCAGCTACATCTCCCGTTACTTCGTGCTCGAGCCGGGCGATCTGGTGTGGTCCGGCACCATGAACGTGACGCGCCAGCTGAACCACGGCGATGTGTACGAAGTGGAAGTCGAAGGCGTGCCCGTGCTGCGCACGCCGGTCGTCAAGGCCGGCATGTAAGGCCCGCTCGGCAAATGAAAAAAGGGGAAGTGGCGTCCTGCCACTTCCCCCTTCTCCGGGAGTCCCCCCCCTCGCGTTGTGCTTGCCGCCGGACTACTGCGCGGCAGTGAACAGACTCTGATCCAGATACTTCCAGTACACCTGACCGAAGAACATTTCATCCCAGCTCTGATCCCCCCACGGCACGGAGCGTGCCGGGTCCGGATTCGCCTTGTTCTGCGTGGAATTGTCGAAGGCGCCGGTGGCCACGATCTTGGTGCCGGCGGGCACGAACTTGGGCTCGGCCAGCTTGTATTCGATCTGCCAGTTGTAGTTGTAGTTGGCGATGTTGATCAGTTCTTCCACCGTGCCGTCCGGGTAGTGCGCGGCGAACTTCATGCTCTTGCCGCGGAAGTGCATGTGCGGCAGGAAACTCTGCAGCTCGGCATCGTGCTCGATGGTGATGCTCTGCTGCTGCTCGAAATGCGGCTCGTACGGCGGGATGTTGGTCCAGCCCTGCGGGAAGATGCAGGCGCACTGGCCGGAACGACGCTCGGCGGGAACCTGATCATCGGGATAGAACCAGATGCCGATCTCGCTGGCATCCACAGTCTCGCGGCCGGTGGTGGTGTAGTGCAACTGCAGACCGAGCTGTGAACCCACCTTCAGCAGACCGCCGGTATTCGGCGCCTCGACATGCGGCTCCGCGCCGGGAATGTAGGGCGTGATGTGCGCCACGTTGGGGTTGGACGCGCCGAGGAAGCCGCGCGGACGCTCGCCGGGAGCGATCACGGCATTCAGCGTATGGTGCAGCACGGTGCGATCCCCGGGCATGTACTGGCTCGCGCGCACCCAGCGGTCGCGATCCAGGCCCTCGAAGGGCACCACGACGGTGATGTAATCCAGCACCCCGGTGGCCGGGATGGTCTGGGGCGGCACCTTGACGATCAGGTCCGGCTCGCCGAAGGCCCACTTGCTCTCGGGCCAGGTCAGATCCGCCAGCGGGTCGGACTCGCCGTCCTTCGGCGCACCGGCAGCGATCCACTGCAGCAGCTTCTGCTGCTCCTCCACTTCCAGCACGTAGTCATTGCTGAAATCGCCCACGTGCGGGTCGAGCTGGCCTGGCGGCATGCGCTTGGTCATCAGCACCTCGCGGATCATGGGCGACCAGCCCTGCACCATGGCATGGCTGTCCATGGCGAACGGGGCGATGCCGCCTTCGCGATGGCAGCTGGCACAGTTCTCAGCAATGATCGGTGCGACGTCGCGGCTGTAGGAGACGCCTGCAGCGCTCAGCTGCGCCATCGCCGCGTAGCTGACGTCGGCGCCGTCCATGGCGACCAGCGGCGTGCTCACAGCCTTGCCGGCAGCCACTTCGCCCAAGGCCGTTTCCAGCGCCGCCACCGGGCCGCGGAAGATCACCTCGAAACTGCGCGGGTCATACAGGAAGGTCTCGCCGCTCTTGTCGACGCCCATGGCCTGGGCGATCACCTGCGCATCATCGATGAGCACCGGCAGTTCCAGACCCAAGGCCTCGGCCTGGGCCAGCACCTGAGTGCGCGCCTCTCCAAGAGGGTTGATGAGCATGAACTCGATGCCCTGCTCGGCATAGGCAGCCTGCAGGCGGGTGTAATCCGGAAGGGCCGCTGCGGTCTGCGCGCTGCCATTGACCTGCACGAGGAAGGCGATGGCCTTGTGGTCGTCATACCAGCTCATGTGGTGGAAGCGGCCCTGCTGGTCGAGCAGGGCGAAGTCGCCCACGCGCTCGGCCGCATGCAGCGGGGTGAAGGACAGCGCGCTCAGCAGCGCGGTGAAGACCAGGGATCGTGCGGCAGTCGGCATGGGTATCTCCACGAGCAGTCGAAAGGGTTCTGATTGAAGGATGCTCTGCGCAGGGCGGGCAGCAGCCCTGCGGCAGAATGACGCTGATGCTACCACCCGCCGCTGTGCTGTCCAGCCGGGCAAAGGGCGGACGTCAGGGGAATTTCTCACCGGATTCTGGAATTCAGGAATCAGCAAGCAAAAGGCGCGAGAGGCCGCGGGGCACGCCCCTCGCCGGGGTTGCGGGCTCAGTTGCCGCTGTAGAAGACGTTCAGCTTGTTGCCGTCCATGTCGCGGAAATAACCGGCGTAGTAGGTGTCGCTGCGCGGGCCGGCCGGACCTTCGTCCTTCGCTCCCAGCTCCATGGCTTTCTTGTAGACGCGGTCCACGGTGGCGCGGCTGTCCGCCAGCAGGGCGATCATGGTGCCGTTGCCGAAAGTGGCGGGATTCTTGTCATAGGGGCGGATCACGGACAGCATCGGGCTGGTCGGGCTGTTGCCCCAGGCGATGAAACCGTCCATTTCCATCACGCGAGTGGCTTTCAGTTCCGCGAGCAACGCATCGTAGAATGCGCCGGCGCGCGCGAGGTCGTTGGTGCCGAGTGTCACATAGCCGATCATGAGGTTCTCCAGTGCAGAGTGATGAGTGGTAGTCGAGGCGGCACTCTATCACAGGCCTCGCCAATGCCGCGTGTGCGCCTTGCACGTCGGGCAGCAATTCTTGCGCGGCCTGTGCCACAATGACCCGCAACGCAATCTGAAGGTGATTCCATGTCCAATGCCATTCCCGCGACAGACTTCGACGTCGATGCCGTGCTGGCCGACCCCGCGCATCCTGTCGTGCTGTTTTCCCTGAGCTGGTGCAGTTTCTGTCGCTCCGCCAAACAGCTGCTGAGCCAGCTGCAGATCCCCTACGTCGAGCACGAACTGGACCGCGGTCGCTTTCTCGAGCCGGCTCTGCAGCAGCGAGTGCGGGCTCGGCTGGAAGCGCTGACCGGCAGCAACACCCTGCCGCAGCTGTTCATCGGCGGGGAAGCCATCGGCGGTTACACCGACACCGCCAGTGCCCTGCGCAGCGGTCGCCTGGCGACGGTGCTCACTCGCCACGGCGTGCCTTTCCACCCAGTCTGAGCCCCGGAGCCTGCCATGGACCTGCTGATCCGCTACCTGCATCTGACGGCCGTCCTGATCCTGGCGGCCACCCTGATCATCGAGAACATGGCGATGGCGCGGCAGATCAGTCAGGAGGACCTGCGCAATCTGCTCAAGGTGGATGCCGCCTATGGCATCAGTGCCGCCGTGGTGCTGGCCTGCGGGCTGGGACTTTGGTTCTGGGGAGGCAAGCCGGCGGAGTTCTACACCGGCAACCCGGTGTTCCACGCCAAGCTGACGCTGTTCGTGCTGGTGGGGCTGCTGTCCATCCACCCCACCGTGTTCCTGCTGCGCCAGCGCCGCAACACGCAGAGCGTCATCGACGTGCCGGCCAGTGTGCTGCGCGTGCTGCGCATCGAGCTGATCCTGCTGGCCTTCATTCCCGTGCTGGCCTTTCTCATGGCGCGAGGCATCGGCCTGCCGACAGGCTGACTCAGGCCAGCACGCGCTGCAGCCAGGCGGAAATGTCCCGCACTTGCTCCAGACACACCGAATGCTCCATCGGATAGCGCTGCCACTGCACCGGATGACCGAGTTCGCGCAGGGCGGTCTCGGCGCGCCTACCGAGAATTTCCGGCACCACCGGGTCGTAGCTGCCATGACACACCAGGACCGGGAGCGACGCATTGGCGACATTCTGGCTCAGCAGTTCTGCCGTGGGGAAATAACTCGACAGCGACATCGCGCCAGCCAGAGGGCGCGCGCAGGTCAGGGCTGCATGCAGGATCACGGCGCCGCCCTGGGAGAAGCCCGCCAGCACGATGCGACGACTGTCGATGCCACGGGCGACCTCGCGTTCGATCAGCGCATGCACGGCTTCCGCGGAGCGCGTCAACTGCGCCACATCCACCCGGCGATCGATGCTCATCTCGAGGATGTCGTACCAGGCCGGCATGACGTAACCGTTGTTGATGGTCACCGGCATCTTCGGCGCGTGGGGAAACACGAAGCGCACCGGCAGATCGGCCGGCAGATGCAGCTGCGGCACGATGCCGGCGAAGTCGTGGCCGTCAGCCCCCAGACCATGCAGCCAGAGGATGGCGGCCGTGGGCTCGGCCCCGGGCGGAGAGATCACTTCGACAGCGGACAGGCAGTTCATGAGGGCATCCTCTGGCTGAGCGGGGCAGGAATGGTAAACCGTCGCGCGCGGCGCTGGCTACCTGCTGAGCAGCCCGCGCCACGCGACTTGCTCGTGCGCAAGTCTTGTTGCTACCCTCGGAACGCTCGTTCGCGCACTTCAGGCAAAGACTCGGAGAACAATAATGACCAACCGACTTTCCGCTCCTGCTCGACTCGCTCGCCAAGCCCAAGGCGCCTGCATTCTGCTGAGCCTGCTTGTGCTGCCCGGCCTCGGGGCCTGGGCGCAGACAGATGCCTATCGCGCGCCGCGCACGGCAGACGGCTATCCCAGCCTGCAAGGCATGTGGACCAACAACACCATCACCCCCCTGGAACGCCCCCCTGAATTCGCGGACCGTCCCTTCCTGAGCGAAGCTGAGCAGCAGGAGATGGAGCAGGCTGTCCAGGCGGCGATTGCCGAGGCCGATCTGCCCAGCGACCCGAATCGTCCTCCCCCCACCAAGGAACAGATCGATCTGGCGGACAGCTACAACGCCTTCTGGTTTGACGACGGCACCAAGGTCGCCATCTACAACGGTGAACGGCGCACCTCCCTGGTGGTGGACCCGCCGGATGGCCGCATCCCGCCCTTGACCCCGGAGGCGCAGAGGCGACTTGCCGCGGCCGCGCATGAGCGCGCCCAGGAACCGTTCCGTGGCCCCGAATCGCGTCCGCTGGCGGAACGCTGCCTGCTCTCCTTCGGCTCCAGCTCCGGCCCGCCCATGCTGCCGATTCTCTACAACAATCACTATCAGATCGTGCAGTCCCCGGGCTATGTGATGATCCTGGTGGAGATGGTGCATGACGCCCGCATCATCCGCATTGACGACGAACCCCTGCCCGCCGCCTGGCAGCCCTGGATGGGCGATTCCATCGGCCGCTGGGAAGGCGAGACGCTGGTGGTGGAGACACGCAATTTCCACCCGCTGCAGAGCTACCGTGGCTCCGGTGCGCAGTTCCACACAGTCGAGCGTTTCACGCGGGTCGGCCCGGACACGATCAACTACAGCGTGACGGTGCACGACCCGGAAACCTTCACAGCCCCCTGGACCGCCGAAATTCCCATGTTGCGTACACAGGACCAGATGTTCGAATATGCCTGCCACGAAGGTAACTATGCCCTGCCCGGCATTCTGGCGGGAGCGCGAGTGGAAGAGCGGGAAGCGGGAGCCGCCAGGTAGTATGGAAGACGTCATCGACATGTTGCGGGAACGGAACGAGCCAGTGCCCGTCCCGCTGGAACTGCCCGACGAGGATCTGCTCGTCGAGATCGAGGAACAGCTGTACATGTCCCTGCCGGACGATCTGCGGGTCTACCTGCTGACGGCCAGCGATGTGGTCTGTGGCCGGCTCGAGCCGGTCACGGTCACCGACCCCAACTCCCACACCTATCTGCCGGAGGTCGCGGCCGTGGCCTGGAGTCTGGGTATGCCCCGGCGCTACCTGCCCATCTGCGAGGCCGATGGCGGTTACTACTGCATCAGTCAGGACGGCACCGTGCTGTTCTGGGACGAGCGCATCACCGACCAGAGCTGGGACTCGCTGTGGCTGTGGGTACGCGAGGTTTGGCTGGCCGACTGAGCCCTGGCTCAGGGCTCCTCGCCCTCATCCGCGGCGCCTGACCCCTTGCCGGAACCGCGTCTTGTCACGCTCAGCCAGTCCAGCGCAATCCCCGAAATGGCACTGAAGCGCGTCACCCGGTAGATCACCTGCAGCACCTTTGGCCGTCTGCGCAGGCGCGGTTCCGCCGCGCGCGGAATGAACCACACCGAGACCGCCACTCGCAGCAGGAAACTCGCCACGAACACGATGAACAGCGGGCTGCGCATGTCGCGCAGGAATGGCACCGCGTCAGCGATGTGCGGCGCCGCCGTGGCGATCAAGCCGCCCAGCAGCGCCCCCACGAATACTGCCACCGCGCTGAGCGCCGACTGCATGGCCGCATAGACGGCGAAATCACTCTTGTGCGGACGGATGTCGTAGAGATAGTTGGCCGTGCTCAGACTGTAGCCACTCCAGACGAAGCCCGACACCATCTGCACGCCGATCAGGTACCAGTGATCGGGCGAGAACAGCCAGAGCAGGGGCACCACGGGAATGACGATGCTGGAGAACAGCATCACCAGGCGATTGCCGAAGCGATCGCTGAAGCGTCCCCAGAAACTCAGCGTGAGAAACTGGGTCATGATGGACGCGATGGCGTTGAGGCTGTACTCGAGGTAGGTGAACTGCAGATCGCGCAGCATGTAGACGGCGAAGAAGGGCGCCGAGATCGCCACCACGCCCTGCATGCCGGCCACGAAGAAGCTGTACTCGCGGAAGGTGCGATCCTTCAGCGAGGCCCGCATCTGCAGCAGGCTCTGCCAGAAGCCCTTGCGGCCGGAGGGATGCGGCACCGGGTCCGGGTCGTGCATCTGCGCCAGCAGACGCGCCGAGACCACGCGCCCCGCGCCCGCAGCAGCGAACAGCAGCGCGAAGCCGAGCCACACCACCCCCACCCGCTCGCTCAGACTCAGCAGCGCTCCGCCACTGACGAAAATGGCGAGCGAGGCCATCATGGTCAGTCGCGTGCGCGAGGCGAAGAAGGCCCCGCGCCGGCGCTGCGGCACGATGCTGCCCATCCAGGCGCGCCACTGCGGTTGAATGAAATTGATGCAGGAGAAATAAAGCACGCAGAGGCCGATCAGCCAGGGCACGGAGCTGGCGCTGCGCGTGAGTGCCAGCACGGCCAGACCGAAGACCACCAGTGCCTGAAAGCCCGCCGTGGCCACCACCAGCGGCTTGCGCGGCAGGTAGTTGCCCAGCCAGGCGGAGAGAATCTGGAACAGTGCGCCGAAGAGTTGGGGAATCGCCATCAGCCAGCCCATCTGCACCGCGGTGGCATTCAGGTAGATGGCGAAGGCGTTGAAGAAGTTGTCGCCGGTGGCCGTCATGGTGGCCGAGGCCACCGCCTCCTTCTGCGAACAGCGCAGCGTGGGACGCAGCCACACGGTGCGGGCACGCGCTTCTCGGGGTGCGGGCGGAGGGAGCTGTTCGGTCATCGGGGAGTCTGCACTGCTGACGGAAGACATCTGCGAGCATCATCGAATTTGCCTGTCAATGCAATGCCGGGAGCTGCCCCGGATTCGCTTGAAAGCCGCCTCTGCAGCCCCGATATGGCACGCGTTTGCAACAGAATCAGTCCCGGGAGACCAGCATGTCCGATCAGATCTACGTGACCTGTCCACACTGTCACCGCAAGAACCGCATGCCGGCGCAGCGCCTGTCCGAAAAAGGGACTTGCGGCGCCTGCAAGCAGGCGCTGTTCAGCGGCCATCCCGTGCCGCTGTCCCAGAGCAGCTTCGATCAGCACCTGGGCGGCGATGTACCCCTGCTGGTGGACTTCTGGGCGCCGTGGTGCGGCCCGTGTCGCGCGTTCGCTCCCACCTTCGAAGCCGCCGCAGCCGGCTTCGAGCCGCGTCTGCGTCTGGTGAAAGTCAACACCGAGGTGGAACAGGCCCTGGCCCAGCGTTTCGGCATCCGCAGCATTCCCACGCTCATGCTGTTCCACAAGGGGCGCGAAGTGGCGCGGGTCTCGGGCGCACTGGCCCCGGCACAGCTGCAGCAGTGGGTGCAGCAGCACCTGCTGCGCTGAACGGCGGGATGCTGCCGGTAAACCGAGTCCGCCCTGCCGCGTTGTGAGGCTCGCCCGGGTCACGGATTGCTGTCGCGGGCATTCGTCGACGTCCACCATCCTGCGAGGGAGTTCTCATCATGTTGAAGCCGATTCTGCTTACCGTTCTGGCGCTTGGACTGGCCGCCTGCCAGTCAGGTCGCGGCCCGCTCTACAGCGGCCCCATCATTGATCCACAGGGCGTCGACATGGGGCGTTACCAGGCCGATCTCGCCGAATGTCAGGCCATTGCCGATCAGGTGCCTGTCGGTGAACGTGCCGTGTCGGGCGCGGCAGTGGGCGCTGCCGTCGGCGGCGTCGTCGGCGGCATCATGGGCAACAGCCGCACTGCCACACGTTCGGCTGGCGTGGGAGCCGTGGGTGGCGGCATGCAGGGTGCATCCTCCGGCATGCGCGAACGTGATCGTGTCATCCACAACTGCCTGCGCGGGCGTGGTTACACTGTTCTCAATTGAACATTGCAGATGCGGGCAGCAGCGGCGCATTCGGCGGGGCATCCAAGAGTGTCGAAGGCACGAAAATGTGACAAAACGCTTGGCAGGCTTCGATCGCCGAAGATGAATGGCAGTGTCGGTCATTCTTCCCGATTTCAAACTTCCGACAGAGTCTGGTTCGACGTGCCGTTGAGCGGTGATTTCAACAAAGGCGGCGCAGTAATGCTCAGTGAAAAAGTCGGACTTATGCGCGTCGAGGAAGATGTACAGGTGTGGAGCACAGATCAGGAAAAAATCGCCAATGGGCAATAACTGTGTGATCGCCTTCCTATCTGGCACTAGCCTTGCGAAATCAATAACGAAATACTGCAGGGGGCTCGTGGCATCGCGATTATTGTGCGTTTAACTTACGTGCGAATGCGCTATTAGAGCGGTTTTAATCTCGGCGACCTTGGAAGTGGCCAAGGTTAGAATTTTACAGTCAAGGCGTGAAGAAAATGACCATGAACTAGTGTTCACTGGACGGCAGTATTCTATCCATGACTCTATTCCGGCTCGCTTGCAACGGTGGCCATGACAATTAATCTTAAGAAATTACAAAAGCTAATCGTGACTGCACCGACAATCCGACTTACTACTCCTTCGGGAGCTGCGCCCAGGCGGTACTGGTGGGCACCTATGCGGTCGGTGAGAACAACGTGTTGTCACGGCCCGGCTGATTCGCACGGCGGTCAGCGTGATCCCGGCGTCTCACGATTACGCCATCCCCTAAACCCAGGACATGCGCATTCTGCTGCGCGACTGGGAATAGCCCTGCGCTCGCGGGGCGGCGCAGGCCTCAGGGCGCGCGCCGCTCCAGCACCCTCACGTAGTGATGCAGAATCTCGTCGTAGGTGGTCACGCCGACACTGACCTGCGCCTCCGGATCCACGTTGTGCGGATTGGCGGATGAATTGTCGTACACCGTCTCGGTCACCAGACGACTGCCCGCCGGCAGAATCACCCGCTCGCGCAGCGGATAATTCATCTGCCAGTTGAAGTTGTAATTCGCCACATTGATCAACGGCAGCAGGCTGCCATCTGGCAGTTCCGCGTTGATGCGCATGCTCTTACCGCGCGTGTGGGTCTGCGGCGCAAAACTCTCCACGAACACCTCCTGCGCGAAGGCGGGCGCGGTGGCCGTCTCGACCTGGTTGTCGACCCCGGGCGCGATCGTGAAATCCTCGTTCAGTGTGATCACATTGCGCACCTGGTACTGCGGCGGCGTATCGCGGAAATAAAAACCGATGCGTGTGCGGTCCAGGCGCTCGCGCCCTCCGGTGACATAGCGCAGCTTGAAGGACAGGTCGCGATCGGCGCGCAGCAGGTAGCCGGAATCCTCTGCAAAGACTTCCTGCGGGCGACCTGGCACGTACAGGCTGATGAAATCAGCGTTGTCCGGGTCGATCAGATCTGGGGGGTTGCGGTCGCTGATGGCCGGGTCCACGGCGTGTACCAGCAGGCTGTGCAGCACGGACGGTTCTCCCACATCGTAGGCGACGGCCTGCACCCAGCGATCCTCGGTCAGCGCCAGGTCGGCCCGTTTGATCAGGAAGTCCACCATGCCGGTGGCCGGCACGGCCTCTTCCGGCACCTCGATCACCAGGTCCGGCTCGCCCAGCGCCCACTCCGGGGCTGGTGGAGCGGGCGTCGTCAGCGGATCCGCTTCACCCTCGCGCCGCGCCCCACTGTCGATCCAGTGCACCAGCGTCATCAGTTCGTCATCGGTGATGGTGTGGATGTCCCCCCACTCGCCCACTTGGGTGTCGATCTGTCCGGGCGGCATGCGCCGCGTGATAAGCACCTCGCGGATCATCGGGCTCCAACCCTGCATCATGCGATGACTCACCATGGCCCAGGGGGCCAGACCGTCTTCGACATGGCACACGGTACAGCGGCGCTGCACAATGGGCACGATCTCGTCCTGATAGGAGATCTGCCGCTCACCGAAACGCTCGACATGCTCGTAGCGCAGCTCGGTGCCTGCCACTTCGGGCAGACTGTCGCCCGCTTCGGCCTCGACCTTGGCCAGCAGCGCCTTGAGCGCGCTCTCGAGATAGGGCACGGGCAGTTGTGGATCGGCACCGGGAACGGCGACACGGCTGTCCAGCGGACCACGATAGACGATGGCGAACGAGGACGGGTCGAGAAGATAGGCTTCGGCGGTGGTCTTGACCCCCAGGGAACGCGCCACCAGCTGAGCCGTGTCGAGCAGCATGGGCATGTCCAGACCCTGCTGCTGCAGCGCGGCCGCCGCGGCTTCGCGACTGACCGTCCGGGTCGACTCCAGCAGGAAGAACTCGACTCCCTGCTCGGCGTAACGCTGCTGCAGATCCTGCAGCAAGGGAAGGCCGGCGGCGGACACGGCATCCCCCGGGCTGTAGACATAGAGCACCAGGGCCTCGGACTGGTTGTACCGACTCAGCTGATGAAACCGACCGTTCTGATCCAGCAGGGCGAAGTCAGTGCCACGCTGGGCCAGTGCAGAAGAGGAGAACAGGACACTGCCAAGACAGACAGTGAGAAACAGGCGCGAAGCGAGGAGAATGCGAGTCATCATAGGGTCTACGAACGTCGGCACACAGGCCCGTGTCAGTGAAAACTGGCCGCATTTAAGCACACCGCCGCGCGGGGCGGCTTCCTCGAATCGGAGGAATCTCTGACGGATTCCGAAGGATTGCGGGAAAGCCACCCAACGGTGGGCTCACACGATGAAGTTCACCAGCTTGCCGGCAACGTAAATCACCTTCTTGATGCTCACGCCGTCCAGTTTGTCTGCGACGCCTGGCGCCTTGCGCGCGATCTCCTCGACCTGCGCCTGCGTCAGTGAACGCGCCACCTGCAGCTCGGCGCGGCGCTTGCCGTTGATGTGCACCGTCATGGTCAGGTCGTCAGACTGCAGCCAGTCCGGATCGGCCTTCGGCCAGGGATGGTAGGCCAGTGTGCCTGCATGGCCCAGACGCTTCCACAATTCCTCGGCGATATGCGGCGCGAAGGGCGAGAGCACCAGCACGAACTTCTTGGCAATCGCGCGGGGCAGACGCTCCTGCTTCTTCGCCAGATTCACGAATTC